>ERZ780099.1-NODE-1-length-164506-cov-7.02082_pt1 | contig 164506 bp, 209 predicted proteins | sample MGYA00510986_ERZ780099 | MGnify/ENA primary metagenome ERZ780099 (study PRJEB29588, sample SAMEA2148472) | human gut metagenome | biome: human gut; feature: human-associated habitat; material: faeces | place: Denmark | collected 2008/2010 ...
ATATATAATATATAATTAATATATATAAAGTTAATAAGTTAATAGGAGTTTAGTTATGATTGAAAAAGTAATTACTTGTCCAAGATGTGGATATCAGTATTTACCTGCTGAAATTTATGTTCCTAATAGTTTTTTTGGATCGCCAAAATATATTAAGAGAAATATTAGCGGAGAGATTCAAAGTGTTTCAGGTAAAGAATCAGACTATACTGAAACATATAAATGCGATAATTGTAACACGTCATTTAAAGTATTAGCTAACATTGAATTTGATGTACAGATTGATAATATTACCGATACAGAATATCCTCATGAAACAGTTCTTACGTAATGATTTATATTGAAGAAAAACAACCTGAAAAAGTACCTGGTTTAACTTCTCTTTTTGTAACCTTTGATTTTAAGAAAGAGATTGTAGATATACTTAAAACATGTACTCCATGTAATTATAGTGAAAAAACAAACATCTGGGAAATACCTCTAACAAGACTATCAAAGTTTATAAATCAAGCATATAAGTACGACAATATTGACTTAAAACTGATAGAGGAAAATAGTAATAAAACTGATGTTTATACTGAAAAGGATCTAGGGGTATATAAAACTATTCCTTATCCGTATCAAAAAGAAGGTATCCTTTATGGATTGAACCATCAAGGATGGTTACTACTTGATCAGCCCGGGTTGGGTAAAACATTGCAAATGATTTGTCTTGCTCAAGAATTAAAAGAAAAAGAAGGAGTTGAGCATTGTCTAATTATTTGTGGTATTAACACTTTAAAGTCAAACTGGGAAAAGGAGATAAGTAAGCATTCTAATCTATCCTGTAGAGTACTTGGTAAAAGAATCAATAAAAAAGGAAATATAACATATGCTTCTGTTGCGGAAAGGATAAAAGAATTATCTTCTCCTATCGATGAATTTTTTGTTATATTAAACATAGAAACACTTAGATCGAATGATGTTATAAAAAAACTTAGGTCTGGGAAAAATAAGTTTGATATGATGGTTGTAGACGAAATACATACAGCGAAAACGCCAACCTCACAACAGGGACGTAATCTGCTTAAACTCACAAATGCAAAGTTTAAGATCGGATTAACGGGTACTCCTATTCTCAATTCTCCTCTTGATGCTTATATGCCGTTAAAGTGGACTGGGAATGATAGTTCTACCTATGGTAATTTTAAGGCACAATACTGTGTATACGGTGGTCCTTTTAACAATGAGATAATAGGCTACAAGAATTTAGATATGCTTTCCGAACAGATTGAAAGTTGCTCATTACGGCGAACAAAAGACTTACTTAATTTGCCTGAAAAGACAGTTATTGATGAAGTTTTAGACATGGCGCCAGATCACCAGTTACTATACAGTAATATTTGTGAGGGAATTGTAGACCAAGTAGATAAAGTAAAATTATCTGTTACTAATTTGCTTGCAATGGTTACTAGGTTACGACAAGCTACTGCATGTCCTGCAATTCTTACTACAGAAAATATAACAGCAACTAAAATTGACAGGTGCGTAGAGTTATGCAATGAGATTATAAGCAATCATAATAAGGTTGTTGTATTCAGTGTGTTCAAAGATCCTCTGAATGAGTTGTACAAAAGACTATCAAATTACAAACCTCTTCTTTGTACAGGAGATGTGGCTGATGATATAATCTCACAAAACATTGATAAATTTCAAGAGTCAGATGAAAATAGCGTAATTCTTTGTACAACTTCAAAAATGGGAACTGGTATAACCTTAACTGCGGCCTCCTATGCAATATTTATCGATACACCCTGGACTCAAGGTGTAACACAACAGTGTGAAGATAGGATACACAGGATTGGGTCAAAATCTTCAGTTTTTATATATAGGTTGTGGTGTAATAATTCCATTGATATGAGAGTAAAAAAGATACTGGAGAATAAAGAAGCTATCGGTGATTATATAGTTGATAATGTCAGAGATGAAAAAACATTGGATATATTGAAAGAAATGATTACTGACCTATCGTAACTTGTATTTACATACTTTTTCAAATATAATATGAGAAAAATGGAAACGCGTTCAGAAATTGATCGCGTTTTTCCATGTAATTCTGTACTACATACTTGTATTTTGAATGCTGATGCCTTATCATATATTTAATAATTGAGGCGGAAAGGAGTTAATACTGATAGTTTGCTAAATGAATATAAAGAAGTGTACAAGCAATCGGCAGAGCTTATACCTGATTGGAAATCAATACCACAGCTTGAATTAGCTATCAAGTGTGCTGAGGGTGGACCTTTATATGAAAGTTATCTTTCAGCAATGGTGCTAAGATTCTGGCACATCATTGATCGTAATCTATACAGAGATAAAGGTTTATATCCGGAAACCGAAGCATATGATTGGTATATAAATGCTATAATGGTAGTTGTAAATTCAAAACCGTGGGACGACCCGAAAAGTAGTGTTTACAAGGACCCCAAGGCTGTCGAAAAAATACTTAATACTTGTGTAAGTTGTGACAGAGCAAATTGGTTTCAAGCATCTAATAGAAATAAACGTAAGATAAATCACAATATCGGTAGCTTAGAATCGTTGTCAGACGAATATGGCGACAGTTTTTTACCCGATTGCGAGCGTAATTATTTTGATTATGATACACATAAAGAAATGGTGCTTGAGTATTTTAATAAAAAACAGTATGTCATGTCAATTTTAATTGATGCTATAGTGAATGACATTCAGTTGGATGCAGTAAAGGATGATAAGTCCCTAATATCATTAGCAAAGAAGTCAATTCGCAATAGGTCACTTGATTATGTTAATTACTTTTCCGATTACTATGATATCCCAAAGGATAAAGTTATTAAGGCATTGGAGTCTATTGATAAAATGAGTGATACAAAATTGCGAACATCAATAGAGAATTATATATACACACTTAGATCAAAGTTGAAAAGAGAAGTAAATGCTACTTGATTTGTTAAGCATGGATAACTATGCTAGTTACAATATAAAAGTTGCTCAGATATTTGGTTTGCATCCTGCAATTTATCTAAATGAGTTACTCAATATTAATGAAAAAGCAGTAAGAAAATCAAAAATAACTGGAGAAGCTACTTTTACAATTGACAGAGGATATATTGAGAAAAGAACTACTCTAACAAGAGCTGAACAGATAAAGATTGATGAAACATTCAAGGAAATTGGTCTATTAAAAGTAGACGAGTCTAATCAAAATGTGATGAGTCTCGATATAACTACATTAACTTCAATAATGAGTGAAGGTAAGGAATTTATCAAAGAGTTAAAGATAATGACCAAGCGTATTTCAAATAAGAAACGCACTAAGGATGAAGTAATTAAAGATGAGTTAAAAAGTAAAATACAAACAACAAACACAGAGTTGTATTCCGCATACAGTGACTGGATTGATGCGGTATATGCAAAGCAAGGATGGATGTCTGCAAGAAGTGTTAAAGTTGCACAACAAGATGTGGATAACTATTCTGATCGTAATTTGGATGTTGCGCTAAAGATAATTGAAATTGCGGCGACAAGAGGGTATAGGGAGATGGAATGGGCGATAAATGCGTACAAGAAAGATTATGAGCCCATGTTCAGAATGAAGTATGCAAGAGAGACTCCCGTTGTTCGCTCAAAGGCAGATTTAGGTGACGAGGTGTTTTAATATTGATTCTTAGAGACAGTTGTTTCCTTAGAAATAAGTGTGCAAAGTATAAGTGTGGAAAATGCACAGAAGATTTCTGTGTTAAATTGTTCAAGGAAAATGAGATCTATGATAAAGGACTTTTTAGCAATACACAGCGGGTATCTATTCCTCTTTATATTGATAAAGACGGTACAGATAGCGAGCAGTTCAGAAGATTACAAAACATTGAACTGGACGTGGAAAATTTTGTTAAATCTGGGGTAAACTTATATTTGCATTCTTGTAGGTGTGGTAATGGAAAAACATCTTGGGCACTTCGGATTGCACAGGCATATGTTGATCGTGTGTGGTATAAGTGTGATATGTCTTGCAAGATTTTATTTATAAGTGTACCCAAATTTCTTATATTATTGAAAGACAATATTAGTTCAAAAAATGAATATATAGCTCACATCAAAGATGTTGTTGCTGATTGTGATTTAGTTATCTGGGACGACATTGGAACAAAGGCGGGAACTGAGTTTGAAATCGAGAATATGTTGACTATAATTGACAATAGATTATGTAATGGTAAATCTAACATATATACTTCTAATCTGCGCTCGAATGAGTTATTGGATAGTGTGGGTCCCAGACTACATTCAAGAATTGTAAATAAGAGTGTGGATATTGAACTAATGGGCAGTGACAAGAGAGGGGTATAAATATGGTACAGCTACAAATTTTGAATAAAATATTGCAGACCGGTGACACCTCTGTACTACTCATGAACAACCTTACAGATGAATTCTTTAGTGATTATAAGCAAGAGTTTGAATATATAAAAGATCACGTAAATAAGTATGGGAACTGCCCAGATATGACCTCATTTGTAAGTAAGTTTCCAGATTTTGATGTAATTGAAGTTAAGGAAGGTATGACTTATCTAGTAGATGAGTTGTATACTGATAGAAATCGTAGAGCACTTGCAAAGATTTTTAATAAAGTCCGTGAATTGATTAATGACGATAAGATTGATGAAGCTATGACATTGTACACAAATGCTGCTTCGGATATTGTTAAGTCATCTCATATTGATACAGTTGATATACTCAAGGACACTTCTCGATATGATGATTATGTTGAAAGGTGTCATGATTTTTCAAAATATTATGTTAAAACAGGATTCAAGGAACTTGATGCTTTAATCGGGGGATGGGATAAAAATGAGGAGTTAGCTACAATTGTCGCAAGACCTGGTGTAGGTAAATCGTGGGTACTGCAAAAAGTGGCAGTAGCTGCGGCAGAACAGGGCCTTAATGTAGGAATATATTCCGGTGAGATGAGTGAGAGAAAAGTAGGTTATCGTATTGATACACTAATCTCACACTTGTCAAATAGTAGTATAATGCGCGGTGATAGCAATATACAGACTGAGTATAAGTCATATATTGAAAAGTTACCTACAATGTTTAAAGGTAGCATAAAAGTCTTGACCCCAGCGATGATTAATGGTGTAGCAGGTGTGACTGCACTGAGGGCCTTCATTGAAAAAGAAAAACTTGACATTTTGTGTGTTGACCAGCACTCTTTGCTGGAGGATGATCGTAGAGCTAAGAGTCCTGTAGAGAAGGCAGCAAATATTTCGAGGGATTTGAAAAACCTTCAGGTAATTAAAAAGATCCCTATTATTGCAGTTTCACAGCAAAATAGAGAGTCAACCGAAAATGGTACTACAACTGCACATGTTGCACAGTCAGACAGAATTTCACAAGATAGTACAATACTTATCTTTCTTAATCAAAGAGATAATGTATTGACATTGAATCTGGTAAAGTCTCGTGATTCAGGCAATGGTGCGAAATTACAATACGCGATTGATCTCAACGCAGGTATATTTACTTTTATTCCTGATGGTACAGATGAAGAACAATCAGAAGCATTAAGGCGCGAATATGAATGCTCTAACGAGGGTGATGTGTATTAATGGATCTTGTTATAGGTAATAAGATAATAACTACACCGATGGAGACCATATTGTTTCAACTTCAGAGTGAACTTAGTTCTTATAATGGGAAGTTAAAGGAAATTGGACGACGTAACGGACAAAACATAAATGTTACCTGTCCTTGCAACGAACACAAGGGAGGTTTTGAACGTCATCCTAGTTGTCAAATTTTTGCTGACCCAGATGATGATTACACAGAATACGGTACAGCACACTGCTTCTCTTGCGGCTTCGCTATGAAGCTCCCAAAGTTTGTAGGTTACTGTTTTGATGAAGACGAGTCTTTCGGTGAGGAATGGCTGCTATCTAGATGCTCCACAGCATTTATCTCAGAGATAAAGTATCTACCAGAGATTGTAATTGATAGTAATAAACATAAAAATGACAATCAGCCTTCCATGTCAGAAGACGAGTTGAAAAATTATGCTTATTATCATGAATATATGTGGAAGCGTAAATTAAGTAAGGAAGTTGTAGACAGGTTTGAAGTAGGGTATGACCCGAAGCAGAATATGCTGATATTTCCTGTTAGAGATGAAAAGGGAGTACTTAGATTTGTTACAGGAAGAAGTGTTTTAAGTCACAGGTTTATGATTCCTCCAGATGTAGATAAGCCGGTATATCTTTTGTACTATATGTTACGTAATAATATAAAAAGAGTAGGTGTAGCAGAATCACAAATAAATGCTTTGTATCTAAATTCGTTAGGCATCCCTTGTGTAGGGTTGTTCGGGACAGGCTCGCATAGACAGTTAGAAACACTTCGTAAATCTGGTATAACTACTTTTGACCTATACTTTGATGGTGATGTATCTGGAGACAAAGGCATAAAAAGATTTGTGGAGAATATTGGGTCTGATAAATTTGTAAATATTCACCAATTACCTCGAGGAAAAGATGTGAACGATCTTACTTACGAGGAAATTTGTAATCTTCCTATGATTTAACTTGTAAAAAGTTTCGAAATAATATATAATCTATTTGTAGAATTTGAAAGGAGTATGTAAATGGCACAAGTAACATTTGATGTCGCAAATGAGATGGAGTCTGCTCGTCAGCAGAGCTCTGGTAACAGCTTTGATTTTTTTACACTTCGTAATGATGGCGATGAAGCTATCGTAAGATTCCGCTATCAAAACACATCTCAGTTCAAGATTTTTACGGTACACGATGTGGAGTTTGTTAATAACGGTAGGAAGAGCCGTAGAAAGGTGAACTGTCTTCGTGAGCCTCGTGATCAGATTGATATGTGTCCGCTGTGTAAGGCAGGTGTTAATTCTCGTAACACTTTTCTTATTGAGATGCTGCAGTATATCACAGACCCGCAGACAGGAGCAGTTACAGTAAAGCCGGTTGTGTGGGAACGCAGCATGTCTTATGCAAATAGACTGAAGAGTCTCATTGATGAGTATGGTCCTCTTGACGAATGTATCTTTAAGATTAAGCGTTGTGGTGCAGCCGGTAGCATGGATACAACATATGAGATTTTCTATGGTAATCCCAAGATGTATCCAGATAATGTGTTTGTAAAGGATTTTAGCGCATTTGAAAGTGTTAACTTCATGGGTTCTGTAATTATGTCGAAGAACTATGACGAAATGAACACTTATCTGAATACTGGTTCTTTTCCTAGTACTCGGACGGATACTGCTCAGAGTACGGGAGGTGCTTATGCAGCAAATGAGGCCACTTATGCTCCTAGTCCCTCTACTCCTCAGTATGTTCCGAAGGAACAGTATCAGCCTGCAGTTAATACACCTGTGTCACAGACACCTGCCCCTCAAGCTGCACCTTGGGAGTCCGCACCTGTAAGTGCACCTGTCCGTGAACAGTATGTTCCGGCCGCTCCTAGTGCTCCGGCTCCTCGCCAGTATGAGCCTTCCACGCGGAGCGCTCCTCCTCAGAGAGCAACTCGTTATTATTAATCCGAGGTGCAATAAATGGGCGGATCTCTTTGGGGAGAAGAATTTACTGTTAAAAAGCCAGAAGTAAAGAAAGTATTAGCCAAAGTAAATAACCCTAAAGATCCTAAAGTGATAAAGCGGGTGGCAAAGTCATCCGCCTTATCAATACTTGATCAGTTAGCATTGATTAGAACCAATGTTGAAAAAGTTTTAGGAAGATATGCTGATACAACAAGGCTGATTACTTCGCTTGAGGAATTGCATAGATATGTTGATAAGGCTATATTTAACGGTGAAATTGCAATAGATACTGAAACAAATAATAGCCTAGATCCTATTAGTTGTAAGATAATGGGTCCTTGTATTTATACACCTGGAGAGAAGAGTGTATATATTCCTGTTAATCATGTGGACCCTATTACACATGAAAAACTTGATAATCAGCTTACGGAGAGTCAAATAAAGGATGAATTTTCACGATTAAATAACACAAAGATAATCATGCACAATGGTAAGTTCGACTATCAGGTTATAAAGTGTACTTGTGGACTCGAGTTGTCAGTGTATTGGGACACAATGATTGGTGCGAGAATATTGGATGAGAATGAAAAGTCCGCAGGATTGAAACAACAGTATAGAGATAAGATTGATTCAAGTGTTGAAAAATATTCAATTGATCACTTGTTTGAGAATATTGAGTATGCAGTTGTTGATCCTGCTCTGTTTGCATTGTATGCTGCAACTGATGCAATGATGACTTATAAGTTGTATAAGTGGCAAATGAAGCAGTTTGACCTTCCCGGCAACGAAAGAATTAAGTGGTTATTTCATAATGTGGAAATGCCTGTGATGAAAGTTGCAGCGGAAATGGAGCTCACAGGAGTTGAAATTGACTCAGATTATGCAAAAAGACTTAGTAATAAGTATCATCAAAAAGTAGACTTAGTCGACAAGAAAATTGCAGATCAGTTGTGTAGTATTCGTCCTACTATTGAAAAGTGGAGAGAGACACCGGAAGCAAAGTTTAAGCCCACAAGTAAAAAGCCTAATAAGAAAGGTGAGTATACTTTACAGAAGTCAAAGAGTGAACAATTAGCAGACCCTCCACAGCTAACAAGTCCGACACAACTTGCCATACTGTTGTATGATGTTTTTAATACGCCAGTAGTTGACAAGAAAAGTCCAAGAGGAACTGGTGAGGACATTCTTACAAAAATAGATAATCCGTTATGTGAGTTGATTATCGAAAAAAGAGGTTTGGAAAAGTTAATTGGCACTTATATAGATAAGTTACCTGCGTGTATAAATCCTGTTGACAACAGACTTCATGCACATTTTAACCAATTAGGTACTGACACTGGGAGATTTAGTTCGTCTGATCCGAATCTTCAGAATATACCGAGTAAGGAAAAAGCAATTAGAATGATGTTTAAAGCAACATCAGGTGAGTATGAGGTTCCTATGATTGAAGATACCTATAAGATAATCAAGTGGGATCAAATTCAGACCTCCAGTGGATGGAAACGAGGTATGGATTTGAGACCAGATGATATTTTAGCAAGTGGTGAAAAAATCGTATCCGTGAGTTCTGATGACGGGTTATACTTATCAATAACGGTACAACACTCAGAAGAGGAATAATAGAGTTACATTGAAAAGTTTCCGCTTCAAAAGATGAAGCAGCTTATAGGATTTGTTGTTGTTTCTCTTAAGAAAGTAGGGGTGATGTAGATGAAGAAGTCGCTTAAAGTAAAACGAGACTATGTTCTTGTAGGTGCTGACTTCTCTTAGCGAGAAAGTCTCAGCAGGAACCCAGATTGTTGTCAGCCCTTTCTGGCGATGATAATATGGTAAATGCATACAAAGAAGGTAAAGATTTGTATGCAACTATTGCAACAGGAATTTACAAGAATACGTACTGGGATAATATGGAGCACTTTGAGGATGGTACTCCAAATCCCGCAGGTAAGAAACGAAGAAGTAATTGTAAATCAATATTGCTCGGGATTATGTACGGACGAGGTGCTGCCTCAATCGCAGATCAGATTGGTGAATCTTATCAAGAAGCACAGAAGATAATTGACGATTTTTACAATGGGTTTCCGAAGGTGAAGTACTGGGTAGATAAAAGCACCTCTGATGCAAAGTTAAATGGTTATGTAGAAGATTTCTGGGGTCGTAGAAGAAGGCTTCCTGATCTTAAACTTCCCAAATATACAATTACTGATAAGTCAAGTAAAAATACATCTGAAGTAAATCCTTTACTTTATTGTAAAGGTATTGTATCAAAAACTGTTAATCCTCTTATTAGTAAGTATGAGTCGCAGCTTGAAGAAGCAAGAGGGTGGCAGCAAGTAAGAAAAATAAAAGATGAAGCTGCCAAGAATAATATTGATATAAGAGATAATGGTGCATTTATAAGTCAGGCGGAACGACAATGCGTAAATGCTAGGGTGCAAGGTTCTGCGGCTACAATGAGCAAGATAGCAATGATCCATGTTTTCAATAATAAAGAATTGAGGGAACTTGGGTTCCGTATTTTGTTACAGGTGCATGATGAACTTATCGGGGAGTGCCCCAGAGAAAATGCAGAAAGAGTTGCAGAGGTATTGAGTGATGTAATGAGACATTGCGCTGAACCCGATGTTTCTGTCCCTTTCAAATGCGACACCTACACGGTTAATGTATGGTATGAAGACGATTATTTTAACTATTTACACAATGTTTATAGTAAAAGCATAGAGACAAAAACGGAAAAAGAAGCATTAGATGAGTTATTTGAGGAGCATTCCGAAATAATTCGAGATGATAAAAATATTTCTTATATCAAGGATGGATATCCGGAATAATATATTGTATTAAACATTACAAAGTTAATAAGTGAAGTAAGCCATTGACTTCTACCTTCACTTGAAAATAAAAAAAATGAGAGGTTTATAAAAAATGAACAAAGTAAAGAATTGGGTAAAGAACGACTGGCAAGAGACAAAGGTACTTTTCAGATGTATTCCTGCACTTCCGTTTGCAGTGTTGTGTGCGGCACTTATTGCAATGAACTTTCTTGCAAATAAGGCGATTGTATCTGAAAGTTGGATCTCATTGGATGCAGGAATTATTGTAAGTTGGATTGCATTCCTCGCAGGCGATATGCTTGTTAAGAGATTCGGAGCAAAGGCATCTATTAAGGTAAATGTAGCAGCCATTGGTATTCAGCTTCTGGCTATTGGTTTGCTAACACTGGGGGCAAACCTTCCTGGTTATTGCGATTGGACAGAATTTGATTCTATCTTCGGAGCTATGCTTTGGCCTTTGGGTGCAGGCACCGCAGCATTTATTGTAGGTATTTCTGTAAATGCTTTTATTTCTAAGTTCGTTCTGACTCGGTTTAAGGATCGTACTACTTTTAAGTCTTATGCTGTTGCAAGTTATATGTCTACAATGATTGGTCAGTTTATTGATAATCTTGGATTTGCATTGCTGTTCAGTGTTTGGCAGGATTGGTGTGATCCTCGTTCCATCTGGATGTTTGCAGCTGTAGGCGCGGTAGTTGAGCTGATTAGTCAGATCATTCTTTCCCCTGTTGGGTATAAGATTGCACAGGGTTGGAGAAAGAATAATGTAGGTTCCGAGTATGTTAGTATGGTAAAGGAAGCACAGGAAGTTAACTCCACTGGAAAGGCTGCATAATGAAAGTATATTTTGCACAAATAATGGATAATCTTGCTTATTATGAGCATGAGAAGAAAATTGCAGATTTGCTTGAATCAAATGGACATGAAGTTTATTTTCCTTGGAGAGACGAAGGGGTAATCTTCGAAGATCAAAGTACGCTACAAGACACATTAAAAACATTTAATACAGATGTCGATCATATTAAGTGGTGTGACGTTATGGTAGCTTACATTGATGGGGATGATCCAGGGACAGCAGTTGAAACAGGTATTGCATATGCTTTAGGAAAGCCAGTAGCTTTATATGCAACAGAGTTTCAGAAACTGCGAAAAGGTGTAGATATTAGCACTGTATATCCTATCGAAGTACTTCCTGCAAATTCACATCAATTTTGGGTAACTGAAAATGAACCGTTAATCAATAATATGCTGTTGGGTGTGTCAAACAAAACAATTTTGAATACACCAGAAGAAGTTTTAGATTGGGTATCGTCAGTTAAGTAAATATTATCGCACTTGTTGTATATGTATTATATGGCAAGTGCGATATTTTTCTAAAATCATTCAAAAATAACTTGTGATATAGTAGGAACTACTATATAATAATTACATAAGATAACTAACTTAAAGGAGTATAAAAAGTATGTATAATGGTCCCTTCCATCTGTACTTCGCTGGAAGAGGAAGTAAAAATGGAGTGCAGTTAAAACAAGAATTAGGGTGTGATCAGCTTTACAGTCAGCTAAATGAACGGGTACATATACTTAAGGATATTGAGTACCTCAAGGAACATCCGGGTGCTTTTAATTTGTTCGTAGACAGTGGCGCATACAGCGCCTACACTCAAGGCAAAGAAATTGATGTAGATGACTACATTGATTTTATCAATAAAACAGGTGATTATGTAACTGTTTTTGCACAGGTGGACAAGATTCCTCAGGTTATCGGAAGAAAACCCACAGAGGAGGAATTGGCAGCTGCACCTGGACAAAGTTGGGAAAACTATCTTTATATGATTGAAAAGATTAACCCTAAGTATAGAGATAAAATTCTTCCTGTATTCCACTTTGAAGAAGATACTAAGTGGTTACACAACATGCTTAACTACACCTTTCCTGATGGTGAGCATATCAAGTATATCGGACTTGCAGTAAGTACAGTTGATACGGCGGCAGTTCGTTTTGCTTGGCTGCAGATGTGCTTTGATATTATCAAGAATAGTCCTAACCCAGATGTCATGACTCACGTGTTTGGGTGTACAGCGTTGGATGTGCTGGAAAAATTCCCTGTTACTTCCGCTGATTCTACTACTTGGGTTCAGGCTGCTGCATATGGCAATGTTATCATCAATAATAAGGCTTGGATGGTGTCAGATCGTAGAATTAAAGATAATGGTAATATGCTGAATCAGACAAAACATCAGCAAGAAGAGTTTGATAAGAAACTTCGTCATTTTGGATATACACTTGAAGAGTGTTCTAAGAATTATGAAGCACGACAGATTGTAAATATTCGTTCAATGCAAGAGTGGTGCCGAAATTATAAATGTACCTATCAAAATATTACTAGAGGTGAATTATGGTAAGAGTATTGATTACAGGAACCAGCAGCGGTATTGGTAAAGAAACTGCAAAGTTGTTTCTTGACAAAGGATATGAGGTTTATGGCATTGATATCAAAGAATCAGTAATTGACGCTATCAAGTACGATTTTAGATATCACCACTATATTGCGGACGTGGGAGTAATGGATCAACTTCCTGATCTTCCTCACATGGATTATGTTATCAACAATGCAGGAACAATCGAAGAAGATAGGTCTATTAGTACTAATCTTATGGGATATGTTAATGTAGTTAATAAATACTGTTGGGGTAATGATAATATCAGATCTATCTTGAATGTTGGAAGTATCTCCGGTATTGTAGGATTAGATACACCTCTTTATGCAGCTTCACAGGGTGGACGTATTTCTTACACAAAAAACCTTGCATTGAATTTCTGTCATAAGTTTAAGAAGGTTCCTATTAATATTCTTTGTTTCGGTGCAGTTCTTACAGGATTGGAACCCAAGTTGTATGCTCATAAAGAGCTTGTAGATGCAGTGGCAGAGCAGAATTTGCTGAATAAGTGGATCACTGAGGAGGAAGCTGCTCAATGGGTGTATTTTATGTCTGTGATTAATAAGTCTATGTGCGGTCAGTCTATTCTAGTTGATAATGGTGAATCCGCAAACTATAACTTCATTGAGTCTCGATAAGAGGTGCTATCATGGCAAAAATTATGGCATTGATCCCTTGTTTGATGTTGCCTAATAACAGGTCTTTTAACTTAAAAGCAATGAAGGAAACTAGGGATCTTCTGGGGTTAGATTGTTGTGTGGTATACGATCAATGTTTTTCGGACGCCGATTATACAGAACTTTACGGATTCGAATACATAGCCCATTCAACGGAGAGGATGGGATGGGTTGAGCCTCGTAATAAGCTTCTGGAACATTTTTACAATTCTGATTTTGATTATGCTTTTTGGATTGACGCAAATTCAACGGTTTCAAAACCCACACTAAATGACCTACTTACAATAATTAAGGCTGTTCAAGAGGACAGATTAAGTGATGTGGATGCTATTTTTAGTACTCTGGGTATCTGGGTTTCGCAGGATAGGATCAAGTATAAATCTGCTAGTGACTATTTTGACAATGTACATCTAATTCCTACTCGTAATAATAAGTCTTATAACTGGATGCACGGCCTGTTACATAAAAATTTTAAGAAGTATTATAATCAGGAATTCTATATTGATAGCAGGTGTGATACTCGTAAGGGAACTCCTGATGATGTATATTTCGCTCGTGTTCTACAGAAGTATACAGCCTCGTATGTTGCTCCAACGGTTGTTATTAATAAGCCGAATTCAAAGGCATCTTGCACTTGGGCAAATTCAAAGGGTACATATGATTATCCGCCAGTTCTGTTTGATGAATTGGATGGTTATATTTTAGAAAACACAGAAACCTTTGGATATCATATTACAAGTAAATCAGTACTAAGAGAGGTTGTTCTTCCCAGGGTGGAAACAGGTAAATCAGAAATTAAACCCTATACTCCCAGAAGTAAGAAAACAAGTGAACAAAAAGAGTATCCCAAGGTGTCTTTGTTTTAAGGAGGAATAATGAAAACAGTTATTTTATCTGGCGGTAGCGGTAACGATTCTCTTATTAGAGGATTGAAATATTACTATCCTAGTATGAATTGTAAAGTGATTGTTAACGCATATGATAATGGTAAGTCTACTGGTGTATGTAGAGCGGTGACTAATACTCTGGGTGTGTCTGATATCCGTAAAAATCATATCCGTATGTATAAAGCAATGCACGGAAATTGTAATAAGAACATTATCGAGTTTTACGACAATAGATATGATTTTACTCCTGGAAATGAAGTTGCAGAAATTACGGAAAAGCTTAATACCTGGGGTATGCCGCAGTTTGTTCCTCTTGTGGAGCGATTCTTTGCCACACCAGAAGCTAAGAATTATAGATACACAGATTTCAATATCTCAAATATTGTGTATGCGGAGATGTATGCACAGTCAGGATACGAGTATACCAACGACTACTTTTGTAATAAGATCCTTGATATTGACTCGTTCGTGCTATTGAATTCTTTCAGTAATGTTTATTTGAAGGCGATTACAAACTCTGGCTATGTTATCGAAGATGAAGGGGAAATTGTGGAATGGTGTAACAGAGACGATAAGATAGAATCATGTCTTTATGGCACCGTGCTGAACACAGAACTAAATCCTCGCGCTGTTGCTAGCATTGAGGGCGCAGATTTGATTATTATTTCTACAGGCACTTTTTGGAGCTCAATTTACCCCACGCTTGAGTTTGGAGATCTTTATAAGTTGATTAACAAAAATACTCATGCAAAAAAGGTTTGGGCTCTTAACTGCGAAGAGGATAAAGATAGCTATGGTGTTTCCGCTGATGAATTTATCTTTCATTTACGCAAGCTTGGGCTAAGCCTTGATGACTTCACTATTCTTGTTAACACCGATGCGTGTGATATACTAAGAACTGTTAAGGATAAGGATGTTTCTTGCCATTATTCTCAGATGGGTAATCAAAATGGAAAGCACGATCCAAATAAGTACGCTAAATCTGTCCTTGAGTGCTACTATGGGTTTGATAATTTTACACCTGAACAAATTGTTTGTGACTTTGATGACACTTTGTGGCCTCGTAACACTTCACTTAACAATATTGGAATTGATAACATCAAGTTACTAAATAAAACAAATATGGGAGTAATTATTTCAGGTAATTCTTTTAGTAGTATAAAAACAAAACTAGCTTCCATTTATGGATCTGACTTATCTGATTTTAATATTCCCGTGTGGGCTGATGCAAGTTCCACTGAGTATATTCAAGGTGTAAAGACACATACAATCGGAGATTGTTTTATAAGTAGGGATACACTGGAAAAAGTTGAGAGTCATATTAATAACTTGTTTGGTATGACAGCTGTATCACATCCTGATACGGATTTGCCTTACATTAAATATAAACCCATGGGAAAACTTGAGAGGATGTTATTTACCTACTTGTTTAATAACTATATTCGGTATAACATCAATACTCCTGAGTTGTTAGCTAATATTACTGGCCAGAGTACTGTCGATATTACTACTTCCGGTGATAATAAGGTTAAGGTATATAAAGAGTGTGAATTTGACGGTATGAATATTCTTTATATTGGTGATGAAGTGGATAAGGGAAATGATTTTAATATAGCTAAGCTGGCTAAAAAGGCTATTCATACCTCCGGTGTCGAGGAAACAAATTGTATTTTGAAGGTGCTTTGTCAATGACATATGGACTAATTTTTGCAGCAGGGAAACAGCGAAGATTTGGTGTCGATACTCCGAAAGCTTTAACACAGTTTGGGGATCGAACATTACTTGATGTTAATATGCTTAATCTTGGTGAATACTGTGATAAAGTGTATGTAGTATGCAGCATTGAAAATGAGGGTTATTTCTACACATATCCACGTATTGTAATTAGGTCCGGAAAGGGTAGCGGAGATGCTGTTCTAAATGCTTTATCTAAGCTTGACTTGTCTGAGGGTGATAATTGCTTTATTATGTGGGGAGATTCTTATTGCACCCCAGACGTAATAAAGTATACCTATACCCACAGAGCATCTGCTACAAGGGCCTTGCTGGTACCTTGCGAGGTTGTTAATAATCCTTATGTAAGACTAGAGCCTGACACACAGTGCATGACTGCAAAGGTGTACTTCAAAAAACACGGAGATGATGTTAAACCTGGGTTCCATGACCTAAGTTTATTCTACGGAGACTGCTTATATATCAAACAATGTCTATGTAAGATGAAGCAGCTATTCTATGATGATAAAAAGAAGTCATATATACATAAACACGGTAATGAGCTAGAGTTTCTTGATATTTTTAATGATGTGTCCGCGCATTGTAAAATACTTAAAGTAGATTCAAACGGTTCATTTTCTTTTAATAAATTATCAGATATTGAAAAAGATACTTGTATTATCTAATTCTATCCTATATAATATATATATATCAACAAAATTAAAATAAGGAGTATGTAAATGATTATTAGAACTGAAGTTCTTCAGGAGTCTTGCGCAAAGATTCTTAACGCGGTGGATTCCAATGTTCTTTCTGCAGTTACTGAGACTTTGGAGATTAAGACTGAGGGTAAGCAGCTTTCTCTTTCTGTAACTAACAGAGAATATTTTGTCAAGATTCTTTTCGGGGATGATGTTGATGAAGAGATTCATGCAACAGTGAATGCTAATTTGTTTTTGAAGCTGATCAGTAAAGTAACTTCTGAAACTATTGAGCTTCACACAGATGAAAAGTCACTTTATGTAAAATGTAACGGTGATTATAAGCTTCCTCTTATCTATGATGGCAACGCTCTACTGGAACTGCCTAAGATTGGAATCGAGAATGTTTCTGAGCAGTTTGACATTGATTGTGCACTGCTTCATTCTATCGTGAATTATAATAGTAAGGAACTGGGTAAAGGTACTATTTCAAAGCCCATTCAGCGTTTGTATTACATCGACAGTGAGGGTGCTATTACATTTACTACAGGTGCTTGTGTTAATAAGTTCTCAATTGAAATGAAGTCCAAGTTACTCCTTAATGATAAACTGGTTAAGTTGTTCCGTTTGTTTAAGGACACGAAGGTTAAGGTAACAGTGGGTCACAATAAGTTGAGTGAAGACACAGTTGTCACCGCTGTCAGATTTGAGGCTCCTTCTATTACTATTGATGCTGTACTTAACTGTGATGACAGCATGGCTGTTGCTTTCCCAGTAGAAGGTATTAGATGCAGAGCAGAAAATGTATATCCTAATACTATCTCTATTAACAAGGATCTTCTTATGCAGGCAGTTGAGAGACTAATGCTCTTTAGTCAAGCAGCTTCTAAGTCTGATTTGTCCCTTTCTATTATCAAGCTTATTTTTAACAGTGATAGTGTAACGGTGTCTGATCGTAAAGGTGTAAATAGTGAGGCTATTCCCTACACTAATCAAATTTCTGCAGACACTCATTATGAAGCTCTTATCGATAGTAGCGATCTTATTAAGACTTTGGCGAGTGCAACAAACCAAATTATTAACATGGGATTTGGTAATGAGCAAGCATTTGTGGTGTCTGAGGGTTCTGTAAAGTGGGTTATTCCTGAGTGTCAGGGGGAATAACCCTTGGCACTCTCAAAAGGAAAACAATTCGAGAATAAGCTAAAATCTGATTTTAGTAAGATACCTGGATCTCATATTGAACGAATATATGATAATGTTTCGGGGTATAAATCAATAAGAGGAAGATCAGACTTTATAGGGTATATCTTTCCTAATATGTTTTTTATCGAGTGTAAATCACATCTTGGTAATACTTTTCCTTTTTCAGAGTTACGACAATACAATGACTTGTTGGAAGTATCAGGCATAAAAGGGATTCGATCGGGTGTTGTATTGTGGATGATTGACCACGATGTAGTGGTATATATTCCGGTCAGTACAGTAAAGCAGATGAAAGATGATAAAAAGAAGTCGTTCAATATAAAAGACTTAAACACTGATAAATATCGTATAATCAATATTCCGTCAAAGAAAAAGCGTGTATTCATGGATAGTGATTATAGTGTTTTAACGCATTTGAGAGAAGGTGAGTGAACTGGATAATGTTACATTTTCTTCACTTATATCTTCTGGCACGCATGTAGATTATGCAATACTTGATCTTTCTGCTATTCGTACTCTTAGAATAGAAAATTACATCTACGAGGATGTTAGACTAATTGATGTGTTTCAGGATCTAAATGCAGATTATCTTTTCTTAAAGGTAACACCTGCATTACTACCTTCTGTGTTTACTATATATCAAGAATCATACTATGAGTTTCAGCATCTTATACCGTGGATAAAAACATCCTTTGACGAACTTGCTATTATCGATCTAACATCAAAGTTTAAGGGTTTAATTGACTATGTTGTAGTATTTCAAAAACCCTCTGTAAAGTCTATTCGTTCGAAAATCAGTAATTTAATTATTGAGCCTGACCTTGTTACTACAATGAATGGATGGGAAAGATGTTTGATAAAAGGGTTATCAGATATTGGGTTTAATAACGGAGTGTACGTTACTTCGGGAGGAGACATGTATACTTGTGAGTCTGATGTGCCCGTTAATAGCTTCGACAAGAAAGTTAATCTTTTTTAGTATTTAGGGAGGTACAAATGTCGGAAACAACACTCTTAAATTCACCGGATAAAGAGTTACTTGATGAGATCGTAGAAACGACTGAGGATACTGTTTCTTATTATCTTTCAATTTCAGAAAAGCTTGTAAAGTCGTATACGGAAGATTTTGATGAATTGATGAGTGATCTGAAAGAAGACCTCATTGATAATGAACCTACAGATATTATTTTGGAAAAATATGTGCTTGAGTTGAATAACAAGTTGTATTTCTTAGGAGATAAACTGGAGAGTGTAGGAATACGCGACGATCTCTCAAAAATGGCGTCACGAGAAGTGTTTAATAATGCGTATCTTAGCAGTAGAGAGAAAGATACTGAACGAAGGAATAAAACCACAGTAGCAGAGTTAACTGCAATTGCTGAAGACACCTCACGGTATCAGTCCGTATTGAATTCTATATATAGTCGGGTATATAAGCAGATTAAGTTAAAAATGGATGCAGGGTATGATATGGTAAATACTTTACGAAAAGTAATTTCACGAAGGATGCAAGAAGCATCACTGAGTGCAACATATAAGCCTGTTATGCCGGAAGTGTCACGTAAGGATGGTGTTTATAACTAATGGCAAATGATTCCCTAGCTGAAGTAATGAAAAAGATCTCCAAGAAGTATGGAGATAATGTTGTACGAGTAGGTGCACAAGATTTAACCGTGGACGGTGTGTTGTCTCTGGGAAGTCCTTCTTTGGACTTCTGCATCTACGGTGGTGTACCTGAAGGCAGAATTGTGGAATTTAGTGGACCTGAAGGCAGTGGTAAGACTACTAATGCCTTCTTAGCAGCAGCTTCTTATCAGAGAGCTGAGGTAAAACGTAATCCGGAAAACCCTCGTTCTATTGTATTTCTTGATAATGAAGGTACACTGGACAGAGAGTGGGCCGCAAAGATGGGCTATGATATCAGTGAAGATGCTACTGTGCCTACAATTCTTATCCGACCTGAAGCACAATCAGCCGAAGAAATATTCGATATGGCATTGGATATGTTAAAGACAGGTGAAGTAGGTCTATTGATTTTTGATAGTATTGCTACCCTTGTTCCTATGCAGATTGCCGATGAATCAATGGAGAAGCAGCAAATGGGAGGTATTGCAAAAGCACTTACTCGATTTGCAAATACAGCTATTGGATTACTTCGTAAGTATAAGGCAACTTTGATTGCTATTAACCAAGTCAGAGAAAATATAGGCGGATACGGACCAGCATTGTCCACCCCAGGAGGTAGAGCATGGAAGCATGCTTGTTCAATGCGTCTGATGTTCAAGAGAGGTGCGTTCTTTGACGAAGATGGAAATGAGTTAACTACAAGCGCGGAATCACCTGCTGGGCATATTATTGACATGGCAGTGCTGAAGACAAAGACTTGCAGGTGGGATAGAAAGCTCGGTCACGCACATCTTAATTATACACGTGGTGTTGATATTGTGCAAGACACCATTGATGTAGCATTGCATCTCGGATTTATTGATAACTCTGCTCAAGGAATGTATAAGTTAATCGATCCTGAAACAGGAGCACTTATGATTGATGCAGATGGAAACGAAATAAAGATCCGAGGAAAGAAAAATGTAGCTACATATTTTCGTGAGCATACAGATCAATGGCGCAAGTTGTATGACATGGTGTATGAAAAGCTATCACAGAAGCAAGATCCTTTTGTTAAGAGTTTTGAGGAAATGCTTGGTTTAAGCATTTATAGTAAACTGGGTATTGAAAATAATGTTGAACTAGAAGAACTGTAACTTGTATTATCTGGTTATGTGTGCTATAATAAGTAGGAAGGTTCAACCCTTCCTACTTATTTACTGTTAGAGGTACTATGATTGATGTTAATTCAATGTTGGTGTGGCAAAAGTTTAACGCTTATAATTTTGTAGAAAAAACGCATCAATATTTCTATTATGATAAACCTGTTAAATATTCTGTAACTCAATTTTTATCAAGGTTTAGCCCTCCTTTTGATAGTGAAGGCATAAGTAAAAAATATGCTGAAAAACACAAGTTGCTACAACAAGATGTGTTGGACGAATGGAAAAGAAAGGGAGATATCTCAACTACAGCTGGAACTATAATCCACTCATACATGGAGAATGCTAAAAGAGGTAAAACGTTTGAGATTGATTACTCTGTTGCTGATTCACTAGGCATAAGGAAAGAGGTTGAAGAAAGAGTATCAATTCTACTACCTCAAGCAGAAGCTTTTCATAAAGACACATTGAATAAGTTGTTCCCTTTACAGCTAGAATACACAGTAGGAATTGAGCACTATATAGCCGGTAATATTGATATGCTGTGCTGGAATGCTAGGGCAAATGAGTTTCAAATCTGGGACTATAAAAATGTGAAGTCCATTAATCAAATTCCTGGGTATTTTGATAAGTGGTGTTATAAGCCTTTTAATAGAGAGCGGGACACCAATTACATACACTATTCAATGCAGCTATACACATATAAAGAAATTCTTGAGAGAACAATTCCCATCAAGATAGGAGGCTGCTATTTGGTGCAGTTTTCTTCAGAAAAAAATAACAACGGTTTTGAAATTTTTCCATGCAGAAATTTACAACGTGAATGCGCTGAAGCATTAGACAGCCTAGTTAGAGAGGAAAAATTGCATGAATAAAAACAAAGAAAGCACAAGATATTATTCTGATAAACAGGAACAATATATTTCTAAGTTATTGGGCGGGCAGAAAACTGCAAACAGCGGAGCAGGAAAGTGGTCAAAGGGTGATGTTATTGTAAAGGATGCTGGTATTAGCATTGAGTGCAAGACAACACTGACGGAAAAATCTTCTGTTACTGTAAAAAAGGAGTGGCTTGATAAACAGCGTAGAGAATCGTGGGAAGATCGTATGAGTAATTCCGCAATAGCTATATCATTTACTCCTGAAGGTGATAAGAATTACTTTGTTATTGATGAAAAATTGATGAAATTTTTGGTAGAAAAATTAAAGGAAGAAAATGAGTAGATAACTTGTATTATTGATCACATTAACCTATAATAGATGTATAAAGTAACACACACTAAGGTGTTTGACATATCAGCTACCCTTTTTAATCGCTGGTTAATCCAGCGTTCAACATAATATTACTATATTATTTATGGAGGTAACAATGAACGATAAGATTAATGTTCTGAAGATGGTTGACGACAAGTTGGATAAGGCAGTTAAGATTCAGGGTACGGATTTTGACCGAAAGCGTAAGGTAACTTCTGAGATGAGAGAGCAGATGGAGCGTATGAAGAAGCGCGGCAAGACTTTCCGAGAAATCGCTGAGCGGTTTAATGTGGATCATCGTACTGTACGGTACAATCTGGACGAGCAGTATCGTACATATTGCAAGGCTTATGCAAGTGGTGTCCATACGGGTAAGACCCATCTAAATAAGACCAACCGGGTAGCTTATAAGCGTGAGCTAGTTGCCGAAGGCCTCATCTAAGATAGATAGTTTAATATATACTGGGGCTAAGTTATTTATTGGCTTAGCCCCATTTTTCATATAAGGAGGTATAAGATGTTATCCGAAGATCAGATCACTCGTAATAAAGAACAATTCATTAGTTTGCTAAGAGGTGTTACTCGAGATGGAAGCAATATAGAAGGGTTGATTAATAAACTTTGTTCGTCAGACTTTTTTACTGCGCCTGCTTCCACAAAGTATCACGGGGCTTTTAAGGGTGGACTGTGTAGACATTGTTTAGATGTGTATATTGTTTTGAAGAATATGGTTATGGCTAATAACCTTGACATTGACGAGGAATCATTGATTATTTGTGCTCTTATGCATGACTTTAGTAAAATGAATCTGTACGAGAACACATATACAAATAAAAAGGTTTATAGCGAAAGTGGGTCAAAGTCCGATAATGCAGGCAGATTTGATTGGGTATCAGAGCCTGGTTATAGGACAGTTTCAGTTGATGAAAGATTTGTTTATGGAAACCATGAAGAAACTTCTGAGTTTATGACTAGACAATTTATTCCTCTAAATGTTGAAGAATCTGTTGCAATCTTGTATCATCACGGAGGTATGGGATATGATAGTACAAAAGCAGACATCTCCCTTATTTACAGTAGATACCCTCTTGCTTTAATGTTGCATCTTGCCGATATGACCTGTGCATATCTGTATTGTTAAGGAATTATTTGTAATGAATAAGTATATAAAGAGAGAACTAGATAAGGTAAAGGCAAGAAGTAGCGAGTATAACGAAACTTCTACAGAGATATATTTCTATCAAAGTGATACACCAGCACCTACTGTAGATCAACAATTTTGTGTGGGTACTAAATATAGGATACAGGTAGAAAAATATATTGTCGATGAGCCTAAAACATTTACATTATCAGCAAACTGGAATCATGGAGTTGTTCCAAAAAGCTATGTAATGGAAGGTGTAGTTACTCGAATACAAGGTAATATGATTCAGTGGGATTTACAAGGATTTAATACAGCCTCACAATTACTGACAGAAGATGTATATAAGGGATTGTGGTTACCTCGTAAATCAATTACAATATTGGGCACCTATGTATTGATGTAAGGTACTTGTGTCTTGACAAAAAACATACTAAAATTATGTTAAGATTAGTTCGGAGGTAACTTAGAATGCCTGAAAGTTTAGCAGTAAAATATCGACCGAAGGATTTTGATGACGGGGTTTGTGGGCAAAGCTCCGTTGTTAAGATATTGAAAAAACAGGTTGAGAATAATGATTATAAACATTGTTATATCTTTTGTGGATCTAGTGGATGCGGTAAAACAACTCTGGCTCGTATTTTGGCAAGCAAGATAAACGGGTCTTTGGATGGGCTAGAGGAAATGGATGCAGCATCTAATAACGGTGTTGAAAATGTGAGAAGTATTGTAAAGTCTGCAAAGGAGCGTTCCATCAGTAGTAAGTATAAGATTTTCTTGGTTGATGAATGTCACGCTCTTTCAAATAATGCGTGGCAAGCATTTCTAAAATGTATTGAGGAACCTCCAGAGTACACAATTTTCATGTTTTGTACAACAGACCCGGAAAAGATACCTCAAACCATTATAAATAGATGTCAACGATACAATATTTCAAAGATTAGTTCTTCTCAGATAAGAGACAGATTGGAATATATTTGTAAAAGTGAGGGTTTTACCAATTATGGTGAGACAATCGAATATATCTCTAAAATCTGTAATGGCGGTATGCGTGATGCTATTTCGTTATTAGAAAAGGTAGGATCTTTTGACACAGATATGTCAATCGATAATGCGTTAACTGCCCTGGGGACATATTCGTATTCTATGTTCTTTACTTTAGTAAATGATATTATCGACTGTAAGCAGGATAAGGTTATAGAAACTATTTCTAATATCTATTATGAAGGTAAAGATTTAAAGTTGTTTGTTGATCAATTTTTTGCTTTTTGTTTGGACGTGACTAAGTATTGTTTGTTTCGTAGTACAGATCTGCTGGATATTCCTCACAGCCAAGAAGAAGCACTTAAGCTAAGCACTAATTTTGAAAATGCGGAAAAGTACTACATGGTAATTGTAGATAAGTTGTTAAAACTTAAAAATATGATAAAGAATGATGCTTCTATGCGTACAACTGTGGAGGCTGCATTCTTAAACATGACCAGATGGGAGTGATACTTTGGTCGGTCAGGAATCGCTGGTAAAGATTTTTGAGGATCACATCGCTGAAAATAGTATTCCCAGAACAGTTCTTTTGTCCGGCGAATGGGGATCTGGTAAACATACTTTTGTAAAAGAGTTTGCAGCAAAAATTGGCTATGATATAATTGACATAACCGATTGTATTAGTCTTGAAAAGATACAGGAAGCACAGCTTTCTCCGTATCCTAACATATATATCGTTAATTGCGATGAAATCAGCGTAAAAGAACAAAATATGTTGCTGAAATTCCTAGAGGAACCACTAAAGAATGCGTATATCTTCTTGTTATCCTCTTGCAAACAGAAATTACTCCCCACAGTTGTAAATAGATGTAGAGTTTATTCTTTTTCAAATTACAACAGTGAAGAATTAAAGCAGTTTTTACACAAAGACTGTGATTTTTCCGATATAGTTCTTCAATATGCAAATACACCCGGATGGGTCCTGAAATTGCAAGAATCAGGTTTACAAGACATCATTAATCTATGTGAAAAGATATTCAAAAAGATAACTGTTGCAAATTACTCAAATGCACTCACAATACCTGACAAGATTTCTCTGACAAAAACAGACACTGATAAGATGGACTTCAGTACTTTTTGCTATGTTCTTATTAACATGAGTAAGGATCTTTATTGTAAGGGCATTATTAGTTTTGAAATGTTTAATCTTACTCGGGAGTTTTATAATAACACTTTCATTCCAAATGTAAATAAAAGACACTTAGTTGAAAATTATATAGTAAATCTTAAACAGGAAGCGGAAAGTGGTGCTAAATGATTGACATAAAAACAATAAAAGATCAGATTGAAGAGCGACAAATTACTGCTTCTTTCCTGATATTTTCATGTTCAGATAACAGGTATATAGCGTATCAATACATCAACGCTATTAGTAGTATTCTTAACTTAAAAATTGAGTATCTTGAAGATCTTCCCTCAAAGAATAGCATCTCTGTATTTGACATATTTGGAACGAATGATTCATCTCAAGATGATAATATCAGGGTGTACAGCTGTGAATTATTTGACAGTATTTCGGACTCTCTTTCCACAGAAAATAGATTGTTTATTGTAGCTGATAAAGTCAGCAAGGAGTCTAAAGAAAAGTTTTCCGATTATATAGTGGAAGTTCCGAAGATTGAATTGTGGCATATAAAGGATTTTGTTTATTCCGCACTTGAAGGTGTTCCTAGAGATAAGTTAGATTGGTTAATAAAAATCTGTAACAATGACATATACCGAATCAGCAATGAAGTGGATAAGATAAAGATGTTTTCTGTAAATGAGCAGAAGTATATGTTTGACGATATGGTAAACGAAGGTTGCTTTAGTGATCTTTCCACTTACAATGTTTTTAACATAACAAACGCAGTTACAGGAAAAGATATAAATCTATTGCATAATGCCCTTAGGGAGATAAAGAATTTTGATGCAGAGCCTCTAGGAGTAGTAACATTGCTATATCAAGGTTTTAAGAAATTGATGCAAGTGTGGCTATCGAATAACCCTACTCCTGAAAATACGGGGTTGAAATCAAACGTGATTTATGCTATAAATAAGAGTCCAAGAGTATACAGCAAACAGCAGTTGTTGTCTTGTTTTGAAACGATGACTGATATTGACAGGATGTTAAAAACTGGTGAGTTGTGTGAAATGAAATATCTTATAGATTATGTGGTGTGCAAAGTTCTTTGCATGTGATGGTGTAATTTATGAAAGTTTGTATTTGTGGTGATGTTCATTGGTGTACATATTCTAGTATACTGAGGAAAAGAGGAACACGTTATTCTTTACGGCTTGAAAACTTAATTGATTCAGTTAACTGGGTTATTGACACGGCTGCTAGTAATGGTTGTACTGATCTATTCTTCCTAGGAGACTTTTTTGACGCAAGTGTACTTACTGCTGAAGAAATTTCAGCACTGTCTGAGTTAAAATGGAACAACTCAGTATACACATCTTTTATTGTAGGAAATCATGAGATGGGAACATCCGACCTATCTTTTTCTACTGCTCACTCATTCTTACTTAATAAAAACAACAGTGTATATGATAAACCTTCGATTGTTAGAGTGGGTGATACTCTTATCTACATCTTACCGTATGAATTAGAAGTTAGTAGAAAGGAAAACATAAAAGACTATTTTCCTCAACAATCATTTATTGACCCAGAATTTAAGAAGAGAATATTACTTTCTCACAACGACATAAAAGGTATACAAATGGGCAATTTCATTTCCAAAGAAGGATTTGATTTAGGAGAATTGTCACAAACATTTGACATTGTAGTAAATGGACACTTGCATAACCAGCAGTGGGTATCTTCAAATGTTTTAAACTTAGGAAATATCACAGGACAAAATTTTAGCGAAGATGCTACACGATATCCTCACCAATGTATGATTTTGGACTGTGACACTCTAGAATATACTCTTGTTAATAATCCTTATGCATTGAAATTTACAAAGTTGGATTTTACCGGGTCAAATAGTAATATTGATTATATAAATGAAGTAGCTTTTAAGTTAGGTAAACCTGCAGTATTGTCGATTAGATGCGAGGATAAAGATTATGATTACATCAAGAAACGATTTGACCCTGACATTGAGCAAGACGCATTGGTGCCCAAAGATTGCAGAGTCATTCAGTCCAGAATAATAGTGGACAGATCAAATAAGCAGATAAGTAACGAAGAATACCAAAAGAAACAAAATACATTACACATTGATTATATAAGTGAATTTTCACAGTATATTCAGAGTGTTATTGGAACTTCCGATGATGTAATAACAGAGTTACAGAAAGTGATTGAGTGATATGCGAATAGATTTTAAGACTTTACATATCGAAGGGTTCATGTCAATTGGTGAAGCAGACATTAACCTTACAGAGGGTGGCTTCATACTTGTTAGTGGTGTAAATAGGTGTGCACAGGATTTAGCTAAATCAAACGGTAGCGGTAAGTCAAGTGTTTGGGAATCTATTATTTGGTGTTTAACGGGAGATACACTTAGAGGATCAAAGTCTGTTGAAAATATAAACACACAAGGAGGCACACTTGTTTCGTTGGATTTTTCAATTGATGATATTTCCTATAAGGTTACAAGAACTAAAAATCATGAAAAATATAAAACAAATTTGTTTTTTGAGGTAAACGGGAAGGACTGCTCGGGTAAAGGTATCCGTGACACCGAAAAGATACTGAAAGAATATCTTCCTGAAATAGATTCTGGATTGATAAGCAGTGTTATTATTCTGGGACAAGGTCTTCCTGCTAGATTTACTTCTAATACTCCTTCAGGCAGAAAAGAGATGCTTGAGCGTATGAGTAAATCTGATTATATGATACAGGAATTGAAAGATAAGGTTTCAAAACGAAGAGCGGAAGTTGATAAGATGAAACGTGCTGCAGAAGATCGTAGGTTATCATTATCAACAACCTTGTCAAATGTTCGTAAGACAGTTGATGAAACTAGAGCGAAATTAGATAGCTTTCCAGACGTTAGGGGTCAACAGCTAGAAGCTGAGACCTTACAAAAAAGAATTGATGCCCTAAAATCACAAATTGATTCAACAGACATCGAAAGTAAGCGTAATGAATTGTCAAATATAAATGCAGAACTATATAAGCAAGAGACATACTTTGACAGTAAGATAAAAGGTAAATTTGAAGAAGACGATCTTATTTCTAATCTTACAGCAGACCTTCGTGCTGTTGATAATTCAATATTGTTTGTACGTAATGAAATTAATGAAATGAAGTCAGTTAAGGATGTGTGCCCAACTTGCGGACAAAAAATACAAGGTGTGGTAAAACCAGACACATCTGAAAAAGAAAACTTGTTAAATGATTTGACAGCGAAGAAAGAACACATTATCAAGTCATTGTCAAGTGCTCAGCAAGACCGTAGCAATAAGGTTACTCAATTAAAAAATGATAAGTGTAAAGTTATAGGGGAATTGAGTGAAAAGGCCGCTGAGCTAATGCAGCTGGTAGATAGCACAGATAAGCAGGTAAAACAGTGGAGTAACGAACTTCAGCGCAGTGAATCACAGTACAAGAATATATCGGATGCGATATTAAGACATGATTCTATGAAAAGTATGCTTGAAGAATTGTTACACAAGAATGAGAATCAGATACCATCACTTATTGAAAGTGTAGGTAATTGCGAAGTTCAGATAAACAAATGGGCAAATAGTCTTTCTATACTACAGAAATTTGATACTGTACTAAAAAGAGATTTCAGAGGAATACTTCTTAAAAATGTTGTTGAGTATATTGATGGTGCAGTTAAGAATTATGGTAGCTATATATTCGATTCTGCTTCTTTATCCTTTGCTTTAGATAGTAATAATATATCAGTAAAATTAAATAATAAGGAGTATGAAATGCTATCTGGAGGCGAGAAGCAAAAGGTTGACATAATTGTGCAGTTTGCATTAAGAGATATGTTATGTAATTATCTTGGGTTTGATTGTAACATACTAGTGCTTGATGAAGTTTTTGATAATTTGGACTCTGTCGGTTGCGACAAAGTAATACAGCTAATTACTAATAAAATAAATAGCGTTAATAGTATATATATTATATCGCATCACGCAGAGGAGCTGGATATTCCTGTTGATAGTTATCTAGTTGTTGAGAAAGATAGCACAGGAGTATCTTTCGTTAAATAATGATTTACAGAAAGCCAGATAATGTGACTTATGTAGATATGTGTATCTACATTGATAATACTGCATACACAGATAGCCACGATGCTCAAACTATTTTTGAATATTTATTTCATCTTGTAAAACATCTAGCAAAAGAAAAAAGATATTTTCGTCGTAATGAATATTACGATGATTTTGGTATTTTCGGAGCTACTCGTGCTTACATGAGACTTGTTAATCCTAAGCAGTTTGATGACTCATATAAGATGGAGCCGTTAAAAAGTATACTGAACTACTTAAATGCTACTATATACCCCATGAAGGTTGATTTTGAGCAGAGTACTTATTATCAACCCGTCATAAGTGAGTCTCTTGATGAATCCGCATTGTATAACTTCAGTAACCTACTGTGTATGCACACAGATTTTACGGCAAAAACTGCCTTTGATTTAATGCTTGAAGGTATAGGTCCTATATGTAATGAGTGTATTGAAACTATTCCATACTCTGGCGACAAGGTGTTGAAATATAATATTATAACGAGTATTAAGTTGAGTTTTCTAAATCAGTTGACACTTGCAAGGTCTACAGAATCTTACTTAAATAACTTAATAAAAACAAATCGTATAAACGAATTACATCTTAACGAAGCATTTAGTAAAAAGAACAGTGAGGTGTTGTTATACCATCTACCTGAGTCTTTCAGAGATTACATACTTGTGTTGTTACGTAAAACAAAAGCAAAAGTAGCAAGTGAGCTAAACGAGACTCTTTCTCAACAATGGGTAGATCCTTTACTATCTGATGCTATAATGATTAACTATAGAAATGAGGTCGAGCAGATAAATCCTTATGAATATGAACAGTGAGCTAAGAAAGCTGAAAACTAAAGATGTGTATAGTTTGATACTATTCATTCTCTATAAGTTAAAGGAGGATCCAAAGTACTCTACTTTGAGTGAATTAGCTTATATACTCGATAAAGATTCGCTTCTTAACCTGTGTCAATACTACGGTGGTCTGACAATAACTATTCCAACTATAGCTGAAATTGACCGTGTACTTAATGCTTTGTTGCTATATCAAAAGGTACAGATGGATGGACTTGATTTTAATACGGTAGTTAATTCCATTGATTTAAGACAAAATGAGAAAGCGCAGATTGTAGACTTATATAAATTGATTATAGACATAATGGGCAAATATAGTATATCGTAAAATGTATAACATGTTATATAGTATATTAAATAGTATAGAAATTGACATACATAATAGAACTGAAACACCGGAAGAATTTTTTGCTAAGTGTGTAAGCGATAGGTTGCAAAAAGGGCTCGAAGCTTATGAGGAATATATAGACAAAAGCGTGAAATATCTTTCACGTATTAAAGAAGAGACCTTAGTAAGAAGGATTTAGATATATGTATGATTTAATAGCTGATGTAGAAGCACTGTCAGGTGTTAAAAGATATAATATTGATAAACTCATGGACCTTGCTTTGTATAGTATAAGTCACGATGTAATTGAAAGTAAATTATCTGGCAGTAACAGTTGTACCATAGATATAGGAATAGGTTACTTGTATTTTGAGTACGAGGATAATATAATAAGATATAAATTCACACCTAATGAAAAATTTGAAAAGAATCTTCAGTTATCCTATAAAGGGGTGGACATACTCGATAAAAAACTGGACGAAAATCTTGGACAACGAATTAGTAGCACTTACAAGGAGCTGTTTCAATGAGTGAACAAAATAAATTGTCAACACAGTCCCTTGACAATAAGAATGAGGATATAGCACAGCAGATAATTGACGCTAAAACTGTTGAAGAAACAAGAGATTTAACAGCGTTGTTTAATCTTAATGCTCAGAAAAGAAATGTGTTAAGAGTATTGAAGATGAATAACTTGCTTGATAAAGTAACGGATCAGATGATTGAACGATTTGAGAAAAATCCCAATCTATATACAAATGATGATCTGCTAAAATATATGCAAGCAGCTGAATCAGCTATTGATCGTGCTAGTAAAAATCTTAATCTTGTAGAAGAAACTCCACAAATTCAGTTACTACAACAAAATAATGTTAATATAAGTATTGATAATGGGTTAAGTAGAGATTCTCGTCAACGCGTAATTGAGACTGTGCAAGCACTGCTGAACAAATCAAAATCACCCAGTTCAGTTGAGGTAATTGATGTTCAGGAAAATGATAAAGAACAGGGGTAAATATTACTGATGAATGTATGCAACGAGCTATTACATAAGAAAAAAGATGAGTCATTTGAGCAGTATAGAGTAAGATGTTATTCGTTAAAAGATGCACTTGGTTATACTTGGAATGAAATGGCAGAAGTAATTAATCAATATTCAGATATTCCTCACAGTGAGTCTTGGTACAGAAAAGAATGCAAGAGATTATCTGTAGCTCCCGTCATTGAGGAAACTGTTGACAATGACGATAATGAGGTTGAAGACTTGAAAGCTATACTGATGGAAATCAGAAAAGAGCGTGTAAAGTTAGGCGATGAGAGAGTACAGAATAACGCTTATATTCGTAAGATGTCCCGTGAGGAGACTTTACATGAAATCGCAGAAAAAACTGCAATGATTGTGGGCAAACAAAAATTCCTTCCTACAGCTAATAAGATGGATGTAACAGATGCTGGATGTATTGGCACACTTTTAATTTCAGATTGGCATTACGGTATTGAATTTGATAATTACTTTAATGTATATAATCCTGAAGTGTGCAGAACTCGTGTTGCAAATCTTGTTCAAGATGTGATTAAGATTGGAAAGGCAAATAATTATAAACAACTAAATGTTGTTAATTTGTCTGATCTTATTGCGGGAAGAATACATCTTGCTATAAGACTTCAGAGTAGAGAAGATGTTATAACTCAAGTCATGGAAGTGTCCGAGATTGTTTCAGAGATGTTGTGTGACTTGTCGCAATATTTTCACATTTCATACTACGATGTTATGGATAATCATTCTCGTTTGGAGCCTAATAAGAAAGACTCCCTTGAGCTGGAAACACTTGTTCGTATTATTCCTTGGTATGTAAAAGAAAGGCTGAAAGGAAATAAGAATGTAGAGATAAATCATAATACTTTTGCTGATGATATTGCTGCTTTTAATATCTATAATTTTAAGGTAGCAGCTGTACACGGTCATAAGGATAAGCCAAGTAAGGTTATTGATAACCTGAATGCAATGACACGTCGTCGTAATGACCTGGTTTTATCAGCTCATTATCATCATATATCATTGGAAGAAGAGCATGAAGGCATTCGTATTTCTAACGGGAGTTTGATGGGAGTAGATACTTACTCTATGGACATGAGATTAACAAGTCGTCCCTCACAAACTTTGATTATTAGTACTCCCGATAATGTGATAAAATGTTTGTATAAGATTAATGTTGACAGGTAAGCTATGCTTTATATATATTAAATCTATAAGTCAAATGGGTAAGTCCTAGATAGGTAAGTCCCAAAAGTAAGGAGATTGTATTAAGATGAAGTACTACAGCGAAAATTTGAAGAAGTTCTATGATAGCGAAGCCGATTTGCTTAAGGCAGAAGATGAAGCTAAGAAGCAGGAGGACATCGCAGAAAATTCTCGTAAAGAGATGGCAAGAAAGATTGACGAAGCCAATGATCGAATTGATCGGGCTTATCAAAGCTACGATGTCGCAAAAAAGCAGGTAAATGATATTATCAATGAAGCTAAGAAACAAGTTAAGAATATCCTTGATCCTGCAAAGAAGGAAATCAGTGATGCAGAAAATGCGCGTATGGAAGCCATTAAGGAATTTAATGAGAAGTATGGTGTTTACACTGAAACCTTTTCCGGAGATAAGGCTGTGGAGCAGTATAATAGGGTGTTGAATCAATTCAATAGCACCTTCGAAAATTTTTGGAAGCCTTTTTATAACTGGCTGTTCTAAGGCCTAATTTTACCATAGCTTACCTTAAAAATATATTGTAATGAAACTTTAGGATGAATATATTGAGTTAAGATCAAGCACCGATATATCATCGGTGCTTGATTTTTAGGAGTTGAAAGTATGTCCAAGCGAGACTTTGATAAATATTATGATAATATAAGTGCACAGTATGCTGAGCTTCAAGAAGTATTAGCAGACCTTTCTCAGGAAGTGTCCACCGGTATGATTGAACCCGAGAGAATTGAACAGCTAAAGTTAACTATCAAACCAGTAGAAAATAGTTACAGGACTTTAAGTTATATTAAGTACTTACTAGATAAGCCAAAGAGAGCATCAAAACAACGTAGGTATAGTAATAGATCCAAGAATCTTCTTTTAGCTTCTGCGGGTCATACACAAGAAGAGATAGAAAAAGAAAACAAGAGCATAATTGATAACCTGACGCTATAAGGTTTGAATTGTATATATTATTAGGTTTTATACATAGGAGGAATAATGAAAGAATTACTTAAAAAGATAGGAATTGATATTCCTGGCTATTATTCAGACTCAAATACTTATGTTGTAGAGCTAAATGATTCAAACGAATATAGTAAGGCTTTTACAAAGTTGGATAATACAGATCTTGTTGATGAAATGTCAGACTCAAGTGTAAGTAATGCTTATGTGTCAAATGTAATGTATATAAATGACTACTATAGCATTAATATTATTGCTGATTTTGAAAGTGAAACTTATAAAATTATTGTTCACAAACTTTAAGGAGAGATGACTAGTGGGTAAAGTAATTGAATTTAAGGATCCGCATATCAAGGAAATAGTTACCGATTATGATAAGTTGTCTGAACGGTGCGACGAAGTAGAGATTATTAAAGGTAATAAGGATGTACAGGACTTAGTACTGGATCTTAAACACACCATGAGTACCTTTGATGATATGTGCGGGATTTCGGCTGCTCACGTAGGTAGTGATAAACGGGTTATATGTTTAGATTTTAATGGTAAAATGAGATCCTTTGTTAATCCTGTTATTACCTCAGCCGAAGGATTAGAGCTTTCAAGGGAGAAATGTCATTGTATTCCTGGTAAGGAATACATTAGACCGCGTAACACAACGATTGAAGTAGCTTATCAAACTCCTATGGGTAAGATTGAATCCGTTAAGATGATGGGCATGGCAGCTAAAGTATTACAGCATGAGATCGATCATCTGGATGGCCTTTTACTTTCTGATGTGGGGCTTGAGATTGATGAAGAATTTGATAATGCAACTGATGAAGAAAGAGAATCCGTGATTAGAATGTACATGGATTCAATTGATTTGACTGCGGATATGCTAGATAAGGATATCAAAAATGACCCAGAAGCTGCAAAACTTGCTAGTGGTGTTAAATTCTTAGCGGCTGTTCAGTCTGGAAAGGTAACTCTGGAGGAAATTCCTTGGACAGATGAAGAAAAGGAAATATATGATGAGTATATTAAAAATAAGAACAAGGAGTGATTAAATGTCCATACTGAATGTTCCTGTTCAGATAAATAGGGGAACTTCTGTTCCACAGCTTAATGAAGGTGAGCCCTTTTTTAATCTTTCAGATAACTATCTGTATGTAGGGGGCACAAAGGTTTCAGATATTAATATTAGCGGGCAAAGTGCGAAAACTCAGCGTATTGTAAACAATAACGGTTTGTTTGATCTGTCCGCAACTGAGTCCACTGCAAGTATTGGGGGATTTCAGATATCTTCCGAGTCTTGGACCTCCCCAGAACTGATAACTATTTCCGGTATTAGACCTAGTAATGTTGGTAAAACAGTGTTAAATACAGAGATGTATGGAAAAACATTTCCTTCAAACCCTGTAAAGGGTCAGCTATTTTTCAAGTTAGTGGAATAAAGGTTGCAGTACGATGGCTGAGATAAAAGTATACTATGATAACGAGTGGTCATACTCTGGAGACAATAAACTGAATTATATAGGAACATTCAGAAACCCAAGTAGTTCAGAAAAAGCAGAGATACATTCGTTGACCGTAAATATAGGAACTATAAGAGGTGAGTGTAGTTGGGGAGACCACCTTTACGGAAATGGCAGTTCTTTCTCGACTTATATGAAAGCTGGGGGTTACACCTCTGAATCCCGAACTGTTTCAAATGTGGTAACTACATATAGAGGAGCTGGAGGTTACACACCCAACCAGTCACAGTGTCAGCCGTATACATTCACATTCAATACCCCTGCCGTTGTCTCCGCTGGGTCATCCGCCGATTTGTACATCTGGTGTCCGAGTGCGGGAAATAATCAGGCTATTGCTTATAGAAGGTTTGAGCCGTACGGTATAACTGTGAGTTATACTAATATTCCAAATAAGAAGCCTAATCCATCAAGTGTAAGTATTAAGTACACAGACTTTACCGCTAATTCAATTAACTGGAAAGTAACCACAGGTAGTACGGCTACCTCTTGCAAGGTTTACTTAGACGATGTATATAAGGGTACATATTCGTTAAGCGGTAATACAGCTCAGGGTATTTTTTCGGGTGTTTCTTCGAGTGTTCACCGGTTGAAAGCATACGCAGTAAATGGTAATTCAGATTGGGTTGTATCCCCTATCATTTCTGTTGATTGTACAATTCCTCCGATAAATAACCTTAGTATTAACCCTACAAGCAGTAATAAAGGTATACTTAAATTTACAAGTACTTATAATGTAAACTACACATTAAAAGGATACGACGGAATAACTTATGCCACAGGAAAAGTTAATGCTAACACTAATCCTGAAGCACAGGTGTCTCTGCGGAATAATTCAACACAAAGATATACACTTTACATTACAAGAATAGATAACACCAAAATAGGAAACAGTAAGAGTATAGATGATGTTTCTACTCGCGTAGCTATAATTAGTTTGACAGGTGAACCTGGAGGTTTGTTATATAATTTTAAGGCTACATCAGATATTATGTGTAACAACTGGAAGTATATATTGAGGGATGTAAACACAGGGGATAAAAAGGATGTTGTTTATAATACAGTTGATGCTACATACACTTCAGGCATTATAAGAAATCTTAAAGTAGATAATGTTTATGAGTTGTATGTAGAAGCTTTAACTTCCGTGAGTGGCCTTATTTCCAAGTCAAATACTTTACGATTTAAGCCTGAGGGATTTGCTCGTATTTCGGAAGGTGTTACAGGAGATGCAGATGGGAAACTATACACCGTTTTTGTTTATGAACCCGTTGATAAAAAATGGAACGCTGTTGTTCCTTATGTTTGGGATGGTAATAACTGGGTAGTGTGTGTGTAAAACTACTACAGAAATGAGATCGATAAGATGAACGAAATTATATTGTCAGGTACAATAAAGAATATTCAGCATTCACATAGTATTGGTGAGGTTGAATTTGATAAAGCACAACTAATATGTACTCGTGACAACGGTAGAGAAGATGTTATAAATTTGAAATTTAAATCATTTTCTAACCCTTACAAAAATAATGAGAAAATATCAATAAAAGGAAACATCCGTTCTTATTCTTATAAGACAGAAGACGATGGTAATAGGGTCATGATATATGTATTTACATACTTTGATCAACCATCGCAAGAAGAAGTGGATGGTGCGACAATAGATGGACGTATTTGTAAAATAAATTCCCTTAGGAAAACAAGGAGCGGTAAGCAAAATATACACTTCATTATTGCAAATAATCTTTATTCGCAGGATAATACAAAAAGACTTAATAGTTATATTCCATGTATAGCTTGGGGAAGTGTAGCAAAGAAAATACAGGATCTTTCAGTCAATACAAAGATAAAGCTTATTGGACAACTACATTCTCGTGAGCATAAGAAGCGAATGGATAACGGTGAATTAGAGATAAGATTGGCACATGAATTTGTTGTGACTAGTTTTGAGGTGATTCCTTAATGCAATTTGAATACATGTATACCATGTCAGCACAAGATTCTATTGAAATAGAGGATATAGGTAATTTCTGTATTTCCGTAACAAATAGTGTGTACCAAGAATGGATAATGATTTGTTCCACAACATACGGAATAACAAAATACATGCAAGCAGGACCTTTTAGAATTGATTTCGATGAACTCGATGACAGGGTTACATATATATTTCAACGCATGGACTATAATCAGAATAAATTGTGTAGCATAATTGATAAATTTATAAATGATCCACACAAGATGGCATCACAGGTAAAGATAATTTCTGACAGTGATGCAAAGAATGAAATAAAGGATATGGTGAAAAAAGTATATGAGCAATAAGGAAAACATAAAAGATTTCTACGGAAGAGTTATCGGAACAATCATCACTAAGCCCAACGGAGATAAAGTGATAAAAGATTTCTATGGTAGAGTAAAGGGTACTTATATTAAGAAATCTAATTACACAAAAGATTTCTATGGCAGAGTTGTGGGAGAGGGTGACATACTAACTACACTACTAAGGCCCTGAATTACTTGTGTTACAACGTATTTTCATTTATAATCTATATGTATAAGAACATGAAAAATATTCTGATACAATATTACTATTAAACGTTGTTAGTATATTTTTCTATTATTTATCGAAGAAGAGGAGACAGTATGCTAGTAGAACAGTGGCTGGGTAAAGATAACACTTTAGGCATTGATATCTGGAATAGAAAATATCGAAAGGGTGAGGAAACCTTTGACCAGTGGTTAGACAGAGTTAGTAATAATAACAGCGATGTCCGACAAGCGATACTGGACAAGAAGTTTATTCCGGGTGGAAGAATACTGAGTAATAGAGGTATTAAGAATACCCGAGTAACTTACTCAAACTGCTATGTGGTGACACCTCCTGAAGATTCTCTTGAGTCTATCTATGAAAGTAGAACTAAACTTGCGCGTACTTATTCATACGGCGGAGGTTGCGGTATCGATATTTCAAACTTGGCTCCTGCGGGTGCAAAGGTACATAATCAAGCTGAAAAAACAAGCGGTGCTGTTAGCTTCATGGAAGGTTACAGTATGACAACTGAGGAGATAGGTCAAAACGGTCGCCGGGGAGCCTTGATGATTAGTTTGGATTGTCACCATCCAGATTTAATGGACTTCATCAACATTAAAACAAAAGAGGGTAAAGTAACTAAAGCTAATATCTCTGTTCGTGTCACAGATGATTTTATGCGTGCAGTTGAAAATGACGAAGATTGGGTAATGTCATTTACTCGAAAAGAAACGGGAGATACTATCACCAAGATAGAAAAGGCTCGTGTCATTTTTGATAAATTGTGTGAAAACAACTGGAATTGGGCAGAGCCTGGAATACTGTTTTGGGATAATATCTGTAATTACAACCTACTTAGTAATAATAAAGATTTTAAGTATGCTGGTACAAATCCGTGCGCAGAAGAACCACTACCTGCTGGTGGCTCTTGTTTACTTTCTTCAATCAACCTATCTGCTTTTGTTAGTGAAGATGGAAAGTTTGACTTCGATGATTTTTATAGAGTAGTTGATATTGGTGTCAATTACTTGAACGAAGTTCTAGAAGAAGGTTTGATGTTGCATCCGTTACAGGAACAGAGAGACAGTGTAGCAAAGTGGCGTCAGATTGGCCTAGGAGTAATGGGTGTTGCAGATATGCTTATTAAGATGCACCTACGGTACGATAGTGATGAAGCTATCGAACATTGTAGGGATGTATCTATGGGTATGGCAAATCATGCAATGTACGTATCTGCTCGTATTGCTTCACACGAAGGTGCATATCCTGGATATAACGCTAATATTGAAAGCACTTCCTTCTTTAAAGCTAATGCTGATACAGTAACACGAAATGTAGTTGAAAGATATGGGATGGCTAATAGCCAGCTATTGACAATTGCTCCTACCGGGACTATCTCTACAATGCTTGGTGTAAGTGGTGGTATTGAGCCCATCTTTGCTAAAAGCTACAGAAGAAAGACAGAGTCCTTACACGGAGGTACACAGTATTATGATGTACTTACACCTATTTATAAAGATTATGCAGAAAAACATGGGCTTACGGTTAATGATAAATTTCCTGAATGGTTTGTGGACTCTTCCGAAATAAACTATAATAAACGTATTGAAATGCAGTCCGCATGGCAAAAAGGCATTGATGCAAGTATTAGTTCCACAGTCAATCTACCTAATTCAGCTACTATAGAGGATGTTAAAAATATTTATCTTAATGCTTGGAAGTGTGGGTTAAAGGGTATCACCGTGTATCGCTCAGGATGTAAAAGAGAAGGAGTACTTGTATCAGAGGAAGATGCATCTAAGAGTAAGACAGTGTTAAAGGAGGAAGATCTGCCAAGAGGATTTATTGTAGATTGCACCGAGGAATTGGTGGGTAAGAAAAGGAAACTTATTACTGGGTGTGGTAGTCTTCATGTACTTGCTTATTTCAATCCTATTAACGGTAGCTTACAAGAAGTGTACTTTAACAAGGGTAGTACCGGTGGGTGTGCTAATTTCATGACTGGGCTCAGCAGAATGGTGAGTTTACTGTGTAGAGCAGGGGTAGATATTATTTCTATAAAGGATCAGCTTGATTCTACAGGTGTATGTCCGAGTTATGCGACAAGGACTGCTACAAAACATGATACTTCACGTGGATCTTGTTGTCCCATGGCTATCGGTAATGCGCTAGTGGATATGTGGAACGAAATGCAAAGTGAGGTTACTGATGTAACGGATTACATGAGTGATGAACATCCTTCCAGTGATACTGGTATCGTATTACCTAAGCCTATATATTCAAAGTGTCCAGAGTGCGGAGAGCCTCTTGCACGAGAAGGTGGATGTGTACAATGTAAATCTTGTGGGTGGAGTAAGTGTGAATAAAGAAGTTAAATTTATGTATGGGACTCAAGAGCAGTATGATAAATTAAGTGATGAATACATTTGGGGTGAGCTCAATAGTGCAAATATGTCATATGTTGTAAAAGAGGGCGACTCTTGGGAATCAATTGCTGGAATGTATTCCCTCCCTGTAATTGTGTTACGTAATCGAAATAAAAACATAAAGGAATTGTCAAAGGGTACTGTATTGGTAATAAAATAGGATTCCATGTACATTTACAATTGTATATACTTTTATCAAAGGTAATAATAAATATCCGAGGAGGATTCAAATAAATGGCAATACAATTTCTAAGAGGCACAAAAAGTAAGGTAGAAGCTTCAACCAAAGTATTAGCAGACGGTCAACCGTTATATGAAACCGACACTAACAAGCTAAAAGTGGGCGACGGAAGTACACAAGCTAAAAGTCTTCCTTATGTAAAAGTGGATACCGATTCAGCACTATCTTCAACTTCTACAAATCCTGTTCAGAATAAAGTCGTAAATAGCGAATTAGGTAAAAAGTTATCTCTCTCCGGTGGAACTATGACAGGCGCACTAACTACGAAGGGAATCAAGCTAACTTCGGGAACAGATTATGGCGCTACTTTACCCAGTAATCCAGCGACCAACCAATTATTCTTCCAGACAGTCGGAACTAATTTTGTTTTGGATAATGTCTATCCAATCGGTTCCATTTATATGAATGTAAATAGTACAAATCCTGGAACACTTTTTGGAGGAACTTGGGAGCAGATTCAAGGCAGGTTCTTACTTGGAATGAGTAGTAGCTATCCTGCGGGGAGCCAGGGCGGTGAGGCCAGCCATACACTGACGACAGAGGAGATGCCCAGCCACGGACACAATCCGGCCAATGAAGCAGGATACTCCGGATTTATCACCAACAGCAAGAAGGCGTTCACCATAGGCGACATGGGGTCGCAGAGCGGAAGCGGAAGATATTACCCCTTCGCATCGGCGGCATTTGATATCAGCCGTAACACCCTGACGGGCACCACCGGCGGGGGAAAGTCTCACAATAATATGCCTCCGTATCTAAGTGTATATATTTGGAAGAGAACTGCATAAGGGGTGAGTAAATGGCTAATTCAATAACTCTAACCTCTGATTCTTATTTGGGTCGAGAATTTATTTTTACTGTCACTCAATATGGAACTTCAACAACTGTAAATTGGACTTTTGAAGTAACAAAAATGGACCCAGGAAATGGTACTCTAGCAGATGTTACTGATATAAACTGTACTATCAATGGGCATTCTGTTTATTCCTATCCTGCAACAGGCTGGAGCCAAAGTACAAAATTCCCAGTCTACTATGGTAGTATAAGTGGAAGCTATGATATTGGCTCCTATGGAACATTTAGTGTAGTTTTATCTGGGCGCCCTGGATACAATAGTCCAACTTCAAAATCTGGGACCATTACGCTTACTCAACCCACTCCTCCCGAACCTCCCACCCCAAGTGTAAACACTATATCTGTCCAATCTATCCCAGATTTCATAGCTGGCTATGATGGAGATAGCTTTATGCTAACTTGTAATCCATCAGGAGGAACAGGATATACTTATAAATGGTATCAAGGAGCTACAATTATTGCAACCTCTCAAAATCTAACCGGAACGCTTCTTCATAATACCGATGATAATACTTATGTTTATTGTGTTGTCACTGACTCAACAGGCGGAACAGCGACAACTAATAATTGTGAATTTCGAGTAGGAACTTCTGCTAGTCAAACACAAGTTTCAACTAAACAAATTCAACCAGTAAGAATTTATAATGGAAGAAAGTTTTTATATGGAATTCCACTAATTTATAATAGCGGATGGAAATATAATTCTTGGAACATAACTTATACTGGTAATAACCGCGCAAATATAGCTATTGCAGGAAATGCAATAGTAGGATAAAAGGAGGATATTATGGCTTTTTCAAAGAAAACATATACATCAGGACAAACCGCCATTACTGCAGATAATTTGAATGATATAAATAATTTACTTGGAGATATCAATGATTTTGTTATTGAGTTATCCAGTAGTGGCATATGGACTTATAGAAAATGGAACAGTGGAATTGCTGAATGTTGGGCAGCTAAAAATTGCGGAAATGTTGCTATTACTTCCGCTTGGGGAAGTCTCTATGAAGGTAAAGATTGCGGACAAGAGGCCTATCCTTCAGGATTATTTAGATATAAACCTCTTTTCTGGGCCTCTGTACTTGCTACAGACAGATATGCAGTTGCAGGATTAGAAATTAATGGAGGGAATGCTAATACCACACCTCATGTCTATCCATTACGAGCCACTTCAGAAACGGTTCAGGGTCTATTTCTTTCTTTTTATGCAAAAGGATATTGGAAATAAGCTAAAAGAAGCTTATATCTTTAGTATAATATAAAATAAGAACTAATAGGTAATTTATAAAAAGGAGGACTCAAAATGTCTAAAAAAGTATTTCTAAGCCCCTCAAACCAGTATGACAATGTATATGCTTACGGTAATACAACCGAGGGCGTACAGTGTGGTAAGATTGCGGAGGCTTGTAAGACCGCACTAATCCGTAATGGTATCGACGTTATGCTAATGCATGACGAGTCAATGCAGGAAAAGTGCCAGAAATCTAACGCTTTTGGTGCTGACCTTCATGTTCCTATTCATACTAATGCCTTTAATGGCAAGGTCATGGGTACCCGTATGTTTTATTATTCTGTTGGTGGTGAAGGTGCTAAGGCTTGTAAGGTAATCTTTGATTTACTGTCACCTATCACTCCTGGTACAAGTGAAAGTATCAGTGCTAATCCGGATTTATATGAAGTAAGAGTTCCTTCCGCACCTACTGCATATATTGAGTGTGAGTTCCATGACACAGTTGAGGGAGCTAAGTTTATTGTTAACAATACTACACTTATCGGTGAAACTATTGCCCATGGTATCTGTGAATACTTTGGAATTAGTTTTGATGATAGTAAGGCTCCTGAAGTAGTACCTACTCCTACTCCCGCTCCTGCTAAGAAGTCTGTAGATGAGATAGCTCAGGAAGTTATTCGTGGAGAATGGGGTAATGGTTCTGACCGTCGTGCTCGTATTGAGAGCGCCGGATATGACTATGATGCAGTGCAGGACTGTGTAAATGAAATTTTAGAGGGTACGCCTTCTACCCCCAAGAAGTCAATTGATCAGTTAGCTAAAGAAGTCATTCGTGGTGACTGGGGTAACGGATCTGATCGTCGTAAAGCTCTTGAGAGTGCTGGTTATGATTATGATGCAGTGCAGAATAGAGTCAACGAACTTTCAGAAGGCTCAAAGCCTCAGCTTAAATCCATTGACGAGGTAGCCAAGGAAGTTATTCGTGGTGATTGGGGCAATGGTGCAGAGCGCACAAAGAAGTTGAAAGCTGCCGGTTATGATGCAAAGGCAGTACAAAATAGAGTTAATGAACTTCTTGCCTAAGTTACTTGTGTAATAGATAATTATATAATATAATATAGATTGTAATAAGGGAAGTGCACAGAATAAGGTGTATAGTGGTGTGCACATGGTGAATGGTTTGGGTTAGCCATTCATGTAAGAATAATAAATGGGTCAGTACAGTGTAATTGGTATCACCCCTGACTGTAAATCAGGTGCTTAATGCGGTTGGAGGTTCAAGTCCTCCCTGACCCACCAAATGGTAATAAGTAGTGCAAATAGAAAAGATAAGAACGAAATAGTACCTTGTATGGTGTATAAACCTATTAATCACTCATTGAAGCTATTGGAGTCATGCACGGCTCCGCTTATTATCATTACCACAAATCCATTGGAATTAGATGGTTGACTTGATAGTGCAAAATGAACTATACAAAGCTGAAAGACATGAGCAAGCAGTCGGCATAGATGGGTGACAAGCTATTCCCATCAATCTATTCCTGCGAATATAGGGGCGAATGTTCCAAGGCTGGCGAGGAGGTCTCCAAAACCGCTTGGGTGGGTTCGATTCCCAACCGTCCCTGCCATTTTTCTGGGTGTAGCTCAGTTAGCAGAGCGCGTGGCCTGGGACCACGAGGCCGTGAGGGCGGGACTCACCACTCAGACCATAGGACCATAAGAGGTGGAGTATGAAAAAGGTAACGCATATTACTTACGGATTATTTCTTTACAGAGGCATTCATTTTTACCGCAACCTAAAAGATATTGTAATCCTATTAAAAAGGTTATGTTTCTTGTTAAAACATGGGTATACTGACCTAATGTTGTGGAGCACACGTGACTGGTTTGTATCTGGCATGAGAGAGGCACTTTTGAATTACCGGTATAAGAGAGTTGGTACACCAATTGTTATACCTGACTACAGTACAGAAAACTCAGAGAAGAATGAATATGTGTGGAATAACATACTGGACAGAATGATTGAATATCTTTCATATATGGATGAATCAAATTCTTTGTACGACGACATTGATCCAAAGATTAAACATGAGATGATGGATTATTATAAAGACAAGTTTTTCGAGCTATATGCAAAATATTTCTATGACTTGTGGGATTGAATTGTGATAGTAATATAAATTCATATTTTCAATCATTTGGTGCATCTGTTAAGGTGCACTATTTTTTACTTGGAGGTTAGTGTGTTGGACATTCTTAGAACCAAACTGAGATTATTAAATTTACTGGACAAGGAAATTACACGACAAAATAATAACATTGAGTTAATTGCATCAGAGAATTTTGTTAGCGATGATATTCTAGATGCGTTAGGTAGTTGTTTTACTAACAAATATAGTGAAGGATATCCTACTAACAGAATTTCAGGTAATAAAGGTCGTTATTACGGAGGGTGCGAGAATGTTGACGAAGTAGAGCAACTGTGTTGTGATATTTGGTTGGAAGTGTTCAGGGCAAAAGAGAACTATCATGTAAATGTACAACCACATAGCGGGTCACAAGCTAATATGGCTGCATATTTTAGCGTACTTAATCCTGGTGATACTATCTTAGCAATGACCCTTGATAATGGAGGACATCTGACACACGGTTCAAAGGTAAATTTCTCTGGCAAGCTATATAATATGGTGTTTTACAATGTTGATAACAATGGTTTAATTGACTATGATGATTTGTCGGACAAAATTAAATGGTACCACCCTAACCTTGTGTTAGCAGGTGCAAGTGCCTATTCTCGTATTATTGATTTCGAAAAGATTTATAATATTATAAATGACTTGTATTTAGATGGTTATAACAAGCCTTATTTCATGGTTGACATGGCTCATATTGCAGGACTTGTAGCAGCAGGTGCTCATTGCAGTCCCTTTGGTTATGCTGATATTATAACTACCACAACACATAAGACTCTTAGAGGGCCCAGAGGTGGAATGATATTCTGTAAGAAAGATCTTGCAAAGAAAGTCGATAGCGCAGTATTCCCTGGGTGTCAAGGAGGACCTTTACAGAACATTATTTACGCTAAGGCTATTTGTGGCCTAGAAGCAATGACCGATTCTTATAAGGAATACATATACCAAGTTGTTAAAAACGCTCGCAGCATGTCTGCTGCTTTTAAGCAAATGGGGTATAAGGTGGTTACTGGTGGAACTGATAACCATATGTTTTTACTTGACTTTTCTGAAACACATCCCACTCTATCTGGAAAGGACATACAAGAAGAATTGGATAAACACAATATAACTGTTAATAAGAATTGTGTACCTAATGAAAAGAGGTCTCCAATGCAAGCAAGCGGTATTCGTATAGGAACACCAGCAATGACCACAAAGGGGTGGACGGAAGATGAATTTGTGAAGTGTGCAAAAGATATTGATAAAATAATAAAAAATATGCAAGAATAACTTGTATTAAATCGTGTTATCCTATATACTGCGATATGTAGATTGGATCAGTTATATTAAGTAGTTATAAATATTAGTTAAAAATATTTTACAAATTACTTGTTTATTTCAAATCCTTCCTATATAATAAAGATGTAATTAAAAATTGAGTAGTGAGTAAAGAGCCATTAAGGTTATAAACTTCATGCACAAACTATCCATATAAAGGACCGTACAACCTGTTGGATAGGAAGTTACAAGTTAGACTAATTCGTCTAAGAGGCAAGGACACCGGGTGCAGGAACCCGGAAACATGGGTTCGATTCCCATTATTAGTCGCCCAAAAAGAAAACTTGTAGGAAAAACTTTAATGAAAAACTTACTTAGACGGGGATTAATGAATAGTATTACCTGTGATAGCGGTAATAAATGTACGTCGTTGAATGGTGGTCGCGAACATTATTCAGAGTAAGTCGTAAAGGTGAGAGACCTTTGCCTCAATGTTTAATTTATAATCAGTCAATAGAAAAGAAGAAATTTAGTTAGGTGCTACGAAGTGACCTGCGGTAGTCACAGTCGGAAGATTGGTCAAAGCCCGATTTGATGTTCGGACTAAAGATCCCTTCAGAAGCAGTAGTTAAATGGAATTTGAGGAACAGCCTAATTATATTTGCCATCTGCTGGTCCTACACAGCAGTGAGGATGGTAGGACATCCAATAACTAAGCAAACAGTTGGAATAGCGCCGGACACCTCGCCCGTTGAGGAGGGAATTTGAACAAAAAGGTAAGATATGTTCACACCAGAACATAAGGGCATATGGAATGGTGAAAATACTTACTAAACCAAGCTGCCAGGTTATCTTAAGTCAGGATTTGAGGCAGATAAGTGATAGAATGCAGTACTCTCGTTTGACTTTGAGAAGAACCGTTCATATTATCACTTAATGAGTTCTATGCGTTGCGAACACTTCTCTCATTCGGGACAGAAAAGAAGGGTTAGACTCATCAATCTGCTCAAATAGATAGTTATAAGTTTGAGGGTTGCAAGGAGTTGAAGGGCAATGAAGTCTGAGTTCAATAAATACTACGATCAGATTGATAAAGCTATCAAGTCTTATGAACAGTTTAGACCTTGTCATTCTATGAGTCCTGATAAAATCTGTGACAAGATTGACTGGTGCTGGAAGTGGAGAAAAATTTCTGAACATCAGATGCACAACCTGGTTGATAGAATTGTGTATCTTATGGACAATAACTTAGTTTGAGTTTATTCTAATATTGGGGCGTCGCCAAGTGGTAAGGCAGTAGACTTTGACTCTACTATTCGCTGGTTCGAATCCAACCGTCCCAACCAGATGTCAAGTAGCGCTTGACTGATGTCAGAGTAATCAGCTAACCTGACAAAGAATGAAAATGATCGCTGAAAACTGCTACTAAAGGATGCGTCCTCGTTATTTTACCTACAGTTAGGGGCTAGTTATCTGCGGATTATTAGTTGATAATGAGTAGTGTGACAATCTAAGCGGTAAGCTGATAAATAAGGAGCTCACAATCCTGCCGAAATATCTTCTAGAATATTTCCGCACCAAATAGAAAAGAGTGGGTGGCAAGGAATATGCCATGAATGATTCTAAGCTTGACAAGCAAGCATAGCCGGGTGAGAAACTATTCCTGGAAATATTGCCAATTAGTTTATTAAGTAAAACATTGTAGCTTAAGATGCAAGAAGTTGGTTCAATTCCAACATTGGCAGCCATCATTAGGCAAGTGGTATCACGTATCGTACCTTAATTAGCATCTGGATGGATGAGTAGCTTGCCTACTATATATTAATAAAGGAGGATTGTTTTATTGATTGTATTAGACATTGATGATTTAATTTTTCAGTCAGAAATTGATTCAAAGACGCACAGTGAAAAGTAACTGTATTTGATCTCATGTGATCATTTATGCGGGATTGGCGGAATTGGCAGACGCGCATGACTTAGGATCATGTGTCTAAGACGTAAGGGTTCAAGTCCCTTATCCCGCACCATCTTTACATACAGATTACAACAGTGTGCTATTTAGTGAATGTATTTACAAGTGCGCCAGTAGCTCAGTTGGATACACAAGTGCTCAATCCATTTAGCTATTGCTAAAAATATTGTATACACAACTGAAGGGGATGTGTATACAATATGATAAGAACAAAGATTAAATGCGATCTCTGTGGGCAAGAAATATCTAAATCAAACTACAAAAAGCACCTTAGTAGACATGAAAATAATCTTGACTCATTTATTCCTAGATATGTAAGTGACCATGAAGGTAATGTTTGTAAGTTTTGCGGCAAAGATCTCCCCTCAGAAAGAGGCAGAATATCTCATGAATCTTGTTGTAAACAGAATCCACAACGTAAACTAACTGCATTTGAAGTTTATGGGTCTGAAGCTTGGAGTAAGAAGGTATCCCATACTGCTTGGAACAAAGGCTTAACTAAAAACACCGACGATAGAATAAGACGATATTCCGAGGTTATTGCTAGTAGATATGCTTCAGGAGAACTACAAGGAGTGTTCACAGGTCGTAAACATTCCGAGGAGACAAAACAAAAGTTACGTGAAATAGCAATAGAAAATCAGCTCGGTGGTCATCCCTATAGAAGTAGTATTACATATAAAGGTATTTCTTTAGATTCATCTTTAGAGTTAGAAATGGCTAAGAAGCTTGACTCATTGGGTATAAAGTGGTCAAGATGTCATAAATTTCCTTATGTTGATTTAACGGGAAAGAAACACAACTACACACCCGATTTCTATCTTCCTGAGTATGACTTATACTTAGATCCTAAAAATGATTACTTGATTGAAAACATAAATCCAGCACTAGGATACAAAGATGTAGATAAAATAAAATGGGTTTGTGATCAGAATAATGTAAATATAGTCGTAATTTCTGAAGAAGAAATATATAACTTCGATATAGAAAGATATATGCGCTCATCATCTAATGGATAGGATAAGGGTCTTCTAAACCCTAAGTCGTGGTTCGAGTCCACGTGAGCGTGCCAGGAAGCACATTAAATAACGTGGAATAAAAATAGAGGTTGTGCTGGGACGTTGAGCCTCTTATGCAAGATAATTGTAATCTATGCTTAAAAGCAGCCATCTTCAATAAGTGTATGAGAAAGATAAATAACAAAATGACCTCTGAACAACTGCAACAATGGCTTTCTATACGTAAGAAGTGCGTAGTGTTTGAGGACAAGAAGAAAAAAGTGCCCCGAAAGGCAAAACATAAAAAATCATTAAATTTTCAATGATTTTACTTGTATTACTTATTATTAGGTTATATAATATGAGTGTAAATTAAATTAGGCCCTATGGACGAATTGGTAGAGTTATCGCCCCTTCACGGCGAGGTTTCCGGGTTCGATCCCCGGTAGGGTCACCAGTGCACAATTTCCTTCATGATAAGAGGTACAAACTTATCGGAGTTGGGTTTAACAAATGGCTAACCACCAGGAGTTAATGGTACATCTAAGCTGGTTACTTAAATGTATTGGTTAAACTATAAAAATATATATATAGGAATATAGCTCAGCAGGTTAGAGCACTTGCCTTACAAGCAAGGGGTCGCTGGTTCGAGTCCAGTTATTCCTACCATAAGGTAACCAAACTACCTTAATTGTTTGGTGAGGAATCAAGTTACTCAAGCAAGGTCAGCTTGATATCCAAGCGCAAGGACCTGCACAGGTGAGAATGACGGATTAGTCCTTTCTTGAATAAACAGAACCTGACACTTCGATAAAAGTGTGAACGCTGATTGAAGATAAAGAAAGGCTTTATATGGGAGCGTAGCTCAGTTGGTTAGAGCGCATGACTGTTAATCATGATGTCGAAGGTTCAAGTCCTTCTGTTCCCGCCAGCGCCTATATCAGTCTAGGTCTTGAAATGATATAGAGACCAATGCATTATCCTTGTAGAAAGGTAGTGTATCTGATGAAAAAGAGATCATCAACTCTCGGCGAATTATAACTTGACGAATGTTTCTTTTGAAACAAAGAAGTAGCAGGTTCGTCTCTGCGCTTAATCTACTGAACTGCAATGTTGATGTAAGCAGTAATTAGGTTCCCAAACCACTTCAGGGAGATTAAGAAAAAGTTTGCTTATTTAGTAGAAAGAGGGTTGGAGGGGCACAGCAAGTAGAATAAAAGGACCTATCCAGTATGAAATAATTATCCGAAGTGGTTGATTATTCATCAGTATTAGACCACGGTGAAGCGATGTGATGACGATAGGAATTGGGACTATCTAGTTTCATCTAATACCGGTATACATTTGGTTGTGTAGGTAGGCAACAAATTTGAAAGCTATTACAGGATGTGCCAAGGAGTAGAAGTAATCACCTCTGTCTACTGTGTATTTCCGCTAAATAAGTTAATCTTTTTATTAGGAGTTAAAAAATGAAAACATTTACCTTTATCTGCTATGATAACTATCCAAAAACAACAAAAAGGTCTCATATTTTTAAGAAGAGATTTTCTTCGTTAGCAGATGTTGCTAAATTCCTGCAAGTTTCAAATAAAATCTATTTGAACAATCCGATGAACGAATTTTCAAAAGACGAACTAAGAATTCTTTCAATGAAAGTTCGATCGGTAAATAGAATGAAAGTGTAGCTCAGTATATAGATTGTTTCAACTATCAAGTATATGACCAAGTAGTTCAGCTGGTCATAACGTAAAGCAATCCTAACCCTGGAGACATGGGTTAGATCCCATCTTGGTCTTATATAATATATGGCGGTGTGGCGTAACTGGTGAGACGCAGCAGACTTAAAATCTGCCGGATTAAGTTCTATACGAGTTCGAATCTCGTCACCGCTACCAATCTCCAGTGACAAGAATGAGTAAACTTAAGTTGTCCGTGTAATATTTGGCAATCTTAACTACGACAATGTGAGTGCTTGGATAATCTTACTATTTCTACATCAGATAATTTCGCCAAGAAATAGAGTTATATACTGCGGAGTAGAGAAGTGGTCATCTCGTCAGCCCCATAAGCTGAAGATCGTTGGTTCAAATCCAACCTCACGCAACCAAGCCACCTATTGGGGTTCTCGGTTATAAATCCTGGCGAGGTGTCAGGTACTAAGTTGCTGACCCACAGCAACGAAAAGAGAACGAGGCTTACATAAGCAAAAAGTAGGATAATGCTTATAATAAATCCAACACAAAGTTGGTTGACGATAGCAAGATGCTATACAAAGCGGATAGTTGAGTGGTCGGAAGTCCGTACAGTTGGGTGTGACTAGTCCCAATAAAATCAAACATAGCCGAGGGTTGGGAGAGATAGGGAGAGTGAGTGAGGCTAGCTCAGTGTAGGATATGTTTGACTAATATGGCTCTGTGGACGAACTGGTAGAGTTGCCGCCCTCTCAAGGCGGAGTTTGTGGGATCATGGCCCACCAGAGTCACCACGGATGATTACTTATAGTTTTCGTCGAGCAAAGGTTTTGGGTAATTGAACCGAATAATCAATGCTTATGATTTGCCTGTGAAGCTTATGTGGATAAGCGATGGCTTCATACGCCATAGATAGTTGGTTCGAGTCCAACGACAGGCACCACCAGTCCAGAGTCTTGCTTCGTATTGAGGTAACTGGCAATACATAACGTGAGACTCTTTTTCAAAGCCAACAACAAAGATTGCCGTCTGGTGAGCTAAGGGCGGGATATAAACTGGTAGCAATAAAAAAGATGTATCGGACAGTAAAACGGGAACCGCTACTAATCAATGGCGGTTGTTGGAATTATACTTGCTGATGTGGCGCAATGGCAGCGCAATTGATTTGTAATCAATAGGCTGTGAGTTCGAGTCTCACCATCAGCTCCAGTAAAAGCTCGATAGAGACGGTGGGATAGTGCTGAGTATCACTGTATAAACTGCTCGTTTTATTGAGGATTTTATGCGTTGGGAAGAATATACAAGATTTGCATCTTTTGAAGTGGTAGGAAAAGAAATAGCAGAAAAAGCCGTTCGTTTTTGTGAAAATAATGAGTGTCCAGATTGTCCTATCTATATTAATGATATTGAACATCGTACTCAATATGAGAGAGATGTAATGCATATCCCTTGTGTTGATAATTTGATTTATGAATTAGCAGTAAATAAAAGAACATTAGATTAATATGCGGTAGTACTCAAGTGGTTGAAGAGGGCAGATTGCTAATCTGCTAGGCGGTGAAAGCCGTGCGAAGGTTCGAAGCCTTCCTATCGCGCCATTGTTGGTTTTACTATTTTGCCAATGTCAGGACGGGGCGAGTCCGTTCAAGTCACTCAAATCGGGTTGGCCAAGAGGAGAGACAGATGAAAATAGTTTGAGGTGGCGAGTTAGAAAACCTAGTAGCTACATTAGGTATACATAGTGTAGCTATCTCACAAAATCTGTATATGTATTTCAATGAAGTAAATTGATGACAGTTTGGAAAGACAGACATATAAGCGGTGTTCGCCCAGCGGTTAGGGCCTAGGACTTATAATCCTATGACACTGGTTCGAATCCAGTACACCGTACCATACGCGCCAATAACTCAGTTGGTAGAGTAACGCCCTTTTAAGGCGTGAGTCGAGGGTTCGAGTCCCTCTTGGCGCACCATCACTTGGCCAAGTAGTTCAGTTGGTTAGAATGCCAGCCTGTCACGCTGGAGGTCACGGGTTCGAACCCCGTCTTGGTCGCCATACGCCTCTGTAGCTCAGTCGGTAGAGCAGCGGAATGAAAATCCGCGTGTCGTTGGTTCAATTCCAACCGGAGGCACCATAAACCGTTCCTTGTTGGTGTAGGAGGTACGGTTATATATCCACTATAGCTTTATTGGTGTAAGGTGCATACTTGTTAACTAATGCTGAGCAAACATTAAGATAGCTTCTTAATGATAACAGACGCATTGGGAGAGGAGTCAGTTCGATTCTGGCATAAAGCATATGGGGCTATAGCTCAGTAGGGAGAGCACTTGCTTTGCACGCAAGGGGTCAGCGGTTCGAGTCCGCTTAGCTCCACCACATATGGAGGATTAAGCATAATTGGTACTGCAGCGGTCTTGAAAACCGTTCACGTGAAAGCGTGTGAGAGTTCGAGTCTCTCATCTTCCGCCATGCCTTTTCATCTGCGTATTATAGATGAAAATAAAACCAACTGTAATGGCAGGTTGTCGACGGGTTGAATAGCCGTAAAGTCTAAACTATTCTCTTCTATCAAGGAAGGAGTCAGAAAGACGGGCAAATATCTTCTGAGTGGGTTCGAATCCAATACAGAAGACCATTGTCTACTGGTCACCATCTACATAAGACAATCAAAATCTATTAGGAGATGGAAAGGGCAATGGCAGTCCTGATAGGTGAAGCGAAGTTTGAGTCTTCAACCTGAACTTGTTCGAATCAAGCAGGGCAAGGTGCAAAACCTATCAAAATGTGCGGATATAGTGTAACGGTAACATCCGACTCTTCCAAAGTCGTGTTGCGGGTTCGAGTCCCGTTATCCGCTCCAATATATTTTTATATAATTGCATATAATATTTATGTCTCCTGTAGCTCAGTCGGTTAGAGCGCTTAATAACGAGACTTGTAAAAGCCTTAAACAGCAAGTTTCAAGTGGTCTGTTAAACCAGAGGTCGCAGGTTCGAGCCCTGTCAGGAGACTTCAAAAAGGCACTAGCAGCAACTTTACTTACCTAATATGATATGGGATTTATATTGATGGTGCCTTGCCTCACACAAAGACGCTTACAGCAATTTTTAATGTGGAAATTATACATAAGAATGTGTCTTGAGATTTAGAAATAAATCAAAAATGGAGGAAAGAAAATGTCTTTTATGAATGCAGTAAAGAATACTCTGAATGAGGATTTTAACTATTCTATAACTGAAAATGGTGCTCTTGGGTATCGTACCTCTGGTAAGGAACTGGTAGACCTAAACTTCGCAGTTGCTTCTATGCGTAGTATGTCAGAGGGTGACATCTATAATAAGTTTACCAGGGCTTATTTTGAGGACAAAATGATGGCTCTGCGTTGGCTATTCTTCGCCAGAGATGTCCGTGGTGGACTTGGTGAGAGACGTTTGTTCAGAGTAATTCTTAAGAATATGGCTAATGATGATCCGGACATTGTTAAGAAGCTTACGCCTCTTGTAAGTGAGTATGGTCGTTATGATGACCTATGGTGTCTGTTTGGTACAGACGTAGATAGTGTTATTCTTGATATCATCAAAAAGCAGCTCACTGATGACATTGAAAATATGGCTAATAATAAGCCAGTATCTCTCCTTGCAAAGTGGCTTCCTTCCGTGAATGCTTCTTCTACAAAGACCAAGATGGATGCAAGATACATTTGCAAGAATCTTGGTATGACTGAGCGTGAGTATCGTAAGACACTTTCTTCTCTTCGTTCTTACATTGATATTGTAGAGGGCAAGATGTCTGCAAAGAAATGGGGAGACATTAAGTACGAAACAGTTCCTTCTCGCGCGAACCTTATTTATAACGGAGCTTTCCTTCGTAATGATGAGGAGCGTCGCAGAGAGTATCTGAGTAAGCTTGAAAAGGGTGAAACTAAGATTAATGCAGGGACTTTGTTCCCTCACGACATTGTGCATAAGTATTCGAGTATAACTGGGTGGAGTGGTGTTGTCAACAAGTACGATGCAACTCTTGAATCTCTTTGGAAGGCTTTGCCTGATACAGTAAATGAATGCGGAAATACCATTGTGGTTGCAGACGGTTCTGGTTCTATGTGTTGCAATGTTGGTGGAGATAATCGTGTTGCAGCACTTGAAGTTGCGAATGCACTTGCAATTTACTTTGCAGAACATTCTTCAGGTGACTTTAAGGATAAATATATTACTTTCTCTAGCAGACCTCAGTTGGTTGATTTTAGTCAGTGTGATTCTCTAAGAGATAAGCTTCGTGTTGCATATAGACATAATGAGTGCTCAAATACAAATATTGAAAAGGTGTTTGATTTGATTCTTACTACTGCGGTGAATGGTCATATGAAGCAGAAGGATATGCCTAAGAATGTACTGATTATTTCAGACATGGAGTTTGACTCTTGCGCAACTTGTGGTGGTTCCGATGGATGGGGTCTTAATAGACCTAGTGCAAGACTTTTTGATGTAATCAAGAAGCGTTTCAATGCTGCTGGGTATCAGATGCCTAGACTGGTCTTCTGGAATGTAAATTCTCGCACTGGAACTATTCCTGTAAAGGAGAACGACTTTGGTGTTGCTCTTGTTAGTGGTTTCTCCACTAATGTTTGCAAGATGGTCATGAGTGGCAAGACTGATCCTTATGAGTGCCTCGTTGAAACGCTTATGAGTGATAGATATGATGCGGTTGAGGCTGCATTGAGATAAAATAAATACGCATTTAAGCCAATAGTTCAAGTCACATATTATTTGTGATACTGTTCTATTGGTTATTTTTTGTTTTTCACAACCTTTAGTTGTTACTTGTAACTTACGTGATTTTAATTTATAATATAAGCATAAAGAGGAAAGGAAGGTCGCCAGTATGAAGCTCGTTAGAAATCACTGGTATAAATTCAATGATAAAGGAGCACACACACGAACGGAGTTAGAAATATTTTGATACAAGAATAAGAATTACTTGTATATTACGTGTATAGGCTTTATAGTAATAGTGTAAATTAAATTTAATTGGAGGACGTAATCAATGGCAAAACGTGAATTCATTAAGGATTTTTATGGACGTGTTCAAGGCGAAGTTATTACAGAATCCAACGGAAATAAAAAGATTAAAGATTTCTATGGTCGTCTTTGTGGCGAATATGATGCTAAAAGAGGGATTACAAAAGACTTCTATGGCAGAGTAGTCGGCAGCGGAAATCAGCTGAACACACTGCTAGATTTTCACAAAAAGTAAGATTATTACCTTTTACAAAATTTTTATATATGAGCAGTTAGTGTACAAGTGGACACAATCGGCTTTGACCGATAGAAAAAGGAGAACAACAAAATGAACAAAACTTTCTATCGCTCTCTTATTACTAACAAAATTCTTGATAACACTGATGTTAATTGTCTCTATCAGATTGATAGTGGTGTTAGTTTTAAGCGGTTGTTTGATGCCAAGAAAATTGTTGCTATTAATACTCCTACTATTGAAGATGCTATTAATTATTGTATCAAATCTACTACCGCTGTTTTCTTGTATATGGATAAATATAACTGCTCTCTTGCAGAAGCTCATTATGCTGTTAAGTGGCTTCGTGGTGAGGATATTGCTTGAAGTAACCGAGAAATTTGATCAGTCTTGTTGATTTTGGTTGATATGCATTTTCTTTGTAAATAACTTGTAAATTGTAAATTAGTATTTTACAATTAATCCATAATCAATATATTATGTAAGGAGTATGTAAAATGATTGTTGAAACTAAGGATAAGAGCGGTATTACCTACTACATCGATGAAGAGAAGAGAACGGTGGTATGTAAGCTTAGAGGGGCTATGTTTGATGTGCTCGATAACTTGCTGTCCCATTATAGCTATGTTGATTTCGAGCATGACTATACGATGAAGGATTGCTATGTGGGGAAGGCAAAGTGCTCTCCTGAGGATAAGTGGGATAAGAACACCGGTAAGCGTATTGCACTTTGTAGAGCACTGGTATCTTATTACAACGATAAGAATAAGGTATTCATGGAAGTATTCAATGATCTTGTAAGTGTTAAAAACTACTGCTTGGATCAGTCTATCTACGCAGAGCATAAGGCAGATAGTTACAGAGATGAGTTGAATAAGCATCTGGGATAAAATATAACACAGAGTGGAAATATGTTTACAGTAGCTATTGACTTTGACGGTGTACTAAATAACCTTCCTGAAGTGTGGTGTAAATATCTAAATGACATGTATTACACCAATCAGAAAAGTGAACAAGTAGATGTACCCAGGAATTACAACATGTCGCTAAATTTTTCAAAGCTGTCGCATGAAACCATCAATTGGCCTCTTCACAGAGATGATTTCTGGGAAAAAGTAGGGTACAAAGATTCAGGTGCGAAAGAATTAGTTGATGTTCTCAGATTTGAATTCCCGTTTATCAATGTCATAATCGTTACTGCTACTGATCCAGAGCATTGGACTTCAAAGTACGAGCATTGTTTTAGAAGACTTTTTCCAGGGTTTCCAAAAAAGAACATTATCCTAACTTCTCGTAAAGATTTGATCAAATGCAACATACTTGTAGATGATAATCCAGAGTACCTACGAGCATCCAGTGCATACAAGATTCTAATGAGTGCACCATATAACATTGATAACACAGTTGATGTTGATTCTGTATGCAATAATTGTGAGGAAGTATTAAATACTATCCTACAACAACACCTTGGAAAATCATACAAATACACCAAGTAAAATAACAAGATTGATAGTATACTAAGGCTAAATTATCTTTCTAATTTGTATCAGTTTTGCCTAAGGAGGATAAAAGCCGAAGCTCTTCTCTCAGAAATTATAAAGTAAAGAAAAAAGACCTGTTATTCACAGGTCTTTTTTAATTTTTACTTGTATCTTGATAGTTATCATCCTATAATGATAGTGTAGTAAATAATTAATATATTTTTTTAGGAGGAATTTTATATGAGCGCATTGGTTGAGAGCATGGCTTACGTAAATGAAAATGGTGATTCCCGCAATGTCCCTTGGCACGGTCTTGGTACCCCTTGTGATCACGCAATGTCGTCTGAGGAAGCGTTGGAGCTGGCGGGCCTTAACTGGACGGTGAGACCTGAACCCGTTTATGCTAATGGTCTTGTTATTCCTGGGTATAAGGCAAATATTCGTGATACCGATGGCGCCTTCCTGGGTATGGTGGGTGACCGTTACCAGATCGTCCAGAACAAGGATGCATTTGATTTTACAGATGCACTTATCGGTGAGGGTTGCACTTACGAGACTGCTGGATCCTTGGAAGGTGGAAAGAGAGTATTCCTTCTGGCTCGTATGCCTAAGGAGCTCATCCTGGGTGACGAAGTGGTTCCGTATCTGGCATTCACTAACGGCTTTAATGGTTATTATTCCATCAAGGCCTGCTGCACGCCAGTCCGCGTCGTATGCTCGAACACATTAAATCTTGCCCTTTCCAAAGCTCAGAGAACCTGGTCTACAAAGCATGTGGGCAATCTTCAGTCCAAGTTGGAAGAAGCAAGAGAGACGTTGAATCTGGCAAAGGCTTACATGACAAACCTTGCTGAGACTGCGGACATCCTTGCTAACACTACGGTGTCCGAAGAAGAGGTTCGTGATGTCCTCAATGAGATCTATCCCACCAAGACAGAAGATACGGATCGCCGTAAGCAGAATATCGAAGACATGAAGGATCAGTTCATGGTGTGCTACTTCGCACCTGATATCCTCAAGTTCAAGAATACCGCATGGGGTGCAGTACAGGCCGCCTCTGACTTTACAACCCATGTAGCTCCCAAGAGAGCAACTGCAAATTATAAGGAAAAGAACTTTGGTAAGGTCCTGGACGGTAATGTTATTCTGGATCAGATGTTCTTTAAGATGATGGAAAGAGCAAAGGCTCGCTCTATCGCGTAAAACTTCAAAATAAAAGTAAGGCGGCGGAGATATTCTCCGTCGTTTTACTTGTTTTTTGACAGATATTCTACTATATTATAGTTATACTAAAAGGAAGGAAGTAATAGATATGACTCTTGAAATGTTGTGTGAGGCTGTGAATAAAATTCGTAATGGGGCTTGTGTTCGTATCGGGTATACTTCTCAAGTTCCTGTAAAAGCTAAGTATCGTAATAGGGTACAAATCAAAAAGTGGGTTACTACAACAGGTCGCTTGGGAGTCAAGTATAGCAATATTAAGAGAGTAGCAGATAGGCTTGCTGCCCAGCAAAATAAGCCTTACAAGCCTACAAATTTTACTTGGGTTGTTCCAAATAAAATCAAGTACCATCCTGAAAAGGGTACATACTATCTTAATATTAGCACCTTTCCAAAGGGTAGCCACACAAAGGTTCTCTACGATGTAGTCGTTGATGGAGTTACTAAACTGGTTTTTACAAAAGATGAGCTTTTTGCTAAGTATAAGGAATATATCCTACCGTCTTTCTTCAAAGAGCATAATTGCAATGAGCTTGACACTTTTATCGTAAAAGCTGAAAATGTTTTCAAAGTGGGAAGTGTAACACTTCTGTAAAGAATTGTATTTATTATTAAGATGTTACGCAGCTAGAGCAGCACCCATTACTAGCTGCGTAACACTTTTTTGAAATCCTACAAATCAAGAATAAAGGAGGTACTCAAAGTATAACTGGCGGGAAGGTCTTATAGACCTGAACGAAAGGAGCTTAGTATCATTAATTTTTATAGAAAAGCACAACAATGTGTCCTAACATTTTTTGACAATCATCGTGAATTATTTCTTGTAATTTCACTTATAGTGTTGTTACTAATTCCAGCAAAAGACGAAACTGCTGAACCGAAAGTGGACATTGAGTCTCAATCTTTACTTCGAACTGCTATTCAAGAAGTTACTGTTGAAAACACAGCACTACCTGAAAACAGTCCTCCAGCAGAGGAAGTAACTAACATTGAACAACTATACGAAGTATCTACCGAAGCATCTTCCTTTAAGAGTTATATGGACTATAGAGCTTTGACAGATACTTCCAGTACTCAATATGAAATGCAACAACGTGCCTATACGGATGCTAATGGACTTAGAAAAATTGACGAACATTTCTGTGTTGCTATGGGAACTTACTACGGTGAGTTAGGTGATATTCTACGCATAGAAACAGATGAGGGTGCTACTTGGACAGTAATATTGTCTGATATAAAGAGTGATGTGCATACTGATAGTACACACCGTTACACTACCGCTAATCATTGTATGATGGAATTTATTGTGGATACAGATGCAATGAATTATGAAATTAAACAATCCGGTACTGTTAATGCTTTAGGATTTCAAGGTAAGATTTGTAAAGTTACAAAAATAAACTGATATAGCTAGTTATACATCAAAAAGAGAGGGTGGCTTATGCTGCCCTCTTTACTTGTATTCTTTTGATACAAACCTTACAATATTAATAATTAGTTTGACATGAGGGGGTTAGTTAATGAAAATCTTTGCAGTATCTGATGTACATGGTTTTACTTCAATTCTAAGGCGAAATCTTAGTGAAGTTGGGTTTGAGGTAAATAATCCAAATCACCTGCTTGTTTTTTGCGGAGATTTGTTTGACCGAGGACCTGAAGCAAAGGATATGCTAAAATTTATTGACGAAATTGATAATAAGATTATGGTAAAAGGCAATCACGAAGATCTTATGCAGGATATGATTATTAGAGAATATCCATTGTTTCATGATATTCAAAATAAAACATATGATACAGCATTACAGCTTGCTTTTGATCGTTCACTAGGTGACGTTAATTATACAAAGTTATACGGTATTTTTGATAACCTGTGTTCTCAAATGGTGGACTTCTATGAGACTAAACGATATGTATTTGTTCATGGATGGATTCCAGTTACTTCTGCTAAGAAAGACTGGCGTGACAGTAGTCTTTGGAAAAAAGCAAGATGGCTAAATGGAATGGAAATGCAGATGAAAGGGAAGACACTGCCAGATAAAACTATCGTTTGTGGACACTGGCATTGTTCATGGGGTAACGCAATAAAATTTAACGTGAGCGAATTTGATGATGATGCTATCTGGGATCCCTACACAGCGCCCGGCATCATCGCTATTGATAGGTGTACAGCATACACTCAGGAAATGAATATTATTGTATTGGAGGATGATTTAGTTGGGTAATAAAAATTTTGTTAACACAGTGAGTATTACCAAAGAGGAATTCTTGAATGTATTCAAGACAATTGAGAAATATCAGAAACACAGTGATGTGCTAAATGATGCAATTAGGACTGTGGGTGACGGTTATTTTATGTTTGATGCTGCGGAGTCACTTGTTAGCACTATTTGTAAACTACTGGGTATCATTATGGATTCCCCGGAGGATCCAAACTACGGAAATGAGATTGAATATTATATTTATGAATCTCCTAATGCTTCAATTACTGTGGATGAAAAAGAATATAAACTTGACTCTCCAGAAGCACTGTATGACTATCTTTATGAAATGAGACAACTTTCCAATAAGGAAGTGTAACTTGTATTTTCATCATAGTTATGCTATAATGTTAATAACATTGAAAGGGAGTGGCTACATGTATCAGTACTTCAACGCACATCCCAAGGGAAAAATAGTAGGTGACTGCGTAAAGAGAGCAATCACTAAGGCAACAGGAATGGACTACATGGAAGTACAACGGCAACTTAATAGGTACAAGAAAGTAACAGGTGCTTCTTCCTATAACACCGATTACAATCCTCACAAGTATGTTGAGAATGTCCTTCATGGTGTGAAGTTAAGTTTTCCTGCAAAGGCAGGTCAGAAAAGAATGACCGCAGGAACCTTTTCAGAAAAGTATCCTCAAGGAAAGTATATTCTTAACATGGCAAAGCACTGGTCTTGCTGTGTAGATGGTATTATCTATGATACATGGGACTGCACAGAGAAATGTGTTTACACGGCATATCGTGTTGGTTAAAAGAAAGGATGTAAGATGATTATTAACGACGAAATGTATGGATTTAGTAAGGTTTCACACTCGCAGTACGACGCTGCAATTAGAAGCAGCCTATTTAATACCGACTCCCTATATGTACCCTGGGAAGACTTAAAATTGCCTAAGCGGGCGACAGCGGGCTCTGCTGGGTATGATATTTATTCTCCGGTGTCTTGCGTTCTGCATCCTGGTGAAACAGTTAAATTTCCTACAGGCATTAAGTGTAGTATTCCTTCTGGTTGCTTTCTGATGATTGTTCCTCGTAGTGGTGTAGGCTTCCGTACAGGTACGAGACTTAGTAACACAGTAGGGGTAATTGATTCTGATTATACAAACTCTGACAATGAAGGACATATCTGGGTAAAACTATATATGCCTAAAATTGAAGCTGACGATAGCCCTAGTGAGTTAGTTATTAACAAGGGCGATGCAGTTTGTCAGGGAATCGTTGTTCCTTATTATCAGTTTATCAATGAAGAACCTCCTGAAAAGAATAGAAATGGAGGATTCGGTAGTACTACAAAGTGAGGTGAAGTATTGATGAGTTATGATATTTCATTCCGTGTAAGAGTTGAAGATAGCGATAACTGGGTAGATGTAGGAGGTTGTGAAGCTAATACAACATGGAATCTTCGTGAAATGATTGTAAAATCTACTGGTCTGGAATGGAATAACGAAGCAGATAACGGGCTGTGTAAAGATGTTATTCCGCATATCATCAATGGGTATAGAGAACTTTGTGAACACCCTGATAATTACAAGCAATATGAATCAAGTAACGGATGGGGAACACTTCCGGGGTGTAAGAAGTTCTTTCTGGACATTATCAACTCTTGGGAAGAATTTACAACATCTTATGAAACGGCAGACCTAACTGACTACGCTCATTTCTGGATTGTATGAATATTATATACTACAACAAACCTGTACAGGTTTATTTCCGTAACGGAAATGATGTAAAAAAGGGAATAGCATACAAAAACGAAGTTATTGAATTTGATTCATTATCTGTGTATTCCCTTGGCGAAGTAATACTCGTAGATATCGCTGAGTATGATCGTTCAATTTCTGACAATACAACTAGTGTAATTACATGGCACAAAGTTTTACCCAGGGATCTTACGGAAGAAGAAATAAATCAATATGCTACTATTGGAGTGTCTGAGGATTGGATCCCAGAGTATACTTTTGAAGCTCCTATGCCTAAAGACGGGGAACGTATCTTACTAAAGACTGATTGTGGAACTGACATTGATACATGTGTTGTAGAAAACGACGGTGTAATTGATGTATACCAACTTGATGAATCAATTTTTTGGGATGGTGTGTATGCGTGGGCATATCTTCCTGAATAGTTAATGCAAATAGTAAAGTGAGGATACATATTCCTCACTTTACTTGTATTACACTAAACTTTCAAATATACTTCAAATGTAAAAATATGATAGGAAAAAGATAATACCGGATGAAAAGAATAAAGAAAAATGAGAAACTACCTTACTACCCAAAGAAAAGGAGGGCTAGAAGAGTGTCAATTAACAAAGCAAAGAGAGAAGCTGTATACAAGAAATACGATGGTCATTGTGCTTATTGTGGAAGAGAAATCGAGTACAAGGATATGCAGGTTGACCACTTCCAGCCTCTGAGGGCATGTAGTATTGATGATGCTGGGACTGATGATCTATGCAATCTCATGCCTTCTTGTAGAATGTGCAACCACTATAAAAGAGCAAACTCATTAGAGACATTCAGACGATATATTGAAGAAATTCCTCGCAAGCTAAAAGAAAACTATATTTACAAAGTAGGAATTGTGTATGGTGAAGTTGAAGAGAAACCTCACCCTGTTAAATTTTACTTTGAATATTTTGATTGATTAATCAATTTGCTTATTACAGTAACGAATTACAGAAGTAAAACAACTTGTATTATTTACTATATAACAAATTGATATGAGGTGACTACTTTATGGAAATAAAATATGATTTTCCTTCTCTAAGCAGAAAATATGATACGGAAGAATACATATATGATGCTAATGTAACAGATTATATTGAAGAAGTATCAAGGAGACATCCGGGAAAAGAAATTGAACTTGCAAAAGAAGCATGGAAAGAATACAAAGACACGGATCAAAATATAAGTGATCTTGCAGAAGAAAATGAAATTACATCAGAAGATGATATCACATATGAAACAAGTAACGGTACATATTTCATAAATCATGTGTTTGATGTAGCAGATGATGATACAGTAGAAGAAATGTTGGGCGAAGATATAAAAGATTATTTTGAACAAGATGCAAGAGAAATGTTCGAAGATGAAGAATTATATCATACAGATCCCTATAAGTATAACGGAGTAGATCCTAAAGACTTTTATTAAGTAATAACAATGTAGAGAGGTATTAGCAGAATTAATATCAAGTATAATAACAGTTAACTGCTAAATGAAGTATGACAAGACAAGAAGATATAAAAAGAATAAAAAGATTGCTAGTATACCTAGGGATAGAAGAAAATAAAGCAGAAGATATATGGGAAGAGTTCAGCCACGAAGGGTTTGAAAAACCTTGGATGGAAACAAGTGAAGAAGAACTACAAGAAGTATTAGAATACATTGATAAGGTACAAGAATTAAGAATAGAAGATGTAATAAGATTACAAAATATTTTCATATATTTCATTCTATGGGTATACAAAGTATATAAGGAGTAAGCATTCATTCTAGCCTCCAAGAATAGAATGTTCAGATAAAAAGATCCGTCGACTCAAAAGAGTTGGCGGATCAATTTTTTACTTGTAAAAAACATAAAACTATAATAAAATATTAGTGTGAAGAAAAGTAAGGGTATACAAGATTACTGCAAGTAATAGAAGGAGGACAATAAGTTGTTTTACGGACTCGCATTTACATTGATAGGGGTACTTGGACTATGCGAGAGAGAGCAAGTGTAGTAGATCCTGTAGCTATTATTGCTATTGTTGTAGGACTTACTATTAGCGCATGGACATCCCTTGATATCAGTACAAGGCTCGATATATATCGTAGACAGATAAGTGAACTATATTCTATCATAGAAGAAATGCGTAATAAGAAAGATTAGAAGAATATACGTATCGTACCCACATTGAAGAAAGGAATTACACAATATGGATTTTTATATGGATAATGAATGTATGTATCTGGAAATTGAAGATGTAACTCCATGGCATGGGGATGTATTCGATCATCCCCGCTATAAATATCATTGTGCAGAAAAGAATAAAGACTTACCTTTCGGAATTTTTAATTGTCACAAATGTACTAAGTATAAAGAGAGACAATCTGAATTAAAGGTGGATTAAGAAAGGAGATTTACAGAAATGATTTTTATTCGAAAGGCAAGCGATAGTAAGTATACCGATATCATTGATATATATGATCTTCGCACCCTACACAAAAATTATGGTGAGTTTATTATTGAGAAAAATCCATGGAAAAATTGTGATGTTGAAACACTTGCTAGGTGCTGGAATGTTTCGATTGAGAAAGCAAAACAAATTTCTAGTTGTGATTTTCAGTTAATTATCTATGATGATTGGATTGAATGAAATAAGGAGAATAAAATGAAAATTCACATTGGTTTTATAAAAGAGGGTACAATTATTCATTTTCCCAATTCCGAATATGACTACATGAAAGTTTGTGATAGAAACGGTATCGGTGGCGTAGTAAACCTTTCAACAGGTTTGTATATTTCAACTTCAGATTTAGAGAAGGAAGGTCTTTCTCCAATGATTGATTGCACAACAGAAGAAATTTTTTATGGTGAGTATTGAATAGTGATATACTATAATCATAGTAAAGAGAGGAAATAAAACTAAAATGAAAACTGCTATCATCATCTACATCATCGGAATCATTACTTATTGGCTTGGTGTTTTTACCCTGTTTTTTACTGCTAAGAAGAATTGGAATAATTTTGATGAAAACCTGATACACACTACAACAAGACGCTCAAAAGCCTCTCGTATTCTTATCTTGATTGCTAGGTCGCTAATCCCAGTAGTAAATTTCTCTGCAGGATTTGGGTATATTTCCAATCCGTTCTATTTTATCAGAAAGTAAAAAAGAAAGGAATAAAACATGAAAACTATCAATACTACTATTATTGTCGTCAATGCAGGATGAAAATCATTATGAATAAAAGTTTTATATGGGCATGGGCCTTTAAGAATATTGTAGCAATAGTTGGTTGGACTGCACTTGCAATTTTGTCTGATAAATGGTGGGTAGCTCTTTTTGCCTTACTCTTTGTAAGTGATATATCAACAAAAACTAACAGTTATAGAGTTTGTGATGGATGTGGTAAGCATAGTCCTTATGCAAGTAGTTATAATGAAGCCCTTGATAAAGCAAAAGAAGCAGGGTGGATTCATTATGTAGATGGTAATAAGGATTATTGTCCGGAGTGTGCTAAGAATGTTGGTGATTAATTATGGATAATGAATGCAAATATCTTAAAGTTGAAGAAGAAATGGCTTGGCTGGATTTCCGCGCAGACTGTATGGAATATGCAAGGAAGAAAGAAGAAGCACTAATCAAAAAGTGGCTTGATAAGATTGGCTACAATGAAACTATTGGCTATTACAGAGATGTTCGGAACCACACAATGGAAATTTATACACAGCATCCAGGAGTGCTTATTGGTAAATATGGGAAAGATGTACACGAATTTCAGGATATGCTGAATGAAGAATATCGCGGTGATTGGAAAGTGAAATTCATTGAAGTTCTTGGTGGTTTTATCAGGAGGTAAGGTAAATGACACTTGAAGAACTGAAAGCTGAAGCAAACAAACTTGGCTATGGCCTAATCAAAAAGAAACCTTACATCCCCATTAAGCCTTGTCCAGTATGTGGTAAGAAAAGTACGAGTGTATGGTATGGTCAAAGAGGCATTGGAACAAAAAGACAGTGCTCTTTCTGTTATTTTGATGGAGATTGGACAAACGATAGAATCTCCACAACCGAAGCGTGGAATAATGCGGTTGAGAGGTATTTGAAAGAGCATGAGGAGGTAAGGTAAATGGATAAACCTTTACTGACGCAAGATCTGTATGATGCCATCATATCGGATAATCGTAAATTCAACGAGTATTGGAATACCCATCCAGAGGAAGTTGAAAAAATTTGTCGTAAGTTTTCTGAAAAGTATATGGATGTAAGATGTAAGTATTTGAAGGTGGAGATGGCGCCTTTGAGTTGCGAGGAAGGTTTTGTCTATCCAGGAGATATAATTTCTTGTTTGAAAAAGGATAGGGAGTTATTGGACATTTTTGAATGTGAAGATTGTAAATTTTATGAGGCAGGAGATAGCTGATAGACAACGAATGTAAATACATCAACTATGAAAGAATTACTTCTTTTGATTTTTATCATTACCGTAAATATAAGGAGAAATTAGATGACACACTATCATGATTATAAATGTGAAATTTGCACACTTAAAACCCTAACAGAATTCTTAAACTATATCAGCAAAAGTGGATATAGATTAATTTCAGTTACAGAAACAGCACATGGTTCTTCTTCTTGCTATACTCTATTCTACGACATAAGACCAGAGGATGACTAATTATGTTAATGAAAATTGCACACCATAACGATGGTAAAGAGAAGTGGGAATCACATACCTGCTATTTGTTTAATGATTCTGATGCTTATCATGAATTTGATATAACGAACATCCGTGGATACGGAGAGACAAAAGAAGAAGCAGTAGAGAATCTCAAGAAAGAACTTGAGTATTATTTCAATGAACTTCGTGCATTAGAAAAATGCTTTATGAAACAGACGTATTAGATAACGATATTATTGAAGTTGATTGCCTTGGGAGGAAGATTCAATGAAAATTGGCTATATATAAAATATGATTTAACACTTAATCCTCACTTAACAGAGAGATTTAAGTTCAGGGAAGCAACATTTACTCGTAAAATTAATTCACGTGGTGATCGTGTTTATTCAAAGATGCTACAATTCCCCATTGATTATGAGGAAATTGTAGATAATGCAAATATTATGAAGAAGAACTCGAATCTTATTCTTGTGCAGGAACCTTTCTTACTCGACGATGAGCTTAGAGAAAAGGTTACTAAGTGGGTAGAGTGGGCAAATAAGGCAGATCCTTCTGAATATGACCCCTTTGCATCCTCTAAGTAAATGAATGCTGGAAAATAAATATAACTATCATCATATTTAACTTGACTTCTTTATACTCTTACTATATAATATAAGTGTAATCTAAGGAGGAGGAGTATATATGAAGCTTTGGGTTGACGATATTAGAACTCCGCCCAGCGACGAATGGCTGTGGGCTCGTTCTGTAAATCAAGCTATTACCGCAATCAAGTGTTATGAGAGAAGTTTCACAAGCGACACTATCTATATTAATCTCGATCATGATGCAGGTGACTTTGCAAAAGATGGGGGAGATTATATCCGTATTCTTGATTGGCTTGAGCAAGCAAAAATAGTGGATACAGGGTACTTTTTCCAGCTTCATACTATGAATCCTGTGGGTAAAGAAAACATGGAGAGGATTATTAGAAAGAATGGATGGAGGTTGGTGAAGTAATGGATGCTTTGGAATCTATTCGTGAGAGGAATCCTTTTTATATGGTCAATGAGGGAGAAAGTTTTTATTTTATTGGTGGTAATGGAGATGTAATGACGCTCAAAGAGAATTCTTTGTGTTTCACTGGGAAATATCATAATTGCGCTAATTACTGTACTGATGCAGAGCTTCTTCGACAGCGCGCGCTCTACGAAAAGCTTGAACGGTGTTTGTGGCGTTTTTCTATGGAGAATGGCGGAAGCGGAAACTATTATCCTGTTTTGAATAGAGCATCTCGCAAGTGGTCTGTTTCTTATAGTGCTTTTCAAAGATTCGGGCCTTCTTTTAAGACTCGTGAAGCTTGCGCGCGTGCAATCGAAGAAGTAATAAAGCCGATGTTGGATGGGATTGCTGAGGAGGAAATCTTTGTGTGGAGAGGAGTGGTACACAATACGACGGTGTAGAGCCGATACCTTTGACGACGCAATGCTGCCCCAACTGTGGGGCGAAGATGCAGGAGGTGGAGTGATGCGGTTAACTATTATCTTCAAGGACGAGTTTGAGGAACACATGAAAAAGCAATTCGGGGCTTTCACGAATCCGCAGGTATATGGCGTGAAATCCATACACATGGAAGGTGGGTATCTATACTCCACAATTTCGGACACGAAACGGTGGCGTATGGATGACATTTCCAGATTTTACTGTGAGGAGGTCTGACGATGCGGCTGATTGATGCCGATGCGCTCATAGAAGAGGCTAACGCCGATGGGGCTTATGGTTATGTAGACGCAAAGCAAATCGCAGATGCTCCAACTGTTGACGCCGTGGAAATAGTCAGATGCCGGGAGTGCAAGTACCATAACAAGCCGCCGTGCCCCATGAGGCTGTCGTTTAATTGGACGGAGGACGACGACTTCTGTTCCTACGGGGAACGGAAAGAAGGTGCTGACAATGGCTGAGTATATCAATCGCGAACGAGCGAGGTTTGAAGCAAAGCGTTATTTCAAGAATATAAAAGAAATTCAAGAAGATTTGGATATGCTTTTCTGCATGTTACCCGCAGAAAACGTCTCCTCGGTGCGGCATGGGCGGTGGATTTGGCGTAACAAATGGGAGCCGTTTGAATTCAAGTATGAATGCAGTATTTGCCACGATGGTTCTGATTTAGAATCGAAATACTGCCAGAACTGTGGAGCAAGAATGGACGGAGGTGCTGAGTGATGGATGTTAGGGAAAAACTGATTGAGATTTTGAAGCAAGCACCTTTTGAGGGGAAAGTGCTTGACGAATGGTGGTGGGAAGAAAAGATTAGGAGAATTGCAGACCACCTTATCAGCAATGGCGTAACGGTTCAGGAGTGGATTTCGGTTGAGGATAGATTGCCGGACAACAAAGAACACGATTGGGTGCTTGCACAGGTTGTTGAGGATAACGGCTATATGCACATACCAAAAGTTATGGAGTATAGGCAATCAAAAAATGATTGGTTTGAGGAAACATATGACTGGATTTCTAAACACAATGGCGCATTTACTGTAACCCATTGGATGCCGCTGCCACTTGCCCCGGAGGAGGACTGACGATGGATGTTAGGGAAAAGCTGGTGGAGTTGATCGAATCTGCACGGTATTGGGGTAGCAATACTTCCGAAGAAATCGCAGAAAACTTGATCACCAACGGCGTAACTGTGCAGAAGTGTGGATATTGGATATCGTTAACTGATTGTGCAAATGCAGGAGTTTATTGTTCTATATGCAATAAAAAGGTTTACAAAGAAGATTATGCATGGTGTAACAGAAAGAACAAACTGCGTTCTGACTATTGTCCACATTGTGGAGCAAAAATGTTGCCCCAGCCGCCGAAAGGAGAATGATTAAATATGGTTGAAAATGTTTGTGCTACCGTTAGCAATTACGCAACAGAAGCATTGCAAGACACCTTGAATTTCTATGGGAAAGAAGGTTTTTCTTTGGTTTCAACTCAAATGGCATCGAATAAATATGGGAGCCAAGTGATGTATTTGTTCTTTGTTCGGCACACTGGAGAAAATTGGCAACCACCGAAAGAAGAATGATTATGGCAAAGTTTAGAAAGAAGCCTGTTGTTATCGAGGCATTCAGGCTGAATGAGCGAGGACTTATTGCAGAGGATTGGTTCTGGGATGCCGTTACCCGAAACGACATTATCACGCACTGCTTCGGCAAGCACTATCCTGACCCTGCGTGGTGCGAGATAAAGACGCTTGAAGGAACGATGATTGCCAATGCAGGTGACTATATCATCCAAGGTGTTCACGGAGAAATCTATCCATGTAAAGCCGACATTTTCCAAAAGACATACACCGAGTACAAACCCAAGACCAACGCAGACCGCATCCGGGCCATGAGCGACGAGGAGTTGGCAGAATTCATCAACAGAATTGTGATTTGCCACCATTTGAGAAATGAGGGGAACTGCGAAAAGTGTCCAATTCACCCTGCAAAGCCGTGTGATACAGAGGGAATTGTGAAATGGCTCCAGCAGCCCTCGGAGGAGGGAACGAAATGAAACCTATCTATGAACCCAAAGGCAAAGCCAAAGAATACGGCGATTATGCCATCAACATTTATACCGGATGCCCCCATCGGTGCTACTACTGTTTCGCACCGAACGTACTACGCCGGGACAGAGAAAAATTCCACACCTGCGTGGAGCCAAGGAAAAACATCGTGGAGGAGGTCGAGAAGCAGCTCGAACGGGAGCATATCACTGGGAAAACCATCCACCTGTGCTTTACCTGCGACCCGTATCCGACCGGTTACGACACAACGGCCACGCGGGAGATCATCAAACTGCTGAAAGGCTCCGGGAACCATGTTCAGATTCTCACCAAGGGTGACGGCACAGCAGATTTTGACATGCTTGATAGCGAGGACTGGTACGGCGTCACCATCGACGGGACACCTAATTCGCCGTATTACACGGAGACAGCAAGAATGATGGATCTGGAAGAAGCGCACGAGCGCGGAATCAGTACATGGGTCTCATTCGAGCCTGTCATCGATGCACCCAGGGTGCTTTGATTGCATCAGGAAGCACCATTCCATCATGGACAAGGTGAAGATCGGGAAGCTGAATTACTACCTCTCCGACATCAACTGGAAGCAGTTCGGGGAAAAAGCGGAGGCGCTTTGCAAAGAACTGGGGCTGAATTATTACATCAAGGAGAGCCTGCGGAAAGAGATGGAGAACTAATGAATGAATGAATGAATAATACATATCATTGCAAAGTATGTGGGCACCACATCAACATCGATGACGAGGAGACAGGTTATTGTCCCACCTGTGATAAAGAAGTGAATGAGTTTGATGTAGTGCCTACACGATGTATTGACCCTATCATACAGTATTGTCAGGGTTGTAGATATGGTTATATAGACTATCCCTCATGGATTGAAACCAAAGAAGATTTAGATGAGTGCTGCTTTGATTCAGGATGTATTTTCGGGCTTGAAAACACTCAGCCTACCGAAGAAGAAATAAAAGAATTTGAAGAAAGGCGCGGTATGGAGATATGATTATTGAAACTTGCCCTAAGTGTGGACATGATCTACAGGATGAAGTGATTTGCACATATCCACCGATTCCTCGCAAGGTGTGTTGGAATTGCGGATGGAGCTGGACAGGGGAGCCAGAGAAGATTACAAGAGTACCATTTGGTGGTAATACAAATAATTTTACTGATAAAAATAATATTTCCATAGTTCTGGATGAGTCCTCAACAAATTGGGATAGTATGGATATAACCGATTGGGATAGTACAAATATAAAAACTTCAAGTACTATTAACACTGCATTTTGTAAGAATCCATGTGAAAACTGTCCCAATAATCCGAAGAATGGTGGAGATGGAGTTTGTTTCTGTATCTTGGGACAGCAAAATATCGTTTATTGAGGTGAACCATGAAACACACAATTGAATTAAATGTAAAAGATATTCAACAACTGATTGCAAAAGAATTTGATGTTAAAGAAGAACAAGTGGTTGTCGCAATTAAAAAAGTATATAGTGGATATGGGATTGGAGAGCATAAGGATTATCAAATCTATGCTACGGTGAAATATGAGGTAAAAGTATGAGAGGAACAGAAAATTGTGTGTATGAAACCCCTTGTGGATGGTGCTCAAAGTGGGATAAGAAGTGCGACCAAAGGACAACGGAGCAAAAACATGAAAAAAAGAATTCCATATTTGATACTGCCACCAATAAAACGTGTCAATCAGAATCCGACCATGAGTGGGAATGTGTTGGAATGTCTACAGCAGGAACGGATTATATGTGTAGAAAATGCTATGCTCGAAAAACTGTTCCTTATGTTGACCAGCAATATATTTCAATAACTTCACAAAATTAAAAGAAGTGGTTTATGAATACTTTAAACATTGAAGCCAAGCTTGCACAAGAATATGGATATAAACCATTGCCAAAAGAATTGTCGGAAAAATACAGACAGTTTTACATTGATAATCTTCCAGAGGGTTTCATTATTAATGGTTCAGATGCTGTATTATGCACCAAAACTGGTACAGTAGTCTGTAATGGTTATACTCGTATTGTCATTGGTGACTATGGGGCGTTTATAGAATTTGATGAAGAACAAGCAAACATTGATAAATATATTATTGCTCCGGGACAAGAATACAGGGTAAATAATCCAAGATATTCAAAGAATGTAAAATATATCTGGATGACTATTCCCGATGGAAGCAATATTAAAATATATAAACAGAAGAAAAAAGTGGCTTATGCAGATTACAAAAGCGGAATGTATTATATTAGTCCACATGAGTGCATGATACTAAATTAATATGTATAAGGTGAATGAGAAATAATTATGACACCTGAAAAATTGATAAAGGTTCGCAGGCAGATGACAAAGATGTGTAACTTATAAATGCAAAAAGTGCGGAAAGGTTAAGGTGTGTTTTGTATGATTGAAAACAGAGAATTGTTTTTGAAAAACATAAAATATATGCTTGAAGATAACGATTGCGGAAATGTTTCCGATGGAGACCATTCGTTTTCGGAATTGTACCATCACCGTGCGATTCTGACGGCATCTCTTTTTAACGCACATAAAGAAAAGTGTTGGAAATCAATGTTGCACGACACGGGAGATATGTTTGACGGATATTTTATTGTTGGTGTTGAAACGAAAAACGGTCAAGCAACATATCATTACCCTGTCGAATATTGGGGATTGTTCGATGTTAAAGAACTTAAAAATGCTCCAAAGTGGGACGGACATACCGCAAATGATGCCATTGAAAGAATAAGAAAAGAGTTTTGTTGAATAAATCAATAAGGGAGCGTGATTGACATTCTCAATCTGTGATACGTGTGTATATGCTCCTTGCCTTTGCGGTAATGAACTTGAAAACTGCGTTGCTTATTTAGAGCGAATTGGTTCTAGTATAGAAGGGATACAGAATGAGAATTGATTTACCAACCTGCGAATTTAAGTCACGCAGATACTGCATTGATGGTAATTGCACAAATAGGGTTGAGTATAATATGTGTGAGTATCGTGAGTATAAGGACTCCTTACAATCACACGGACATTGAATAGAATATCAAATTCCACAAATTATATGCTGTTCGAATTGTGACTGGGCAACAGATGTGGGTGAAAAGAATTTTCAATATTGTCCCAACTGTGGGGCGAAAATGTATGGCGATAACAATACAGAGGGAGTGAGAATCAATAGTGTATGAATTAAAGAATTGCCCATTTTGTGGTGGAGATGCGGAAAAAGGTACCTTAAGAGAAAGAAGTTATTCGTCTCTATGCGCTTTCCTTACAATACACACTATGTCTATGTGAGATGTAAAGTGTGTGGTGCTACGAGTAGGTTACATGTTGCTATCGAGGATGCAATAGAAGCATGGAATAGGAGGATTGACCATGAAGAAAATAGGACTTAACGGCTTTCGAGATAAATATAAGGGATGTAAATTTAGTTATAAGCTAAAACAACTTAGATGGGAACTTCGTTATGCGTGGCGAAGGGCTTGGGAAGGTTTTGATGATCAAGATATCTTCAACTTAGACGATCAGTTCATTGATAGGATGATTGTGTTACTGACAGAATACAAAAAGCATAATATTAGCTTGTTCGTTGACCAGAAATCACCTAAGTGTGAATTAAGATATTTGACAGAAGAAGAGACTAATGAAATCATTGAAGAAATGATTTGGTATTTTGAAAATTGTAAAGAAGAAGTCGTCAGTAAAAGACTTTATGGTGATAACTGGGTGAATATCAAAGATGCTAAAGTGTATGAATCCATTCAGGATGAAATGATTCGCTGTAAGAATAAGGCTTTCACTATGCTCTCTGATTATTTCTACCAGCTTTGGTATTGAAATAGAAAAATAAAAATGGAGGAAGAAGTTATTAATCATGTACTATATGAATCACATCTCGGAGGATTATATACTACGGAGGATATTCTCCATCAGATTAATAACGCTATTATTGAAGAACAGAATAACAAGTGTGTAAAAGAATAACTACAATTTTAATAACATCTATATAATCGGTGTGAATCAATACTCGCACCGATTTATTTTTGTCATTTTTCCAGTAAGGAACTTGTAATCTAAAAAAGATTACTATATACTTATATATAAGAAAGGAAGGTAAAAAATATGACTCGTTATCATTACATCAAGAAGCTTATGTATCTTCAGTATCGGTTGACGATGCTCCCTACTACCACGAACCGTCATTACGATACTTCTTATGCTAAGTGGAATTCCATGGTTCCTCATCCTCCTTTCGCAAATGGCGCACAGACCTATCAGGAGGGTTGGGACCTCATCTGTAAAGCATTGAGAAGTATTGAGGGTTTGGAGGATTTGAAGTAATCAACATATCTATATCAAATTTGGAGATACTACTATGGCTAGTGGATTTTCTATTTATACTTGCAGATGTGGTCGTATTCATATGATTAGCTGGGACCTTGTAGACGAAGCTTGCGAAAAGAATATGGACATCATTCATATTTGTCAGCGGTGCGGTAAAATGCTTCGGATTGGAGGAGACTCTTTCTACGACGAATACGAAAAAGCAGATGCATACTCTCTATACTCGTATGACATGACTTTGAACGATCATGTAGTAAACATTGATCTGTCTTCGGACTATTCCAGCGAGTGTAAACCTATTCTGAGAATCATTTCTGAGCCTGGAATTTGCGTACCTATGAAGACAGGCGGATATGCAACCGAATACTTCTCAGGAATTTTTAGAGATGGAACTAGGCCGGATTTTAGTAGAAAGGGTCCGAATGAAACTTACGAGGAGTTCATCCGAAAGTGGGACATTGATGCTTCAACTGTCAATATGAATCTTTTGAAGAGATGGAATGACAAAGAGAAGATGGAATACATCAAGAAACATATTCATTTTGATCAATTCCACTGGGATGAGTGAGAAGAACGTCAGAGTCTCCGAGCCCCTTGAACTCAGCGGCATTTGGCGGGTCATGTATATGCCTATCGGTCACGAGCAAAAGGTAAAGTGCGAGGAGTATATCGAATATCGTTGCAACAACGATCCGATGTAAGGAGTGTTAAACATGGCAGTAACGAAAAAATATTGGTGGTATGACGAACCGGAAATCGGATCCTATAAATTTTGCCACGGCGGAAGGTGGGACTACGACTTCTATATCGAAGAGGTATCTGTCAAATACGTTTACGGCTGGACCGAGGAAGAACGGCAGCGGCGATTCATGGGCGCCAAATTCGTTTGGGGTGGCTGTTGTGGCGGAGTGAGTTACCACGACGTTTTGAAAGCCGACAACATTGAAGACGCCAAGCGAGAGTTTGAGGCTTGGTACAAACAGTATCTTGTGTGTTGCGTTGATCGATTGGAAGATGCTCTGGCGGCTGCAAAAGAAGAATACGAAAATTTTCTTCAGTATCAAAAGGAGGTATGAGATCTGGCGTGTAATGAAATTGGAGAAAACGATATGGCATATGAATACCATGAGCTGTCTAAAGACAGCATGATAACCCCGATGGACGGAGAAACCGTCAGGAAAATCGTGGCGGTGGATGCTGTTTAGGTAAGTTAGATGCACTATAAATAGATTGAAAACACGATTGAAGCTAGGAGGTAAAATTCAATGATGATCAATGCTTCTACTGCAAAACAGCTTTCTGATGATGCTAGTAAGTATGACTCTTATAACAAAATTGCTGATGCTATCAAAGATGCTACGGAGCGTGGAGCATATAACTGTCAAGTTATCGTAGACGAAGAATGCACAAAAGATACAAAAAGAAAATACCGTGAAATTCTACAAGAATTAGGATACAGTGTAGAAGTAGGACGTCATCTGGAAACAGATGACTGGGGCCAAGGTTACTACAATATATCTCTGAAGATTAGGTGGGATGAATAATATGAACAATACTGTGTACACTGATAAAATTTATAAGAAATCTTGCGACTAATACAACTTCTTAACAAATAGAATTAACCGATAAAAATGTGGATATCAAAAAAGCATTTTTATCAAACGATTATCATGATTATCACAGAATTATAAATTGATAGTTATTTTACTTGTTATTTCCTTCTATATACCTTATAATGTAGTTATAAAGTAGAACAGAATTAACACAGATTGAGAAGGAAAGAGGTATAAATTATGCTTACTCTTGACACTATTCTGAAGGACACAATGTGGGTCGGAAAGTTTGAGGAAGGCGGTCGTATCGCTGGTACTTACGCAGAGCTGGAGCCGATGATGGACGAGTTCAGAGACTTCGATATTAGCTGTGGTCAGCCTCCGCATCTAGAGAAGTTCTATGAGGACTTTTATGCTTACAGCTGCAAGAATGGCTGGTGCACCGTTCAAGACTATTACAATAATGTATACGTCAAGGAGGTAGCATAATGAGAAATCTAATTCATAAAATCTATGGCATTCTAAATGCCTGCAAAGGTTTTGAAGTAGGTTACAGCTCCGACACAGCTTCCGATGGTTATTTCTACATTGAGTATGAGGGAAAGGCTTATGCCGTGAAGATTGCAGAGATGCCGATGAATGAGAATGAAAGCAGCTTTTCTCGTGTAGGTAAGGTACAGTATTACATTTAAGATTGATGTAATTGATCTGCATTGAGAAAGGAGAACTTATGAAAATGAATAATTATTACAATATTGATACCAACGCTCATTACTTCGTTCCTATGCGTCTTAGGTCTTGTATTCCTGGTTTCATTTCTTTTGTATCTTCTAGTGACCCTGAACATTTTATTGAGTGTGAAGTTCAGCCTTACGATATTGAAGGTATCGATTATAAGTGCTATTTGGTGCCTGTTACTGAAGAGTGTAAATATAATTTCGGCAGAGAGGAGTTCTATAGCTGCGATTTTAGAAGTCTTCTTGAGAAGGGGCGTATCATCAAGAAGGAGAATTAGAACGTAAACAAATGGAGGTGGATGAAGTGAACTCTACATTGATTGAAAAATGTATGGTAGATTGTCCTTTGTGCGGTGAGCTTCATCTTGTTGAAAGGAAAGCTAGGACCGCAATTGCCACAATCAAAGGAGAAAAAGTAAAGTACACGGAGGAATTTTTCATTTGCGAAAACAGCGATGAGGAGGAAAATGAATTTATTCCTTCAAAAGCTATGGATGCAAACCTTTTAGCAGCTCGTGATGCGTACCGCACCGCACATGGTATGTTTACATCCAAGGACATTGTCGCACTCCGCGCTCGCTATGGCCTTACTCAGCGTGAATTAGCAAAGATGCTCGGTTGGGGCGAGGCCACAGTATCCCGGTATGAATCGAAACAAATTCAGGATGAAACCCATGACGCCGTTTTGCATACCATTTCTGATAATGCATTTGAAGCAAAACAGTATCTCATCAGAAACCATAGCAGTTTCGAAGAAACTCGTTATCAGGAACTTGCAGAATTAATAGAAAAAGACATTTAGGAAACAAGTGCTGATTTCCTTACTCGGAAACTTCTTGAATCTCAGTATTCAAAATTTCAAAGCAATGTAGATCTTACCGGTGGTACAGCGCTAAACATTGATAAGGTCTGCAATATGGTTGCCTATTTTGCATCGAATTGCGTAGGTTTATTCAAGGTCAAACTAATGAAAATGCTTTGGTATTCCGATGCGGTTTACTTTGGTAAGTAAGGATATCAAATTAGTGCAGATATCAGTGATGATACTTTCAGCTTTTCAGTTATGTGGTAAATGAGGGTTAGATAATGACAGCAAGTGAAGCAAGAGCAATAGTAAAGGAATCAATTGTATCAAAAGAACCAATTGTATCAAAAGAACTTTCAGTATATAATGACATTGATAATACAATACGTCAAGAAGCTACTAGTGGTAAAGTTACTTGTGTTTTTAGTATAACAAACGTCTATAAAAATCAGTTAACAAATATTTGTACTCACTATCGTAATCTCGGTTTTGCAGCTTCATTTCATATAAGTAGAAGTTACAATAAACTCGGAGATTATATCGAAGTAGGTAACATCTATCTTTCGTGGGGTGAATAATGATTATTAACAACGGAGATAAATGTGTCATATCAGCAGAAATGACAAAAAACGGCCCTATGTGTCAAGTAAAATTTCCCATTAGTGAAGAAGACTTTGAATATTTTTCAAAGCATCTTTGTTTAGATAACTTAAATTTCGTTTTGGAAATTGAAAGAAATAATCGTGGAAACAGAAATCTTTTGAATAAGGGCATAAGAAGTTCAAAATTGTAAAGATATGATTGAAACATTTGGTGATTCTTTTAGGTTTGCCAGTGAGGAAATTAAATGAATTACTACATTAAGAATGACGATAAAATCAATCCGAGGTGCTTCACCGTTTGCACCTCGGATAAGTGTGATGTAAAGGACTGCTTTAGAAATCAATGTAATCATACTGAAGACACAACATTTTCTACCGCTAATCTTTTTGTTGATTGTAGTAGATACAGTAAAAAGAAAATAGTTGACAGTAAAGATAACTTGTAATTTCACCTTTCTTACTATATACTTGAAGTATAATTAGAAGGAAGGATGAATATACAATGAACCGTTACATCATCAAAGTCACATCCACTGCTACTTCCGATAACCCCAATTTCGCAGGAGAGGTACATACTTACTATTACGGTAAGAATCAGTCTAGGATCAGCGAAAGCGAAATGGTAGAACCCATGACCGCATTGTCCAAGTACTTTTTGACTGAATACGGATATAAGCGTAGGTATAATGCCGTTAAGGCATCTAAGTTCTGGGATAATACTCCTGACGATAAGTACTGGAATTCAGTGACAGAAATTATCGAATATACTCTGTAATACGATTGATAAAATAACTCGGATACTTGTAATGCTTCAGGATAATTTGACAGTTATTTTACTTGTTATTTCCTCTTATCTATACTATAATGTAAGCATAAAGTAAATGGGAGGTAGTTGAAGATGTCCAGATACTTCATTCACGAAGACAACATTGAGAAGGTAGAAACTCGTATTTCCAAGATCAACAAGAAGTGTGAAAAGTTTGGGTGCAATTTCAACTACCAGCGAGTAGGGGAAGAGTTCCGTAATGTTTCCGGTATTCCTTCTCAGCCCAATATCCAGAAGTTCATTGAGATCGAAGTTGAAGGTGTAGCTGTCATCAGTGATTGGGATCTTATTGCAAAGATTGAGCATGAAGATGAAGGTTGTATTATCTCTAAGGTTCAGTTTGATGCAGAGATTCCTGATAAGTATATGCTTTCCGACTATGATATGTGTGAGCATTGTAATTCCAACAGACGTCGCAAGGTAGTATATATTCTTCGTAATTCCAAGACCGGAGAGTTCAAACAGGTAGGATCCAGCTGTCTGAAAGATTTTACGGGTGTCCTCGATGCAGAGAATGCAGCCAGATTCTTTGCAATGTTTGATGAACTTTATGAAGCTGATGGAGCGTACATTGCTGGATCTGGAACTCCTTACTATTCTCTCAGAGATTATCTTCGTTACTGCGTTGAGTGCGTAAACAAGTTCGGATGGTTCAATTCTTCCTCTATGTATTCTACCGCTAACAGGGCTTGGGATTACTTTTCTTACAAAGAGCTCGGTAGATCCGGTATGCGTAAACCCTCCGAAATTAAAGACGAAATGGAAGCTGTTAATTTCGATGCCAGTGAAGAGCATCACGGCGCTAAGGTAGACAGTATCCTTGAGTTCGTAAAGAACATGGAAGATGATTCTTCCTACGTAGTTTCCATTAAGTCTCTTGCAAACAGCGATTATTTCAGATCCAAGTTCACTGGTTTTGTTGCTTCTATGGTTATTTGCTACAACAAGGCAATGGAAAAAGAGCGCAAGCAGAAGGAAGAAGAGGCTAAGGTGAACCGCTCTGAGTATATTGGGAATAAAGGTGACCGCCTGGAAGCAAATTTTAAGGAAGTAAAAGTAGTTGCTTCTTACGACACACAGTTCGGTATGATGACGATGTACCAGTTTACACTCGACAATGATGATATCTGCATCTGGAGCACTGGTAACTATATTAACACGGATGAAGTAAAGAGCGGAAAAATCAAATTCACAGTGAAGGATCACAGCCAGTTCAGAGGGGTGAAGCAGACAGTAGTGACTCGTTGCAAGCTTTCTGCTTAAGGAAAAGATAGTATTGAAATAACTTATATTACTATTTATAGTATTATATAATATATATTGAAGGTTGAGTATAACCCTTGTGCAATCAAGGCCTCACATCATTGAGGATAAATCTAAAAGCGGCTATACTTTGCAGTATAGTGCGGTCCTCCGCACGGAGAAAAAGTTGCGGTGACTTCCATCAAGAAGGAATGGATATAGTGGATAGAAGATTCACAGAATTGGGCATACTAGATACTCCTAGTATGCCCATAAGGAGTTAGTAATGTACATTAATGAAGATTTGTTATTTGAAGCAACTTTTACAAACCCTGCCAATCTACAGAGACACTATGAAAAACATGTATTGAAACCTGGTGAGAAATTCAACCCCAGGGATCCTAAGTTTCCTTATATGACTATCAAAGAATATGCAAAAAGAGCAGAGGACTTCTCAAATGAAAAAGCTGGTGACAGCGAAGATAGAGTTTCTCCTACTATCGGGTGGATAAGCGATAAAAAGGAATGGAAATTCCCTCGTATTGTAAAATTCAGAAAGAGCTCAAGACTTCATAAAGGTTTTGGAGAAATGGTTGCTTATGTAGATAGCCCTGAAAGTGGTACTGAAGTGATACAGTATATGTTAACTCGTCCAGGAAAAATCTTTAGGGAGAAACCTTATATGATAAGTGAGCTTCCGGAAAACATTAAAACTGAAACAAAAGACATTGATGAAATGTTTGTTATGTGTAGGGATATTCCTGACTATCAATCTTTGTTTGAGTAAACTATAAATTCTTTGGAGGTACTTAGTATGAGAGTAAAGTTGAAAACCATCGAAGAACTTATTAAGGAGAAAAGTATTTACACAGCAAATGATATCCCTGATTCTGAACTCTGTTATTTGCCAAAGAGATTTTTCGGAAAAGAGATTGAGGTTACCTGTGTTGTATATCCCTATGCAGAAGTTTATTACACCAAGGATAAAAAGTGGTGTTTTCCTTATAACTTTATCGCAGCATTCGTTGACTAAAATATACACAAATAATAAAGGCCCGCTGTTTTGGCAGCAGGCCTTTATTATTTGTGTGAGGTAAACTTATACCTATATTAAGTTTTAATAGCTTACAACCTAAACAGCGTTACTACTTAGGCTATTTACTTTCCTAGTAATGACTTGATAAATTTCCAAATCATTTTCAAGATGTATGCAATTAAGTTACTACATGTATCAGAAGGTTTATCTGGAGTTTGCTCAGGCTTTTCAGTTTCACCAGTATCACCCTTATTATCCGGATTCTCTCCGGGAGTGTCCTTACTGTAGAATTTATCTACTTCTTCCTGTGTAACTTGCTCTGATTCTAATCTTTCTGCAATATTGATTATTTTATGCCCGTAAGTTTTAGGATCTTCCACTGTAGATGCTTTAATAGCTTCTTCCAGTGAAGAAAATACTTTTTTATCATATCCCGGTACAGCCCATTTACCAGTAAGCTCTTCCCATGTCATTGCTTTTCCTCTTGTTACAAGAGAGTATCTGGGATCATATATTTCTGTGTTTTCGGGAAGATCATCTTTACTTCCATAGGCATAAAGATGTTGTAATTGTGCTTCAACACCCTTTTCAATAGTATCAAAAGATGCACCACTCACACCACCGCCAGTAGCTCCTAAACCACAATAGTTATGTTGTTCAGGTTTTACTGAGCTTCCTTCAAACTTAAACCACCCAGTTTCTAGTACTGACTGTGCAATAGCATATAGGGGACTTATTCCATATTGGGGTGCAATATTGAAGAATGCTTTTGCTATATTTATGTCAAATTCTTCGTTATTTTCTTTTATTGTCTTTACAACCTTTACAATAACCTCGTCACTATATTCATAGTTACCTACAATATAAGTATGAGTGCTATAATCAACTGGCTCAGCAGGTTCAGGCTTAGTCGGTTCAGGTTTTTCAGGCTCTTGTTTTATTTCAGGGGTGTACACAATCTGTCCCGCTGAATTAAACACTTTATACCCTGCAGCTGCATTTTCATCAGCGATCCTCTTTGCATTTTCAATGTTTGAAAATGCACCCTTTTGTGATTCCACATCATTCCAGGATATACGAACACGATATAACTCAGAGGAAGGAGTACTTGGAGTATCAGTTGTAGTGCCCTTAACCATCTCAAGATTTGCAACGTCAATGGGTGAATTGATACTGTGAGTTCCATCTTCGGATTTATCAATTACAGCTCTATTGCCACTAACTTCCTTTACATACCAATTCAAATTATACACCCAGTTAGGAACCGACTCAGCACTTCCGTACCAAGTAGCACCTACAATGATTTTAACAAGGTCACCTGCTATAAAGTTATGGGTCTCAATAGGTTTCTTATTTTCGGAAGGGTTAACCCAACCGCCAGCAGCACCGCCAGTGATATCTTTTGTAATATTATAAACACCTTTATAACCATTGGGATACTTATTGTAAATGTAATAGATACCCTTAGGATATTGAATTTTACTATTTGTCATGTTAATAGCATCATTCGCTGTAGGGTACACGGGACAATCCACAAATAACTCATACACATTTGTTTCAGCCCCAGGGTTATAAGATCCGAGTAATGCTGAAACATCATCTCTTACATCTTGCATTGTTTTACCGTAACGATTAAACCAATGCATAACATCGCTGTGATTACTTCCGCATCCGTAACTATGGGATTCACTGTGACAAGTAATGTTAGGAACAATTGCGTTACCACACGCACTCTTCCCATAAGGATCAATACCATAAGTTTTACAGATATACGCTGTAATCTCTACACCTTCCTGATATACTTTGTCAAAATAACTTTTATCTGAAAGACTATCCTCACAAATCTCAAATTGTACCCAGCCGTTGTTGCAGGAGCCATTTGAGCCCGAACCACATCCCCAGGGTCTGTAATTAAGTGGGGCTACCTGTACTGCAGACACACTGCCGTCAGCTAACTTACCGATCCAGAAGTTAACTCCTGCATCTTGTTCTATATGATTCCAGTCGTTACCATAATTATTTCTGCCTATAATCTTAAGCCAATAATCTCTGTCTGAAGCATTATCACTGGGTTGTACATACCTTTTCACTGTAGGGTTATTAGCCCCAGTGCTATGCCACAACACTCCAACAGGTGTCTGTGTATAAGTTTCCTTATACCAAGTTGATTGTGTCATTGGACAATATAGTGGCTTATTTGAAGAATTATACTTCATTTATTCACCTCATTATTATTATTTTGTATCTCTAAGTAAATACAATTCAACGTCTTTTCTATAATTGATTTTTACTTGTTTATCATGTGAAATTATGCTACAATAGTAATAATTTCAAAAAGAGTTTATGAAGGGGGAAGTAGTATGAGTCAGTATATCAATTTCTACATCAAAGAAAAAAGTGGTAAAAGAATTCCTATAGGAAGTTATTCTCGCAATAGTATTTTGTTCAATCACTTCAGAGATAGTGTCCCTTTTGAAAAAACGATACTGCTAGATAATAATGTGCTGGAGCAGATTATCCATAGTATGGAAAATAAAGTTATTGAAGAAAAACAATTGATAAGTGATATTCAGGAACATATCAAAGACATTTGTAATTACAACAACAGCGCATCTGAGAAAGATGGGTTGATCCTTTCCTGTAGAGAAACCATCAAAGAACTCAATGAATATATTGATGAGTATAAATATGCAATGGGGGTGGTTAGAACATACTGCGATATTAATGATTCCCTGAAATACTCAGAGGAAGAAGAATGGGAAGGTATTGAAGCAGGAGTGGAGGCATAAGATGAATGTATCAATAGTATATCGATGTAAGAACTGTGGTCAAAATTTCCGAAAGGATACTTGTAGTGAACTTTTTTTCAAAAACCTTGATGAACAGCTAAAAGTATCAGAAAAAGATGAAAGTATAATTGACACATTTACTGGTGCTGCATACCCACTTAAGACATTGCATCAGTGTAAAGAAAACGAATATGGAATCGGAACACTTATTAAGGTTGAAGTGACCTAAGGTTTGATATCACGAAACAGATAACTACTGTATATTAATTATGTAAAGAATTAACATAAGGAGTAAAAAGATGTTTACTAAATCTGAAATTGAAACCCTGGATAGTGTTGTGTATAATGATTTAGGAAGAAAACTTCAAGATGAAGGGTATAAAGTAAGAGTTGACGATAACGGTCAGATTATTGTTAGTCACAAGGATAATCTTATGCCCCGTATCAATTTTAGTACCTACACTGATGCAAATGATAAGGTAAGTTTCTTTGCCGAAATGGAGTTTGATGCAACTTTTGAAGTTGACGAAGAAATTGAAATTAAGGAATGGTACGTGAGCAGATGGTTACAGGTCACAAAAGCTGTGTCACGGTTTGAGAAGCAAGTGTATACACTTTAACATTAAAAATATAAATTAATGTTAAGAATAGGAGTAATAAAATGAACATTGATAATGTGATTGAAAAAGTTACCAAAGAAATTCGGCGTAAATACACTGATTGTATATTTGATATTACATATGAAACAATGATGGGGAAAGAATATTTATACATTGATGTACAAAAAATACTAATCAATGGGCATTTGGTAGAAAAAGAATCAATGCTAGGAAGGACTTACTACAAGATACATCTTGATGACGAAGAAAGTCAGTTACTAAAAAGAAATAACATCTGGGTACCTATCTTATCAGACGAAGACAGTTTATACAAACAAGTTTTATTGAAGTTTGAAGATTTATATGATGACATTTCTAGTCAAGTATCCTATGTAATTAAGGAAAATGCCGAAGTACACAAGTATCAAAGGCTGGTTGATAACTTATGCGAAAAGCTAGTAATGTTCGCAAATAGTAAGAATCTGAAGAATAAAGTTAATATTTTCTGGGATATCAACTCTTTTATTGATACAAAAACAGGAGAGCATAACAGTCCTTTTGTGATAACATTAGAAGTAACAAAATCAAATAAAGAGCTATATTATCCGATTGATGTTCCTGTTACAAAGGAAGTATTAGACAAACTATACTCAAAGATAACAGATTACATTTCACGATATGTGAAATAATACACGAGATAAGATAAAGTCATTGATGAAGCAGAGATTGAGGAGTATTAGTGAACCTATATTATTGTTGTCACTGTAAAAGAGCAGCTAAGACAGCTGCTCTTTTTGACTGTTGCAGGAATTAACTATAAATATTATTTTTACTGACTGTGGAACTTATATCAAAAACAAAGATAATATCACACCAAGATTTTAAGATGTAAACATGTATACAAAAGTAAGAGAGGTTCAAAGACCAAAAAGAGCGTTATCATTGTTGACAGTTTTGCATAACTACAGCTATATTTTACTATTTGTAAGTATACTTTTAATGTTAAAAATGAAAAGCAAAAGCTGGTAGCCTTACCATCGTCAGCTAGATATAGTTATTGACAATTGCAACTTCGAATCACTGGAGGATACTTTCAGAGTAGTATTTCTATCTAATGAGGCAATAGAAATGAACATCGGATGTAAACTGACACAAAGCAGAAAGCCTTGTGTGACGATTGTTAGTATGTTGTGACAAAGAATATATACCGACTAAGGTAATTTTACTTGTTTGATAAAAAACTGGACATAGGAGCCTTAAAAATTGCAAACAAAAGTTAAGTAAGACTACTCTTTGCTAAACATTGTTATTACTAAAAGTAATGTATGGCATTTCAAAATAATCACAATAACGGAGTAATATACATGAGCGGATTAAAAGATGAAAATTACATAAACATACAAGGATGGATGGTAACCAAGTTAGGCCTAAAGGGTAATGCATTACTGATATACGCTATTATATATGGGTTCTCACAAGACGGAGAGTCTATGTATACTGGTACTCAAGGATACTTAGCTGATTGGACATCAAGTTCTAAAGAAACAATTAGAAAAACTCTTAACACTCTTGTAGAGCAAAATTATATAATCCGAGTTATTGATGATGTAAACAATATTCAATTTTACAGATACAAAGTGAATCCGGAGTATGTGAATCCATCAGAGGTCCCTAATAACTTGGACGGTACCCAAGAAAATTGGGGAGGGGCCCAAGAATCTTGGTGGGGTACCCAAGAAAATTGGGGTAATAATAATAAAATATATAATAAAGTATATAATAAAGTAAAATAATATGTTTCGCTAACTTTGGTTAGCGAAAACAAAATAATTATGTATATTTAACACGTAAAGATATACGATCTGAAAAATAGATAAATGGTAGAATTAAGTGCTTACTTTTTTGAATTACTTGTATTATCTTTGATAGTAAATTACACTTAGGGTGTAAGTTAAGTTGAAGTGGAATATTGGTTTTATAGAAAGGATGACAGTCATGCTTAATCTATCTAATATCTATAGTATAGCTAGAGGTGTATATCATGGTAGTTGGTATACACTTTACATAGTAGGGTTTCAGTATGGTTGCATTGATAACAATGATAGAGTGGAATACTATTGTGTTCCTCACACTATTGGTGAAAAGTTATTTAGAAAGAGAATTTCCACTATACGATATCGTAAAGATGGTACACCCTTTTTCATTGCAAACAAGCATCGTGTAAGTTTTGATAATGTTTTTCGTATTGACAGTAAGGTATGGAGGTAATGTAAATGCATGATTGTATGTCTATTCCTGAGAATGGGAATTTTATTTGTAGGTTGGATATTGCAAAAGGTACTGATGTAAGTACCGTGATCGACCTTTGTAAAAATATCAAACAGGAGTTTGAGAATAGAGGAGTAGATAGTGATAGGTTCATCTTTTGTCCTGTTGGTACAGGGTCTCCCATCAATTCTTTGGACATAATTCCTGATAATAGAAATGTTGCAGTATGGGTTGAGTATCCAAGGGCCCATTACTATAAATGCAGTATCTGTAAATACACTATTCCATACAAAAAGGCTACGGAATATAAGTTTTGTCCTTCCTGTGGTAGAGTGATTGTAGGTTGGGCAAATAAGAATGATATGTAACGGAGGAATACAGATGGATTATCATGATATTTTGCGTATACGTTTGTGCAGATATGTAAAAGAACATAAGTGTGAGGATACCAAGCTGTGGGATAATAGCGGTAATGTACACTATTTCATTGCAAAAGAGGATAATGAATTCATCGTTGCTCATGCTATTATGTTGAAGTCACAGGGTGTAGTGTATTTTCCAAGTGAGGAAGTTGCAGAAAGAGCAATTTCTGAAGTGGTAAAACCTTTCATGATCGAGCATCCTGAATTTGTGTGGTAAGGAGTAATTTAATATGAATACATCTGCTGAAATTAGAAGTGCTGCTGTGTGGCTTAATCAGTATTGGGATGACGGAAACACCATCGTCCCTGAAGAAGTTTACGAAAAAGAACTTCTCCCGCACGTTACCCTCAGTGTACTGCTTAACCTAGGAATGAAAAAGGTAAAGAGTCCCACAAAAACATTCCTGGAATATCCGCAGCGAGAAATTACGGAAGAGAAGATTGAAAAGATTATTCGTAGATTCAAAGAGACTTATCGATAATAACTTGTAATTTGTATTCACATCCTTTACAATGTAAGTGTAGTATTTGAAAGGGGTATTGAAAATGACAAGAATGGAATGTCTGAGCATTGTGAATACACACACCGATCTCTACTATAACGGATCTCTTGCGGGGAAGGGTGTTTTTCCTGTTGTGGTTTTCTTCAAATCTCCTGTTACAAATGATGTGGAGTGCCGTCAAGGGTTTTTTGTTGAAGCATTTGAAGCGTCTCTTTGGGCTGAAGGGGTAACGAAATTTTACAAAGATAAGGAGATTCCTTATCTTCTTTATCTGAACGGGCAGCTTGAAGATAGCTACGGAACCATGTTTGGCGAATAAGATAATTGATATCATCGTGGACACAAATAAATAAATAGCATTATTGTTCCTCCTTCCTTTCTGTTTTTATAATATTTGTGTCATTGTTAAAAGGACCTTAGTTTGCTATTTACTAAGGTCCTTTATTTTTTTTTTACTTGTTTTTTGTTTGTTTTCATCTTAAAATATTGATATATTAAAAAGAAGGTAGGGAGAGATCATACATGACAACAATTGAAATGAAAAAGGAAATCAATAGCAGTAAAAGAAGAAGTAAGGCGAATAAGAGCGTTGTGATTACTACCTTTTACAATGACCCCGTGTTTAACGAGGTGCTGTTATTCCGTGCTGAATTTTCTTGCGAAAGCGAAGCGGTTCGGTATGCTAATTTCATTTCTGAGTATTACAAAGAGACAGGTATTCCGCATCTCATCTACCTAAACGGTAGATTCATGTATCACTACGATGCCAACAATTTGAATATCAGAGGTGATTAACATGAGCTATTCAACTCATATTGGTAAGTTTATATCCGAAAATAAGGATTGGAAAGAAATTCTCTCAAATGATCCCTACAATTTGAAAATCTCAGTTGACCATGATTATGTACTTTTTAAGTATGATCTGAGGACTGCAGATTTTAGCTATCCAGTTGTAAGAGAAGCCAGAGGTATTATTTTCAAAATTGGTAAGTGGGAGTATCCTGTTTGTCATCCATTTAACAAGTTTTTTAATTACGGTGAAACATTTTTTGACGATGTCGATTGGAATAGTGCTGTAGTGTCTGAAAAGATTGACGGATCGTTAATGAAGCTGTGGTTTGATGAGAATAAGTGGCATCTTAGTACAAATGGCTCAATTGATGCTTATCAAACAACTTTTAATGATAGTGGTACTACTTTTGGAGAGTTGTTCGAAAAAGCATTGTTATTCAATGGGACAACCTTTACTGAGTTAACAGGGGACTTGGATAGGAATTATACTTATATGTTTGAACTTGTTAGTCCCCTCAGTAGAATTGTTATTCCTTATGAAACAACTGATATTTACTATCTTGGGTGTAGGAATAAGTGGACAGATCAAGAGTATCCATTCTTTTCAAAGGATATCAATATTGGCTTCACAGAAAACATCAAAACACCAAAAGTGTACAAAATGAATACTTTATCTCAAGTGCTATCTGCTTCTGCGGATTTACCTTGGGACGAAGAAGGATATGTAGTATGCGATAAACTGTGCAACCGTGTAAAGATAAAGTCTCCAAAGTATGTACTTGCTCATTATAACTTAACAAATAGGGCAGTTAGCTTCAAAAATTTTGTACAAATTGTTGTACAGGGTGAGGTAGAGGAATTTAAGCAATATGCAGTACCAGATACTCTTGCAACTCTTAATCGAGCCATTGAGGTAGTGAACAGGTTTCGTTTGGAGTGTGAAAATGCAATAAAAGTTGTTACCGAATTAAGAAAAGAGGACAGATCGTATATTGCCAGTGTAATAAACACCTATCCTGCTAATATCAAACCTTTGATGTTTTTGAATATTGAAAAAGATTTCTCCTTTGATGAATGGACAAGTGCGTGGGAGATTAGTAAGTGGATGAAATTCTTGAGGAGATATATTGATGAAGATTCTAAAGATTGACGATAAATACATAAACATGGATCACATCTTGTGTTATGATGTTCACCAAACTGATAGAGGTCCTGAGAGAATTATCAATTTTACTGCGTATACGACTAACAACATGCAGCTAAGAGAAGCATTTTTTACTAAAACATCTAAGTTTTCTGTAAGTGATGTGAAACAAAAGCTCTTAGAGTTATTTTGTTATGAGGCTGCTGATTATATCAGTTTTTATAATGTTTGCAAACTCCTGGAGGAAAAATGCGACTAATAGTTATCTTCTCAGTATTAACCATAATCAATGTGGTGTTTTCCACTATTAAATCCATTGTAACCATTAACGGGAGTAAGACTGTTGCCAGTATAGTATCTGCTCTGTACTACGGGTACTACAATATTGTTATAATCTACACTGTTGCGGATTTTCCTTTATGGCAAAAAATATCGGTTACTTTCTTTGCAAACCTGGTCGGTGTGTGGCTTGTAAAATGGGGTGAGGAGCGCTCAAGAAAAGATAAGTTGTGGAAAGTTGAAGCAACCCTTCCAAATAACAATACTGCTAAGGAAGCAATATCTAAATTGAAAGAGAAAGATATTCCTCTTAACTACATTGACATAGAGAAATATGTTATAGTGAATTGCTACTGCTCCACTAAGGAACAAAGTACAGTAGTAAAAACAATATTGAGTAATTACGGAGTGAAGTATTTTGTCAATGAGAGTAAAACACTTTGATAACTTGTGTTTTTGTGTTTCTCACTATATTATTATATAAATAACTTAGGAGGTATCATATATGTATAGATATAATGAAGACAAAGATTATTTTGATAATCTTGACAATTTCTACACTCCGGACGAAGATTCTCCTCAGTACAGTAATGATTACGAACACCATAACTATAAGTCTTATACAGATTATAGAGCGGAAGAGGATTGTGATTGATAATGAATTTTCCAAAACTTTGTGTTATTGTAGGTGTGCCTGGAAGCGGTAAGACTACATATTGTGAATCAATCGTTGAAAATAATTCAAATTTCAAGCATTTATCTTCTGATCTCATTAGGAAAGAGATACTAGGTAGTGAAGAAGATCAATCAGCTAATGACCGAGTGTTTCATATAATGCAAACTAGGGCGCTTCAGTATCTTAATGCGGGATATAATGTGCTCTATGATGCTACTAATATTACCAGGAAGAGTCGTGCAGCTATACTGTCAAAACTTCCTCTTTGGGTTCAGAAAGAAGCTATTATCTGTTGGGCACCTATAGAGACCTGTATTGAAAGGGATAAAAATCGTAAACGGTCAGTGGGTAAAGAAGTTATATCTAAAATGCTTCGAAATTATCAAGTTCCTTATTTTGACGAAGGATTTTCTCGTATCACAGTAAAGCATCCCGAAGGGTGGCCCGAGCAGGAGCAGGAATACAGAAAAATGCTTTTTTCTGATGATATAAATCAAGATAATCCGCATCATACGCTCACATTATTTGAGCATATGAATAAGTCATGCGAGTATATCAAGCAGCAATATAAAAATCTCAGGGATGTACAAGACCTGTATTACGCAGCAATGTGGCATGATATTGGTAAGAAATATTGTAAGTCTTTCACTAATGGTAAGGGCGAAAAAACGGATGTTGCGCATTACTATGGTCATCAGGGATATAGTGCGTGGATTGTTAATGGGTTATTGATTAGCTCAAATGATATTGCGTGGCTTGTAAATAATCATATGGATCCTTATCTTGATACTAAATATTATCGTAACCTTCCGCTTTGGTTAAAGACAAAGATTGATATTATTCATCAGGCGGATGTATACGCACATTAAGGAGTACTTATGTTAAAAACTAACTACGGATCAATTGTTAATGCAGATCAGCACATCATTTGTAACACTGTTAGCTGTAATGGTGAGAATTACAATGAAACTACGAATCATGTATTCACCATGTATCCTGTTGCATACAATCATTATAACGAGGCGTGTAATTTTAGGTCGTTGAATGATCTTATCGGAACGGCACAGAATGTAAAAATTTCAAATAGAAAGTATATTTCTAATCTCTTTGTTAGTCTGACATCAAAGCCAGGACATGAATCATTGAATATTGCTATGTTTACAAAGGCATTCCGAGATGTTGTTCATTTTGCAAATTTGAATGCCCTTAGTATTGCAGTTAGTTGGAAATTGGGTGATACACAAATGAGTGATGAATTGTGGGAAAAGGTTGTTGATGTGATTGAAAATATTGCTAACAGGTATTCTCACCTTCAAGTTGTTATTTATAAGATTTGATATGATCGCATAGGGAGTGATGATGTATGAATTATCATTCTGATAATTGGATAAATGAAAAAGTACACGATCATTACATGGAAGCAAGGGAATACTTCCCAGACGACTCTATCGTAGGAATATTTTTACAAGGATCACAAAACTATGGATTGGATTATGAAGGGTCGGACGTTGACACAAAGTTAATTGTAGTGCCTACATTCAAAGATATTGCAATGAACAAAAAACCAGTCAGTACTACTCATGTCAGAAGTAATAATGAGCATATTGATTGGAAAGATGTCAGACTCTACATTCAAACATTTAGGAAACAGAATTTGAAGTTTGTTGAGATTTTGTTTACACCCTATAAGATTATTAATCCAAAATATTCTTATCAGTGGAACAGACTTATTAATGCAAGGGAAGAGATTGCTCGGTATGCACCTAACCAAGCCATTAAGGTAATGGAGGGCGTGTCAAGGGAAAGGTATCATGCAATGGAACATCGGTACCCTTCTCGTATTGAATGGATTGACAGATTTGGATATGATCCTAAGCAATTACATCATCTGATAAGAATGGAGCAATTCATTGAGAGATATATTCAAGGTCAGCCTTATGAACATTGTTTGAAGGATTATGACTCAGAGTATCTGGTAAAAGTGAAGCAGGGATACTATTCTTTGCAAGAAGCACGCAAAGTAGCAGATGATGCAATAAAGAATATTGATGCTATGTGTGACAAATTTCTTTCTGTAGAGCATCCTGTCAACGAGAAAATTGATGATTTATTCAACGATGTTCAGTACGAGATAATGAAATTGTCAGTTATAGATGAACTTAGTGGAAGTGGGGTATCATGTTCTACACTGTAAGCGGAAATGTACTTGATACTGATTGTAGTATTATTTGTGCTCCTTTCAGTTCTTCCGGTATTCCTGAAGGATCAGTTAGTTCAGAATTGATGCATGATAAACGATTTTGTCATGAGATCGAAAGCTGTTCTTTCAGTGATAAATTGATAGGAAGATGTCTAGTACTAGAAAGTGGTTCAGAAGCAGTAATAGCTGTACTTATCACTAACGATATTCATTGTGAACAACGATGCAGCGTTCTTATTCATTTTCTTTCCCAGGCTGTTAAAGAAATGCTTCTTATAGCTGATTTACATTGTTTTAGTGTGGCTATTCCATATAAGATGGGATGTGAAGATATGCAAGATGTAGATTGGAATATATTTCTGAAAAAATTTGAGGAATATATGAAGAGTTATCCTCAGGTAACTGTAAAGTTGTACAAGTAAGTAAATTAAAAGTAGGGATGGGTAATCACTTAAAAATTATCCGTCCTTTTTACTTGTAAAATTGTGAGATGTAATCTATAATATAGGTAACAAGATTGATGATGGTGGTGATATAGTTGAGACAGGTAAGGAATAATGTTTTTGAGACAAATAGCAGTTCTTCTCATTCATTGGTTATTACTACATTGAACGAGCATTATACCGAAGATGAAATGAGAAAAAATGTGTATATCCGTGAAAACGGTATTGTACGGATTTGGGCATCATCCTTGGAGTTTTATCGTGAGCCCTTCGATATTCTATGCACTTTCGAGAGTAAAGCTCGTTATGCAATTGCATCGTCCAAAGGTAAATTGGTAAATGAGGTTGAAGCAATCTATCGTAAGTATATTCCAGAATTTGTAGCATTTGAGTTTGACCAGCGACATGAAAGTTACGATAGTGACAATTATGTAATTGATTACGGCGGAACGGACGACTATTGTATTGAAGGATGGTTAGAGAAGTATAATATTACACTGGAAGAGTTTCTTACAAATAGACGGTATATCGTTATTGTTGATGGCGATGAGTTTTGTGTCTGGGATCATGTAAAGAATACAGGATTGTTAGACACCGACATGATTTTGCATGACAGCTATAAAGAATATATGGAAGAGTGATTTGAAAGAAAGGAAAGTTATTAAGAATGAGAACCGTTCGTAGTAATGTTTTTGAAACAAATTCAAGCAGTACTCATAGTATTGCTATCCCTAAAAATTGTGAAACGAATAATTTTATTTCATTTCATGTAGGTGATTTTGGTTGGGGCTGGAACGAAGTAGATCCCGCGGATTATTTCTATACTGCAATCTATGAGACTTCTAACACTGAGGAAGAACTAAAACAGAAGCTGGATAAGCTATCTAGTATTCTGGAGTCTCGTGGTATTTCTTATAAGTTTTTCCCTGTAAAATATCATACCAGTGTGTATGAAGGAACCTGTTATCTAAGTCTTGATGATGGTTATATTGACCATGGAAGCGAATTGACAGATTTTGTAAATGAGCTACTGGACGATGGAGACAAACTTGTACGTTTTCTAAGCAGAGGACTGGTATTTACAGGTAATGACAACTCCTGTACAGAAGAGCATTGTTTTATCGAAAGAGACAAAGAGTATCTTAATGATTATGACTGGCGCACTAAAACAGAATATAAAATTAAAAATCCGTATTATATGACAGATCACAATGACTATGATTGGTATTGGAAGGGGAATTAATTATGAGACAGGTAAGACGAATGACATTTGAGACAAATAGTTCTTCTACTCACTCACTTACTATTTGTCCGCAGGAAACCTACAATAAGTGGATTGAGGGAAAGGTTTTATTTTCAGATTGGAAAGAAGATTTCATTGAAGTAGGAGAGCTAACTCCTCGTGATTATGAGGAAGCCGGAATTAAGTATGAAGCTTCTAAGCATAAGTATTACAAGAGTTGGAATGAGCTAAGTGCAGAAGAGAAGAAAGAATATACTACAGAGTATGTACTAACAGATAAAAAGAACAAAGACTCTGATGAATATCTAACATACGATGAGTGGTCAGATCGTCACAATAATGGTACGGAGACATTCACGAATTACTATACGACTAAGAGTGGAGATAAGATTGTTGCCTTTGGATATTACGGATATGAGTAAGATATATGAGCCTTTGCGAATATTGTAAAAGTCGTTATTCTTGGGATTGCGATGATGGTCTTGCATATCCGGAGTGCGGATGTGAGAGTTTTAGCTTAGATTATTGTACACTATCTGAAGAGCAGAAAGAAAAAATTATCGATATGTTAACACCGAAAAGGAGCTACTATGATGAATGGTAATTGGGTAAGTTATCAAAATGGTAATTATACTGTAAGCATTGATTTGAACACAGGAACTAAGATTAGAGAGAATGACTTGGACTTTTTTGAGGCTGCGTTCCCTGAATCTATGGATATCAAGATTACAAATCGTTGCAATATGAATTGTCCGATGTGCCACGAGGATAGTAAGTGTGATGGTGCTCATGGAGACATCATGTCTGATAGCTTTATTGATGGACTCCATCCTTATACTGAACTAGCTCTTGGTGGTGGTAATGTTCTTGAGCATCCTGATTTTTATGACTTCCTTGTTAAGTGCAAGAAGCTGAAGCTTATTTGCAACACCACACTTCGTCAGGAGCACTTTATGCAGAACCTTGACTTTATTCGTAAGCTTCGTGACGAGGAACTTATCTATGGCCTGGGAATTTCTCTTTCTAATCCTTGGCAGGAAGGTTTTGTTGATGCTGTAAAGGAGTTTCCTAATGCGGTAATTCATGCTATCAATGGTATTGTAACTATGCAAGACCTTGAGCACCTTCGGTATTCTGGAATTAAAATTCTAATTCTTGGATATAAGGAGTTTCGCCGTGGTGAAAAACTCTATGAAGATGCAAAGGCAAAAGAACACATTGATGGCCTTAAGCAAGACCTGTATAACTATCTGCCCGAAATTGTGCATCACGGATGGTTTGATGTTGTTAGTTTTGATAATCTTGCCATTAAGCAGCTAAATCCTCAGAGAATTATGTCCAAGGAAGCATGGGATGAGATGTACATGGGTGATGATGGCATTGATGGTGAAATGACTTCAGCATCTATGTATGTAGATATGGTAAAAAGAGAGTTTGCTCGTAACTCTTGCTCCACTAATCGGTACCCTATCACAGATAATATTGAAGATATGTTTTCATTTCTAAAAACTGAGTAAAATTTTAGTGCTAGGCGTTATTGCTTAGCACTATTTTTTTTGTTTTTACTTGTTCTTTTCACTATGTTATACTATAATAACATTAAGGAGGTGTCTAATGAATAAAACTTTCTATATTGCTGATTTACATTTGCAGCATAGTAATGTTATTAAATTTGATAAACGCCCTTTTACTAATGTAGAGGAAATGGATGATGCACTTATAAGTAACTGGAACGCAGTTGTAGATAAAGGAGATCACGTGTATCATCTGGGAGATTTTTGCTGGGGTAAGAGAGATGGTTGGATTAAGTATCTAAAACTGCTAAATGGCAATATTCATATCATCAAGGGTAATCATGATTTGAAGGATTATCCATCTGATGTTAAGAAGTATATTGTAGAGGCAGTTGATTACAAAGAGATTACTGACTGTGGGCGACATGTAATTATGTGTCATTATCCAATTATGTGCTATAAAGCATCTTATAATCCTAATTGCTATATGTTGCACGGTCACACTCATGTAACAAGAGAGCAGGATTTTGTTGAAAAGTGGACTAAGGAGCTAAAGGATAGCCAAAAAACCAATAGTGATAGCTGCGGCAATATTATCAATGTTGGTTGCATGATGCCTTGGATGGAATATCAGCCAAGAACACTTGACGAAATTATTGAGAGGAGCAAGAATAATGCGAAATAAGAGTATTGCGTTGATGATAACTGTAGTTATTGTTTTGTTCCTATCTGGGTGTAGTGGAACATTCGAGGGGTCTAAAGATTACACAAAATGCACTGGTGGTAGGATACAGCCTACAATGATGCAAGATCTATATTATGATACAAATACAAAAATCGTATATATACTTTTTAATGAAGGTGCTGGATTTTCCGGATACGGTTATATGTCTCCTTATTATGCGCCGAATGGGATGCCCTATGTTTACAACGTAGAAACCAATAGCCTAGAAGAAATCGTTAGGGAGGATTAAAGATGGATAGGACTACGCTTGGCGACCGTATGAAAAATAACTACGAGAATATTACTCGATACTATCTTACTCGTAGGATGCCGGTAATTATTCGTATTGATGGCAAGGCTTTTCACACTTTTACAAGGGGCTTCAAGAAACCCTTTGATGATATTTTAGTCAAGACTATGCAAGACACAATGAAGTATCTCTGTGAGAACATCCAGGGTTGTGTACTGGGTTATACACAAAGCGACGAAATTTCTCTTGTACTTACTGACTATGCAGAGCTTACAACTGACGCTTGGTTCGGCAACAATCTACAGAAGATGTGTAGCGTATCTGCGAGTATGGCTACTGCGGCTTTTAATAAATATTTTAGAACAATGATTGAAGATTATTGTGAATATGATCCAACAGCATCTTTTGAAAAAAGAAACAAATATATTGATGCCTATGATAAAGGTGCAATGTTCGATTCTCGGGTCTTTACAATTCCCAAGGAGGAAGTTTGCAACTATCTCATTTGGCGCCAACAGGACGCTACTCGTAACTCTATTCAGTCTGTAGGTCAAGCAAACTTCAGTCATAAAGAACTTCACGGTAAGTCTTGCAACAACATTCAGGATATGCTCATGACTCAGAAGGGAATTAATTGGAATGATTATTCTACAACCCTAAAGCGTGGTAGCTGTTGTATTAAAATTGACGACGGCACAACTAAATATGATGAAGTAGGAAATATTTGTGATTATATTCCTCGTAGTAAGTGGGTAATTGATAATGAGATTCCTATCTTTACTCAAGACAGAAATTATGTTGAGAAACTAATTTGAGGTGTTACATGATTAATATCTATAGATGTGATGTATGTGGCAGAGAGTTTGATTCTGCAGAAGGATGCAGGGATCATGAGAGAACACATCTTGAAGGTAATAACAGGATAAAGTATGATCTAATTTCTGCAAACTCCGATGTTTGTGACTATTGTCAGAAATCCTATTATGTATACGGATGCGAAAGAGATTGTGATCAAAAGAACTGTAGTAGAGTGAATTTCTATTGCGAGTTTGAACCGGTTGAGCCTTTTCACAATAAGAGGATTAGTGGCGTGTGAAACATTCAAACTTATATTGCATGATTTATCATCATTGTAGAAAGAAGTATGGCGAATATGGGGCCAGATTGTAGAGGAAGGATAAAGTGAGTTACAGTTGGCTACTAGAGCAATTAATGAATGGGAAGACCAGCATAAAGGATGCTATGGATGTCTTCATCTGGTAGATAAAAAATATAAACGTGAATCTTGTGTAAGATTTGGTCATGATGATTATTATGTTTCTAATGGCTAAAAATAGAATTTCAAAGGGTGAGAATTTGTGTATAAGATTTTACTATTATTAACGATGATTTTTCTACATATTGTAGATGATTATTATTTGCAAGGATGGTTAGCGTCGGCAAAGCAGAAAAGCTATTGGGAGCAAAATGCACCAGACGAATTGTATAAGCATGATTATATAATGGCATTATTTATGCATAGTTTTAGCTGGGCATTTATGATTATGGTTGTTCCATCTGTGTACACTTTGATTAACACGACAAATACAAATAATGCGTCCTTAATGATTGCATTATTCTTTTTAATTAATCTATGCATTCATATGGTTGTTGATAATTCAAAAGCAAATTTGAAGAAGATTAACTTGGTACAAGACCAGTTATGTCATTTGGTACAAATCCTTATCACCTGGGTTGTATTTGTATTATTGAATAGTTAGAAAAGATTTGAGGTGCCTAAATGACAAATACTGTCGTTGATTATTCAAATACCATTATTAATATCTTTAAAGATGTTACAATAAGATATGAGAGTAATCTTCAGATTATCAAACAAACAGAAGATGAGATAAATGATATTAATCATGAAATCGAGTTATCTTCTCCGAAGGATATGTACCATGGATATTTGCTTTACAAGACTCTTCGTGAATTAAGAGTTAGAAGACGACAAGCAAAAGATGAAAATGATATCCTTCATGAAATGTATTGCTACATAACCAGTCAGAATGGCATTGAAGTAAAAACGAAGATGCAGAAACTACAGGGTCATGCTGTGGAAACCGAAAGAAAGCTAAATAATCGGTCATATTGTCCTCGTCAGAGATCAGATCTTACTATAACGGATGTTTCTCCTGTTTGTAACAAACCTTTTGAACAGCTGATGAAAGAATTCAAAGAAACAAGAGTCACAACAAAAAATGGAAAACTTCGTAAATGATTACTGTCAATTAACTTGTGTATTTTATATGGATACCTTACAATAAGAATGTAAATAATAAATAATTTATATGGAGGAACTTAACAATGTTGTTTTTGGCTATTGTTTCTATTCTTTTTGCAGGTTTTGCAAGCGCAGGGATGAGCTTTGTGGGATTTCGTAGTTTCTACAGATCTCGTAAGTGGCAGTATTGCGCCGGCGGTGTCCTTTATGCAGTAGCTGCTTTCCTTCTGATTGGATGGGTTTTTAGTATGACGATTTAAAGTTATGTGTAAGATACGAGATTAAATGATGTCATCGTCTTTTCATTGTATAAATTTATACCATTCGTGTATAATATGTTGAAGTAAGAGAGGTATTAACATGATATATCTAAGTGAATCAGCACAGCTTCCTGAATTAGACAGCAAAGTTGATGCAGTGTTAAATACGGAAAATGTGTGTAAGCCTAAAGATGAGGGCGGAAGGGCAATATACAACATTGATCCGGAATTCTTTGATAAGTATTTTGAATGGATATCCTGTGACGGATTGTTTTCAAAAAGAAGCCCGTCAAAGTTCGAAGGACGATTTGCTTATAATTACGAAGTTACAAACTGGATACCTATAAAGGACAGACGTGCCCAGGGACTATCTCCCTCACAAACTGTGAAATCAAGAGAAGCTACTACTTATATATTTTCTTTTGTAACAGAAGATTCACTTTCCACTTGGGAAGCTTCTCCCAAGTCAAAAAGTAGTGGCGAGAAGTATAGTGTGGGAGAAAAGGTTCAGGTTATTGCACCAGTTGGTAGTGATTCAGTTGTCCCTTATAGCACGGATATGGAAGATATTGTTAAAGCAACGTTTATTGATTCCGACTGGATTAAAAAAATTACGGAAGGTTTACAATCTGTCCTTCAATGGGCTGAGAGTAATAAAAAATTATCAGAGCAAGGATATAAGATAATATCAAGTGAGGAATTAGTACAGTATTTATTGAAAAGTAAATTCAAAAATGAGATCAGTGTTTCGATTGACATCGGTGGCGGCCATGTCCCTAGTAAGTATTGTACGAGCAGATACGTTGGCAGATGGAATTCTTACTGCGGATTGGACCAAAGAAGGGTGTGGGATAATAGTTATTCTGTATTTGTTGACGTGAGTATTGAAGATGCTGATACAATGATAAAACAGGTAAATGATTACATGAATAGTTTAAGAACAAACACTTACATAAAAGACTTGGATATTGATATAAGTTGGGAGAAAGACAATGTGCTCGGAGGAGCACTAGGCGGGCATTATTATACACTAGGATTTATTGTTTCCGGTCCTCGTAAATTATATTTCCCCACAAAAACAAAGATGTTGAGTGACGTAAAGCTGGAATTGTAACTTCACTCAGTAAAAGCAAAGAACCGTCCTATGTAGTATATAGGACGGTTCTTTTTACTTGTATATATCATCAGTAAAATATATAATATATATATATCTAATTAAGGAATTGAGGATATTCACATGAGAAATAACGATATTTTAGAAGCATATTTTCCGTGCATGAAGTTGATTAATACTTCTTCAAGGCTGGAGAAAGAGTCTATTCTGCGTGAAAATACCGACAATAAACCGTTTAAGGAGGTATTGAAGTACCTCCTTGACAATATGAGGATTTCGGGCATCAGCGAAAAAAGATTTAGCAAGGAAGTTGACATTTTGCTTCCTTATGCCACTGATGATCTGAGTATAATCACTCTGCTTCACTATTTTGATACACATAATTCTGGGGCGGATGCTGATATCAGCTATGTAAAAGGATATACTCAGGAACTTGCTTATTGCCAAGACAGCTATAAATATCCTGAAGAATTATACAACTTTGTGAAAGATGTCGTTACAAAATCGTTGAGAATCGGTGTGGACTATACTACCGCAAATAAAGTATATGGCAGCGACTTTATTCAGAAGAAAGAAGTAATGCTGGGAACAAGCATTGAGCATTGTGATATTCCGAATGGTACATGGTTCAGTATCTCGCAAAAGTTAAACGGCACCCGCTGCTTTTATTGTAACGGAAGTTTCTATAGTCGCCAAGGTAAGGTATTTAGTGGACTGAATCATATTGCAGAGGCCTTGCAAACTGTCTGCAGTAATATGGGTATGAAAACAAATGATTGGGTATTCGACGGTGAGCTGATTTTGAAGGATCTTTCCGCAGGAGATAGCGCGTCATTCCAAATTAGTACCGGTATTGCTAATTCCAAAGAGAATGACAAGAAGGAATTGAAATTGGTTTTGTTTGATGTTATTCCCAGGGAATGTTTTGATAATAAGTCAGAAAGCGAAAATTACAGTGAAAGAAAGAAGCGCCTTGAAGATATACGTCAAGTACTGACTAAGACAGGAGTCGAAGATGTAGGTGTAGTAAAGGTATTCTATAGTGGAACTGATTTCAATAAAGTATGGGAATATCTTGATTATGCTGAGAAAAATGATATGGAAGGTGTAATGCTTAACCTTGATACTCCATACAGGTTTGGTCGGACTAAGGAACTAATTAAGGTAAAGAAGTTCTACACAATGGATTTACGAGTTATCCGTATTGAAAAAGGTACTGGCAGAAATAAGGATCGATTGGGAAAGGCAATTGTTGAGTATAAAGGGAATGAAGTTGGGGTAGGTTCAGGATTTAGCGACGAACAGCGAAATCATTTCTGGGAATATCCTGATGAAATTGTTGGGCATATTATTGAGGTAAAGTACAAGGAACAAACAAAGAATAAAGAAGGACTAGAATCATTGCAATTTCCTGTATTTGTTTCTATTCGAGATGATAAAGATGAAGTAAGTTTCGAATAATATTTCTCAACCACATAGGCGCAGCATGCAATACTGCTGCGCTTTTTACTTGTATTTCTATATGTTTTACCTTATATTAAAAATTGAAGTAATTTTGTAAGGAGGAAATATATTGGCTGTAAAAGAATATACTTCTGACTCCATACAGGTGCTAGATGATATTGAGCATATCAAACTGCGTAGACAGATGTACATCGGAGAACATACTCAAGATGCACGACAACTGCTTTCTGAGATGATTGACAACGCATTGGACGAAGTGCAATCCGGATACAGCGACAAGATTGTTGTAACAGTTGATAATAACAACTCCGAGTATACTGTAAGAGATTTTGGCAGAGGAATACCTCATGGTTTAAAGACTCTGGATGACGGGACAAAAAAAGAAACCATTGCGGTATTGCTTAGTAAGGCGAATAGTGGAGGAAAATTTGATAACTCTGCTTATATTGTCAGCTCCGGTCTGCACGGTGTTGGGCTAACTGTAACAAATGCCCTTTCTGCTGAAATTGAGATTATTTCGTATCGTAAGGGTAAGTTTGTACGAGGTGTAGCTAACGGTACTACGGATGTTAATATTACTTATGGAGAAAGTAAGGAACCCGACGGAACATTTGTGAGATTTATTCCGAATAAGGAGTATTTTAATACAACAAAGATTTCAAACAAATATGTTATTGACAGGTGCAGAGTAGCAAGTGCACTAGGATTTAGAGCAGAACTCTATATAGACGGTAAAGAAGTAGATACAAATGCGGAAATGCATGATTTGATTCATGAAGATGAATCTGTGAAGGTTTCAACTTATGTTAACTCTCCTGTATTTGAGGTTAAGTCATCTGCAGGTGAGATAATGAAGGTTGCACTTAGGTACACATCAGAGACTAATGACAGATATTTTGGTTATACCAATCTTCTTTCAAACTATCTTGGTGGCACTCATGTTCAGGAATTATCAAGAACTCTAACACAAGCGTGGGTTGAATTCATTGATAAGCATAAGAATATTAAACCCAGTGTTGATTTAAGACCCAATGATTATCTTGTTGGGTTAAGAGCCGTATGTGCTGTGTTTATTTCTCATCCGGAGTTTTCCTCTCAGACCAAAGAAAAGTTGGTAGTACCTCGTAAATATTTCACTGAACTGATGGAATTGTTTAAAAAATCTTTTAATAAATTCCTGGAAGAAAATGTTGTAATAGCACAGCAATTAATCAAGCGTTTTGAAGAATATCGTATTGCACAAAATCAGTTGTTGTCTAGGAAAGAGATCAGTTCTCTTATCAAAATTAATACTGATGATAGTGATAATATCAGAAGACGATCTATTGTAAGTAAGTTAGTTGATTGTACTTCTCGTAGCAGAAAGGGAACCGAAATATTTCTCTGCGAAGGGAACTCCGCCCGTGGGCCATTCCTGTTTACACGTAATGTTAGTACACAAGCTGTACTTGCTTTAAGAGGTAAAATTCTTAATATTACGGGTAAGTCGGTAAAGGAAGCTGTAAAGAACGCAGAGATTTGCGATATTGCAAATTCTATTGGGTGCGGGATAGGTCCATCTTGTGATGCTAGTAAGTCACGATATGAAAAAGTTATCATTTCTGCAGATGCTGATCCGGATGGTTTGCAAATTACTTGCTTAGTGTTATCTGTTTTTGTCAACCTATTTCCTGACATGATAAAACAAGGAAGAGTTTATATTGCAGAGCCACCTTTGTATTGTTGGGGAGACAATCCTAAGAATTATGGATGGTGTAATAAAGTAGAAGATGTACCGAAAGGAATCACTGCAACACGTTTCAAAGGACTGGGCGAGATGGAAAATTCACAGCTTGAGTATTTCTTAGTAAACCCCGAAACCCGTAATATTAAACAGGTGCAATATCCAAGTGACGTGGATGAGTTTAACAAGATTCTCGGATCTTCCACAGGTAAAAGAGAACTATTACAACAACTTGGTATTATCGAGGAGGGAAAGTGATGAAATTAGACCTATTTTCTGAACCGGTAAGGGAAGCAGTTAGCAACAAAAGAGATATAGATACTGAGGATAGTACTCTCAAAGCTGTTGATGCAACTGAACTAGCTAAGAACAGCTACACTGAGTATAGCAAGTATGTAAGCTGCGGGCGTGCTTATCCTCAAGTAATAGATGGGGCTAAGAGTAGCTATCGTAGAGCAATATACGGAATGTATAAGGGTCAAGGACAAAAGAAAATGAAAGTTGCAGAGCTATCTGCTTTTGCTCTTCCTTATCACCCTCATCCCACTTCTGTGTCCGGAGTTATTATACAGCTTGGAGAAGCAGGAAATAAACTTAAGTTAATGGACACACAAGGTAACTGGGGTGATAGCTCAAGAGGTGTTGAAGCTTCCGCAGATAGATATATTGAGGGTAGGTTATCGGATCTTGCACAAAAATTATTTTGTGATTCCATTGAGTATGCTGAGATGGTTCCTGGTGAAATAGATAAGCCTGAGCCGAAAGCACTTCCTGCTTACATTCCTCTTTGTTTTATAAATGGTAGTTCAGGTATTCCGTCAGGTCTGCCCACATTAAACATTCCTCCCATTGATATACTTGGAATGTTTGATTACTACATAGATGTACTTTCTCACAAGGATTTAAACTATGTTCCTAAAAAAATACCTCTGCCTAACTTGGAAATTGATGTTCTCTCGAAGAAGGAAGATTGGAATACAATCATTAAAACTGGCAAAGGGTCTTTGAAAATTGCACCTCACATGGAGATCGATAAGAATAATGTTATTACTATTACAAGCCTTCCAGAAACAAAGAGTGCCGATCATATACGGAAAATAATAGAAAAAGAGATACTTCTAGATAAAGTTGATTTTAGAGACGAATCAGCAAAAGAAGTGAGATATGTAATTGAAAAGGTTCCACATAAACAAGTGGACATGAAGGAGCTATATAATAGACTGTACACAAAGTTACAATCCTCTGTTACATATAATATGGCATTCTTTGATTCAGAAAAGATTTATGTTCCTTGTTCTTTCCACAAGGTGGTAAAGGAGAATATTAAATATCTAATTGCTACTCACACAAATCGTACTACAATACAGCTTGAGCAGAATAGATTGAAGCTCAAGGTTCTTGAAATAATCGAAGACATGAAGAAAAATAACAACTTTAAAGAAATATTTCAGCTTGATACTGAAAAAGCAATTGATTATATTTGTATTAGATATAAGGTGGATAAGGATATTGCAAGTAAAGTTTTACAAAAGCCTCTTTCATATCTTACTAAGGAACATTTGAAAGAACTCGAAGATCTCAAAGAATTGATATCCTCACTTGAAAAGGATAACTCTGATATGTACGAATTCTTGTGCACAAAGTATAAGGCCTTAAAGAAGGAAGTAGCAAAAGTAGTTAAAGATAAATTCAAGCCCACAGTATTTGTAAATAACTGAACATATACACCAAGGGAAGAAATATCCCTTGGTGTATTACTTGTATATCAAGCAAAGATGCTATATAATAAAGAGGAAGTTTAGAATTAACTACATTCATAATAAAGATTTCATAACTGCTGAGTAAAATATTATCAGAGGATCTCCGATGTAATTAGGCGAATGGAGGAAACGGAAGATGTTTGCTGAACTTAAAAGCAAGGAAGATATTAGCAAATCTATTGTCGAATACTTAGGAGAGGATGAAAAAGATACTAGAAGAATCGAATTTTATAACATCTATGATAAGATTCCTGCTTCATTTTTTGACAATGGTAGTATCGTAGCTTATCACAAGGTTGAATACAACAATGATATTCAAATGCGTGTTTTTCATTGTGGTTGGTGTCTTGTACCTGAGATTTGCTTCGAATATGTTCAAGAAGATATGTTCGAACCCGGTCAATGGAGAAGACACTATCGGTCTGGGACTAAAGTCAGCTCTGGATTTGTTTCTAGCTGTTGTGATATGTGGTCCCAAAGATATTCAAGATTCTGTCCTGACTGTGGAAGAATGATGAAGAGTTACATTGAAGATTGAAGGAGATATCATTGAACATGATTGATAATAAGGAAAGAGTAGATCATCCTTCTCATTATCAAGGTAAACATGAATGCATTGACGAAATGAGAGCACTTTTTGGCGACGAAGCTGTAAAGGCTTTTTGTCGTTGTAATATCTGGAAATATACCTACAGAGCAGATTCGAAGAATGGTGAAGAAGACCGTAAAAAAGCTGAATGGTATATGGACTATCTAATGAAGATGGAAAAGATGACAAGTAATAAATCTTTACTTGGATGAATCATATATATAATATATAGGAGATAGATGAATGCTAAAAATTGAAAATTTTGAAGTCACTGGCTGGGAGGCAGCCATCAGAGGAATGCGTAATCCGAAGAACTCGTGGGAGAAGAGCGATACCGTGTACGGGACGTACTACGGCGAGCTGAACGGCCATCCGTGCTTCGACACTGACGGATTCACCCTCGGTGCCAACGATCTTGACCTCATGACTCGCCTTCGCAATGCTGGTACTGACCATCGTAAGTTCATGCGGATGATCACCGTATATCTTGATATTACAGCTCCTCTATATTGGTGGAAGGAGTTCGACACCTACAAGGTCGGCACAGTTGCAAACTCCTGCTCAACTATGCACAAGATAGCGGCGAAGGAGTTCACGTTGGAGGATTTTAGCTGCGAACATCTTGAAAATTCTTGGCTTGCTCATTTGAAGGAAACTATTAGGCTGTTGAACGAGGCAAGGGACGCATACCATTGGTGCAATACAGATGCTAAAAAAGAGTGGTGGTGGCAGATGATCCAGCTTCTTCCGAGTTCGTATAACCAGAAGCGGACAGTAATGCTGAATTATGAGGTTCTCGCTAACATGTATAAGTCACGTCGTAATCACAAGCTTGATGAATGGCATACTTTCTGCGACTGGATTGAGAAGTTGCCCTATTCTGAACTGATTACTGGGAAAGGAGATTAACTATGATTCTTGTTATTCTTGTTATCGGCATTCTGATGATCACATTTGGGATAATCTTATACGATAAACTTGACTATGGCAAAGACGAGATTGGTACGATATTTCAAATCGTAGGCGCAGTTGCTACTATAATTTCAACAATAGTTGCCATTGTGCTGCTTGTATGTGTACTTAACCGAGTCAATATTGACAAAAAGATCGCACTATATGAAGAGGAAAATACTAAAATTGAACAGCAAATTTCAGACGCGGTAAAACAGTATCAGGAGTATGAAACCGGCATCTTTACAGATGTGGCTCCTGAAGACTCTATCACGCTTGTTGCTCTTTACCCCGAACTTAAATCAGACACCCTTGTTCAGTCTCAGATCAAGGTATACGTAGACAACAACAATACAATTAAAGAGCTTAAAAGCTCAGCCATTAATGCGCCTGTTTATCGTTGGTGGCTATACTTTGGTAAGTGAGGAATAAAAATGAAAGACGCCTATTGTGATAATTGTAGGAGAAAAGTCCCAACCTGGATAAGATCCAGAAAGGCGACCATCGAATATGACCACCGTACGACAACCTATGATGAGGCATACGCTGTCTGCAAATTTTGCGGCGAGGAAGCCCATGACCTTGTGGTGGAGGACATGAATAACAAACGTCGATCCTTTGCACTGTCAGATATCCAATAAGAAGTAGATATTTCAAAAAGCTGAAAAGGAGGGCTGATAATGTCAACAGATATTTGGGCAAAAAGAGAAGTTGAATTGGCTAAGAATGAAGCTCTAAAGTCAGGGTCTGATAATTGTTCTACGCATTACATTTGTGAATGTTTGAACAGTGCGCTAAAGGCATTTAATTCGTTGCGTGAAGATGGACACAGTGGAGCTTCAATGGAACAAACGTTGATGTTCTTACAAAGACTTGTTCGCGGATTCCCCTTAACTCCAATTGACGAAGACACTACATGGGTAAAGTCAAATGTTTCTGAGTCAGGAACAATTACTTACCAGTGTGCAAGAATGACAAGTCTTTTCAAAGACGTGGATAGGGAAGGGAACATCACTTATAGCGATGTGCATCGTGTTGTATGTGTAAATAAAGATGATCCACAAGCTCCTGTTTGGTATAACGGGTTTGTGTCAAAAATTGTTAATAGCATTTACCCAATTAAGTTTCCTTACTATACTTCAAGTGATCCTATCATTGCATATGTGTCTGAACATACCACATCATTGAACGAAGATTTTGATACAATGTGTATTGATAGTGTAAAGCTTACCAATGGTGATATTAAAGAAGTTAAAAGATTTTTCAAAGAAGATAAGGATACCAATTCTTGGGTTGAGATCGAGGAAGAAGAATACAATAATAGGGTTGAGATTGAAAAGACCTTAAGTAAGTAATACACTAAGATGTTTATTGAAAAATGAAACTATTGTAAGATTATGCATCCGGTAGATAGTGTTTTGAAGGAGTGATTTACATTGGTATATTTATTTTTATTCGGACTCTTAGTTACTTTGATATTTTCGGTTTTGGAATATGTTTTCAGTGACAACAGGAGAAAGAAAGCTTGCATAGCTATTGTTCGTTATCTCAAGATTCTTCTGTTTTTGTTACTGCTTATTATTGCTATTGGCAATAATGTAAATATCAAGCTAAACAGCTCTGGATACGATAGTTATAATAAATGCACCTATATGAAGAGTTATGAGATTGAGGATGCATATTCATATCTAAAACTACTGTCAAATAACAACGAAGATATAGCTGATATTACACAGGAAGAGATGTATAACGCAATATTAACTAGCCCATCTAGTTCTCAGGATAATTACATTATCTACAAGATTAGTAAAATACAGGCTTGGGAATCACAGCTTAAAGAGGTTGAACCAAGATATTACAATTACAAAATTATTAACACAATTATATGGGGAGTGAGTAATTGAGTATTGATGAGTGTTCTTTCTGTGATTATGTTACATGTATAGACTGGATGAGGTTCTTTGTTGAAGCCTTAGATTTGTCAATAGAAGAGGAAGAAGTCGATTATATTGCGGAGCTATTTACCACACAGCTGTTGAACTCATTTGATAACACATGTAATGATATCGACTATGTAAAAATTAAAGAGTTGACACCTAAGGTACATTGTGAAGGTCTCACTTTTGTGTTGCAAAATATACAAATTGTACCACTACAAGGCGGTAAACTAGTATTAGGACTCGATGTTATTGCCAAGCCGGACCACTATTCAAACCGATGGAGTAAGTGTATTTTTAGAGGATATTGGGATGGAGAGGAATGGCATACAACTCACAGTGAATAATTGTAAGGAGGATAAACAATGAATGTATTTGATCAGACAATGAAGGAAATGACTCCAGAATGCTTAGCAACCCTCTTGGTAAAACCTGCGGTTGTAAATGGTACGGACATGTATTACATGACCACAAGCGGGCAACTTTTTACCTTTGACAAAGAAGGATTGCAGAAAGCAGTTGATTATCAATACCAAATCCTTATGAGAGAAGTTCCGGAAGCTATCAAAGAACCCGATAATAAGTAAGTTATCACTTATAGGACCCCTGTAGGGTCCTATTCTTATGTTGTTGCATTTTAGCTTATTAGCTGCTAGGCTTTTGTTTACCAAAGGTATATGTATGCCCAGTTGTATATAAATGCACTGCATAAATAATACTTTTACTTTGTATATAACTTTGTATACAAAAGGAGAATTAGTTATGAACGAAATTGAAAAAATGCTAAATATAGAACAGAAAGACAGAAACGATAAGTTTTATAAAATTAGCAAGTTGTTTAGAGAGGTAGGATTTAACATTGTTACCTCAATTAATGGTATTAGTTTTGTAAATGACACCACAGATATTAAAGCTTCTTTCTATGTGGATGATGCCCTTGGCTATCAAGGGTATATAACTTCTGATCTGGATAAACACATTAACTATTCCATAAGCGGAAGTGGTAAAGATGTTGTTAAAGCAGCAGATGATTTCATTGATGCTTTCCTTAAGTACATTCCATAACTTGTATTAAGTATAAAGAAGCCTCCAAATGAGGCTTCTAAATTTGCAAATTTAGAAGTTTGAAGAAAGGAGCGCAGAATGAGTAAAATCAATATTAGAGAGTCACTTCGTAACATGGACGCTGACTCTTGTTGTAAATATGATTTACTGACAATGTACGATGCTTGTCCCTTGACCGATGAAGACAAAGCTGACATTGCAAAACTGCTGTTTGACAACGAAGATCCTGAGGTAATATATCAGAAACTGTGCACTTATTTCTGTGATGACGATGTGAGTGAACTTACAGGATTAACTGATGTTCAGAATGTGACACCCTTTGAAGCTATCATTAATAATGTAAAAATGGGCTTAGACCAAAAGTATGATAGTGTGTTTTATAATGATGTTGCAGGACAATTTGAAATTAAGAGTAAAGATACAACATATACTTTCGGATTAAGTCCTGTGGAATATGAAACCGATGGTATATCGTTATATGTTGATTACAACTATGATGTGCCTATTAACTACACTTCAATAAAGGAAGCTTCTGAAGATATCTTAACTAAGTGTAATGAAAAGGTATCAACTGCATCTCAATCAAATGCTGTTCTAGATGATGATACTATGGAGTACACTGTGTATGATGTAGTAGAAGATGAGGGAAGACTGTGTGCTAAATGCATGAATGAATCTACTAATAGCTTCGAAGACATAAAGTTAGGAAAAGTTAATAGTGATGCTGTTAATGAACTTCTCAATAACATCCTCAATAATCCAAATTACAAATTAACCGATGATTGTAAACGTAAGATAGCAGATAATTCCGCCCCCTGGGGTATTGTAATGTCACCCTCCTTTGATATTACTGCTAGTAATGCTCTTATGAGCACTGGGGACTTTGGGGGAAGTGTGTCATTTGGTGAATCTCAAGAATGCACATTTGAAAATGGTGACCGTGTAACCGACGGTGACCGTAAGGGTACAGTTATTGATTGTGACTCCATCAAAGTACTTGTTGATTGGGACTATTCAGAGACCGACGACATTGAGTGGGTTATGAAAGAAGACCTATCCTTTGTAAATGCCTTGAAGGAAAGTGAGAACTCTCCCGAAGTTACTTATAACCAAGACCGAAGATTAAATTCAACATCAGTTATCTATAAGGGTTACTTAATCAAGATTGACCGTGGTGGCGATGGTTACAATGTTTATGACAAATACCGTGAACTGGAAGACACTGGGTTCCCTTCCATGGAAGCTGCTAAAAAGTTTGTCGACGAATTAGTTACTAAAGACAAAATGTATGAATCTACTACAAATACTGAATCTTATAGTACTGAGCAAGATTTACTTGATGCAGGGTATAAATATGTTGCAAGTAACTCCCCTTACAATTTATATAGAAAGATTATCAGTGGTAAGGGCGATTGGTATGCTGTAAACTACGAAAATAATACAGTACAGCACATAACGTATGCACAAGCTCGAGGTGACGAACCTATTGATGACAAAACGGGTATAAAAAGACTGTCCATGGAATTAGGTAAAAAACTTCTGCCACAGAATGAATCACTAGGAGATACTGATTGTACTGAATCAGTTCACTTAGGTGACGTAGTCGACTGGCACGGTACTCCTCATGTAGTAGTCAATAATGATGAGGATGAAGATCTGCTTACACTGAGACCTAGGGATAAATTCAAAGACTCTGACTTTGGCGACGACGATGAAGGTGATAACTCGGAAGACGTCTACATATCACCTTTACAGTTGAAAGAGTCAGTTGATGATGGTTGGGTAAAGAGATGGTCTTTTGAGGATATGTGGTATAAAGGTCCGTTCGTTATTTCTAAGAATCCTGAACCTTATAAGGGATACCATCTTGAAAAGGTTAAGCCAAACGGTGCAACTGCAAAACATTATGGCAATTTCAACAGTATTGACGATGCTAAAGCAGAAGCCAGTAGGTACTTAAAAGAGTCAGACATCGTCGAAGAAGATGCAGAAGGATACGTAAATCTTCGTGAAGCTTTTGAAGACACAGACGAACTTGAGCTCAAACAAGCCCAACAGGAATTCAGTAGCGCAGCTACTTCCATCAATTCAAATAAACTTCCCGCTATCTATAATATGGTGGAGTTCCGTCCCGGAGATGTAGTAGTTGATTTCGGTGGAGGTAAGTTTGATAACGCAGTTAATTATCTAAAAGATAAAAACGTAACGCTTTTAGTGTATGACCCTTATAATAGATCAGCAGAGCATAACAAAGAGGTACTTCGTCTCTTAAAGGAGCATGGAGGAGCTGACGCCGCTGTTAACTCCAACGTATTAAATGTTATCAAAGAGCCTGAAGCGCGTGAAGCTGTTCTGAAGAATATTAAGAAAATTACAAAGCGTGGAGCACCCATCTATATAACAGTTTATGAAGGTAGGGGTGACGGCGCAGAAGGTCCCACTAAGAGTGGGTATCAGCTAAACAGAAAGACAGGTGATTATATGGATGAAGTTGGAAGTGTATTCAGTAATGTTAAGCGTAAGGGTAAGTTGATTACTGCTATAAACGAATCAACCAGTATGACTGAAAGTATTGTTACTGATGCCAGTAATATTGGACAGGGTTATGCAGCACCCATTATGGTAAGTCTTGTAACAAAAGCAAAAGAATTAGAAAAATTGGTGAAAGAGTATAAGAATAGCAAGGATAAAGATTCATTTGAGCGCTTCCTTCCTAGCGTCGAAGATGATATTCTGGATTATAAATCTGAGATAGAAGAAAAAATCAAAGATTTCGACAAATACTGGGAATTACATAAGAAGGCAATGCTGGATAATATTTCTGAGGCTGTATCCATTCTTAAGAATATCGGGATTCCCAGATTAGATAGTAAACTTGAAAAACTAAATGAAAGATACTCTATCAAAGACGTAAAAGAATTCCTTGACGAAATTGGTGGCTTTACTGATTATGATGGTAAGATTGAAGAACTGATGGACAATTTTGGCATGACAAAGGACGAAGCTGAAAGTGCCATTCAATGTTATGTTATCGAACCGGATGACGATTATGACATCCAAAAAATTGAGGAAAGCTACTCCGACGATGAGTGGATTGATAAAATGTGGGAAGCTTTTCAGGGCATTTCAGGGATAAAGGATATTTCTGAAGGTAGAAAGCCTAACACATATATTGTAACGTTTGACTCTGAGGGATCTGCTACTGCTCGTGCTCGTATTTTGCTAAAAGCGTTGATTAAAGCAGACCTTGATATAGAATTGGATAGTAGTAACGGTTCAAACGTGTTTACTTTTATTACACCTACTAATGAGTGGGAATTTATTAAAGGTAAGATGATAAAAGACAGTGACGGATTCTTAACATCTTACGATTGGTATCGTAATACGGATAGCGGGTTAAATATCTTCATGTTCGGAGAAGAGGAAGCAGATCCTGATTATGCCGACTGGGAAACTGAGTCGGATTCCGAGGCTGAAGATTGGTTTAATTCCTACACAGGATTTGATGAAGAATAATTTTATAGAGTTTTTCACAGAAATAACAAGAGCGCCTTGATAATGATACTATGAAATATATAGATCAATACGGCGAAGAGTAAACAATAAACGGCTATTATTAGTTATTAGTGATTGGAGGTATATATTTTAATGAATAAAGTATATGGAATAAAGGATAAATTCCTGTCTTATGTAGAAGATTATGATGTTGATAAGTATGATCTTATTGCAAAGTTTGTGGATTATCTTACTGAAGATGAACTGTATGATTTTGCATTAGAGTATTGTAAAGACTTTACTGGAGACGAACTTGATGAAGCTGTAGGTTCAAGCGGTACTACCGAGGTTATATCTAAAGAGTTAAAGAATGCTGCATATAAGTTGTTTAAGACTCCAAAGTGGGGATTTGAGAGTGACAAGGAGATTGAGGATTATATCAACCCAATCTTTGCTGTTTCTGAGAACCCTAAAACTGGTGACATTGAAGTACAAGTTAGAGCTGAATTAGAGTATGATAACTTAATGGATCTTTCTGAGGTGCTAGATAAGGTTATATCAAAATATGATAAGGATGCATACTTTGAACCCGAGCAACCAGGCATCCTTTGTGCATTTATTAGATATTAGAGAGGAAAATAATTATGAAAAGTAGTTCTCATGATATAAAGAAGGAAATAAAGGATTACATAAGAGAAGGACACATAAATAAGGATAAACTTATTGATAATTTCATGGACTTTCTGTCCAGAGATGAACTGCAAGATTTTGTAATTATGTATAATTACATGACTGAGGACGAATTGTCTGAGTCTTTATCTGAGTTCACTGATAGTGAACATCAAATTATCAGAGATACAATTGATAAGTTCTACCCTCAGTATAGGGGACAATCCACTGCTCGATTCTTAGACGATGTACAGATGCATAGACTTCCAGATGACTGTTATATTGATCTTGATGATGCAAAAAACGAGCACACGGTTTCAGATTCGGATATTGAGAAGATGATTACAATTTATGAATATTATGTATGGGGTACCGATGATGTTGAAATTGTATCTATGTTAAATCCGAAGGATGGTAAAATATACCGTTACGCTGAGTTTTAATAGTGTAGGGGTTGCCAGATGGAAACGCTAAGAGAAGTTGCTGCTGAACTACACGATTGTCTTAATATAAAGATATGGGACGAGGATAATAATCTTCGTCCCATAGTAAGAGACAAGTTACTTCATATAACAAAACAATATGCAGAAGATTCAGAAGTCCTTAATTACGATAATATACTTGATGCAGAGATTGTAGGAAGTAACGCAAGTTACAACTATACACCACAATCTGACCTTGATTTACACCTTGTTGTGAATATGGAAAGCCTTAGTTGTGATCCTGCGCTATTTCAGCTTGCCTGTAACGCAGAAAAGATAAATTTCAATAAGTCTTATGATATAAAAGTTAGAGGAATAGATGTAGAGTTATATGTAGAGGATGTCAAATCTTGCACAGCATCAAATGGCATATATTCAGTATTTAGGAATGAGTGGATAAAGTTTCCTGCAAAAATTGAGGTGCCTAGCTTCGAGAATGACGCTGGGTATAATACTTTACTAGATGAATATAAAACTAAAGCAGAAGCCTTGTTAGAGCCTAATACAAGTGCTGAAGACATTGATAATTATATTAATAGTCTCTATACCCTCAGAAGGTCAGGAATAATGACTGACGGAGAATTTTCACAAGGTAATTTCATATTCAAGGAAATTAGAAACCTTGGGTTATTAGATGCACTAAAAGATACGCTAAAAGATATTCGCAGTAAAGAGTTATCTGTTGAAAGTTTACTTGTAAATAATGAATCAATAGATTATAATAAAGGTATCCAACAAAGAAAAAAGCGTCGGATATCATATAATATGTGTTGACTTTATAAGTGACATATTAGTGTAGTTTGATAACACTCTATGCCAAAAGAGTGAAGAGGGAAACTAGTAAAAGTAAGATAAAACGTGTAGTGAAGGGAGTAAAGTAATGTCGAAGGAATTTGTTTTTAACACAGATGTTTCACTAGAAGAACTTGACGGAAGAGCTCAGGAATTTGAAAGTAAAAGACCTTCATCGTGGAACAAATCAGTGCAAATGCTTCAAAATGGCATTACATATAGAAAAATGAGAAAAATGAATGAGTCAAAAAAATATCGTGTTAACTATTTGTTAAACGAAAGTTATCACTATTCCATTGTTGAAGCAGCAAGTGATGATGACGCAGAGAAAAAGGTTAGAGATTATCTTAATAATCCTAATATGAAACTTGTTACTCTCGGGGTAGAGGAGCAGGAAGGTACTATGCTTGAGCCGGGAAGTGATTCTGCAATGGCGGAAATAATTAATCAGCTTATTGTTGATGAATGGGAAGCTATTAGTGGTTATAACAGCGCTTCTGTTACTGCACAGCAAATTGGTGCTGAAGATGCGGCAAAGTTATTTGCGGATATAGCCCGAGAAGAAGCTGCACATGTAGGTGAGTTACAGCAGCTGTTGAAGTCTGTTGATGAAAATACTCATGCAATTGGTGAAGGTGAAGAAGAAGCTCAACAGAAGTTGGATGAGAGTATGGAATCTGAATATCGAGTTATGCAGAAGGGTTATAAGAACTCACAGTCTTTTAAGGATATTGAAAAGGAAAGTGGCGAATTTCATGATTTGACAGATGACCTTAAGCATAAGAATATTCCCTATGACATCTACTATAACAAAAAGGACAAGGGTGCTACAGTATTCTACGAAAGTATCGGTAATTTATTTAATGATAAATTAAGTGAGACAGAAAAAGCGAAAGTAATCACTGTAATTGACGAAACCTATAAAAAGACAGTAGAAGAACTTATTGAGCAAATACAAGAAGGTAAGTTCGATCCTTCGGATTATGAGGTTCGTGAACCTAATGGTATCGAATTTTTCAGTACAGATATGAGTAATGGTAAAGGAGAAGTTGTATATCATTATTTCCTGATGCCTCAAAATGGTGACATAATTGTATATGTTGATGTAAAGTGAGGTTTTAATATGAAAAGAAAAGTCAGCGAGAAATTTGAAGTTGGTAACGCAAACATGGAGTTTCCTGATTATGAAATCAAAATTGGAGGTCAAACCCCCATTACTTATGCTGATGCAATAAATAAACGTATCAACAATATTAATCAAGTTAAGAAAGACTTTGAAGGAAAAAATAAAATCATGTACGAATTTGAAAAGGAAAATCAAAAGAGATTTCATGAATCCATTGATTATGTAGATGACAGTGACAACGAATTTGAACGTATTGACAGATCAGGCACCGATGAAGAAGTTGCACTTGCAGCTATAATGTACAACCTGGGACTTACTAAGATGAGTGAGGCTCGTGAAATACTGCCCACATTGAGCAAAGATAAAATCAACGATTATATAGAGTACTATTTTCTTAGAGATCTGCCCAGAGATGAACGAGTTGCAATTTGGAACAATCGTAGAAATACCTCATCTTCCTCTGGTGTAACAGAATCCGTTGATAAAAAGTTAGTGGATAAATTCATAGAGTATCATGAATATCCGGGTAACTATGATGACAACAGGGAAGCTTTCGATAAGGTTTACGACATGCTGGATACATATGCAAAAGAAGATGAGAATCCTGACAACATGACAGTTGATGAGTTATTTGTACGGGCACCTAAGAGTGAACAAGAAAAGATGCTCAAACTTATTAAGCCGAATATGAAAGAGTCACTATATACCGACACAAAGCTATATAAGGAAGCTGTAAATATTTCCGAAATGCTTTCAAACTTTATTTCAGAGCTTGGAAAGATTAATACTTCAGACTTTATGGTAGAGGGCGATTTTGAAATTCTGAATCGCGCTACAGAAGTTTTAGATGGTTTTGCCACTTCTTATTCTTACATCATGGATAATGAAAATGTATTTGAGAGTAAGAAATGCCCTGATTGTGGCAACGAAATTTGTACTTGTGATAAAACCTCAGAAAATCTTGAGGAAGCAGGTAGAGCTACTGCGGAACTTCGTAAACCACGCTCCGTTATCAAGAAAGAAGATAAGTTGTATTCTCGTGATGATGTTTGGGCAAAAGTGTACGATGAACTTAGTTCAGAAGTGGAAAACGAAGGACCTAAGGGGGAAATCTATAAGGAAGTAGATATTCCTCGTGGTAAGAGATTTATAGGTCCTTATGTGGGTCCTGGTAATGATGATCTTACAGTTTATGCACACATCAAAGATGATTTGAAGTGGGCAAAGAAGATTGCAGACCACTTTGGACTCAAGATTGACATGAAGGAAGATAAGAATAAAACCACTAACAAGTATTATCCATTCTATGCTATACTGAGAAACGTCAGTGATGCAAAGGTGTCCGATGAGGAAATGGAAGAATACATGAGCGACATGGATTAACAAATAATTGAAATAGATGACTAAAGGGTGACTTAGCTTAAACAACTAGGCCACCCTTTAGTATTGTATATATTTGTATAAAAAGAGAGGGGTATAATTAGAATGAGTATGTTTAATAAATATACAGACAGTTCATACACGGCATATAACTTAACTCCTCCCACTATCCATAAACAAAAATCATTGCTGTTGAATCCCCCTTATATAAAATATGATAATAGAAAGAATCCTATACAAATGGTGTGGGATCCAGTGGATGCTTTTAACTTCAGCATTAATTTCGGTAAAAATATAACTGTGTTTGAAGATGACATAGTATTTTCATCTGAAGGGCAAAAACCTACAGAAACAACTCCTGGTAAAAAAGGTCTTAAAGCATATAATATTGTAGAAGGTAAAAGTTGGACGTGTAAGGGCACAATAAATGATGCTTTCTCGGAAGATGAATGGATACCGATTATGGGAGGATCTAATTCCAAACTTCCAGAGTGGGAAGAAGTTAAGACAACAAAAGTAAGAGCTTTTACATATACTTTTTTTGATAATACAGAAAGTTCAGAAGAAACAGCTGCAAAAGAAGATCTTTGGATATGGGAGGAAGATGAAAAACTTGATTTTCCACAGAATGGTACAAAGATCATTATGGTGAGTGCCTTTAACGGCGACACTGAATTTGAGTGTGAAATACAGAACTTCCGCAGGGAGAAATTATATTCATATATAAAAGTAGGTGTCCCACCAGTTATTGACATTTCCTCTCTTGTTACACCGCTACTTGTTGAAGGACAATACTTTATTCGCACTATAATAAAGAAGGGATCACAGATAATACAGCAGAGTGAAATACCTGTAACTATTATATGTAATCCAGAAAGATATGTTGATAGTGAGAGTAGTGAAATATACGAAAATACTTTTACTACTCAGCTTAAATACGGAAGTACATTTACTTGGGAACCACTAGGAACAGTTGGTGACGAGTATGTATGGATTCCTATTAGTTAAGAGGACTTAATGATGTTTATTGCAATAGAAGATAATTACTTAAAAATGAATAGAGGAGACTCTTATACACTACCTCTAGTAATAAACGAGGGAACCAAGTTAGAGTTTAGACAATATCAGCTAAGACAATTCGACAAAATTTATGTAGGAATAATGGAGTATAATCAGGCATTTGAAGATGCAATTATCAGAAAGGTTATAACTATAACTTCCCCTACAGATCGTTACGGTCATCCCTTACTAGAATTATCACCGAAGGACACAGAATACTTGGTGACAGGCAAGTATTTTATTGAAATAAAACTTGTACAGAGTGATTTTAATGAAGGCGACACTGTTACAACAATTCTTCCGATGAAAGAATTTTTCATTAATGGGACAACTAAGAATGTGTCAAACCCATATGTCAATACAGAATCAATTGAAAAAGTTACAAAAGAGTCAAATTGGGAACATCTTTCCGAGCCCACTCAATCAAAACCCGTGATGATAAAAAGCGAGTACCAGTGGGTTCAAATTTGATATATGAGATAAGGAGTAAAGATGGATAATAATAAATTACCTTATCAAGAGTTAAGTGAAAAAATAGCAAATACACCTGAAAGCATAAATCTATATGACCAAATAACCGCAAAGTTTAAAACCTGGATAAATAATCAGACTAGATTAAATGCTACCAACATGAACTCCTTGGTAGCATTTATTAGGTCCTATAGCCAAGAGGTTGGATCACTTGTGGAAGGACAAGTGTCAGAAACCTTAGATTACTTTGTGCAGTCCAATGCTGGATGGAAGGTTTCTTCCAATCCTCCTTCAAGTGAAGATGTTGTAGGAGGAGAAATTTTTAATAACTATGTTAAGAATAAGGCCTCAGGGAAATTCAGTCACGCTGAAGGCAATAAAACAGAAGCTTCTGGAGATAACTCACATGCTGAGGGCTCAGAAACTGTAGCTGCGGGAGTAAACTCACACGCACAAGGTAAGGCCACAGAAGTATCTGGCAATAATTCCTTCGGTGGGGGCACTAACACATCTGTAGCAGGAAATAATACTTTTGGATTCGGTGAAGGTGTTACATCAGGTTATGATAATCAATTTATTGTTGGTAAATTTAATAGTAACTCTGATGATAACATAGTTGAAGTAGGCTACGGAAACTCAGATACTGACAGAAAAAATATATTCAGTATTGAGAAGACCGGTATAGTGCTTTCCGGTACAAACTCACTTTCCTCAAACAACACAGCAAATACACTTACTCCTAAAGGGTATGTTGATGCTGAGATTGAAAGGTTAGACAAAAATGTATGGTTAGGATACATTGATGTTACTTCAGTGGTTTATCATAATACGGAAGTATTTACTAAAGCCCTCAATGACGCAGCAAAAGAATTCACAAAAGACACAAACCCACCTTCGGGAAGAAGTGCAAAAAATGGAGATCAGATAACCGTTAAAATAACAGATCCGACCTCTTCCGATCCTGAATATCCTGAAATATGGATGTTCCGAGACCCAGATCCTAAAGATCCATCTTCCGAAACACCCGGTAAGTGGTTATTCTTTAGTTCTTTACAACAAATTGTTGATGCTTCAAAAACAGCAAAGGGCCTTGTCAGAATAGGAGATAATATCAATGTAAATTCAGAAGGTTTAATTTCTGTTCCTATCGGAGGGTCCGGTACAAGTGGTTCACTAGGAGTATTGAGAACAGGGGATAATATTACTAATAGTAATGGACTCATATCAGTTCCTGTCGGTACAAATTCTATACTCGGCGTTTTGAAAACCGGGGATAATATTATCAACACAAGTGGTGAGATTAGCGTACCAGTAGCAGACAATACAGTAAAAGGTGTCGTTTCTGTAGGTGAAAATATAGATGTTACTGAAGGAAAGATCTCTATTTCAAAGTGTAGTATTGATAACTATGGTGTAGTAAAAGTTGGAGATAATATAGCTGTAACAGAAGGAAAAATTTCTGTACCTCAAGCATCTGATTCAGTTTTTGGAGTTGTTAAACTCGGAGGTAATATAATAAAGGATCAGAATAACAACCTCTCCTTTGAGTGGAACGAATTCTAACTAAATTGTATTTTAATATTGATACTTGAATAGATAAAATCTATTTCTGTATATATTCGAATATCTACAAGAAAGGAGCCATAGATAGATGGCAAGTGTACTATTTAAGTTTGGTAATCAAGCTGCATTTGACGCATTAGCTTCAGGTGCGGGATATGATTCCAACAGCTTGTACTTCATTGAGGATACTGCAAGACTTTATAAGGGCAGTGTTCTAATGGGTGAGCAGGCGATTTTCACAACTACAGTGCCCCAGTTTGGTTCTGCAAAAGAAAATCGTATCTATGTTGTAACATCTGCTGACGGCGTATCACTTTATGTCAAGAGTTCTACTGAGATGGTCCAAGTTGGTGGTGGCACTGTAAAAGCAGGAGCTATTACCTCCATCGAAGCATTTAATGAAAGTGTTATTACCAAAGCAGCTGGATTAGTACAGGGTGTAATGCCCGATAGTGATACAACTATTCCTACTGCAAGTGCAGTTAAAGGAGCTATTGAGAAAGCAGCTGCAGAGCTGTCCAAGAAGATTGAAGATCTTGGTGACCCCGTTGTTAATGCAAGTGCTGCGAGAAGCGAGGATAATAGCGGTACAGTTATTACTTTAACTCGTGCTTCCAACACTAATCCTATTAGCTTAACGGTTGGTGATCTATTTCTTACTTCTGCGGAATACGATTCTGTTACTCACAAGCTAAAATTATTTGTCAAAGATGTGGAACAACCGGTTGAGGTTGATCTTGGTGAACTTATTCCTCAAGCTGTTACTACCGCAGATGTTGCTCTGAAAGAAGAAATCATTGTTACTACTCCTGTAGGAAACTTTAAGAAGGGCGATGTCATTAATCCTGCAGATGTTGCAGACCTTCAGACGCTACTTGTTAGCATGTTAAGTCAGGACAGTAACCCCACAGTTACACAACCTTCTGCATCCGTAGCACTTACCAATGCTGGTGCTAAGGAAGTTGGTACTGAGTTTACACCTTCTTATTCTGTTACTTTAAATCCGGGTTCTTATAGTGCAAACAAGAACGGTAATCAACCTACTGGAGTTACAGCAACTTCATATGCTGTTACCGATACAAATGGAGGCAGTGCATCCACTCAAACAGGAAGCTTTACTAAGTTCACCGTAACAGATAGCACAAACTATTCCGTAAGTGCTACTGTTAATTATGGAGACGGTAATATTCCTACAACCTACTTGGGTAAAGAATATGCTGCTGGACAAATTAAGGCTGGAAGCAAAACTGCAAAATCAAGCAGTGTTACTCCTTTCCGGAATTGCTTCTGGGGATACAAGGGAGCAAGTAATCTTATTAGCCCAGCTACTGGAATTACTGCGGCTCAGATTAAGGCATTAGGTAATAAAAATAGCAGTGCACCTAATTCATTGAGAGCTACCGACATGCAGCAGATTTTTGTTGCTGTTCCTAGCAGATTAGGTTACAAGAGCATGGAGTTAAAAGACACCGGCACTGGTCTACCTGTTACAGTTAGTGGATCTGTTACTGTTCAGGTGGGCGGATTAAATGACTATAGCCCGATTGATTACACAGTGTTCTACTCAGACAATGCGGCAGCTGCTCCGGGTACTACCACATATTCAATCACTCTTGCTAAATAATAAGGAAGGGAGAATACATAATGGCTATTATCAATAGAGACAATTTCTTTAGTCAGCTTGCATCTGGCGCAAAGTGGAATGCTGGTGTATCATTCCTTCGTACAAATCCGCTGCCCATTGACAGCAATTCTGTATTTAGTACACTAGAAGCTGCTCAAACCTATGCTTCAACAAGCCCTGTTGCTTATCCCGGTCAGGTAATTGCAGTAGTTGATGCTAGTGGTGAGAACAGCTATTTCGGTATTGCACAGGATGGTTCACTAGAAGCCATCGGCGGTGAAGTTAGCGTAGATGGAAAAACTATTGTTCTTTCCAGCGGTGGCGAACTTAGTTTAAAGAACTTCGGTGAGAAGTACTATAGATATCAGGAAAGTTCTGAGTCCGGCACGGGCACTTTTATACAGACGGATTGGAACGATCCTACTCATCCTGCATCCAATCTTTCCGGAATGGAAGTTAAGATTGTTAAGATCGCAGAGGGTAATTTTGAACTCGCATTTTATCAATCCAACCCCACAACTGTTGAAGGACTGCAGTCAGAAATTTCCACTATTCAAAGCAGATTAACTGATACCTATACAAAAACGGAAGTTAATAATTTAGTAAACAGTGCTACTTCAGAGTGGACAGCACTTGATTAAGGAAGGTGTTTTAATTTATGGCAAAGGTTAATTTTACAGTAGTAAATAAGCTCAGTAGCTATAACGGATTAGCAGCTAAAGATGCTAATACTTTGTATTTTGTTATTGACGCTAAGAGAATATATAAAGGCGCAAACGATGTTACATCAAATATTGAGGTTGTCACAGCATTCGATCCCGCAGAGCCCGCAGCAGGCACTATAAGCCTTGCTAATGCTTTCGAAGGTAAGTTATACCTGAATGCTGCAACCTTTGAAATGCGTATTAAAAACGGTTCTGCTTGGTCAGTACTTTCACCCGGGTATCTAACTACTGGTGGAAACTGGGCTCAAGCAGACAACGATGGTAAATTAGGTACTATTGGTGTTATTAAGACCATCATTGGACAAGCAATTGCAGCTGCTAAGCCTGAAGTTACCTTTGAAAGTTCAACGGGTGTGCTGAAAGTCGGAGACAGTTCTGCAAGATTAGTTGGTGTTATCAACAGTGTAGTATATGATCCTAATCAGCTACAGCTGGTAGTAAAGAGCATTTCTGAGTCCGGTGAGCCTACTTCACAAACTATTAGCTTACCTAAGGACAACTTCGTCCGTAGTGGAAGATATGAAGCCAGTTATGATCTGCCCGAAGGTGGTAAAGGACCTGCTATCGTACTTGTCGTTAATGATGGAGCAGGTGCTGATAAGGAAGTAGTTATTCCTGCTTCTCTAGTAGACGTGTACACTGGCGGTAAGTCTGATAATATTCAAGTAAGTGTTAGCGAGGGCAATGTTATCACTGCAAGTGCGATAATCGATCCTGCAGAAGGTAATGCCCTAGTATCAAGTGCTACAGGTTTAAAGGTTGATATTAGCGGTAAGGCAAACACGGTAAGTGCTGTATCTGGTAATGTTATTGTTGCCAATGGTGATGGTAACATGAAGGATGGCGGAGTGTCAATACTCGCAGAAGGTGAGATGGGTAACTCCGCAACAAAGATTCCCGTTGCTAGCGTTATTGCAACTGCTATTTCAAGTGCTGTTTCTGCTGCACAAGGAACACTGCAATCAGCTATTGATGCTTTAGGTGAGAAAGTTACTACTCTTGAGCAATTCAAGGATTCTCTAGCCGGTAAGTTCCTAACGGCTTCTGTGGTTGATAACTTTGTTGGGTTTGTTGACGCAAACGGTAACATTAAGGACAGCGGTAAGAAGGCCGGTGGTGCTACACTTGCTGCCGACCCTGATGCTAGCACTCTTGCTACAGAAGCTGCTGTGTTTGCAGCAATGTCTTGGCAGGAGATCTAATACACATACTAGTGTAGCTATCTATTAAATAAATTCTCAAGGTTACTTTTACAGCTTTTGTAATTGAAAGTGTAGAGTAACCTTGAGAATTATTAGGAACTATGTTAAGTGTTATAACATCACACGATATAAAGTTGGTGTTAAATAATGTATTTTATTATGTGTAAAGACACATAAATGTAAAGTATTTATTTTAATGAAAGGAAATGTTTACATGCCTTCTGCTAACGCAAAAATTAATTTTAAGGCTGGTCTGCAGAGTTCTTTTGATAAACTCACAAAAGACCTTAACACCGTATATTTTATTACGGACACACAACGATTCTTTGTAGGCGAAACTGAGTATTCACGTCCCGTAAGTTACGGTTCTTCTCTTCCTACAGGATATCTTCCTCCTAACTCACTGTTCGTACTAGAGGGTACAGGAACTCGTGACCTATTCTTTAGTAAGGATGGCGCTTCTTGGGAACCTATTGCACACGTAAATGAGGCTGTACTAAACTCCGATGATAAGACCATTGGTGTAATTACTGCTAAGGCTTATGGTTCTGCAACTAAGGTTCCTGTTATTACTGTCGACAGTAAGGGAGCTATTACTGCCATTGAGGAAAAGAGTATCGCCTTCCCTGCTGAAACTAATATTACTATTGGAGCTGCTACTGGTTCAGGTAATGTTATTGGATCACTAACTGCAAATGGACACACCATCACTCCTAAGATGGTAAATGCCGTTGTAGCGAATGGTGCTATTACAGCTGCTACTAAAAATAGCTTAGTAAAGTACGATGCAAAAGGACTTGTTACTTCAGGTGTTGCTGCTGGTACTGCTGCTACTAAGGATGTTGCAACTGAAGCTATTAGCACTTCTGCAAATGATAACCTAGTAACTGGTTCTCAAGTTAAGACCTATGTTGACTCCGCCGTAGCTGGCCTGGCTGGTGCGATGCACTTTGTGGGTGTGTCCACCACAGATCCTAAGGGCACAACTGGTGCAACTGTGAGCGGTCATACCAAGTGGTCTGCCGGTGATGTTGTTATTTACGGTAATAAAGAGTTTGTTCTAGATAAGGCAGAAAATAAAGCTGCTAACTGGCACGAACTAGGCGATGAATCCATCTATGCAGTTAAGGGCTCCATTGTTAATGCAGATATTGCTGCTAATGCTGCTATCGACCAGAGCAAGATTAATGGTTTAGGTGCATCACTAAACGCTAAGGTTGACAAAGTAACAGATGCCGTAAATGGTAACTTTGTAGCCTTTGGTGCCAATGGTGCTGTTGTGGACAGTGGTAAGAAAGCTGCTGATTTTGCAACCGCAAGTTCTGTAACTCAACTTACTGGCAGAGTAGGAAATGCCGAAACTGACATTGATAACCTTCAATCAGTAACTATTGCAGGTAAGGCGCTGAGTGGAGCTATTACTATCGGAGCTAATGACCTTAGCGATGTTACTATTACATCACCTGCTGCTGGACAAGGTCTGGTATATGACGCTGCGAAGAAAGTTTGGAAAAACAGTGCTATTACTGCAAGTAGCGTAGCTTGGACCGGTGTTACCGGTAGACCCACTTCCATTGCTTTATCAGGTGATGTTACAGGTTCAGTTACCCTGGGCAGTGGTGCAAATACTATTACTGCTGCTATTGCTGCTGGTTCCATTGTTAATGATGATATTTCTGATAGCGCTGCTATTAGTATGTCCAAGATCAGCGGACTTAGCTCTGCACTTAGCGGTAAGGTAGATAATACTATCACAGTTAATGGACAGGCCTTAACTGCAAATGTACAAATCAATGATATTACAGGTAATGCTGGATCTGCAGATAAGGTAAACCATGCACTGACTATCAATGGTAATAAGTATGACGGTTCAAGCGCCATAACTATTACCACTCCTGACACTGATACTACATATACGTTCGTTAGCGGTGAAGACGGTTCATTTAGTGTTACACCCAGCGGTAGTGCTACAGCACAGAAAGTGCTCATTGGTAAACCTAGCACTGCTGGAACGGCTGATGCTGTAGCATGGTCCGGCATCACAAGTAAGCCTAGTATCAAAGTTACGGGCGGTGTAACTGGTACACTTGATTTAAGTGCTTCTACTCCTGCATTAGTAACTACTTTACGCGAGCTTACCGATGCTGACATTCCTACTGGAATTACGGCAAGTAAGATCAGCGGTGTGTTAACAAATGCAACAATTTCTGGCAGCAGTGTTACCGGTGCTGTTGCTTCTGCCACTAAGGCTACACAGGATGCAGCTGGTAATGTTATTACTGAAACTTATGCTACAAAGAGCGAGCTCTCATCTTCCGCATTAGTTTGGGGTACATTCTAATTAGATTAATTTTCTATATTAGTTAATGTTAGGTAGGAGTTAGTAGGTTCAAATCTTCTTTCTCCTACCTATATTATTGTATATACCTATGTAAGATAATTTGTTTTAGTTCAGTTATGAGGTGAATTAATGGCGGATAAAATTAAGTTTAGTAAAGGCCTTTCATCTGCAATGGGAAATGTAGCAAAAAATGCAGGACAATTCTTGCTACAAACTGATACTGGGAACCTATTTGTGGATTTAAGTAGTACTTCACGATTACAAGTAAAAGATGGCACCAAACTCCCCTTGTCGGGTGGAACCATGACAGGTGCTATCAATATGGGTTCAAAAAAGATTACTTCACTAGCAACACCTACTGAGAGTACAGATGCTGCTACAAAGGGTTACGTGGATACGGTTGCAGGAGGACAAATTGATCCCTCTATTTTTGCCACCAAAGATGATCTGAATAAAAAGCTAGATAAAACTGGCGGCAGGGGAATAGCAAAATTTGAAATATTATGCGCTCAGGGGGGCGATGTAGACCTTCAAGGAAACTATGTTTCCCTATATGCCGATACTTCTATTTCTATGGATGCACCAGAAGTACAAGTACCTACAGCTACAACTACGGGTGAACCACTTCAGGCTGTTAATATTCAATACCTATTTGATAACTTTGGAAGTAGAACTGGTATTGATGATGGTGTATTAGCATAAAGATAAAAAGGAGAATATTATGGATACTTTTATGGATGGATTAAAGGTTTTTATCAATCAATATGGACTTGAGATTGTTACAACAATTGTTACTGCAATCGTAGGGTATATTGCTGTTGTAGCAAAGAATCTTGCTCAAAAATATATCAATGATAAAACCAAAAAAGATGTTGCAAAGATTGTAGTTAGCGGAATTGAGCAGTGCTATAAAGCACTTGAAGGTCCTCAAAAGTTAGAGAAAGCACTTGAAGCAGCAAGTTCAATGCTTGCAGAAAAGGGCATTAAAGTAACCGAAGTTGAATTAAGAATGCTACTGGAGAGTGCTTTGAGTGAGTTTAATAAGGTATTTGAGAATAGTGGCACACAGGGAACTGTGGATGACTGGGTAGCAAGCAATGAAGGTTCTACCGAGTGTAATGCTGAATAATATGCATTGTAATTACATATTGTAATTGTATTAATAGTTACACACACACATAACCAGATTATTCTAATCTGCAGATGAATTTTGTAATAAAGGATGAGTATCATCAGGCATGGAGCTACAAGAATACAGATTAGAAAACGAAAAAAGATGGGCTGACTTTTCAGTTAGGATGAAGGCAATAGAAGATGAGAATGAGGTCATCACTCAAAGGCTTAATAAACAATCAGCTTTAGTTCAAGACATACAGCAACTGAGTTCGTCAGTTGCAGTACTTGCAAATAACATGAAGTCAATGTTAGATGAACAGCAACGTCAAAACAAAAGACTTGAAGAACTGGAGAAAAAGCCCGTAAAGAGATGGGATGCAGTAATTGACAAAATAGTAATGACAGTACTTGGAGCACTTATTGCTTATGTACTATTACAAGTAGGCCTAACTCCTTCATAAGTATAAATGAGTAGATTATATCTAACTTATACATGTAAATTAGGTTCATGAATATAGTTGAATATGTGATCACTCAGGGAGCAGATTAGGTAATGCTAGTTTGCTCCCTTTACTTATATAGATATACTAAGTTGAAATAAAAGCCTAAGCTACCCTATGCATAAGGCTCTGCTGGGAGGTATGAATGAAAAATATTAATGATATTGATTTTGAAGCTTTATCTGAAGAAGAACGGGCAGCAGTTTTACAAATAATGAATGAGATTGCAGATAAAGGGAGTTCGGATAAGTATACAGACATCCTATATCAGGACTACAAAGAAATTCCAGTTGATATACTTACATTTATAAAGGATCCGAAATATTTAGGAAAGGCTTGGCATTTATCAGACGGTGAATGCAAGTTATATCCTTACTGGGAACATAAACTACAAGAGTTATTTCCAGATAATATAAGTACATCAGTAAATAACTTTATTTTATCTGGTGCTCGTGGTTTAGGTAAGAGTGAAATTGCTGTAACAGTTATGGCATACTTAATGTACCGAGTAATGTGTCTAAAAAATCCACTAGAATACTTTGGGTTAAAGCCCACGGAGCGTATTGCCTTTTCATTCATGAATATTACTGAAGCATTGGCGTATGATATCGGTGTAAGTAAATTTCAGAATACAATACAAATGTCTCCATGGTTTATGGAAAGAGGTACCCTAAGTGGTAAGAAAGAACTTGTGTGGAATCCTCCTCCTTACATAAACATTATAATTGGTTCTCAGCCCAGACACGTGATAGGCCAAGCCTGCTTCGCCTCATTTTTTGATGAGATTGGTAAACTGGTCTCCGCGTAACGAAAGTTGCGTGATAAAATACCCATTGAATTGCTGGGACATCCTAATACACAGTAAACTAAAACGAATAGATGAAATATGCTAAAGCGGTAATGTTGCGAAAGTAGAAAAAATTACTGTGTTGGTGCATGGTTAAATCCTAAACACTATTACAATGGACAATCAGCAGCTAAGGCTCGAATAGAGCAAAGTTCATCGACTATCGAAACACACTATATGTGAATGGAGTAGAGTAGGCTTTACGCCGAAGTGGTGGGCAACCTTAATGGTTGAAGATATAGTCAGCAAGCAGTTTTATTCCCACGCAGGACATTGAAAAGCAAAAGAAACGGGCTATCGATATGGTGGACACTGCATTAGGAGGCATGAAAACTCGTTTCACTCGAAATGGAAAGAATCCCGGTATCATTATTCTTGCATCATCTAAGAGGAGTGAGAAGTCCTTTTTGGAAGAGCACATGAAAAAGAAAGCTGTATCGGAAGGGGATAACACTTTAATCGTTGATGAAGCAGTTTGGAATATAAAACCTAGAGGAACATACTCATTAAAGACATTTAATGTAGCCGTCGGTAATAGGTTCTTGAACTCTGAAGTAATACCTGATAACACAGATGACTTGGACTCTTATAGGGCAAAGGGGTACAGAATAATAGAAGTGCCCGTTGACCTTAGACCTGACTTCATTGATGATATTGACAGAGCCCTTTGTGACTATGCAGGAATATCTTCCACTCAACTTAGCACTTATATTTCTGGTGTAAGATTTAACGAGTGTAAGACAGATGAATATCAAAACCCTTTTGTAAAAGATGTGATTGAAGTAGGTAATAATCCTAAGGATACTTCACAATATTGGGATTATTTTGATTTATCAAGAGTCCCAAAACAGTACAAGTATAAACCACTATATATACATCTAGATATGTCAATTAGCGGAGATAAAACAGGTATAGCAGGTACATGGGTAATTGGTAAAAAGCCATCTGTTCCGGGTCAGCCTATATCAAAAGATATGTATTATCAATTGGCATTTAATGTTTCAGTTAAAGCTCCCAAGGGATATCAAGTATCCTTTGAAAAGAACCGTCAATTCATACGCTGGTTAAGAGAACAGGGCTTTAGAATAAAAGTTGTGAGTTGTGATACCTTCCAGAGCTACGACTTACTGCAACAATTAACTGCGGAAAAATTTAAGACTGAAATACTGTCCGTGGATAGAGTTAATACTGATAGAATTTGTGTACCTTATCAGCATCTAAAAAATGTAATATATGAAAATAGAATAAAAATATATAAGAAATGTGATCTATTGACTGAGGAGATCACATCACTGGAAAAAAACAATGGTACAGGAAAAGTGGATCATCCAGAAAATGGCTCAAAGGACTCGAGCGACGCACTTTGCGGATCTGTATACACGGCTTCTCAACACGCAGAAGAATATGCGTTCGAATATGGCGATGACATTGATAATATAACTTCAGTGAGTGATAGCTCAGAATCACAGACTCGCACACAAATAACGGTGAATCTCGAGGACGAAATAAAAAGTGCGTTCAACATATTTAGTAATAATGAATCTACTTCAGAAGAGACTAAAAAAATTGATTTTGGAATGGGTCCTTCTATACCATATACCGCGGGATATGTAAACGAAGGAATCATGGTTTGGTGATACTTGTATATATATTTATGTAGTAAGATAAAAGTATTTGAAAGGTAATATAATGAGTAATAATAACATTGAAGATTCCGTATATTTAACTGACAACTCAATATATGGAAATAAAATTAAAAAAGTTACTCCGGAGGGCAAAGAATCTGATGTCGGAATCAGTGATGTCATGTATGATAACATCATACAATCTGGTATAAATTCAACACTTGACCTTTCAGGAATAAACTCACTAAGTCAACAGGCTACAACTCGTAATGAGATGTATAACATCTACGATACGATGTGTGAAGATGGACAAATTAGCGCCGTGATAAAAACATATGCTGAAGACGCTACGCAAAGAAATGCTGAAGGCAATATTGTTTGGGCAACTTCAAATGATTCAAATATTGCATACCTTATCAATTATTATATTGATAGCTTGAATATAGACAAGAACATATATAAATGGGCTTACAGTCTATGCAAGTATGGAGATTTATACATTCGTCTTTATCGTGAATCCGAGTATGATGATGCTATATTCGGAAAAAAGAATCGTAACTTAACAGAAGATGTGAAGATAAAGGCATTTAAGAAGAATGATAAGTATGCTCACTATGTTGAAATGGTTACGAATCCTGCTGAAATGTTTGAACTTACAAAGTTTGGTAAAACAGTGGGATTTATAAAAAGTCCTGTTGATGGAGTTATTGTTAGGTCCCAAAATAACATTGATTTTATGAATTATGCTTATAAGTTTAAGCGTAATGATATAACAATATATCCACCCACTGAGTTTGTACATGCTGCTATCGAGGATAATGTTAGTAGATACGAGGAATCAGTGAATATTTTCTTAAACGATTCAGATTATGATAGCGATAATAATGCGTACTCCTATACTGTAAAAAGAGGGCAATCGTTATTATCAAATGTTTACAAGACATGGAGAGAATTACAATTATTAGAAGCTAGTGTCTTGTTAAACAGAGTTACAAAATCTTCAATAGTTAGATTGATAAATGTTGAAGTAGGCGATATGCCGAAAGAGAATGTTGCTAAAACTCTTATGGGTATTAAGCAAATGATAGAGCAGAAAGCAGCTATAAATAAGGGTTCGGGAATGTCAGAATACACTAATCCTGGTCCCATTGAAAATAATGTGTATGTTCCTACACATGACGGTGTCGGCGCAATTTCTACTACCCAGATTGGCGGAGATGTAGATGTAAAAAGTCTTGCGGACTTAGAATGGTATCTAAATAAACTGTACGGTAGTTTACAGGTACCTAAAAACTTTTTCTCACAAAATGATGATGCTGCTGGATTTAATGGAGGACAGTCTTTAACAATTATTTCTAGCAGGTACGCAAAAACTGTAAAGCATATACAGAATATATTGACACAGCTATTAAAAGATATTTTCAATCTGATTTTGCTGGATAAGGGATTAGACAGTTATATTAATAATTTTGAAGTGCATATTCAGCCTCCAGTAACTCAAGAAGACATTGATAGAATGGAGAATCAGAGCACTAAAGTGCAGTTATCAAGAGATATAATGGATATGCTAAGTGATATAGAAGATGCACCTGCACGATTGAAGATATTAAAGTCATTGATGAAAAATATTGTTACTGATCCGGATATAATCAAAGAATTAGATGAGCAAATTGAATTAGCTATTGCTGAAAAGGAGCCTGTAGAAGAGCCGGAACAAAATAATACAGATTCAGATGACGATAGTGAAATATTCAGTCTGAAAGATGAAGATGAATCTTCTATTACTAACGATTCTGAAGATACTGAAAAATCAGATAATGATATGTATACTGATATAAATACGAAGGAGGGAGACACATCTGAAAAATCATACGATACTATTCTTCCTTCCCCTGATCAGTTGGGAATTGATTTAGTAAATAGTGACTAAAATACTTAGGTGGTAATAACCATGAAGGAGCACTTATGATTACAAAGAATGATTGTTTACTATTACTTGCAGAGTTAAAAGACAGAAATATTGATACAAAACCCTATGTAATTAAAACATTAAATAATACTTCTGTTGATATTGATGTACTAAAATTCATAAATAAAAACAGACCTCTTGAGTTAGGTCTGTTTTATGAATTCCTAAGAAAACGATATAACGAAGGTAAATCAAAGTTATATAAAGAAATAGTACAAATTGATATAAAAGAACCGAAAGATATGATTGTAACTTTATCAAGTCTTTTAACACAAATACTATTATATAGTAACAAGGTAGAAAATAAACAACTATTTCTAAAACATTCAAGGGCAGATGAAATAACAAAAGTATTATATAATTATTTTGATACATTCGACCTTACTTTAAGTGTACAAATGCTTAATCTGATCAAAGCAGATTTGAAGGCCTGTGAATTACTGCAAAAGTAATTCACTAGAAATACAATAACTTGTAAATGTGTTTGTAAATTACTTACTTGAATAACTTTTGTAAAAAACTTTTAATTAATTTTAGTACGCCCTTTTTTATGCATCTACCAAACACAAGTTAATTATAATATTCTGTTTTTTATATTACAAGTAAAAATCAAAAGTAATTTTTTCATTGTATAATATTAGTGAAAACCTTAAAGGAGATATTAGATGCCACAGTTAAAGAATAACTTATCTTATAAATCATCAGAAAAAAGAAAAGGTGTTCTTGGCACACTCGAAGGCATTTGTGCTGACTGTATACACGCAACTAGAAATGGAAGACTGTATCCAAATAGCGTGTGGGAAGTGGCATTTAATGATCCTATCGTGCAGGAACATTTCAAAGCCGGCGGTATCTTCGGTCAGTTAGGTCATCCCAAGGAAGGACAAACTGAGAATGAAGAGTTTAATAGTATTGCCATTTGTATGCCGGAACCTCCTAAGAAGAGAAGCGACGGCAAGTTAGTCGGTAGATGGGATATACTTGATACACCAAATGGTCGTATTCTTAAGTGTCTTTGTGACTACGGATATAAGATTGGTATAAGCTCAAGAGCAGAAGGCGACGTAGATACAGACTGGGATGGTAACGAAAGTGTACAGCCCGAAGGATTTGAGTTTAAGGCATTTGATGCAGTACTACTTCCCGCAGTTAAAGAAGCAAGATTAAATCTTATTACTGAGTCTTTGGATAATAAAAAGGGTAGTTTAAAGAAAGCACTTAAAGAATCAATTGATGCGTCAAATGACGTTGATAAGGCAGTTATGCTACGTACCCTGGAGGATCTGGGTATTGACTATATAGAGCCTACTGAAAATGAGGAGGCTCAAGAGGACGATGTTGCAGTAGCAGTTGAAACGGATGATGCCGCAAGTAGCGGGGCAGACTTAGTAGACGACCTACAGTCAGCTCTTAAAGAGATCAGCGACCTTAAAATGCAAGTAATTGATTTAAACGAGAAGATTTCAGTTGGCGAGGCCAAAGAAATGAGATTGTTAAATCAGATAAACAAATTACAAATTGCATTGAAAACGGAAAGAGACTCAGCAAAAAGAACTGATGCAATGAAGTCACAAATTGGAACAATGAAATCTCAGATTGATGATATGTCATTGGAGAGAGCCCGTTCCGAAAAATTAGCAGAGTCTTATAAGACAAAGCTAATGAGTGTGAGAAGTGAAATGAATAACTTAACAGAAGCTGCAAAGGTATCAGATAGTAAAATCAAAGCATTGCAGTCCAAAGTTAAGTCATTACAAGAATCTTCTCAGTCATCAAAACGTAAAGATCAAGATTTAATCGAATCTTTACAAAATGAGGTTGCAGAGTTAAAAAGAGACTCTCAACTTAAACATTCGCAATACACACAAAAGTTAAAGGAAAGTAAGGAACAATCAAAGAAGTATCAAAAACTTGCAAAAAATGCAGTAGATAAATACATCGAATGCAAGTCTGACGCACTAGGAATTTCTCCTGAGTCAGTAAAAAGCAGGTTAAATGAATCTTTCACCTTACTTGACGTAGACAATGCATTTGAAAATCTAAGGAAGTACAATCTTAACATGAGTAAATTACCTTTTCAAGTAAACAATGTTAAGAAAGTATCAATGAAAGAAAACCTACAAAAGCAGGCTTTAACTAACCCTGATGATGTAGTGGATAAAGCATTAATGGAACTATTATAATATGATATTCAACTTTGATGTTGAAGAAAGGAAATAAAGATGAATTTGATCGAGTCTTATAAGAACAGACTTGCTATTGCTGAGTCCGTTCACCAGAAGTCACACAATGGCGCTAAGATGAGCGCCCAGAAGAAGCTGATGATTGCATCTGTGCTTCACAACACCTCCCGTTTCCTTAACGAAGCTTTCCAGGGTGCTGCTGCTACCCAGAGAGCTGATATTGGAGATTTCAAGAAATTCTGCTTAAATATTAGCACTGTTTCTCTGCCTAACCTGATTCTGCCCGAGCTGATGTTAGTTCAGCCCATGTCCAGCCTGAGTGGTTATATCACTTATCTGCGTTATAGCGCTGGTACTAATAAGGGTGGCGTTAAGGCTGGTGACACCTTCAATGACGCTTTCCGTCTGGGCGTTATGAATGAGGACAGAAGTAATTACACTTCTTCCGCTATCAGTGAGAAGTACAACATTACTGCTGAGAATGTGTCCAATAAGAGCATTGTGTTAGAGTGGAGTCCTGTACTGGAAGTAAAAGGCGTTAAGATTACTCCTAAAGAAGGACCTGTACAGACCTTGACTGTTGTTAGTGAAGCCCCCAAAGACAATGAGGTTCAGGTTGCTATTGATAAAACCTCTGGAGTCGCTACTCTTACCTTTAATGCTTCACAAGCTCAGTTTGCTGATGGTGCCGTTATTAGCACTCTGTACATGTATGATAACGAGATCATTCCTCAGACTGTAAAGCCTGTTTCTCTGCCCACCCTGACTGCTAAGATGGAAGTTGTAAACCTTCACGCACATGCTCGTCGCATTGCCGTGTATTACAGCCAGCTTGCAGCTTTCCAGGCCAAGAACGATTATGGTTATGATCTGGGTCAGCAGCTTTCTGCACAGGCTCAGGGAGAGCTTGCATACGAAATTGATAGTGAAGGCGTAATGATGCTGTACAAGGGCGCTGAGCATGATCCTCAGCTGGATATGCCTCGTTACAGTGCTGCTGTTGCCGGTGCTATCAGCCGTTCTCAGTACTACGAGATGTTTACTGAGGTAATTGCTCGTGCAAAGGCTATCATTTATCAGCGTACTCAGAAGTTTGCTCCTAACTACATGGTAGTTGCTCCTGACGTACTTACCGTTATGCCTTACCTGAAGGGTTGGGTTGCTGCTCCTGCCGCTGTTGTTAATGGTCCTTATTTTGCTGGTACCGTTGATAGCGTTAAGGTCTTTGTTTCTCCTGCAATGGCAAAAGGTGAGTTCTTCTTCGGTGTAAATGGTGCGGACCTACAGACCAGCGCAGCTGTGTATGCTCCTTATATGGCCATTGTTCCTACCCAGCTGCTTGGGTTTGCTGATGGCACTATGAGCCAAGGTTTCAGTACAATGTACGACATGAAGCTGCTGTCTACTTACAATAGAGTGGGTGACGTTGCACAGGACGCTGAAGATGGTCAGTACAGCTGGCTGCTTGTTGCTGGTAAGATGATCGATGGTCCTAAGAACGATTATCTGGGCGTGTTCGTAATGAACGATAACGAGAATCCTGTTATTACTAAAGCTAGTGTGTAATAGTAATAGATAACTTATAATTAAGGGCGTCTCTTCGGAGGCGCCTTTATTTTTACCGAAAGAAAATACCTACTACTTTTACTAGTTAATTAGTTTATTTTACAAACACATAGGTTTTAGCTATATGATAACGAACTGTGATAAAATATATCGGGTACAGTTAGTAATATATTGAATAATCCTATGTAAATAGTGACGGAGGAACAATACTAAATAACTGTTCCGTTATACTTTTGTTAGTTGTAAGTATTGTATATACTTATGTAGAATACCGGGAATACTTATATTTGGACAACACAGGAGGTGATTCTTGTGCCCAGTATGTCATTTTACACAGATGAGATAAAATTAGCTTTAACAGGCGGAGTGCTTGATTTAGAGTTAGATGATCAAACTTTACAAAGGATTGTTAATTCTGCATTAAGGGAGTTACAAAGATATATATGCTCTACAAAGATAGTAACACTTCCTTATAGTAGATGTATTAACATGTCAGAGTATAAACCCAATGCAGTTGTTAGAGTGTACAGAGCATTAGCTGATAATGTAAGAAATACTACTGAGAGTACATATTCTGGAGTTGACCCCGTGCAGGTTGGATTATGGCAATTAACTTCAAACACAGGTAATATGTATAATTTTAGTGACTATGTGTCAAGATATGCCTCCTGGAGTACATTGCAGCAGATTGGTAATACTTTATCAACTGATTTGATATTTTATTATGAAGATGCTACAAAGAATCTTTATATAAATACTTCACTCGACCTTGGGTCAAATATAACAGTAGAATATGTTCCCAGGTATGATAGCGTAGAAGAAGTTACTTCCGATTATTGGATTGATGTATTAATGAGACTATCAAAGGCTATAGCAAAAGTTACGGTGGGTAGAGTAAGAAGTAAATTCCAACAGTCAAATGCTTTATGGTCAAATGATGGTGAAGCAATTCTTGCAGAAGGTAACAGCGAACTGGAAGAACTTCGTTCCCAGTTAAAGCATGATTCACAGTTACTATATCCGCTTGACTGATATTGTTGCAACTATGTTTTTGCATATTTCGAAATATACAAATTAAAGGAGAATTTAGTATGAATCTTATGGAAGCTTTCAAGGCTTTGGATCAACTAAATGAGGATGTATTCTCAGTTGATGCCGAAGGTATCAAAAAGCTAAATGATTTTATGCAGAACGATGACTCTGTTGACGAGCTTTCTGTATTTGATATTGACTCAACAGAAGATGATGCTATTCGCGATGACGAAGAGTGCAATGAAGGTGATATGATCCTTGACTGTTGTGTTTGTCACTCAAAGGTGTTCAAACCGATTTCTGAGGTTGTGGTAGATGAGGAATCTCAGATTGCCAACGCAGGAGAAGAATGTCCTTATTGCTTCTCAGTGGAAGGCTACAAGATTGTAGGGCAAGTTAAGGCCTCTGGTGAGGAAGAAGCTTCTGTGGACGAAGAAGTTTCTGAGTCAGGTGAAGACAGCATTCAAGGCGAATCTGATGTAGCAGCGAAAGGATCTACCTGGGAAGAATTTATTAGTAATCTGGAAGAAGAAAACGACGTTAAAGTAGATTCTGCATATCGTGAGAAGTATACAGGCGAAAAAATTATCTTCTATAAAGATGGTAAATCTTTTGAAGGTGAGGTAACCGAATACTTTAATGGCGACTACGAATTAATGAGCTACAATGTCCATGAAATTCCTTCAGAAAATGACGTAAAAGAAGATAAAAGCTCTGATGTGCCTGTCTCTGATTTGGATTCTGACGAAGAAGATGAGGTAAAAGAGTCTGTTAAGGATCGTATTATCAAGTGTCGCATGAAGGATAAAAGAATCGATGAGTCTATTGACCTTTTAACTAAAGATAATACTATTGCTTCTTTACTTCGTGACAACATGGACAAGTTAAGCAGCATCACTGATGTTAATGAACTTCGCGATGCTATTATGGATCTTGTAAATGAAAGTGATATTGCTAATAAGCCCGCTGCCCTTAAGCTGAAACGTGATCTTTATTCTAAGAAGAGCGTTGGTGCTTTACTGTCCACCATCGGTACTTACATGACTGGTGAAAAGGTAATTAAGGTAGGAAGAAATTCAACTAAGTCTCGTAAAGAGTCTTTCAAGCACAGAAGAATTACCGAAAGTAAAATTCCTTCACCGTATGATAAGTATTTTGTAATTACTGATGAAGATGATGAACTTGTGGGCGATACTGTTGGTGGAGTTAATTTAATTGCAGCCTTAGAACCTAAAGACCCTGATGTTTTGGACATTTTCGGCTACTTGACTGATGATCCTGATTTCCCTGTGGTTGAAATTGTTAGGGACAGAGCTTATCCTGTTGATCTAGAGGAACTTGGAGAGTCTCTTAATAAATCCAAGCGTCGTAAGTATAGTAAGGAATCATTCAAGCATAGAAGAACTATTAAGGAAAGTAAAATTCCTGCTCCTTATAACAAATATTTTGTAATCAGCGACGAAGATGATGAACTTGTTGGAACTACTGTTAGCGGAGTTAAGCTAATTTCATTGTTAGAACCTAAGGATCCTGATGCTATTGATACCTATGGTTATTTGACTACTGACCCTGACTTCCCTGTTGTTGAAGTTGTTAGAGATAGAGTTTATCCCATTGATTTAGATGAACTTAGCGAATCATTCAAGCATAGAAGAACTATTAAGGAAAACGTAGATACGATCAAGATCACATCCGACGATATTACTATTAGCATGGACAGTGATAACGATGAAGATGAAAGTATCGAAGGAACAAATGATAACTTTATAGTTGAGCCGGTATCCGATGAAGTAAAGGAGCAGATTGATTTTAATAGTATTGATAGAGAGTCTGCTGAAGATGCGATTGAAGAGTCACTGAAAGAGTCTTTTGGTAATGTTAAGTTCTTCCGTTGCTCCAATATTGTACCTAGAAATAATAGGTTTATTGTAGAAGGTGTTATTGGATTTAACTCCGGAAGAAAGCGTAACACAAACTTCGTATTTAAGCCTAGAAAAATTACAGAGTCAAAAGTTATATTCAAGGGTTACAGTAAAGAACTGAAAGAGTCAGTTAAATCAATGTCCCTGGTTTGCCGCAATAGAGATAAGAAATGTATTGCAGAGTCACTTAAGGTTATCAAGTGAGTTTTTATTGGGTTACTTGCTTTTTGCAAGTAACCCAATCTAGAATATAATATAACGGAGGATTATATGAACTTTTCAAATATTAACAAGGCTTTCAAAGAACAGTGGAACTTTATTCCTGTTCCAGATGATTCAGATAAAGGTCAATTATCTGAATTACTGAATAAAAGCATTCAAGAACTGAAGGCAAAAGATACAACAGATTTTAACATCTACTTTACAGCATTTATTGAGGACATTGAAAGTGTATTCCCAGATGCTCCTTGGTATAATAGTGTAGGATTGGATATAAGAAATGATTTGTTTAATACACAGAATCCTCAAATTACTGCTGAGCATATTCTTGATTCAATAATTGATGCTAATGCATATCGTAATTCTGACTTAAGAGAAGCTGTAAATCCTGAGAACGCCGCAATTAATAAGGTAATCTATGAAGTAGCTACTGGTAAGAGTAGAGCAATTAAGAAATTAGAAAAGATGGGGTACGAAGTTACCATTGATGATGATGCTCGTAAAGACTTTGGTCGTAGGTATTTTGGTGATACTATTACAATTCGTAATCCCAAAACTGGTAACGCTATAATAGGTAATACGGGTACAAAGAACTTTGACATTGTAAGTGGTGCTTTTTTGAAAGCTTCGCCCAAATATGGTAAACAGCGTTTTATATATAATGATAAACATAGAGAGTTAGTTAAAGCAGATCCCAATGCATTTGATTATAAAAACTTTCTTGACAAAGGCAAAGAAGCACCCGATGATAACGAAACAGAATTATCCAAGTTTAAGAAGGATAAAGCATTGTTAGATAGGGAAAATGCAATGTATCAAAGACTAAAGGATGCAGATGATAGGGTGTCATCTATTCGTGACCGTATTGCTAAGAATAAAGCAAAGATGTCAGAATCTTGGGGTGATAAGTACGCAGGAACTACTGCAGTATTTAAAGTTAAGCCCGGTTTTGATACTGCTGAAAACTGGGGTGTCTCCGAAGTTGAGATGAACGAAATATTCTCTCACAATAATGACACAGTTACAATTCAGAGTTTGTGTGTTGAAGGTATTCCTACAAACTTTAAGAATAGTTTTTGGAATATTAGATTTGATGATGGCTTAGTCCTTGACGGTGTGTCCGGTTACAACTTATATCAATAAGTAAAAGAGCAGTTCTTTATATATTATTAATTACTGACAAAGACTGTAAGAAAGCAAGAGGTAAAAGATGGACAATAGATATGGTCGATTAATTACTCCCGATATAAAGCTGCATCGTAAGTGGTTTGATGAAATGGTACGATTAATCGGAATACAAGTTGTGTACAGAGCTCCAAGAAAAGATAAGCATTGGACATCTTTTGCTGAAATCGAATCGAATTATCAACCATCAATTGTAATAGGTTGTATTTTTGATGAACATCCCACACAGCAAACAATGAAGAAGATGGGTTGGGTATCTGAACTTCAAAAAGACTCTTCACTAATACACATAGCATATGATACTCCTGACATACAGCAAGGAGCACTGTTCATTGTCCCAAGTGGACTAGACGACGGAAAGGGAAGACTATTTCGTTGCGTTAAGTTGACAAACTCTATTGTGTATCCTGCTTCTATCGCTTGTGAAATTGTTCCGGAGTACGAAGATACTTATCAAAATACGAACAATGATTTTATGCACAGTTCTTTTAATCTACTAAATGAAGAGGATTATCATTTATGATAGTTCAACTTGACAGGAAATACTATTCATATAACTTTGCTTGTTGGTTAAGGCGTAATATGAGAATGGAAATTCTCAGTGGTTTACGCAGGTATTCCACTTATTATATGGATAAGTACCTAGAAAAACAGTATTTGAATAAAAACATAAATGTAAAAAATATAGTATTGAAATGTAGCAACAGTCTTTACATTGATGTTTTTAAGGATTACCTTACAATATCAATTAGTGGTTTTGAGAAGTATGAGGATATACCCTTAGCAGCATTAGCTAATATGATTACATTTGGCGCATTGGGAGTAAGAGGTATACCTATATTAAGTAGTGTGTTTAATCGCGTTAGCAATAATGTATTTGAATACTACAAAAGGTATAATCCTATTTTCATAGCAAGGGAGATCAGTGATGTCGACAAAATTGTATGATGATGCGCTTGTTGAAAAAATAAGAGGTTGGACACTAAACACAAGTATTACTGTTACAGGACCTGATGAGTCTAGAAGGCTTTTCGAAGTAATAGCTGATCAAACTAACGACGAACCTATAAAACTACCGCTTATCGCGATTTCTCGTAATAGAGGGTTTACTATACTTGATAATGGGTTGGGTAAACAACCTATGAGCTTTGATGGTCTCACCCTTAATGCAAATAATAATCAAGCAAGTCAGTTAAATAGTATACCTATTAGCATACCGTATCAACTCGATATATACACAAGATATTTCGAAGAAGCTGACGAGTATGTTAGGAACCTTGTATTTAATATTATAAATTTCCCTAAAGTTGAAGTTAACATCCCTTATAATAACGAAAATTATAAACATGTGTCCAGTATGACAATTTCTTCCTCAATCGAAGATAATTCAGACATACCTGAAAGGCTCATTGCTGGACAGTTTACTCGTATGACAATAGGGTTCAGTATTAATGATGCAAGACTCTGGGATGTTAGGTACAGAGATGTGTATCAGATCTGTGCACAAGTTTTTCCGAAAGATGAATGGGATAAAAAATCAGATAAGAATTATTGTTCTCCTGAGTGTCCCAAGTTGATAGAATGAGTCTAATGAAAAATTAAAGGAGACGAATACATGCCGAAGATTGTTATAACCGAAGTAGATAATACAAGTCCCGGTGTTTTAAGTGAAAGTACAGATGTTGTGTATATTCCTGGTTTTGTTAATCTGGATAGACAAACCAATTCCGGTCTGTACAACAGTGCAGGAGAATACGTAGGCATTAAGGTTCATGAGCCTACCTTATTTACCTCAATCTCAACCTTTGAAAGTTTATGTGGAGCCGAACCCGCTTATTTTACAGAAGATCAGAAATATACCGATTTAGCTGGCATTACTGCCGATGGTGATCTTACGGGGTTCAGTGCAGATGCTATTCCGTATCACAACATAATGTTCACAGAAGGTCAGGCTGATCCTGCATACGTGATGGCAAAGGAAATTCTTTCTGCAGGCCTTCCTGTTCTTTTTGAAAGACTGAATGAAGATGATTATACTCAGACATTTAATAAGGTTTCTGAGGCCCCTTCTGACTGGGACACTGACTACAAAAACTACCAGAAAGGTGTAGCCTCTTATAGCTCAATTAGTACCCCGGTGTTACCTGAGATGTTTACAAAGCAGAACGGTAAGGCGTACTTGAATGCAAGTGGCGGTAGTATTGTGTATTATACCAGAACTGCAGTGAAGGATGTATCTGAGGGTGATGCTCCTACTATTGCATTTTCTCCTGTGTCTGAAGTTGAAACCTACACTAAGGATGGAATTCAAGTTGTTATGGATGAGGGTTCCGAAACCACGGACGGAGTGTCCGTACCCGCTTACTACGTGAAGAATAGTGATCTTGTCAGTGAGAGTGATCTGACTCATTATTACTTCAAGTCACCAATATACTTTAGTAATGTAACCCCTGTATATAAAGCAGGTACTTATTATTTGAAACAAGATGATAATTATGTGCTTCTCGATAGTACTGTTGCTCCCGCAGATTGGGGATCCGCAGATAAATATTATACAAAGAGCAGCAGTAATTATACCGTAGTAACATTTACAAAAGAAATTACTCCTGCATTTAATGATGAGTCATTGAAAGGAAAGACTATTATTACTCCTTCAGCAAATGACTCAACTGTATTTGAAGTTGTAACTGAGGAACCTGAAACTTGGGGCAACGCTTCTGTTAAATTCTACACATTAAGCACGGAAGTACTTCCTATTAAGGCAGTAACCTCAGGCCCAAGCATTAATGCTAAGCCTATTAAAGCGGGCAGTGTTATTGCAGAAGGCACAGAGTTTATTCCTCATTCTTGGGTAGTGGGTTACATGGAAGGTGTATGCTCCAGTCTGGTGTTCAAACAAGTGGAAGGAATAAATCCTGGGACAAGTAGTGAAGTTGCTCCTGCTTGGGATCCTAACTCTATATATAGACTTGTATCAAATGGCATTAGTATTGCTAATATGTATGACTCTCTGTCATCAGTTTATGCCATAAATGATTCAGGACTGGCTGATAAAGGAAACTACAGTATTAAGTATTTAACTTCAGGTGGCTATCCTACTTACGAATATAGTCAAAACTCATTGGTGGCAAAGATGCTCAATCTTTGCCAAGAGCGTGGAGACTGCGTAGCTTTTATCGATCATACAGATAACCCGTATCGTAATCAAAATATTGATCAGCCCGGTAGTTTATACTATGCTATTAAGAATGATCTGACTTTCCAAACCTCTGGTGAGTTTGCAACAATGTTTACTCCTTGGGCTACTTACAACAGGACTACAACAGATTTGGATGAGCAGATGCGAAAAGCAAAAAATTATGATGCAACAGTAAGAATGCCTGGTAGTTTTGCTTACTTCCTGTCTCTTGGTGATTCATTAACTGTGAACCCCAACTGGCTTGCAGTAGCGGGTGTAGCAAGAGGTTTGGTACAAAATCTTGCTTCCGGTGGTATGACCACAAACATTCCTAATGGCACCGCAGATAAGATGTCTCCTCGTGATGCTATTTCCATTAACCCGATAACAAACATTAAGCCTTATGGATATACTATCTGGGGTAACCGTACTTTAAAGAATAATGCTACGGAAGGTAACCTGACTGCAACATCATTCTTAAATGTAAGAAACCTTGTAAGTGATATAAAGAAAGAAGTATATAGAACTGCTAGAAGATTGACCTTCGAGCAAAACAGCGACATTCTTTGGATTAACTTTAAGGCAGAGCTGACTCCGTTACTTGATAAGATGCTACATGGGTATGGTATTAGTAGTTATAAGTTGCAGTTAGATACCACACACCCCAAGTATAATGAGAAAGCCACACTTTGTGTTAAAATTATAATTAGTCCTATCGAGCCGGTAGAAGATTTCTATGTTTCTATCATTATGCAAGATGATCAGGACGCGGTTATTTCTGAGTAAGAAGGAGAATTATAAATTATGGCATATGAATCTCAGATCGGTACATACCATCTTGGTGAGAACCCTCAATTATATAGCCCCCAGAGAGCTAATAACTATGAGTTTGTTGTCACTGATATTGATGGTATTGTGAGACCGGGTGCTGCTACCGGAGATACTAATGCAGTATTTAGAAATGCACAGGAAGTTCTCAGAGTATCAGTTTCCTCAGCTTTTGTTCCTCATTTTTCTCAAAATCCTATTGAGATAAAAAGAGGTAACAGCACTATTAAATTTGCAGGTGTTCCTACCTTTGACGGTGGTGACATCGAGTTCCATGACTTTATTGGTGCTAATACTAAGGAAATCTTGATGGCTTGGCAAAACCTTAGCTACAACGTATATACGGAAAAGGTTGGTAGCTTAGATGTTCCTGCCCAGAACTACAAGAAGGATGCTTTCTTAATCGAATACACACCTGATTATAGAAAGGTTCGTCAATGGAGACTTTACGGATGTTGGATATCTGATCTTAGTGAAGATGGATATGACAACTACAGTGGTGATGCAAAGAAAGTAAAATGTACAATTCAGTACGATTATGCAACTTTGGATCAAAACGGATAAGACAGTAAGTTTAAGTGTTAGGTATCACGGCTCTTTCGAGCCGTGATATTTTTTTTTATCCTGTTTACCATGTTATCTACTCAATACAATGAGTTTCTAGCAGAATTGTATATATTTGTATAGAAGAAAATTACGGGAGATGATTGAGATAAAACTGAATGAAGCAACTCGTAATCAACTTATTGCAAAATCAAAGTCTTCCGAAAAAGGAAAGCAACGATTTGATAGAAGGTCAAAAAGTAAGGTGCAGAACACTACTTCAGCAATGAACAAGATTGATATGAACAAGTTGTTCACAGAAGATATATTAACTGTTGGAGTTCCAGTTAAAGGTGAGACTGATGATTATACTGTGACCATATCTGTTTCAGGTATACTTGAGCTATTGCAGGAGGAAGTGAAACGATCAGGTAATGTATCATTTCGTGAGATTGCTAGAGCTACTATAAATGCTTTTAATAAAGAGGATGTTTATATCAGCTGTAGCTGCCCAGATTTTTCGTATCGTTTCGGATTTTTTGCATCGAAGAACGATTTTAACAGTGGGGCTCCGGAAACAAGACCTTCTAATATTACAAACCCTAATGATAGTTTGGGCAGTGCTTGTAAACATGTTTTACTTGTGTTGAATAATAATAGTTGGATTCAGCGTATAGCTCGTGTTATTTCAAACTATGTACATTACATGGAAACACACTATCCAAAAATGTACGCAGATATTATCTATCCCGCTATATACGGGGAAGAGTATCAGGAACCTGCTCAAACTTCAATGTTTGATGATGATACTCTTGATAGTGATTCGGATACACTCAGCGCCGCAAATAGGTGGAGACAACAATCCACACGATTCCAGAAAGGAAATGATTCTGGTATTAGGTTTGCTAAATCAAACAAAGAACTTGATAACCAACTTCCCATAGAGGAAAATCCGGATGATATATTGTAGCAATAGCTAAAGGCCGCTGCTATTGTTTTACTATTAGTAGGTATAAGTTAACCGGAATAAAATTAAACTAGTATACATTTAGTTGCAGACTATTTATCGAGGCTACTGGTTATAGTAGAATAAGTATTACCTTGCTATTGTATAGCTCCCTCATTACAATAACTATTTTGAATTGTATTAATATAGTGAAATATTGAAAGGAGCTTTTGATAGATGACTGACGGATATGTATTCGCAGAAGAATATACTCTGCCTTCAATGGGCAAAGTATACGATGTAAAAGTTAATCCCGTAGTAAGGCTAAAGTCAATGACTACTGAACACGAAATGAAAAGACTTTCGCCTTCAGAGAGACCTTATAAGACACTTTGTGAAATTATTGATGATTGTCTAGTGGATAACCCAGGCATATCTTCCTATGATATGTGCATGGCAGATTACATTTTCTTACTTCATAAACTTAGAGTAGCAACGTATGGAAAAACATATGATGTTACAAGTGAGTGTCCGTATTGTGGATCAGAAACAAAGGATGCTATCGACCTTGATAAACTTGAAGTAAAATACTACGACAAGAATGATTTTGCAGAGTTAACTCAGTTCACACTTCCCAGAACAGGTAAACAAATAAAGTTAGTAATGCAGACTCCTCGTATGAACGATGAGATCGCTATTCGTAGTAAAGAACTCAAGAGAAAGTCGAATGGCGCTGTCGGGGATTCTGCACTTTTATATACTTTGCAAATGGTTGTAGATACTGTTGACGGAAAGCGAATGGACGTAATAACCTCTGAAGATTTCCTGCGAAATCTGCCTATGATGGACACTAACTACATCATACAACACGCACAAAAGTTAGTAGAAAGTTTTGGTGTACGCACTGAGGTGAATCGTGTGTGCTCCGTTTGTGGGTTAGATTATAATAATTCCTTTCGCCTCGGACCAGACTTTTTTAGACCCGAAATTGACATCTGATGGTAAGTTATATGCGCCTGAAAGATTTAATCAAATTGTAAGAGAGAGATACGAGATCTCAAAAAGAATAAATACTTCCTACGCAGACACTGGTAAAATTTCTGTTAAGGAGCGAATGTTAATTCTGCAATTCATTAAAGACGATATAGAGCATGATAATGAGATAATGCAGGAAGCTAGAAATAAAGCAAAAATGAAACGCTAAGCCTTAAGGAGTGATTAGATGGCAACAAGAGATAAGTATGATGACGATTCAATATTTAGTACCCCTGAAAATAATCCTGCTCTTTTTCGTTCACTCCTGGGGCTAACGGAAAACTTTTATAAAACTCGTAATAAGTATGCAGAAAAATATGGTGTACAGGAAATAAGAGATCAGTTACGAAGGACAAAAGAGGGCACTGAAGAACGTTTAAAACTGGAGCAAAAACTTCGCAAAACAATTACTAAAGCTGAAAAGGATGCTGCAAATGCTACTCGCACTTTGTGGTCAAATTCTTATAAACAAGCTACAGCAACTCGTAAAGCTGAAATGTTGAAGCAAAAAGTTGCGAGTTTGAAAAATGAGCAAGAGCAATTGAAAGAGCAGCTTCGTATGTCAAAAGTGGTGTACGGAAAAAATTCAGCTCAAGCAAAGAAACTTGAAAAAGAGTTAGAGAACATATCAAGAAATAAAGCTAGTTATGAGGTTCTGCAAGCACAAAAAGTAAGACGCGAGGAGAAACGGATAAATGATCTGAAAAAGCAGGACATAGCAAACCAACAAAAAGAGATTGATGATATTCAGAAAAACGGTTTGTTACACACCGCACTCTTTTCAAAACAACTGTCAAAAGAAGAGAGAGAAGAGAGAGCGCGTAATATTAGGGAGCAGCTTAACGAGCAGAAAAATGCTGTTGAGAAAACTGAGAAAGAAATAGCTGAAATAAAACAAAAGTATGATGAGGAAGCAGCTGTAAATGGAGAAGATTCTGCAAAAGAGAAATATGGTGTAGATCTTCAGACAGCACAAGATAGATTGTCCGGTGAAAAAAGTAACCTAGACGCATTACAAAAATTAGCAAATACTGTCAACACAGTAAACAGAAATGTGGAGATGGTACAGGAAAATATAAAATCTGCTTATAACGCATTTACTGGAAAAGCCATTCAATCGATGGATAAAGCAGAGAAGGTAATGATTAGCTATCAATCCAGAGTTAATGCATCTTTACAGGGTTCAAATAAAGATTTTGAGAGCATGATGGACATGGTTACTACAAATCTTGCTATTAGTTCCTCTGTTAAAATGGAAGAAGTTATAGACAATATTAAAAAAGCATCCGATAGTGGTATTGTTTATAATATTGAGCAAAGAGCTTTCTTAGAGTCTGTATCAGATAAAATTGCTCATACCTTCGACGCTTTTGATAGTAATCTGACTAGGTTAATAAGATTACAACAAGCTGATACAACTGCTGCTCGTTTAGGCATGGAAGCATCACTTACTAAGCTGTTTAACAGTACTTTTAGTGATAGCAGTTATCTTAGTGATGTGTATGATTCTGTCTCTAAAGCAATAATTGATGCTAATTCACAGATGACCCGAGACCAATCTGCAGAATTTGAGTACACTTTGCAAAAGTGGTTAGGTTCTCTTTATTCTTTGGGTATGAGTGACAGTGCAGTTACAGAAATTGCTCAAGGTGTTAATTACCTCGCTACTGGTGATGTGACAAGTCTTGCAAGTAACACTTCATTACAAACTTTAATGGCGATGAGTGCAAGTAATGCAGGACTGGATTATGCTCAAATACTACTTAACGGTCTTGATGCTTCTACTACCAATAAGTTGCTGGAGAGCATGGTTCTATATTTGAAAGATATAGCTGAAAATAGCGACAGTCAGGTTGTTAAATCAGCATATGGTGATATCTTCAATATGTCACTATCTGATATGAAAGCTATTTCAAACCTTACCACAGCTGACATTTCCTCCATCTCTGGGACAAATATGTCCTATGGGGGAATGTTAAACGAAACAAATAGTCAGCTGCAAATGATAAAAAAGCGATCAGCTGCCTCAGAAAATATTCAAAATATATACGATAATGTATTGTTTGGCATGGGAATGAACATGGTAAATAGCCCAGGAACTTGGGTCATGAAAAAGATGTTGGATTTCATGGACGATACAGGGTTGAAGATAAATATCCCCACCCTCGGTGTACTGGGAAACTTCCTGGGCTTAAACACAGACGTTAATTCATTATTGAACCTCGGACTGGGTCTTTCCGGAGCCATGTCGCTGGTAGGAACAGTGTTCAGTAGTATCACTAACGGAAATGGGTTATCCCTTGATAAGTGGGGAGGCACCGAGTACACACAACGTGGAACAGGTATAGGTAACTTACTAAGTACGATGACGGGTGAAACCTCTTCAAGTACTTTTGTTACTAACACTAATTCCACAGATATGACGAATAGTGCTCTCGCATCGGCAACGGATGACGCTCAAAATACCACAAAGATTACTAATAAGAATGTAGCAAAGACAGACCATCAACTGGATGACTTTTGGAACGCTACGATAGGTGATTCTGCAACGGATTTCGTAAAGTCACAAGATGTTGTGCTACAAAGGGTCTACGATAATAATACAGGTTCCATACTTGTGCATGATAGTGCTATGTCAGAATACTTTGACATACTTTTTGGTAATCAAAGTATCACTTCACAAGGGTTTGTTAGAACAATTGATTTTGGTATAGAACAATCAAGAGAAGGATCCTTTTTAAGAGTACATGATACCAATGCTGCTAATTTAAGTTTACTGTCCTTCGACTCCTCTAGAGCATTAAGAACAACTATTACTAACCCGAGTATTACAACTAAGATATCAAATGCGGCAGATATTGCAAATTCAATGGCCCAAACTAAACCACAACAGATGACATTAGCCCCCAATACCACAGTTAATATAGGAAAAAGTGCACTTGTTGCGGCCATACTTGAAGCATTGGGCGGCACTGAGGGGAATATCAAGCTAAAGCAGTTCGTAGAGGGAGCTTTGCAGGGTAGTAATGGTACTACTCCACCTACAATAAAAGTTCGTAATGCTGATTCTGGAGACCTTAATGTTAGAGTGTCAAATTATCAGCTATTTAATCTATAATAAGGGAGTGTTATAAATTGTCACAATTTTTCAAAAACACCCTTGAATCAAAATTCATAAAATACTTACTTTCATATACACCTCTCCCCATTTTTCCAACTATCAGTTCTGATGATACAATTATAGAGGGTTGTACTTATATATATAAAGATAAGATCCTTAGGTGCACAAAGACAGGAAGATTTAATGGCATAAATGCAAATCAATTTACGGATGACCATCTTTATGCCAACGAATATGTTATAGCTACAGATGAGGACTATGTTCTGAGTCACTATAATCCGAGTACTCGTAACTACGATATATACATCGAGGATGAAGGAAAAGAAGGTGGGCGTTATGCAAGGTATAACAGCGACACACAGACATGGGAAGGTACAGATATTCCGGGTGTAGGAGGATTAACTGTAACAGACGATGTTGTTAGATATTACTATCGTCCGATAGGAGAATATAAAATACTTGACGACTATTCTTTTGGAGAGAGTATAAAGAATATTACACAAAGATTTGTTTCAAATGTATCCTATTATGACCCACAAACACATAGGTTTCTAGGTGAGTACCTGAGATGTGTTAGAGACATATATGGTGTAGACCTAATGCCACTATATAATTGTTTTGACTATGATAGTACAGAGTATTTATACTTGGATGAGGAAAAGGGAGCGGTAGAAGGAACATTTCCAAAATCTAAGGTATTACTTATTCCCATTAAGTTTAACAGAACTTACACTATAGCTATTGATTGCGAATTTCCTGTCCTTGTTAAAGCTGTTTTTTGTAAAGATGGGGTGTTACTTAAAGACGAAGACGACAACAGTTTTACAGATTTATTACCTGAGTCAACCAAAAGATACAACGGTATAAGATTTAGTAATCCTGTGACATACATGATAAGTAACGATACCAGTGCAGATTTGTATATGCCGGATAATGACGGGTCGGATTTCAATATTGAAGATGCTGAACAAGCAGCTTTTATAAAAAAGAAAGAAGTGGACAGAACACTTCAAGAGCATGAAAAATATCTTTATCTGGCTATTCAGATTCCGAAAACAAATACATCGAGTGTTTCGGTTATCGAGGGAGATTTCTCTTCCGTAGCAAATAGATATGTATCCAGTGCTGAAGGTATTAATAAACTATCTGATAGACAACTATCAAGAACATTTCTTAGTAAACTGAGTTTACTGCAAAGTAATAGCGGTAAACAGATCCCATATTCAGACAAGTTAATTGCATACCTACTGCAATATACGATTGATTATAGAGATGAAATAAATGAGAACATATCAGGTATTGAAACAAAAATTAACTACCACCCACCATTACCTGACTTTGTAAAAGGTATATGGGATGTTGATCTCAGATATACTCTTTACAGTAAGTATATGAACATTTCAGGTATCGACTATATAGATAAAAAAGATATATTGGGATTTGTAGATAGAGATATAGAGAATGCTGTTAATAAGGGGTTGATAAAACATGTCGTATAATATGATCGAAAACTATATATATATGTATCATGTTCAACAATTTATTGTTATACCTACATACCCAGAATCATTAACTGATACTTTATCGGTTGAATTTGCTAGCTCCACTCCAATGTCCAGATCTGCTCCTATATACTCCTATAGTAAATCGGGTCCTCGTCAGATAACCATAAAACTTGATTTACACAGAGATTTAATGACACAGGTGAATAAAGACGTTAGTAACATACCCGTTTCACCTGGTGATGATTATGTTGACACATTGATAAAGCAAATACAAGCTATTGCATTACCCGTGTATGGGGCTACTGAAAAGATGGTTGATCCTCCTATTATTGCTTGTCGTTTTGGTAACGACATTTTTATAAGAGGTGTTGTTGAAGGCAGTGTCGGTGTGGATTATGACTTACCAATTATTTCTGGAAATAAATATGCTCATGTGGGTGTATCTTTTACCATTGTGGAAGTTGATCCATATAGTGCTCCTCAGGTTATGACCAGTGGAAGTTTTAGAGGTTTCGATGCATCTCTTGAGCGAAATGTTTGGACAAGAGCAGGTAATACTCGATATGTTGTATAAAGAGGTGTAGCTAAATGAAAGATATATTAACACAAAAAGCTTATAAAGATTACACTTATATTTCCCGGTACTCTGTATTCCCGTATTATTACAACAGAATGGATGAAAAATATATCTACGGTCTTACATCACAGCTAAAAAAGGACACAAATTTTGTTTCTTATAAAGTGAAAAAGGGTGATACAGCAGATAGTATATCATTATATTTCTATGGTTCACCTCTATATTACTGGTGTGTTTTATCTTTTAATAATATTAATGACCCTTATGCAGAGCTTCCCGAAGGTAAGATATTACGAATACCTACCTTTACTAATATTGAATTTGACTTAGGAGAATAAACTAATGGCTAAAGCAGCAAATCTTGTTTCCATTCCTACGCTTGTGCAAAGCCCTTTCATCATTGCAAATATAGGCGGTGTAACTTTTGGAACATTCAGTGGTAATTATAGGACAAATGCTACATATCCCAACTACATGGAGTCAATGTCCGTAACTAAAGTTAATGGAACCGTTAATACATACACATTGAATTTTCATTATCAAGTTGCAACAGGACAGGATCCTAACCTTCTAGATAAAATATTTAGTAGAGCTACAAAAGATAGGCGCATCATCCTTCAGTATGGAGACTGGATGGCGCCTAATTACATATATAAAGAAGAGCAGTGTATTATAACAAATGTTACAACACGATTGAATATGAGTAGCTCTTCACTTGATTACACTCTACAATGCACTAGTGATGCAATCGGGCTTAATTCTACACAATTTAATTTTCCTTCACGAAATGCAAAGCCCAGTGATGTTATCTTACAGTTGCTAAGTAATTCAAAGTATGGTCTTAAAGACGTATTTACTGGGATGAGAAATAAGAACAGTGTTTTAGCAAAAAATCTTATTGCAAGTAATGATAAAAAAGTACAGATGGTAGCACAGAATAATACTACGATATTAAATTATCTAAATTATCTTGTAGGGTGCATGGTGGACAATAAAACACCGGAAGAAAATAAATTATCAACCTCTAAATACTTTCTTACTATAAATGACGATTACACTAATGATCTTGGAGGAACATACTTTAAAGTAAGTGAAGTATCAGCGGATGCCGCTGTGTACAACGCAACGGATACTTACGAGCTAGACATCAACTATCCGGGAGATAACTTTGTTACTGAATTTAGTTTAAATAACGATCAGTCATGGGCAATACTCTACGAATATGCAGGCGATGTTAAACAGGAAGAATATACTTACAATATAAGAGATGACGGAACTATTGAGACACTAAGTTCTCCATCATTGCTAACATCTTCTTTGACAAACGGCAAATCAGCCTACAAAAGTCAATGGTGGAGCTACATGACTGAGTTTCCTATAACTGCAACACTAACTCTTAAAGGATTAACAAGACCTTCGATGCTAATGACTTATGTTAAGTTAAACGTGTGGTTCGCAGGCGGTCAAAAGCATATCTCAAGTGGTACATATATTATTACTAAGCAGACAGATTCCATCACTTCTGCAGGTTATACAACAACACTAACACTTCTAAGAGTAGGCGGTGATGTTTAATGACTCGAGCTATTGTAGAGGGAATGGTAGATGATTTTCATTACCGTGTAAGAATTCCTGTTTTGAATAAAATTGCTGCTGCGATAGGTGCTACTCCTGTAGAAGAACTGTCAATAGCCACAATAGCTGTCTCACCAGGTGTATCCCCTAAGTTCAGGAGTGGTGATATTGTATTTGTTGAGTTTGAAGAAGGAGATACTGCTAAGCCAGTCATTGTAGGATCACTTTTTAATACGCTTGATTCTCAGATTGTAAGTGATGCAAAATTTGATAGCTTATCCGTAAATGTAAACACAACTCTACAAAGAGAAACACAGATTGGAGAAGTAACTGCTGATAATATAGCAAACATAAAAGGCCTCAATACAAATGTGCAATATGAGATTGATAGCAATAAAACACAGCATACTGAATTTGTGTCTCAAATATCTGATATACAATCAGATATTGGTGAAATAAATAAAGAAATAAATGATATTAACAATATAAATGCTAAACAAGATATCAAAATAGAAAAGGTAGAAAATAGAGTCACAAAAATAGAAACAACACTTGAAGGACCTTTGATTCTTAATAATCTTTCTTATGGCACAAAAGACCCTAAAACGATCAGTGGAGCAAAGGAAGGACAAGTATATCTTTGGATACAACATGAGGCTTAATGTATGGCAATAATTTCTTCGAATAAATCTCTGTCACGAACTGAAGCATTAGATAATGCAAAATATATAACAGAGTATTTTCTCGATCTTGGGTGGACACTTAATGCTGTATGTGGAATGCTCGGAAATATGGAGAGAGAGTCCTGGATAAACCCTGGTGTATGGCAAAATTTTGATGAAGGAAACATGTCGATGGGTTTTGGTCTTGTACAGTGGACTCCTGCTACCAATCTTATAGATTGGGCAACAGATCAAGGGCTTTCCTGGAGAAGCATTAGCACGCAGTGCAAACGTATAAAGTATGAATACGATAATGGGTTACAATACATTTCCACTACAAGCTATCCTCTTTCTTTTTCGCAGTTTGCTGTCTCGGAACAATCAGCTTCGTATCTTGCCGAAGTATTTTGTGCTAACTATGAACGCGCAGGAGTTGGCGCAATAGATGAAAGACGAAACAATGCAACATATTGGTATCAAACTCTGTATGATGTTTACAAAGAATACCATCCTAGATTAAAGGAAGTTGATGAATATTGGGGACCGATAAGAGGGACTAAATATTACTATACGGATAATGTTTTCTACCTGACCGATCCTGACATTGGTATGCCAAACTGCACGTGTTATGCGTGGGGCAGAAGGTACGAATTAACTAATAATCGCCCTGACGGTGGAACTGGCGAAGGACACGGAAAAAAACTTTGCACAAGTGACGCAGGTGAGTGGTACGACTATAATATTAACTTAGGGGACAAAGGGTATCCGTATGGGCAGACTCCAAAGTTGGGTGCTATTATATGTTGGGAAAGACCGGGTGCTGCTGGTCACGTAGCAGTAGTCGAAGAAATTGATGAAAATGGCGACATAGTAACTTCAAATAGTGGATATCGTAGTTCTACTTATTTTTGGACAGAAGAAATTACAAAAAATAGTGGATATGCGAGATATGGTTATATATTTAAGGGGTTTATATACCTGGACACCGAGTTTGGGCCGATAGAAAGAGAACCTCGAATAATGAGTATAACTGCAAATTCAACTCGTAAAATAACAATACAGGGAATATCTAACAGTAATTCAGGAGAAGAAGTATCAATATATATAAAGTGGAATAGCTTAGATGTTAGTACATCTGACTATGATGTTGTAGTTAAAACGTCTGACCAAGCATTCACAATTCCTGTCGAAAAACCTCGTAGGGCTAAGTCCGTTGCTGTTATTCCAATCAGAGGTAATACCATGGGTGCAGTATATACGGCTACAGGATTGATAACTAGTATCCCTTGTATAAATATATATATAAACAAAAAGTGCTATCAAACTATTCCGTATGTTTTTACTAAAGGTGGCTGGGAAGAGACACTACCTGTGTTAAGAACAAATAATAGTTGGGAAGAAATATGGAATATAGAGAGGTAATTAAATGTATTCTATTAAGTTTCCTGATATGTTGAACAGTGCAGGAACAAATCTAATATCTGATAGAGAAGCAACGATGTCAAATCTAAGGTTGATGCTTGCTTCTTGGAAAAATTCATTGTTGGGTGATCCCTACTTTGGAACAGATATTAAAAGATATATATATGAACAAAATAGCGTAGTACTACAAGATTTAATAATCGATAGTATACATCTTGCAATATATGAATTTATGCCGCAAGTATATGTGACACGAGACGATATAAAAATTAGTCAAAAAGACGACGACGTATATGTCACTATAAAATGTGTTAATACACTGGATAATCAACCAGATGTGTACACTATAAAGCTGACAGAGGATGGGAGTGTTGGTAAGTAAATGGCAAGTTCACAGTATAACAATCCGCTTTCTGCAATTTCATATTCAAACAAAGATTTTAGAGCAATATTTCAAGAGTTACTGGATCTTACAAAGAAATTAACATATAAATGGGATCCCAGTATAAGTAACGAATCAGATCCGGGTGTGATTCTGCTTAAATTAAATGCTGTAATTGGTGATAAGAACAATTACAACATTGACAAAAACATCCTTGAAGCATTCCCAGAAACTGTTACGCAGGATTTTTCTGCTCGTAGTTTATATAAACAATTAGCATACAAAATGCCATGGTATAATTCTGCTACTACTACTATCAGTTTTAAGTGGAAAGGCGAAACTTTAGAGCCAGGTGAAAGTGTAGCTATTCCTGCTTTCACAATGATAACAAACAGCGATAATTCCATTATCTACACTCTTGTTGAAGATGTTATGTTTAGTTACGGAAAGGATGTTTCCACTGGTAGAGCTATACAAGGAGTGATAACGGATCTACTTGTAAGCGGTAGCAGCATATTTAAGCTTGACAATATTGACTACAATAATCGTATATACCTGAACGATTATAACGTTGCTGAGAACGGTTTATTTATTACTAACGCAGAGGAATCGTCAATGGGATTCTGGCAAAAAGTGGATAACTTATCCATTGAACCTCAGGGTAACCGATACTTTGAGTTCGGAGTGGACAGTAGAAGTAATAATACCTATATTGAATTTCCAAACGATATTGAATCACTAATAAAAGCAGGCCTTAAGATAAAATATTTAATAAGTGACGGAATCAAAGGAAATGTATCTGCCAAAGAAATAACTAAATTCTATGAAGATAACACAATAGAATTTAGAGGAGAAAAGATTAATCTAAATGATGAGATTGTACAGATGTACAATGCTTCTGCAACCACTGATGGATCGGATCCTGAGTCAGTAACCGATGCTTACAATAGCTATAAAAAAGTTGCTGGGACTTTTGATACACTTGTTACTCTCCGTGATTATACTAATGCAATATATCGTAGCGGTATGGTGTCTAACGATGTAGTAGCAGATAGATTACACGATTCACAATGCTCATACACAATTGTTACAGATGGTTACGGATCTGGGGATAAGATTATTGAATATTCTAGATTCAACAATGAATCAACAAATGACCTTTCCCCCTACGATTTAAAGTTGTATGTTTTGCATAACGCGGGTGTGGTTAATAGTATATCAAATTTTAATTCAACTTTTGACCTTGAAAGTTCACAGAGTACCACTTGTAAGCAAATTGAAAATTATCTTCAGTCTGTGAAGTGTATGCAGCATAATTTTAGTGATATCCTTCCCGATCGTCCTTGTATGTTCCGTAACATATATCCTATAAAGATACGATTTGTACCACAATATCAGCTATCTAATATACAAATAAATGACGTAAAGAAAAATATAATCAGTGCTATATTTGAAAATCTTAACTCAAGAAAGTTGAATTTCGGAGAAAAACCCGATTTTAACCTTATATACGATGTGATAGTTAACGCTGACGAGAGAATCAAGATTATAACCATTGATGATTTTAATTATACAACTTACGCTACATACTGGGAATCAGATGGTAATGGAGCAGGGAGATTCAAGAGTATTCCGATTAGTGATTTTAGTACAGACCCTTGGATTATTACCAGAGATAAAGCCAGTATGTTTCCTGAAGCTATAAAATCAATTAAAGATCCCTCCTCCTATACATATATAGCTACAGAAAATAATAGTGTGTACAAGTTTAATTCAACTACTCAACAGTTTATCGAGTATTCAACATTGATAAACGATTTTAGAATTGATGTTATAACAAGAAGTATTCTAGCAGGGGTAACACCACTTTATAAACAAGATACTTCTTTTACATATTCGATTGATCAGGTATTTGATCACACGGATACAGATGTAGACCGTGTAACTACAGACCTTGTAATCTCACCTTGGGGATTTAACGATAACGGAACGCCAAAGAATTGGGATCCTGACACAAAGGATACTATAAAAGAATATAAACTAAAAGATAACGAGTCTGTACAATTCTTAGCTCCATCTTTTATAACTGAAATCAGCTATTCCAACTATGTAAGATTTGAGTTAGTATTAAAAGATAAGACATCTGACGAATCTATATATGAGTTAAGTAATGCATACAACTATAGCATAACAAAAGGCACTTATGAAGGTGTCAGTAATATGTCACTTTATATTGCCCTTGAAACAGGTGGTTATGAGAAGTACGTTGACTTCGGTGATAAAACTAATAATGAGGATTATGGGTATGTCGCAGGAAGTCATCCAGGTAGTTTAGCTTGGTTTAACAATAAAGTGCTTACTTTCGAAGGGTATAATGGAACGGTAAAACTAACTTCGTACCTCGCATGGCAGAGGGATTATCTGACACTATACACCGAAACACCTGCTTACATAGTATACGCAAATACTGATTATAAACTAAAAGAAGGAGACTCAATAACCTTTTTCTGGAAAGAGACAGACGAAGATGATGCTCCTTACCAGTATAGATGTTTTAAGGGTATACCACCCGAAAAAGAAACAGATAGTAATAAATCTCCGATAATTAGGCCCACCTTTACAATAAATGGTACCGGTCCGGAAAGTACGATAAAGATTGATCCAAATAAACTTACATCTACCGGTAACATTCCATATAATGCCAATCCTTACAGTGATTATCAGAAAGTTTATTCCATGTATGGTGATAATACACTTAGTGGAACTAAGACAATTGATATTAGAAGAATGAATCAGGTAAATCTTGTAAAGGATTACAATTATTATTACTTTATAACAAATACCACTGAAGAAACAATTGTGGATGGTGATGTAAGCTTAGATTATGTTCTGAAGTTTGAACCTCGTCCTAAGTTTGTCCCTAATGTGTACTACATATTCAATGAGAATACCTCTCGTTACAACGTTGTAACCAAGGAGCCCGCAACTTGGGGATATGGTACTACTACTTACTACACTAAGAGTGGAAACGTGTATAATGAAGTTAAGTTCACATATGATTATACACTAAAGACCGACGAGTATTTTATCTACACAAATAACGACATGTCCGCATACGAGTTGCTAGGATCCGGTACCTTAATACGTCTGAATGAAAACATGTATATGGACTCACTTCCTGTGTTAAGAGTTGCGGCGGTAGATTACGAGGATGTAGCGATGCTAGGTCTTGAGGCATTTACTGATAAAACAAAAAAATTAAGTGTTAATGGATTAGTTAGAGAACAACAGATATATAATCTAACAGGTGGTGACTCCATCTCCATAACTGTAAATGACGATTTTACTGGAATGCCTTATGCACAGACAGTGGGTAATAAACTAGTTACAGGAATCGCCTTTCCTTATTTTAGCACAAGTACTGAAAATAGTGTTAATGGTATCACTGTTCAATATTCAACTGGAGGAGCTGGATTTACTGCACTTCCTTCGATTGAGATACAAGATAACAACGCAAATTGGAGTGGGTCTGCAATACTTAATATTAATGCTACCTACGATTCTGCACAAATCATAGATAATACGATGCCTGGTAATGGTGTTAAACAATCGTTACAACAGTTAGTATTGCGTAACACTGAAAATAACGATGCCTCGATACAATATCCTGTGGATCCGTTGAGAGATAATACACGAATAAATGTTTTGTCTAATGTGTCCTTGAATAAAACGGGTGGTAATAACATTGATGTTACTTATCTTGATGCTTATGGTGAAAGAAAAAGCGTAAGTCTTTTTGCATTCTTGATAAATAGCTTATTTAATCAACCTCCTTTTTCAAAGACCGCAGAGTATGGAATAAGAATGAATTTCATCCTATCCAATATTAGTAGTTCTCCTAATATTAGTACAGACAGCTCAGGTATATCAAGTATTAAAGTTCCTGGCATAAAATTGGAAACTGGATTTAAGTACATACTTGGTATTCGTAATACTAGTATGAGTAGAAAATTCTGGTTACTTGATTCAAGTGAAGAAACACCAAAGTATCTAAGTTGTTTGAATACTAACATAAATACTGATAATCAGAATATAGCAGGAAAAGGTTTAGCAAATGGTAAATATTATTTCCTAATTGACAACACAAATGAACCTAGTATTAGTAGTATAACAGTACAGATTGACGGGGAAGATGAAGTAGGATATCTAGAATTCGATAATCTACTTAAATGTGTGGAAAATAAAGAATTTGATAAGTATGGAATACCCATTTCAGTAATTGAAAAGAAAGTTCCGGAATATGATTACAACGGACATTTCAAATATAATTATCAAGTTCCTAGTGATGTTATAATTGAAGACCCCCTGGAGGCTGTTAAGTTTTTTGAAGAAAATCACGTATATAATGGTTACACAATCAGTCATGTTAACCTTAATATACCTTCAGAGGCTGCAATGAACACTGCAGCTTCAAGTATCGAAGTTATGAATAATAGGTGATGTAATGGCTACTTTCTTTAGAACACAGGATCATGTGCCAGATGTATATTCTCGTAAGTCCCGTGACTTTCAACTTTTTTGTAGTATTTTTGACTGTCTTAATGACGGGATAAAATATGATATAGATTCTATGCTTGACATTGTGGACACCAATCAATGTAATGAAAGATTGATTCCGTATTTACAAACAAAGTTAGGGTTCTGGTCAAAAGAGAAAATATCTGCGGACAGAGTGAGAATAATATTAAAGGGATTCGTCAGTGCTGTTCGTAATAAAGGTTCAATTACAGGTGTGGAAAGAGCTGTACAGCTGTTCCTAAAAGTAATAAAAGTGGATACACCTGTACACATTGAAGTTATAAATGAAGTAGATAAATCAAGGGGAAATGTGTCCTCAGAACCTTACACTATCCTCATTGGAACCGAGGAAAAATTGCGAGACACAAAAATATTAGATGAGATATTAAAATACATCATACCTGCTGGATATAACTATAAATATGTTTTTTACAGTTCAGCCACTAAAGAGACTGGCGTTGAATACGCAGATAGTGTCAAAGTAATTACTGGTAGCCAGGCTTTGTTAGGTGCTGTTAGGACAACCTTCACGGACGACTCTGGAGCAGAAATATTGTACCCTTCTCAACAAACAGTTACTGGTGAAGGATCTGAGGGAGGAAGAGTACTTAAAAACATTGTGGGTAATGTTGATCTAACTGTTGTGGCAAGTAATAAGGTTCCTTATCCAACGGATGATCAATATGCAGTTGCAGACAAAATACGAGACCCCATCAGTTCAACTTCAGTCATTGATGAAAAACAGGTTGTAACTACTGAAAAGTCTGCAATTAAAGATTTATATAGTGAATCTATTTTTGAAGATAAATAAGTGAGGAATGGTATAATGACTGATGCAAAAATAAGAGGGGCTATAGGATATAAAGGTGTAGTTGAGTTACAATTTAAGAATGGGTCCCATAAACACAGTTTAGTAGTTAATAATGAGGGTACCGAAGAACTCGGTACCCTAATTTCAATTGTTCTGTCAGGTGATCAAAGAAACATTGCATCTATTTCACAGAGAGCAGCTTCACACATCGGATTACAGATGAAAATAAATGAGGATGAGTGGAGAGACTTGGTATCGGTTCCTGCTACTATTACATCAGGAGTTTGGGGTCCTTCTGTTAATTCTATTACAGACAGTAGATTTGTTAATAATCCTGATGTTATTGGTAAAGCTCAGTTTTCTGCAATAATGTCAACTGGATCTGTTATTCGTGGGTATAATGTATCAAATAAATATGACATGAGACTTGTACTGCGCAATTCCTCAGGGTCCGCGCTAGCTTATATAAATGAGGCAGCTAATAAGGATGACCGGAGCTTACCACTTTTATATACGGCACTAGTAAATGGGCAGGACGCCCTAATTGTGTGGTCAATGTTTATCCTAAACTATAAGGAGTAATAAGCAATGTATTTACAATCTAAGCAAGTAAAGGCATTTCCACTTGGTAGGCCGAGATCTACGGGTTCAAATGATATTACAAGCAGAATATTTTACGAGCAAAATGTCAGTAATATAATTAGGCAACTTATTGATGTTCCTGGATTTATTATAAGTGCTTCTGACATTAGTATGCCCTCTGGTACTATAAGCGGTAACAATCTTATAATTGATATAGGAGGTTACTACTTTGATATATTAAATGGCTCAAGTATAGTTCCTTTCAACAGTGATGGTGCGGTAGTGGACGGTAATACTGTGCTTAAAGATAGCACTGTATACTTGTATTTTTGTATTGACACAACAAACGAAGAACCACATGAGATTATAGGACAAGATTCAACTGACAATACATACCAAGGATTAGTTATTGAAGTGTCCACATTAAATCCAGATACCTTTAATAAACACACATATAACTTACCTGTGTACTTCGGAAACACTGATAGTAACGGTATTCCTAAAGCTGATACTTGGAAGATTTATACTAATAGTTATATGAAGTTTAATTCTAGATCTCTTAATATTACTGGGATAGATGGTAAACACTGATACTCACAAATATTAAATTTCTATTAATTTTTTTGAGAAACCTTTGATTTCTCTGTTATAGATTTGTATATATTAACATAAGTTATTTATGGA
>ERZ780099.7-NODE-7-length-37315-cov-3.49933_pt1 | contig 37315 bp, 37 predicted proteins | sample MGYA00510986_ERZ780099 | MGnify/ENA primary metagenome ERZ780099 (study PRJEB29588, sample SAMEA2148472) | human gut metagenome | biome: human gut; feature: human-associated habitat; material: faeces | place: Denmark | collected 2008/2010 ...
CAGGGGTGGAGCCACTTGTAAAGCCACAGTGGTTCGTCAAGATGAGCGAGATGGCAAAGCCGGCGAAGGAAGCAGTTGTAAGCGGCAAGCTGAAGCTGATTCCGGAGCGTATGGACAAGACCTATTACAACTGGCTGGATAATATCCGTGACTGGTGTGTATCCAGACAGCTCTGGTGGGGACATCGTATCCCGGCATATTACTGTCAGGACTGTGGGGAGACGATCGTATCGAAGGAGACCGTGTGCACTTGTCCAAAATGTGGAAGCAACAATGTAAAGCAGGACGAGGATACACTGGATACATGGTTCTCCTCTGCACTCTGGCCATTCTCTACACTTGGCTGGCCGGACAAGACGGAAGATCTGGACTACTTCTTCCCGACCGATGTACTTGTAACTGGATACGATATTATCTTCTTCTGGGTAATCCGTATGGTATTCTCATCGATCGAGCAGACAGGCAAGCTTCCGTTCCACACGGTACTCTTCCACGGTCTGGTCAGAGACGATCAGGGACGTAAGATGAGTAAGTCCCTTGGAAATGGTATCGATCCATTGGAGGTTATCGACAAGTATGGTGCCGATGCGCTCCGATTCACACTGATTACCGGAAATGCACCGGGTAACGACATGCGTTTCTACTGGGAGAGAGTTGAAGCAAGCCGTAACTTTGCAAATAAGATCTGGAACGCATCCAGATTTATCATGATGAATATTGAGAAGGCAGATATCACAGGGATTGATGCTGCCATGACCGCTGATGTCGATGCAGCGATGAAGCAGTACGGCTTCACACTTGCGGACAAGTGGATTTTGTCGAAGATGAATGATCTCGTTCAGGAGGTCACAGACAATATGGAAAAATTTGAGCTTGGTATCGCAGTATCAAAGCTGTACGATTTCCTGTGGGAGGAGTTCTGTGACTGGTATATCGAGATGGTAAAACCAAGACTCTGGGACGACGCAGACGAGACAAAGGCAGCTGCACTCTGGACATTGAAGACGGTTCTTACAACCGGTCTGAAGCTGTTGCATCCATATATGCCATTTGTAACAGAGGAGATCTTCTGTACACTGACCGACGAGGAATCTATCATGATCTCCAAGTGGCCGGAATATGACGAGGCATTTGATTTCAAGGCAGATGAGGCTGCTGTGGATAAGATCAAGGAAGCTGTACGCGGTATCCGTAACGTGCGTACAGAGATGAACGTTGCACCGAGCAGAAAGGCAAGTGTCTATGTTGTATCGCCGAAGGAAGACATTCGTGCAATCTTTACGGCAAGTAAGAATTTCTTCGCTATGCTTGGCTATGCAAACGAGGTACATGTACAGGCAGATAAGAGTGGAATCGCAGATGATGCGGTATCGGTTGTGATCCATGATGCAGCGATCTACATTCCATTTGCAGAGCTTGTGGATATCGAGAAGGAGATCGAGCGTCTGACGAAGGAACAGACAAAGTTAGAGGCAGAGATCAAGCGTGCATCCGGTATGCTTGCAAATCCAAAGTTTGTAGATAAGGCACCTGCAGCAAAGGTTGAGGAAGAACGTGCAAAGCTGCAAAAGTATACAGAGACATTGGAGCAGGTAAAGGAAAGACTTGCGAATATCGCAAAATAGTCACTGGGAGAGGCTGTTTGAAACGGCAACAGGTGAGAATCGATGAATAACGAAAAGATCTTAAAAAAGAAAATACAACAATATCTGCTGATGCCATTGGCACTGACTGTGCTTCTGGTTGGCATGGTGATCGTGCTGTATGTACATGACAAAAAGAGCGGTGCGATTGCCGCTGCGGCAGTTTTTATCTTCGTTGTATGTGAGATTATATTTTTCATTGTAATGAAGGCGGCGATCATGCCGGTTGTCTTCCGGTTTGCGCTGGAACAGGGGCAGATTCAGAAGGAGCTTTTGAAAGAGCTGGATATTCCGTATGCGCTGCTGGATACGGATGGTAAGATTCTGTGGGGCAATGCAAAGTTTATCGAAGAGATTGGCGTTGGATCCAAGAAGCGGATTCGGAAAAACATTTCGGCATTCTTCCCGGCGGTGGATGCGGAGGCGTTATCGTCCGAGGAAATGCAGATGGATCTGGAATATAACGACCGTGTCTATCGGGCATTGTTGCGCCGTATCGATTTTTCCGAGGCGTTAGTGGATTCGGATGAGGATGCGATGGTCGATCATCAGGCAGATGCCATGATTACTTTGTATTTGTATGATGAAACAGAGCTTCGGATCTACAAGAAGGAAAATGAAGACCAGAAGCTTGTCGCAGGACTGTTGTATATTGATAATTACGATGAGGTTATGGAGAATACAGAGGAGGTTCGTCATTCGCTGGTGGAAGCACTGGTTGACCGACGAATCAACATGTATCTTTCCACGATCGACGCGATTGGAAAGAAGCTGGAGAAGGATAAATATTTCTTCGTATTCCGGCAGCAGTATCTGCCACAGCTTCGTGAGACAAAGTTTGCGATTCTGGACGAGGTAAAGAGTATCAATGTCGGAAACGAGATTCCAGTTACGTTAAGTATCGGTGTCGGTGCTGGAACAGACAGCTTTGCGCAGGCGTATGAGCGGGCGCGTACCGCAATCGGACTGGCACTTGGACGAGGCGGTGATCAGGCAGTTGTTAAATATGGTGATAAGACGACGTATTTTGGTGGAAAGAGTGCAGGAACTGAGAAGTCCGCAACCGTTAAGGCGCGTGTTAAGGCACAGGCGTTCCAGGAGCTTCTGACAAGTAAAGACAGTGTTATTATCATGGCACACAAACGACCAGATGCGGATGCGTTTGGTTCGGCAGTGGGCGTGTATCGTCTGGTTAAGACGTTAAATAAAAAGGCATATATCGTAGTGAATGAGGTGACCTCAGCCATCCGCCCGATCATCAGCGGATTTATGGGGAACAGCGTTTACGGCGATGATATGATCATCAACAGTGAACAAGCAATCAGCCGGGTAACTCCGAACACGCTGGTTGTCGTAACGGATGTGAATAAACCAAGCATGACCGAGTGTGAGGAGCTGCTCAGTCTGGCAAAGTCTATCGTGGTATTTGATCACCATAGACAATCGGACGAGGTGATCGAGAATGCAACACTTTCGTATATCGAGCCATATGCAAGCTCTGCATGTGAGATGATTGCGGAAATCCTGCAGTATATCGAGGGCAAGGTAAAGCTTCGTCCAATCGAGGCGGATGCCATGTATGCTGGTATCGTGATTGATACAGATAATTTCCTGACCAAGACGGGTGTGCGTACATTTGATGCAGCATCGTACCTGCGCCGGAGTGGTGCGGATGTCGTTCGTGTCAGAAAGATGTTCCGAAGTGATATGTACACGTATCGCCAGTTGGCAGAGGGCGTCATCAATTCGGAGATTTATATGGAGCATTTTGCGATTTCCACGGTCGATCCAAAGGAATCCGATGCACCGACGGTGGTTGCGGCGAAGGTTGCGAACGACCTGCTCAACATCGAAGGAATCCGTGCATCGTTTGTTACGACAGAGAAGGATGGCACGGTTTATATGAGTGCACGGTCGGTCGACGATGTAAATGTGCAGATTATTATGGAAAAAATGGGTGGCGGTGGACATGCAAATATCGCCGGAGCCCAGTTTACAAATAGTACAAATGAATTGGTATTGATCCAGTTAAAGACGCTTTTAGATGAGATGTATCGGGAAGGCGATATTTAGGAATTAAGGAGGAACCAGACATGAAAGTTATTTTATTGCAGGACGTAAAAAGCCTTGGAAAAAAAGATCAGATTGTAGAAGTATCCGATGGATATGCAAGAAATATGCTGCTTCCAAAGAAGCTTGGTATGGAAGCAACCTCAAAGAACCTGAATGATTTGAAGCTGAAGAAGGCACATGAGGATAAGGTTGCCGCAGAGGTGCTGGCAGACGCACAGGCACTTGCCGCACAGATTGAGAAGGAGAGCATCACGCTTTCCATCAAGATGGGTGAAAACGGAAGAACCTTTGGTTCCATTTCTTCTAAGGAAATTGCAGAGGCAATCAAGTCGCAGCTTGGACATGACATCGACAAAAAGAAGATTGTTATGAAGGATGCCATCAAGGCACCGGGCACACGTACGGTTGGAATCAAGCTGCATACAAAGGTAACCGCAGATCTTACCGTGAAGATTGAGGAAGCTTAATTTTATGGATGAAAATACGATAAGACGTGTACAACCGCATAATGAAAAGGCGGAGCAGGGAATCGTGGGAACAATGCTTGTAAACCGGGATGCGATTTCTGATCTGGTGGATATGCTGACAGGAGAAGATTTCTACAATAAGCAGTACGGAATTCTCTTCGATAACATGGTTGAACTGTACTCTGAGGGCGCAAGTGTTGATCCGATCACGCTGGTAGAACGGCTGAGGATGAAGGATATCCCGGAAGAAGTGGCAAACACAGTGACGCTGGCACAGTTAGTGCAGTCAGCGCCGTTATATGCTCCGGTGAAGGACTATGCGAAGATTGTCAAGGATAAGGCGGCACTCCGACAGCTGATCAAGCTTTGTGAGAATACCGAGAAGGATGGATACCAGTCACAGGAACCGGTTGAAGTCATTATGGAGCGCGCAGAACAGAGTATCTTCAAGCTCGTGCAGAACCGAAACGGCTCCGAGGATACAGTGCCGATCCGCGAGATTGTGATGAATGTCATTCGTGAGATGGAGGAAGCGGCAAGAAACGATGGTAAGGTTACCGGTGTTCCGACGGGATTCCGGGATTTGGACAATATGCTGACTGGTATGCATGCCGGAGAACTTTTGCTTGTAGCAGCCAGACCTGCGATGGGTAAGACGGCATTTGTCTTAAATATTGCGCATCATCTGGCGGTTATGAAACATATTCCGGTTGGATTCTTCTCATTGGAGATGAGTAAGGAACAGCTGGCAAGCCGTATTCTGGCGGTAGATGCAATGGTTGATTCCAAGAGTATGAAGGTCGGCGATCTGTCGGATGATGACTGGGATAAGGTCATCGAAAGTACAGAGGCAGTTGCTAATTCGCCGTTATACATAGAGGAAAATTCATCGGTTACAATCTCAGAGCTTCGTTCAATCGCAAGAAAATGGAAGCAGAATTATGGAGTGCAGGTTATCATGATCGACTACCTGCAGTTGATGAGCCCAAGCCGTGCCGTGGAGAGCCGGCAGCAGTTTATCGCGGAGGTTTCCCGTGCATTGAAGAACTTGGCGAAGGAACTGAAGATTCCAATTATTGCATTGTCGCAGCTTTCCCGTGCGGTAGATGCAAGACCGGACCACAAGCCAGTGCTTTCGGATTTGCGAGAGTCTGGATCTATCGAACAGGATGCCGATGTGGTTATGTTTATTTATCGAGACGAATATTACAATCCGGAGACAACGACAAAACCGCAGACCGCGGAGATCATCATTGCCAAGCAGCGTAGTGGTGAGACGGGCAGCGTCGATCTTCGTTGGATTGGAAAATATACGAAGTTCGCAGATCCGGAGAAGCATTATAAAGGGTAATCTGTGGCGAGAAGCAGGGAGGCAAAAAACAGATGGGGAATCGATATAAGAGAATGGTAACACTTGGCATGATCAGTTTCACGGCGCTTCTGGCGTGGGGATACTGCATGCTTGCATATCGTTCACAGGCAGTCTATGTTGCGATAATCTCGCTTGTATTGGTGGGAAGTATCTATGCGTTGCTTCTGTCCTTTGTCGACATCAAAGTGGCGAAAGAACAGGCAATGCAGGAATATGTGACAAAGACCTTGCAGGAATATACGAAAAAAGAGGATACGGAGATCCTCAACGATATGGAACGTCTGGCAAAGGCGTCCTATGTCCAGCAGAGAAAGACAAACACCTATCTGTCTGCGCAGGCAGAGCAGTTGGATGAGGCGTTGAAAAAGACGATCAAGATTCTGATCAATTATGATCGGAAGAAGGAAGAGGAAGCAGTACAGCAGGCGGAACAGATGCAGAAGGAACTGGAAATGCAGGCAGCATTGCAGGCACAGAAGGAGCCGGATCATACTGCACTGGTGCTGGAGGAGTTTGGCAAGCTGGCAGGCGATGTACAGGCAGTGGTTGCCCAGTTACAGCAGGTGACAGCCCAGCTTACTGCATTGCGTGAGGCAGTGGATGCGATCGAGATGCCGAAATATGTGGAGGCAGCACCATCAGTAGAGGCAGCATCGACAGCCGTTACCGCGGATGTGCAAAAACGAGTGCCGGAAGATGAGCAACCGGAAGTGGTAACGAATGTTGAGAATACGACTGAGACTGATGTACCAGAGTCACAGATCCCCGGTGGAATTGAGAATGATACAGCTGATGAGGCAGAACTAGAAATCGCAGATGATTCTCTGACTCAGACAGATGATACACCAGCAGAGGTAGAGGCAGCATCAACAGAAGAACCAGAAACGGTTGCAGAAGAGGCTGCACCAACAGAAGAAACAGAGCCTGCATTTAATACGGAGGACTTCTTCTCGCAGTTTGGCGGTAGTGCCGATAAGGAATTAAAGGAAGAGGCAGAATTCAAGGAAGAAGCAGCCAATACAGGTATGTTAGATCAGAGTATGATCGATGCTCTGCTTGGCAATCTGCAGGCAGATAAACCGGCAGAGGATGTGAAGAATGCAGATGTGATCCCGTTTCCACAACAGGGACAGACAGATCTGTCCACAGAGGAAGCACATGCGGAGGAAGTTGCAGAGGCAGTGCACGAAGTAGAGCAGGATATCACAGATACAACGATGAATATGGATGCAGAACCAGCACCGACAATGCCAGTGGACGACAATCCAAACCGGACACTGTCGCCAGAGGAGATTGCGGCGTTATTTGCATCTATGCAGTAAAGAATAGAGAATGAATCATTGCAAAAGTATCAGGGGTGGGTACTTTTGCAATTCTTTTATAGGAGGAAGTTACATGGAGAGAACAAAAGCGATCGTCAAATTCTTTTCGCAGGAACCAATTGAGAATGTGATGGTGATGATGAAATACATGCCGGAACGCGTGATTTTTCTCGGACACAAAGATAATATGATTACGAAGCAGATCCGGGATATCGAGCAGTTTCGTGACCACAAATATCCAGATGTGGAATTGGAATTTATTGAGGTACCAAAGGATGATCTCGATAACATTATAGGAACTCTGGCGGGCATTATCCGGGAATATCCGGGGATTCGGTTTGCTCTGACCGGTGGTAGTGAGATGCTTCTGATCGCGCTTGGGTGTATTTCCGCAAGAATGGAAGTCAGCAAGCTGCGTATCGATCCATTTACCGGAAAGGAAATTGATGTCCGTGGTTCGAAGGTGATCACGTCCGATTATCACTTTAATATCAGTATCGCGGAGGATATCATGCTGCATGGCGGTCTGCTCACGAAGGAGACGGGAAGTATCTCCGAGTGGAAATTTACCGATCAGTTCCGGGAGGATATCCGGATTATGTGGGATCTGTGCCGTAGATACCGTGGAGATTGGAACAAACATTGTGGAGTCATTGACGAACTTCGCAAGAACACACCGAACCAGCGGGAAGGTTGGAGTGAGTTATACATCAATCAGCTTGGCGATGCCATCCGTCTGCTGCGGGATCTGTATGAGATTGGCATGCTCAAGGATTACGAAGAACACGGGAAAAAAGTGATGTTTCGGTTCAAGAATAATCAGATCAAGAAGATTATCGCAAAGGCAGGAAACATGCTGGAGCTGCATGTCTATGAGGTAGCGACGCGGGAAGGTTACCTGTTCTCGGATGCGGTGATCGGTGCGCATATTGACTGGGATGGTGAGGTGCATGACACGATGAATCCCGGCTATGATACGATGAACGAGATCGATGTGATCCTGATGAAGCAGGTGTGTCCGATCTTTATCTCCTGCAAGAGTGGTAAGGCAGGTGGAAATGCGCTGCATGAGTTAGAGACCGTATCACGAAAATTCGGTGGCAAATATGCCAGAAAGGCACTTGTTTTAGCACGTGCCTGTGATAACACGACTGGCACGATGTTCTTCAAGCAGCGAGCAAGGGATATGCATATCTGGATCATCGATGATGTATTTCGGATGAGTGATGAGCAGCTGCTCAATAAATTGAAGAGGATATAAAGATAATAAAAGGGGCGTTTTATAACGCCCCTTTTTGCATTCTGCATAATACACTAATCTATATTAAAATTACATCTTCAACAGATTATCATTATCAAAATAATCAATCTTCATAGAGCGGCGGACATCTTCAAGTGTCTTGCCTGCCGTCTCTCTGGCTTTCTTGCTGCCAGCCTTCAGGATATCATAAACATCTGGAAGCTTCTGCTCCCACATCTTACGGCGCTCACGGATTGGAGCAAGCTCAGCCTGAAGCACATTGTTCAGGAACTTCTTCACCTTTACATCGCCAAGACCACCACGTGTGTAATGTTCCTTCAGCTCGTCCATACCAGAATACTCTGGAAGGAACTCTGCGAAATACTCTGGCTTGCTGAATGCATCGAGGTAGATAAATACCGGATTGTCCCGGATCTTCGACACGCAGATGGTTCGGATCGGTGAACATCGACATAACCTTCTTCTTGATATCCTCTGGCTCCTCTGCAAGATAGATGCAGTTGCCAAGAGACTTACTCATCTTTGCCTTACCATCGATACCCGGCAGACGCAGACATGCGCTGTTTTCCGGAAGCACGATCTTTGGATCCGTCAGTGTCTCGCCATATACGGTATTGAACTTGTGTACGATTTCCTTACACTGCTCGATCATTGGCATCTGATCCTCGCCAACCGGTACATGGGTTGCGCGGAATGCTGTGATATCGGCTGCCTGACTGATTGGGTAGCAGAAGAAACCAACCGGGATGCTTGCCTCGAAGTTACGCATCTGAATCTCAGCCTTTACAGTCGGGTTACGCTGTACACGAGAAACGGTAACAAGGTTCATATAATAGAATGTAAGCTCCGTCAGTTCCGGGATCATGGACTGGATGAAGATCGTTGCCTTCTCCGGGTCAAGTCCACATGCGAGGTAATCAAGTGCAACCTGCATGATGTTCTGACGTACCTTCTCCGGGTGCTCTGCATTATCTGTGAGTGCCTGTGCGTCCGCGATCATGATATAGATCTCATCATAGACACCAGAATTCTGAAGTTTCACACGCTCTTTCAAAGAGCCTACATAATGTCCAACATGCAAACGTCCTGTCGGACGATCGCCAGTTAAAATAATCTGTTTCATAGTAGAAGTCCTCTCTTATAAAATATCACACTCTATAGAATACTCATTTTGCGTTGGAAGGTCAAGCAAAATTGCGAAAAAGGAGCAGGAATCTTACTTGTCTGCCACATATAAAACAGGTATAATAAAAAAAGAATGTGTACGGATAAACAAATGATGCGAATGACAGGGGGTAGCAATGGCAACCATCAGTTTATGTATGATCGTGAAAAATGAAGAGCAGGTTCTGGCGCGGTGTCTGGACAGTGTCGCTGACCTGATGGACGAGATCATCATTGTGGATACAGGTTCCACCGACCGCACGAAGGAGGTCGCGGCACGCTATACCGATCAGATCTATGATTTTACGTGGATTGGCGATTTCTCGGCGGCGCGGAATTTCTCATTCTCCAAGGCGACGATGGAATACATCTATGCGCCGGATGCGGACGAGGTGCTTGATGCGGAGAACCGGGCGCGTTTTCGTGATCTGAAGAACTGTCTGCTTCCGGAGATTGAGATCGTGCAGATGTGGTACGTCACAGAAGCGTTCAATACAGTTATGAATGTGAAACGGGAGCTTCGCCCGAAGCTCTTTAAGCGTCTTCGGACGTTTACGTGGATTGACCCGGTGCATGAGACGGTGCGGTTAGATCCGGTTGTGTTCGACAGCGAGATCGAGATCTTACACAAGCCATTGTCTGTCCATGGCAGCCGGGATTTTGAGATCTGTGAGCGGATCTATGCAAGGGATGGTGCGTTGTCGCCAAAGCTTCGAAAGATGTATGCGAAGGAACTGCTAAAATGTGGTGAGCTGCCGGATTTTGAGCGGGCAGAGGATTTCTTCACGATGGAATGGGAGAAAGATCCGATGGCGGAAGCGGGCAGAGAGGCAGCCTGCGTGCTGGCACATCTGGCAAGACTGCAGGGGAACGGCGCGGAGCTTATGAAATACGCACTCCGGGATATGCTTGATACGCCGTGTGCGGAGATCTGCTATGAGCTTGGAAGCTATTATCAGGAAATGAAAGATTATGATGAGGCAATCGTTTGGTATCAGAATGCCGTTTCTGAGACGGAATGTATTCTGGATGTAGAGGCAGGTGGAAAGAAGAGTCTGGAGGGGTTGGTTGCCTGCTACGAGGCTTTGCTTGCGCAGGCGGAAAAAGCAGAATTACAGACATCATCGGAACAGCAAAAGCAGTCCATAGAAATATATGAACAGCAGCTTGTGACGTACCGGGAGGCACTTGCAGACTGGCAGCTACCGGAAGAATGACAGGGGTGAAATTATGTCAGATGGAATGATTATTTTGATTGTGATAGCTGTATTTGTGGTTTTATCGTTGATAGCAACGATTGCGAATATAAAGGCGAAACCACCGAAACCAATCGAAAAAGGAAACTTGAATAGACCGTCTCATTACATGTACAAGACAGAGACAACATTGGATGATAAGATTGCGCATTTGTTTATACCGGAACCATTGCGTGTAGATCCGCCTCCGATGGTGGGGGATGTGGCTATGGATCTGGTCGAACAGCAGGAGCGGGAAGAACTGGCAGAAGAACGGAGACAAAAACAGATTACAGAATCCATTTTGGCACAGAACAAACGTGATTACCGTCAGGATGTGAAGTCTGGAAGAATCTGGATCTGTCCAAAATGCAGGAAGAAAAATGAAAAATACGTCACAACCTGTACCTGTGGAACGCCGAAGCCAGCAAAATAAGAAAAGATAAAAAAAGCGAGTATGCCAAATGCATACCCGCTTTTTCTGTGCGATCGTCTGTATAATACATAATACATTATGCCTGAATGATCGTATTGATGATTCCGACAGTATCTGCAAAGATCTGCTTCATCTGCGCCAGATGGTTGCGCCCCATCTCGGTAATATGATAATAGACACGCTTGGACTTCGGCGTTTTCTGTACCGTTTCCATCGTAACATCGCCCTGCTCCTTCAACCGTCCGAGTACGGGATACATAGACGCTTCCATAAGGGAGAACTGTCCATTGCTGCGCTTTTTAATTTCCTGTGCCAACTGGTAGCCGTACATCGGTTCCTCGCATAACAGCGAGAGAAGGATGATTTCTACAGAGGCTCGTTTGAGGTTTGTAATAATCGTCTGCATATTCGTCCTGCCTTATTCCTGAATTGCCCGCGATTCAACGACCACAGGTTCGTGGGTTACAACGGTGTAACGTGATTTGATCAGGTCTATGAGAACATCTTGATTCTTCTCACATGTCTCTCGTCGTTAGAAAATGGTGTATCCACGAATTTGTCCACGATCATAAGTGCAAGACCAGGTCCGATTGTACGTGCGCCCATGCAGAGTACATTGGCGTTGTTGTGCTCGCGGGTTGCCTGTGCAGAGAAACAGTCACTGCAGAGTGCGGCGCGGACACCTTCGACCTTATTTGCAACCATGCTCATACCGATACCGGTACCGCAGATGAGAATACCCAGATCCTGCTTGCCGGCAGCGATCGCCTCTGCAACAGCCTTTCCATAGATTGGGTAGTCACAGGATGCTGTGCTGTCACAGCCATAATCGGTCACTTCATAGCCACGCTCCTGTAAATGCTTAATCACCTCTAATTTCAATTCGTAACCGCCGTGGTCACTTCCAATTGCGATTGTCATATCTTAAATCCTCCTGTAATTTTATGAAATACATGCAAACCATATATAAATATAAGAATGTACATAATTACGAATTCTACGCAGACGCGCTTCCGCTCAGCTCATCACGCAGCGGTACTAAATTCGCGACAAAATCAGTCGCTCATTAAGTGCCGGCGTGCTTCGATGGTCTGCTTTAGAATTGTAATTATGTACATCATACATTAATGTGGTTTGCATGTATGATATCTACACGGTGATGACTCTGTGTCCTGCCGCCTTTAACAGCCGGTTCATAATGGCACCACCGAGTTCGTTCTGGTCAAATGCTTCGCTGTACATATATTCCATCTGTTCGCTGTCACATTCACGCAGGGCGGCATAAAGCCGTGCGGAAATCGTCTGTCCCTTGCTACCCTCGCCGACGATCAGTACATGCGAATAGTTCTTATATAAGGATGCATGCTCCTTGGTTGTGAGAATCGCAACCTTGTAGCCCTGTGCTTCCTTTTCATTTACAAGTGCCTTGATTTTCTCCGCTACGCGCAATGTTTCCGCTTCGGTCGCGTTGTAGGAGACCTTGACACCGGAATGCAGACTTGCCCGGTTTGCCGATTCGTCTGCGACAGCTTCCACGATACTGAGTGTTCCGTGTGGCGCATAGTGTGTATATTTCATGCCGGGTGCTTTCGGACGAAGATTCGGGTCCGGCTCGATAATAGCTGGATCGATCGTCACGTCGCCGACGATCTCGGAGAGCATCGTCTTCGTGATAAAGCCCGGTCGAAGAATCGTTGGGATCGTGCCTGTCATATCGACGATCGTCGATTCAATTCCGATTCCGACGGCACCACCATCTAATATCATCTCGATGCGGCCGTCCATGTCCTCCCATACATGCTGTGCGGTCGTCGGTGATGGCCTGCCGGAAGTGTTTGCAGATGGGGCTGCGATGGAGACACCGCTTGTGCGGATCAGCTCCTGTGCGATTGGGTGGGATGGCATCCGGATCGCAACGGTCGGCAGTCCGCCGGTCGTTCCGTCTGGAACGATGGCGAGCTTCGGAAAGATGATCGTCAGTGGACCAGGCCAGAAAGCTTCCATCAGCATGTGCGCTTTCTTCACCATGTCCGGGTGTGTCCGGTTCATCGTCTCGAGATCTGCCAGCTTCTCTACCGCATCGGTATCTGCGATGTGGACGATCAGCGGATTGTCGCTTGGCCGTCCCTTGGCAGCGTAGATCTTTGCGGCTGCATCTGCATTTAATGCGTCAGCACCTAATCCATAGACTGTCTCGGTCGGAAATGCGACCAAGCCGCCGTCCTGCAGGATTTTCGATGCCTCTGCAATTGCTTCTTTGTTATTTCCATTTAATAGTTTCGTTTCCATGCCGCTATTTTACATCAATCGTTAGGGAATGACAACCTTTTCGCGAAAAATACAATTCTGAAATACTGTTTAATTCGGTGTATAAATGATTGAAAAATAAGGAAAAATCTTATATAATAAGCTTTGTGTATATCTGATTGTATTGGAAGGGTTTTAATGAATAACAAAGAAAGAAGCCAGGTCTTAAAGATGCTGTATCTCATCACGCAGATTGGGTTTACGATGGTGGTTACGATCTTTATAAGCATGGGCATCGCATATCTGATAAAGCGTATATTTGGGAAGGATTTTATGGTATGGTTTATCGTGATCGGTGTGCTGGCGGGTTTTCGCTCCGTGTATATTCTTATACGGAAATTCCTGAATAATTCGGATAATAAACACAAGTAAGTGGAGGCAAAAAGACAGGCATAGCATGGCAGAGGTTCACAGAATATTGAAGGAAATGTATATCGGCATGGCTGTCTGTATGATCGTCTTTCTGGCGATCGGTGCATTTTTTATGCGTCCATATTATATCTTTGCTCTTGCACTGCTCGTCGGCAATCTCGGCGGGGCACTGCGCATTTATCATATCTATGATGTGCTCGATCAGGCACTCGATATGGGCGAGGCAGGTGCGAAGAAAAAGGTGATCGTGAACAGTCTGCTGCGTATGGTTGTGACACTTGCTTTGCTGGTAGGTTCTATATATCTTGGAATTACAGCATTTGCAGGCGTGGCACTTGGCATGATCGAACCGAAGATCTGCGCCTATCTGCAACCACAGATGCGGAAATGGTTGATTCGCCTTGGGCTTGAAGAACCTGAGGAAGAACATAAAGACAAAAATTAAAAAAGGAGGAAAAGCGTATGAGGAGTGGGTTTGCCACTGGAATACAAGTAATCAGTAACAGCTCCGAAGATGTAGATTTCTATATCCACGAACTGTATCCGATTCATTTCTTTGGCACGACGGTATATATTACCACCACCCATGTCTGCACCTTCATTGTACTGCTGGTGATTGCGATCTTAGCAATCTGTGCCAGAAGAAGTGTGCTGAAGACGCGGGATAACCCAAGTAAATTCGCCACTGGAGTCGAGCTTGCCATCGAATCACTGATCAAGTTCGTCAACAGCACGATGGGAAAAGAAGCTGGTAAGCATTATATCAATTACATCGGGACCTTGTTCATATTTGTACTTTTTTCGAACATATCCGGCTTGTTTATGCTTCGGCCGCCGACCGCGGATTACGGAACGACGCTCTGTATCGCACTTGTATCATTTGTCATGATACAGTACGCATCCATTCGTTACCAGAAATGGGGTGCATTCAAGAGTCTGTTCGATCCGATATTCCTGTTCTTCCCGATCAACGTGATCAGTGAGTTTGCCACACCGGTATCACTGTCGCTGCGTTTGTTCGGTAATATTCTGGCAGGAACCGTTATGATGGCACTTTACTATGGCATGCTGCCGATATTTGTAAAGATTGGTATTCCATCGGCACTGCATGTGTACTTCGATTTGTTCTCAGGTGTGATCCAGGCGTATGTATTCTGTATGCTGACGATGACATTTGTTGCAAATAAGCGAAATGTAGAAGGGTAATAAGATTTAATATTTAGAAAAACGGAGGAATTATTTCATGAATGGTATTACAGGTGAAACAATAGTTAACGCTGCATCCGCAATCGGTGCAGGTATTGCAGTTTGTTCCGGTATCGGTCCTGGTATCGGTCAGGGTATCGCTGCCGGTTACGGTGCTTCCGCAGTTGGACGTAACCCGGGTGCAAAGGGTGACATCATGTCAACGATGCTTCTTGGACAGGCGGTAGCCGAGACAACCGGTCTGTACGGTCTGGTTGTATCACTTCTTCTGATGTTCGTTAAGCCTTTCAAGTAAGAACAAAATTAGGAGGAGTAAAATATGACAGGAATTGCAAATATCGCGCTTCTGTCAGAGGAGACGGGCCGTATCTTCGGTCTGGATGCGCAGCTTCTGTTCGATATTCTGATACAGGGACTTGCGGTATTTCTGCTCTTCATCTTTCTGACTTATGTGCTGATCAACCCGGTGCGCAAGGTGCTCGAGGACAGACAGAACAAGATTAAGGATGACCTTTCCCATGCGGCGACAGACCGCGCGGAGGCAGAGAAGCTTCGTGCAGAGTATGATGAGAAGATCAAAAATGCGAACAGCGAAGCGGGTGAGATCCTTTCTTCCGCAAGAAAACGTGCGGTGAAGAACGAGGAAAACATCATTGCCGAGGCGAAGGAAGAGGCAGGACGCATTATCGACAGAGCAAACAGCGAAGCCGAGCTTGAAAAAGAACGTGTGAAGGATGAGGTGAAACAGGAGATCATCGGCGTAGCAACCGCGATGGCAGGAAAGTTCGTTGCATCCTCTCTCGATGAGAGCACACAGGCTTCTCTGATTGATGAGACGCTGAAAGAGATGGGTGATGATACATGGCGAGACAAGTAGAAACAACCTATGGAGATGCACTTTTGGAACTTGCCTTGGAAGAAGGCAGTCTGAATATGCTCTACGAAGAAGCGCAGGCTCTTGTGACAGTGTTACAGGAAAACGAAGAATTGCTCCGCATTCTCAAGCATCCACAGATTGACAAGGACGAGAAGCGGAAGATAGTGGATAACATTTTCAAAGGACGCGTATCAAAGGATATGGTCGGATTGTTCGGCATCATGGTTGAGAAAGATCATGGCAGCAAGATTGTAGATGTGCTTCACTATTTTATCAGACAGGTAAAACGAGTAAAAAATATAGGAGTTGCAAGTGTGACAAGTGCGGTTGCACTTACCGGTGCACAGAAGGCATCAATCGAGAAGCGTCTGCTTGAGACGACAGATTTCGCTTCGATGGAAGTAACCTATACGGTAGATGCATCCATCATCGGCGGGCTTGTGATCCGAATTGATGACAGAGTGGTTGACAGCAGTATCAAAACCAAGATTGAGACGATGTCAAAGGCACTCGCACAATCATAAGAAGGAGGTGTTCGTGTTCCATGAATTTAAAACCGGAAGAGATTAGTTCCGTAATCAAAGAACAGATTAAGAACTATGAGACAAAACTGGAAACATCCGACGTTGGAACAGTTATCCAGGTAGCGGACGGAATTGCACGTATTCACGGTCTTGAGAATGCGATGCAGGGCGAACTTCTGGAATTCCCAGGTGAAGTATACGGCATGGTTATGAACCTGGAAGAAGACAATGTAGGTTCGGTTCTTCTCGGTGATCATAAAAATATCAACGAGGGAGATATAGTGAAGACAACAGGACGCGTGGTGGAAGTGCCTGTTGGCGATGCGATGCTTGGTCGTGTCGTAAATGCGCTCGGTCAGCCAATCGATGGCAAAGGACCAATCGCAACCACGAAGTCAAGACAGATTGAGAGAGTCGCATCGGGCGTTATCTCCCGTAAGTCGGTTGACACACCGCTTCAGACAGGTATCAAGGCGATTGACGCCATGGTTCCGATCGGAAGAGGACAGCGTGAGCTGATCATCGGCGACAGACAGACCGGTAAGACAGCAATCGCGATCGATACGATCATCAATCAGAAGGGGCAGGGCGTAAACTGTGTCTACGTTGCAATCGGTCAGAAGGCATCGACCGTAGCAAATATCGTAAAGACATTGACAGAGTACGGCGCAATGGCATACACAACAGTCGTTGCAAGTACCGCCAGCGACTTAGCTCCATTACAGTACATTGCACCATACGCCGGATGTGCGATCGGTGAGGAATGGATGGAAGAAGGAAAGGATGTATTGGTTGTATACGACGATCTGTCGAAGCATGCAACTGCTTACCGTACACTCTCCTTGCTTCTCCGTAGACCACCAGGCCGTGAGGCTTATCCGGGTGATGTATTCTATCTGCATTCCAGACTTCTGGAACGTGCAGCAAAGTTGTCGGATGAACTCGGTGGAGGATCGCTTACAGCTCTTCCAATCATCGAGACACAGGCAGGCGATGTATCTGCGTATATCCCGACAAATGTTATTTCCATCACAGACGGACAGATCTATCTGGAGACAGAGATGTTCAACTCCGGTTTCCGTCCAGCCGTAAATGCAGGCCTTTCTGTATCACGTGTTGGTGGTGCCGCACAGATCGGTGCCATGAAGAAGCTTGCTTCCCCAATTCGTGTGGAGTTAGCACAGTACCGCGAGCTTGCCGCATTCTCCCAGTTCGGTTCCGAGCTTGATGAAGATACGAGAAACCAGCTTGCACAGGGTGAAAGAATCAAGGAGATTTTGAAGCAGCCTCAGTATAAGCCAATGCCGGTTGAAAAACAGGTTGTTATCATCTACGCTGCAACAAGAAAGTATCTGCTTGATATCGAAGTAGATCGGATTCTGGAATTTGAGAGTGGATTGTTCGAATACATTTCCACGAAATATCCGGACATCTTCGAGAAGATCCGCGAGGAGAAGAAGCTGTCCGACGAATTAGAGGACGCTTTGAAGAAGGCAATTACGGAATTCAAGGAAACATTCTAATAAATAGAGCGAGGAGGTTGATCTTTCTTGGCATCCATGAGAGACATTAAGCGGCGCAAAGAAAGCGTCCAGAGCACGCAGCAGATCACCAAGGCGATGAAGCTTGTCTCTACAGTTAAGCTTCAGAAAGCACGCGGGAGAGCTGAGAGCAACAAACCATATTTTAATATGCTCTATGATACGATATGTTCCATCCTTGCAATGACGAAAGAACCAAACCATAAATTCCTGAAGGAAAACGGCAGTGACAAGAAGGCAGTTATCGCGATCACATCGAACCGTGGACTTGCCGGTGGTTACAACAACAATGTTGTAAAGGAGATTGTTGCAGCCGGATTTTCGAAGGAGGATACCTATATCTATGGTATCGGAAAAAAAGGTATTGAGGGCTTGACCAGAAAAGGTTACAGCATATATCAGGATGAATCAGAGATCATCAATGCACCATTGTTTGACGATGCGACCGAGCTTACGAAGCAACTTTTGACGCAGTATTCCAAGGGCGAGATTGGTGAGGTGTATATCGCATATACGAATTTCAAGAATACCGTGACACAGGAAGCAAAGCTTATGAAGCTGCTTCCGATCCGGGAGGAAGATTTCACACCGGAGCAGCCAATCAGTGACAATAAGCTGCTGATGAACTTCGAGCCGTCGGAGGAGGAAGTCTTAGACCAGATCGTGCCGAAATATATGTCCAACATTATTTATGGTGCGCTGTTAGAGGCGGTAGCCAGTGAGAATGGTGCGAGAATGCAGGCGATGGATTCCGCGACAAGCAATGCGGATGATATGATCGGAAGCCTGTCACTCAAGTACAATAGAGCAAGACAGAGTGCAATCACGCAGGAGCTTACGGAGATTATTGCCGGAGCTGATGCAATAAGTTAAAGGAGATTAAGGAAATGGCAGATACAAATGTAGGTAAGGTTACCCAGATTGTCGGTGCCGTTATCGATGCGAAGTTTACCGAAGGTAAACTGCCTGAGATTCATGATGCGATAACGATTGCCACAAAGAGCGGTGACACACTGTACGCCGAAGTATCCCAGCACTTAGGGGATGACACCGTTCGTTGTATCGCGATGGGACCGACAGATGGTCTCGTACGTGGTATGGAAGCGGTTGGTACCGGCGCGCCGATTACTGTACCTGTCGGTGAAGCAACACTGGGACGTATGTTCAACGTGTTGGGACAGCCGATTGACAATAAACCGGCTCCAAAGGTAGATACTTACCTTCCAATCCATAGAAAAGCACCAGAGTTTTCAGAGCAGTCAACCGAGACAGAGATTCTGGAAACCGGTATTAAGGTCGTTGACTTGCTTTGCCCTTATCAGAAGGGTGGTAAGATCGGTCTGTTCGGTGGTGCCGGTGTTGGTAAGACAGTATTGATTCAGGAGCTTATCACAAATATCGCGACAGAGCACGGTGGATATTCTGTATTTACCGGTGTTGGTGAGCGAACAAGAGAAGGAAATGACCTGTATTACGAGATGATCGAATCCGGCGTTATCGAGAAGACAACGATGGTATTTGGTCAGATGAATGAACCGCCAGGAGCAAGAATGCGTGTTGGTCTGACGGGCCTCACGATGGCAGAGTATTTCCGTGATCAGGTTGGAAAGGATGTATTGTTATTCATCGACAATATCTTCCGTTTTACACAGGCTGGTTCGGAGGTATCCGCACTGCTTGGACGTGTGCCTTCTGCCGTTGGTTATCAGCCAACCCTGCAGACAGAGATGGGTGCATTGCAGGAGCGTATCACTTCGACAAAGAATGGTTCTATCACATCGGTACAGGCTGTCTATGTGCCGGCCGATGACCTGACAGACCCTGCACCTGCAACTACATTCGCACATTTGGATGCGACAACGGTACTTTCCCGTTCCATCGTAGAGCTTGGTATCTACCCTGCGGTAGATCCTCTGGAGTCTACATCCAGAATCCTCGACCCAAGAGTGGTTGGCGAAGAGCATTACAAGGTGGCACGTGGTGTACAGGAGATTCTGCAGAAGTACAAGGAATTGCAGGATATCATAGCGATCCTGGGTATGGAGGAGCTTTCCGAGGAGGATAAGATCGTCGTTGCCAGAGCAAGAAAGGTACAGAAGTTCCTATCACAGCCATTCCATGTAGCAGAGCAGTTTACGGGACTTCCTGGCAAATACGTTCCACTGTCTGATACGATTCAGAGCTTCAAGGAGATTCTCGAAGGTAAGCATGATGACATTCCGGAGAGCTATTTCTTAAATGCCGGAAGTATCGACGACGTACTTGCGAAGTGCAAGAAGTAGAAATAAATTAGGTGGTATACATGGCAGAAAATAAAATGATGGTTCGTGTGATTGCACCGGAACGGGTATTTTATGAAGGGGAGGCTTCTTTCCTTGAGTTTAATACGATTGAGGGCATCATCGGACTGTACCCAAAACATATACCTATGACTGTGGTTGTTGCACCGGGTGTCCTGAAAATCCGGGAAGATGGTGGTGACAAGGAAGCGGCTTTGCATTCCGGTTTCGCGGAGATTCTGGGCGATTCTGTCACAATTCTGGCAGAGTCGGTCGAATGGCCGGATGAAATCGACATTCATCGTGCCGAGGAAGCAAAGATTCGCGCGGAACGCCGCATCCATGACAACTCACAGGATATCGACCGGGCGGAACTTGCACTGAAGCGTGCGATGCTTCGTCTGGAGATGACAAAGAAAGTGTAATTTATAAAATCCTTGGATAGCAATCATTCATGGAGGATATAGAAAAACAAAAACGCATCGGATATAGAGAATCCTTGCAGTATATAACGATTTGCAGATAAGAAGTTGTATGTGTTCTGATTTAGATTGCTTTAATGGACGCAACCGCAGCTAATTCGCCATCCGTGGCTCAGTAGCTGCTTGCTTGAACGTCCTGTTCAAGCATTGCTGAAAGCGAGCAGAACACGAACAACTTCTAATCTGCAATCGTATCATATACCGCAAGGATTTCTATATCGCAGATGCGTTTTTTATTTTATCCACATATAAAAAGAATGATTGCTACTACAGGATTTCTTTATACACTTCTGATATCGTCTTTGTACTTTGAGGAGACAGGCGGATTGGGGCAAAAATGTTCAAACAGGAAGAAATGCTCCAACCGGAAATTTATGAGAGGCAGGAAAATAGGAGCAAGAGTGGCGAAATAGGGGAGATGCTCCAATCGGAAAGGGTTGAGAATCAAGCGGATTGGGGGTAAAATAGTGAAACAAGAGAAAAACTCCAATTAAAGTGTGCGGAGCATTGCAAGTATGGGAGGAAGACGATATGAGCGAAAAAACGGATGAAGGTCAAAACAGGAATGAATTGGAAGTAAAGCTCAAATCCAAACAACGAACGTACAAGATATTGACAAAGCTTTGCTGGGTTTTCCTGCCTATGCTGGCAGCACCGTTTATTCCTGCATTCTGCGGGGCGGAAGATTCGACGTGGACCTACCGGCTGACTGGAATTGCGGTTGTTTCCATTATGATTGGATTTGCCATAGCGTTAATTGCTGCAAATATAGAGAAACAGATGAAGGAGCTGATTGGACAGTGTGCCGTGTGGGGCGTGTTGGAAGAACAGATGCAGGTACTGGAATATATGCCGACCGGGCATACAAATGAAGATTTCCTGAAAAACTGCAGACTCCTGCCGGAATATAATGAAGTGACCGGCTCTGATTACTTCCATGCGATCTACAGAGGTGCAGAGATCACGTACTGCGATCTTTGCCTGAGGTGGCGAAGCGACAACATGGATCCGGACAGACCGGGATCATCTTCTGCAGTGACGCGATTCCAGGGACCATTTGTGACCATAGTCCTTCCACATAATATAGACGGTGTCGTCCATGTCATTGAGCGGAAAGGCGGGAAGAAACCGGCAGAAGCAATCCGGCTTGGAAATACAGATTTTGACCGGAGATTTACGACTTTGGCAACCGACGAACAGCTTGCAGGAAGCATATTGCCACCGGATGCAATCCTCAGAATACTGCAGCTTCCGAAAGATACCTATCTGGAATTCGCAGGAAATCAGCTCGTTGCTGCAATATACAATGATGAGGACCTGTTCGAAATGAAAGATATCAATGTAAACGATGGCTTGGACGAATACAGGGAGAAATGCCGCAAAGAACTCGCAGAACTGCTGCAGATACTCGATAAACTCATATATGTAGCCAGCAGGTAGGAGAAAAAAGACCAGTATGAAAGGCAGATGTTACACAGATAATTGCGATGTGAACGGGATAATATAAGAGTTGCGGATTTATAATTCTGATATGAGGTATCGTATGACAAGATAAAAACGCATCTATATTTAGAATAGAGCTTCATGTAAGATGCGATATGTTTGAGCCTTAGAATTACTTAATGTTCTTTCTTCTTGTAAGCAATACCTGAACACGATGTTCAGGTAAGCAGCCACTGAGCCATGGATGGCGAATTGGCTGCGGTTGCGTATTTTGAGAATATGTTTGTTAAGAACATTTAGTAATTCTTAGGTTCAATACATTGCATCTACATGTACTCTATTCTAAATATACAGATGCGTTTTGATTTTTCGTCCGTTGAGCATCAACTAAACTTATCCATAAACTTCCCGAACTTCTCAATCTTACTCATCGTATCATTCCGGGCAGCTGCGGAACCGGTCTTTCCTTCCGAAGCTGTCTCACCTGCATTCTGCGGGCTGCTGACACCTGCGGAACCGCCGGTCTCCAATACCGGAGCAAGCCAGATTTTTCCGGAACCACGATATACATTGACCAGACCTTCACCGGATACAGCAGAACCAACCAAAGATTTGGAAGATTTTTCAACCGTAAAATCCAAAGAGGATGACCAGGCAATTGCCATATTTCCATCGATCTTCATCATATCGTTGTCGAGTACAACCTCGATAATCTCATTTCTTGGAACGATACTTTCCAAAGCACAGATACCTGTACCATTCAAGCTTAAGTTGAACAGACCTTCTCTGCCAAATACAGCAGAAGAGAGGTTACTTCTTGCAACAACCTTCTGTGTAACGGTATTGTCACAGGCGAGGAACAATCCGTCATCTAGGACAACACTGCCTCCCCATTCCTGTAGATTCGTGAGCAGGATGTGACGGTAGGTTGGCTCTAACATAACCTGACCATAGCCGGTGTAGATAGGCTTGGCAACCGTCTCTTTGGTAACGGCGGCTTTAGCCATACCAATTAAGAAACCGCCAACACCTTTGACGCCGCTTTCCATCTGAATCTGACCTGCCGTCCACTGCATGGCACCGGCTTGAACGGTGTAACCATTTCCGTTCAGATTAAGCAGAAGCTGACGCTTGTTCACATTCATGCGGGACATGTAGTACTGCAGTTTCGAGGTAGATGGGCTGACACTCATATCCTGCACATATTCCAGTACCTGCATGCCGCCAAGAGCAGAGGTAACCTGTACATTTGTGTTATTTAATAAGCTTTGACTTACCATATATGTACCCTCCCCCCTTATGCGGTTGGTGCCATCAGAATCGAGCCGGTACCACGGTATACATTGACCAGACCTTCGCCGGAAACAGCCGAACCGATCAGCGATTTTGAAGATTTTTCAACCGTGAAATTCAAAGAGCCGGACCATGCGATTGCCATATTTCCATCGATCTTAACCTCGTCATCCTGCAGATTGAACATGATAAGCTCCTGCTGTGGAACCGGACTTTCCAATACAGCGATACCCTGTCCGGAAAGGCTCAGGTTAAATAAGCCCTCTCCGCCGAGCGCAGCAGAGGAAAGTGTCTTACGGCTGACAACCTTATGCTGCAATGTGCTGTCACAGGCAAGGAATAAACCATCATCGAGTACGATCTGCCCCCACTGTGCCACATCGACAAGCAGGATGTGCTTGTAGGTTGGCTCTAACATAACATAACCCTGACCGGTGTATTCTGGTTTGGACATTGTCTCACCGGTTACAGCTGCTCCGAGTGCTTTGCCGAGGAAATTACCGGCACTTACACCGGACTGCATGGATACATTTCCGAGCATCCACTGCATGGCACCTGCCTGTAATTTGCAGGATGTGTTGTTCAGCTCGACCAAAACCTGACGGCGGCGTACATTCATCTCAGCAGAAAAATATGCAGTTTCTGCGTTGTATGGAGAAACTGACAGATCCTTTTGGTGTTCAAAAACACGGTACTGTCCGAGCTGGTTGATACACTGCATGTTGGCGTTGTTGAAAAGATTGTTGATACTAAACATAAATACCTCCCCTTATCCGGCCATATAAATTTGCGGTTTGCATAAGACCGGTTATTCTTATGATTGTTCGGAATCCGTCGTTGCCTTGGACAGTGAAAATGTAAATTCACTTCCGACACCCTCGGTGCTGACAACATTGATATTCTCATTATGTGCCTTGATGATTTCTTTGGTAATCGCAAGTCCGAGTCCGGTTCCCTGTTTGTCTTTGCCACGGGAGCGGTCCGCCTTGTAAAAACGAACCCATACACGGTTCAGGGAATCCTTCGGAATACCACATCCCTCATCCTTCACAGATACAAAAATTTTATCATGTTTTTCCGACAATGTCACGTAAATTGATTTACCATTTGGCGTAAATTTGATTGCATTATCAAGCAGATTGTAGATGACCTGCTCGATCTTTGTCTTGTCTGCATGAACAATCGAATGTTCGGTGTGATTATTTAACCGGATCGCAATCTGCTTCTCGATACAGCGCCCCTCAAAGGAGTTAATCGCAGATAGGACAAGCTCGACAATATCGAAATCCTTGCATACGAGCCAGATACCGTAGGAATCGTAGTTATTTAACTCCAGAAGACTGGAGGTAAGTTTTGTCAGCCGGTTTGTCTGCTGCACGACGATATCTAGGTAATGACTCTGCTTCTCCGGCGGGATCGTTCCATCCTGAATCGCCTCAATATAGCCTTTGATCGAGGTGAGCGGAGAGCGGAAATCGTGTGAGATATTGGAGATAAATGCCTTTCGGTACTCGTCCAGTTTTGCCAGTTCTGAAGCCATGTATTCAAGTGTGGATGCAAGCTGACCAATCTCGTCGTTGGAATGAATATCCATTGGCGTGTCGAAGTTACCAGTGGAATATTGCTCTGCTACGGAGTTGATTTTCCGGATTGGACGCATGACTTTACCCGAGATGATACCAAGTAGGGCAAAGGAAATGATAATCATAAACAGATACGGTGCATAAATCAGTTTTACGATTTTTTCCTGAATATTCTGCAGCTGTTCCACCGTAGAATGAATCAATAGCATACCGTTTGGCTGGTTGTTAATATGGATTGGAATGGCAACAGAAATAACGTTGCTTTTGAACGTATTGTAAAATTTGCCATTAAAAGACTGCGCGGTGTAGATATCAAAATCCGGGTCAACGAGGAATATATTTTTGGGGTTATCTGGATGTCCGTCTGCATTCGCAAATCCATAGATGATGCCTTTTTCATCGGTAACCCAGATGCTGGCATTCAGTTTGTCACTGTAATAGCGTAGACTTTCTTGCAATTCATCTTTGGTGTAAACGCCCTGCACATATCCTGCGACTGTCTGATCCGCGATTAAAAATGCTTCATTTGTCAGTACTTCTGTTCGGTCATCGACAAGCATGCTTCGTGTGACGTTGGAGGCATAGAGGACGATAAATCCAAAACAAACCGTAAAAATAACCAAAAAACTTATGAATATTTTATCAAACAGAGAGTGGCGTAATGTCATGTTACTTTACCTCGAATTTATAACCTTTGCCCCATACCGTAGAGATTGACCAGTTGTGATTTTCGTTCAGTTTTTCACGCAGACGCTTGATATGGACGTCTACCGTTCGCGAGTCTCCGGCATATTCGTAGTCCCAGAGACGGTCAAGCAGCTGATCACGTGTAAATACCTGGTTTGGACGTTTGGCAAGAAAATACAAAAGCTCCAGCTCCTTCGGCGGCATCTCCACCGATTCACCATCCAAAGTTACAGTGTAGTTGGTCATATTGATAAGTAAGCCGTCATATTCGACGAATTCACCCTGATGATCGGTAACTTCAGCGATGCTTACAGGTGCAGCAGTGGTTACAGCTTGGGTCATAACGGTACGACGCAAAACCGCTTTGACTCTTGCAACCAGTTCGTTGGAATCAAACGGTTTGATCATATAGTCATCGGCGCCGAGCTTTAAGCCGAGCACCTTGTCGAACACTTCCCCCTTCGCGGAAAGCATGATGATCGGTGTCTGGCGTGTCTTGCGGATTTCCGTGCAGACCTCATAGCCATCAATATCCGGGAGCATGATATCCAATAAGATCAAGTCAGGATTGAAGGTGGCTGCGAGTGCAAGTGCGTCCTTGCCTGTGTATGCGATTTCAGTTGCAAAGCATTCCTTTAGTAAATACAAAGAGATAAGCTCTGCGATATTTTCGTCGTCATCGACGATCAGGATTCGTTGTTTCTCCATGTTCCCCTCCAATAAAAGTGTGTTGTATGGTTGTAACTCGTCTACAATTCGACGATGGTAACGCCATATTCGCCCTCACCAAATTCGCCGGAGCGATAGGACTGCACCAGTGGATGTTTCTTTAAATACTGCCAGATGCCTTTGCGCAGGGCACCGGTTCCCTTTCCGTGGATGATCGTGACACGGGAAATGTGTGCCAGAACTGCATCATCCAGATATTTGTCAATCTCAAAGCATGCTTCATCGACTGTTTTCCCCATGACGTTCAGTTCTGGAGAGAATGTCATAGATTTGCTGACGGATGTATGATCTCCGCCTGCATGTTTGCCGCTGTATTTTTGTTTTGTTCCATTTACTGATACGGTACTTTCCGGGATAATCAGCAGGTCGGAAATCGGCAACATAGAATTTAAAATACCCATCTGTACGCCTGCAATGCCTTTGTTGTCTGGCAGTTTTGTGATTGTACCGCGTGTTCCCATGCTGAGTACCTGCACGGTATCCCCGATATGGAAATCAGATGCTTTATGGTTTGAGGTCTGTTTCTTTGTCTCGGATGCACCGGATTTCTCGTAATCTTTGATTTTGCTTCGAAGCTTGCTGCGCTGTTCTTCCATCGTGCGCATGTCGGCCTTGTGTGGGTTATTGCGCCATTTGTTGTAATCGCGGATTGTCTGATCCGCCACATCCTTGGCGTCATCGATTATGTCTCTGGCTTCTTCCCTTGCTTTTTTCAGAATCTCGGCTTTCTTCGTATCGAGATTTTCTTCCTTCTTCTGCAAGGATTCCTTCAGAGATTCAATTTCCTGTTTATATGCCTCGATTGCCTTTTCGTCCTCCTGCATGGATCGCTTGCTTGCTTCGAGATCCGCGAGCAGGGTTTCCATGTCGATCGCATCGCTGTCAATCTGATCCTTTGCGGAGTTGATGATATAATCTGGCAGACCAAGCTTGCTTGCGATGGCAAATGCGTTGGATTTACCCGGAATACCGATTGTCAGACGATAAGTCGGACGCAGAGTTGCCACATCAAATTCGCACGATGCATTTTCTACTCCATCGGTGGAAAGGGCGTATGTTTTCAATTCGCTGTAATGTGTCGTCGCCATGCAGCGGGCACCCATACTTTTCAGATAATTTAAGATGGAAACTGCCAGTGCCGCACCCTCGACCGGATCGGTTCCGCCGCCCGGCTCATCGAATAGGCATAGTGTGTTCGGGGTTGCATGCTGCACGATATAGACAATGTTGCTCATGTGAGAGGAGAACGTTGACAGATTCTGTTCGATGCTCTGCTCATCACCGATATCCGCGAAGATATCGTCGAAGACAGCCAGACGGGATTCCTCCATCGCCGGGATGTGCAGACCTGCCTGCCCCATGAGAGAAAACAGTCCGAGTGTCTTTAGGGAAACCGTTTTACCACCGGTATTCGGACCTGTGATAATGAGCAGGTTGTATGTCTCACCAAGCCGGATATCGACTGGCACAACCGTGTGCTTCTCCAGCAATGGATGACGTCCCTGTCGGATATCAATGATACCGTCGGTGTTAAAGATCGGTCTTGTGCTGTTTGTTGCGCGGGCGAATTTCGCCTTTGCAAATATAAAATCCAGATCGGTCAGTAATTCCAGATCATAGGCAATGTCAGAGACATAAGTAGCCGCCTGCGCACTTAAGCTTTCCAGTATTTTCTCGATTTCCAGTAATTCTTCGTTCGCAAGTTCCTTGATCTGGTTGTTCAGATTGACGACTGCCATTGGTTCGATGAAAAGCGTGGAGCCGGTCGAGGACTGATCGTGAATCATACCCGGGAATTTCGAACGGTATTCCTGCTTGACCGGAATACAGTATCTGCCGTTTCGCATGGTAATCAGAGAATCCTGCAACTGGTCACGGTTTGCGTCACTTTTGATGATCTTATCTAACTGCTGGTGCAGCTTGTCGTTGGTGAGACGGATTTCCCGGCGGATGTTCTTCAAACCGGAGCTTGCATCGTCCGCGTATTCATTTTCTGATAAGATACAGCGGTTGATCTCGGATGCGATGTGCTCCAATGGCAACAGCATGTTAAAACGTTCGGTCAGGGAATCGAAGGTAGTCTGTGAAACAGGCTCTTGATTCCGGCTGGCGAGTGCTTCGGTCAGATCGGAACCGTCGCCGTACTGTTTGGCTGCTTTTGCAACCTGTAAGACGGCTGCGATGTCCAGAAGTTCCTTAGAAGTAAGGGTACCCTGTACCTCCAGCCGTTTGATGGATGCACCGATATCGCATAACCCGGAAAAGCTGATATTTCCATGACGGTTCAGACGGTTCAGTGCATCGTTTGTCTCTTCCTGTAATTTTCGGATCTGTTCGATGTCACGCTGGGGTTTCATGCGGTCCACCCGGCGTTTTGCCATAGGGGAGGTCGCATATTCTGTCACCATAGATAGTATTTTATTAAACTCTAGTATGCGTAAGCTTCGTTTGTTCATGGTTTATTCCTTTTATAAAAGTATGTTAGGCTTGATTAAATGCTTTCTTTGCATTGATATGAAGAACCAAGCCGATAATGGCACCGACAAATGCAACGATACCACCGATCAAAAGCAGATAGAAACCAGCACCATATTGAACCATAGAACCATAATCGGAAAGTTCGCTTTTTGCGCTCATAGTTTCATAAATTGCGAAAATTCCCTGAATCAGGGTCAGGATAATATTCAATGTATTTACCCGCAGCATAGACAATGCAATGATCACGATTGCAGTTATCAAAAAGATGACGCCATCTTCGCCGTCCTTAAATAACGACATTGATTCACTGTATCCAAAAAGGGAAACAGACAGGAACGGAAGAAAGACGGAGATCAGACAGAGCAGGCTTCCGCCCATCACTGCAAAATGTCCGGCATTGAATTTCCGCTTGTACTTAGCACCTGCTGGGGCATAGGCAGCAGAATTTGCATATGGCATCTGGTTGTAATTTGCCTGAGGCTGCTGATACTGTGCCTGATTATAGTTTGCTTGAGGCTACTGGTATTGTGCCTGATTGAAATTTGCCTGAGGCTGCTGGTATGGTTGCTGATTATAGTTTGCCTGAGGCTGCTGATACTGTGCCTGATTGAAGTTTGTCTCAGGCTGTTGATATTGCATTTGGTTGAAATCTGCCGGCTGGGAGATCGCTGCTCCGCAGGTAGGGCAGGTTGTAGTGCCGTCTGTAAGTGTTGCTCCACATGTTGGACAATTCATAGAATCACGCTCCTTAAAAAATAATATAAAATTAAGATAGCATATATTTAGAAGACTTACAAGAAATCGACTTGGCTTTAGTACATATATTTACTAAAATTAAAGACAGATGGACGATTTAAAACAAGGACTTAGAGTTTATTGCTCAGTCCAAGTATATAATCGGAGGAAACGTGATACAATTTGCACAGGGATAGAAGATGGCGGATTGGCAATTCGTTGGCACCGCGCTCATAGCGAGCGTACATTGTCTGGGATGTGCCAAGATAGTTGGAGACATATTCCTGCGTGTAGTCATGATCCTCTCTTAAATTTTTGATTCGTTCAATATATTTTTTATTATCCATAATTTCACCTTGTTTACACAATAGCATAGTAAAGAAATGTACTATCTCAAATAGTAAATATCTTTACTAATTATTGCGCGCGGGGCGAGAAGAAATCATGTATATGGAGAGCAAAAGAGGAGGAAAAAGATGAGAAGAACAAAGAGATTTGCAGGCTTTGCACTGGCGGCGTGCATGGGCGTGAGTTTACTGGTAAACGTTCCGGCAGGGACGGTGTTGGCGGAAGAACCGACAGAAATGGTAGTTGCAGATATAGCTGAGACGAGTGAAGCAGATTTTGAGTGGGATGGAACGAAGATTACAAAATATAAGGCAAACGGTGCAGATGTCGTAATACCAAGCAGATGTACCGAGATTGGGGATAGGGCATTTCAAAGCAAGACAGCATTGGAAACGGTAGTGATTCCGGATGGTGTAAAGAAAATAGGCGAGTGTGCGTTTGCGGATTGTAGATTATTAAAAAGTATTGTAATACCAGACAGTGTGACAACAATAGGTGATGAGGCATTTTATTATTGCGCTTTATTGGAGTATGCTGTTATACCAGATGGAGTAACAACGATTGGAAAGCGTGACGAAAATAGAGAATAGTGCTTTTTGGGGGTGTGTAAATCTTAAAACTATTCGGGGGTATGCTGTTTCGTACGTAGAGTCTTATGCCAAGGAATATGGCTATATATTTGAAGATGTAGAGGGGAAAATTACTACTTCCTACCGCACCCACGTCCAGTCCTTTGGCTGGCAGAATCCGGTAACGAATGGTGCGATGAGCGGAACAAGCGGAGAAGCAAAGCGACTGGAAGCAATCCAGATCAAGCTTTACGGCGAGATGGCAAACCGCTTTGATGTATATTATCGTGTACATGCACAGTCTTACGGCTGGCTTGGCTGGGCGAAGAACGGAGAAGAATCCGGAACTGCCGGATATGCAAAGCGTCTCGAAGGCATCCAGATTGTTTTGGTACCGAAGGGAAGCGCGGCACCAGCGAACAACTATAAAAATATTCAGTCTGTGAATACAAAAGCTTATATCAAGAAGTAATAATTATGTAATTGAAGAATAAGAATAAAAAATGCGGAAGGTGTACTTCAATAGCAAAGTACGCCTTCCGTTTTTAACATTATTATGAGCATAAATAAAAATATCTTTTCCTTCAAACCCGCATATTTCCTTGCTTTTTCCAAATGTTCCAAACTTACGCTTTACATTTTCAGAAGTTGTATGCTATGGTTTATGATCGGAGGCGGGAGCATGGGAAACTGGTTTGAGAATATGGAGCCAATGAACATACAGGAAGAACGTGTGAAGACGAAGAAGACGGAGGAATCCTCCCTTGCGAAAAGCATATATAAGTGATATAAATAGGAAAGAGTGAAGCGTAGGATGGAGGAAGAAAGAGCATGAATTATATCAAAGAATTGCGTGATGGAGAGATGGTATCGGAAATCTATCTCTGTAAGAATAAAGTGGTAGCAAAGACAAAGGCTGGAAAGACATATTACTCTTTGCAGCTTCAGGATAAGACCGGAACGGTCGATGCAAAGATCTGGGAGCTTTCGAATGCGATTGCGCATTTCGAGCCGATGGACTATATTCGTGTTGACGCACAGGTAACGAGCTTTAACGGAGCATTGCAGTTAAATGTCAAGCGTGTGCGCGTGGCGGATGAAGGCGAATACAATGTGACAGATTATATGCCATGTTCAACGAAAGATATTGATACGATGTATCAGGAATTACTGGGACTGATTCAGGGTGTAAAAAATCAGTATTTACATAAACTATTGGAAATGTTCTTTGTTGAGGACAAGGAATTTGCAGAGAAGTTCAAGAAGCATTCCGCAGCCAAGTCCATTCATCATGGATTTATAGGCGGTCTGCTGGAACATTCTTTATCGGTTGCAAAATTATGTGAATATATTGCAGCGAATTATCCGGTTGTCAATCATGATTTACTTGTGACGGCAGCGATTTGTCACGACATCGGTAAGGTCGATGAGATTTCCGATTTTCCACAGAACGATTACACCGACGAGGGACAGTTAGTCGGACATATTGTGATGGGTACGATGATGATTGCGGATAAGGTGCGTGAGATTCCAGGATTTCCACCGAAGCTTGCAAATGAGCTGAAGCACTGCATCCTGGCACATCACGGGGAACTGGAATATGGTTCACCGAAGAAACCAGCATTGATCGAGGCGATGGCACTCGCACATGCCGATAATATGGATGCGAAGTTGCAGACATTTACCGAGATTATCCGGGAGAATGAAGACAAGACGGAATGGCTTGGATTTAACCGTATGTTTGAAAGTAATGTGAGATTGACAGGTGAGAAGAATGAGTAGTGAAGTAAGAAAAGCAATGACGATATTATATAAAGTGCATAACGGATTGTATGTGAATCTGACAAATCGTTGTCCGTGTGCGTGCACGTTCTGCGAACGACAGACCCGTGATCATGTGTCAGAGGTAAATGATGCGCCTTTGTGGCTGGAACATGAGCCGAGTGTGGAAGAAGTGATTGCAGAGTTTGAGAAAACGGATGTTGCGCCGTATGAAGAAATTGTATTCTGTGGATTTGGTGAGCCGACGGAACGGCTGGATGCACTGCTTGAGATCGCAAAATATCTGAAAGCACATTATGATAAGCCAATCCGTATCAATACAAACGGTCTCGGAGATCTGATCTGGAACGAAGATATCACACCGAAGCTTGCAGGTCTGATCGACACAATCTCTATCAGTCTTAACACACCGGATGCCAAGCGGTATCAGGAGATTGTGCGGAGTAAATTCGGGGACGGTTCCTTTGAGGCGATGCTGAAGTTCGCAAAGGATGCGAAAAGGTATGTGCCGAAGGTGGTATTAAGTACCGTGGAGACGACGATCACGAGAGAAGAAGAGGCAAAATGTCAGGCAATCTGTGACGAACTGGGCGTTACCTATCGGATTCGCCCATTTCATTAATAAATTCGCGGACAGATTGTTAACAATCCATGGTAAATGACCGATAATATAAACAGAGATGGGGGTTCCATCTCCAAAAGCACAAGGAAGTGCGTATGATTCTAAGGAAGGAGCAAAAGAACATGGGAATGACAGTAAATGCAATGGCAGGTATGCAGGCTGCAAGTGAAACCGTTTCTGATTATAGTGTAACTGCAAAGGCTGCGGAGACATCCGAGAAGAAGGCTTCTGCAGAGACAGAGAAAGATGCGGTTTACGAGAAGAGCGCGCAGGAAAGTGCCAAGGCACCATATTCCATCAACAAGATGAGCAAGGAAGACCGCGCAGCTTTGGTAAAGCAGCTCAAAGCGGATCAGGAAAGCAGACAGAACAGTCTTACAAATCTTGTATCCCAGATGCTTGGTAAGCAGGCTGGTATGTATGGAATTGCAAACGGAGACGATTCCATCTGGAAGATCTTTGCAAACGGAAATTTCACTGTGGATGCAGCAACGAAAGCACAGGCACAGGAAGATATCTCCGACGATGGATATTGGGGCGTGAAGCAGACCTCGCAGAGATTGTTTGATTTTGCAAGTGCTCTCGCCGGTGACGATGAGGACAAGATGCGCGAAATGCAGAAAGCAATGGAAAAAGGCTTTAAACAGGCAACTGCTGCATGGGGCAAAGATCTGCCGGATATCAGCAACAAGACATTGGATGCGGCAAATAAGCTGTTTGATGAATATTATAAGTCAAAACAAAGCGAATAAATACATAAAAGGTTTGCTATTTCTAACAATTCAGTGTTACAATAAAAGGGTCTTTGACAAGATCCTTTTATTTTTTTGACGGAGAGAGAAAATGCTACGATTCTGGTATGTGATTATTATCTCTTTGCCATATATTATTTACTATCTGGCGAAGGGAAGTTATATAGAGAAAAATACGGAACGCTATTCCGAGGCAGACCGTTATCGCGTGGCACTTCATGTGATTCATGTCATGAAACGAAATGGCAGGATTCGGACGAGTGTGACTGGCGTGGAGAATCTGCCGGCGGAGGGCGGATATGTGTTATATGCCAATCATCAGGGTAAATACGATGCGCTTGGAATTATGGACGCCCATAAGAAACCTTGTACGGTTATGATGGATGCGAAGCGTTCGAAGATGATTATTGTCGATCAGTTTATTACATTGATCGACGGCTGCCGGATTGATAAGACAGATATCAAAAGTCAGGTAGAGGCGACCCGGAAAGTGACAAAAGAAGTAAAAAAAGGCAGACGGTACATTGTATTTCCAGAGGGCGGGTATTTTCATAACCGGAATGCGATCAAGGAATTCATGCCGGGGGCATTCAAATGTGCAGTGCGTGCAAATTGTCCGATTGTTCCCGTGTTATTGGTAGATTCCTATAAACCATTTGAGATCAATTCTCTGCGGCGTGTAAAGACACAGGTACATTTCCTGCCAGCGATTTATCCGGAAGAGTATGAGGGGCTTACAACGGATCAGATTGCAAAGCTGGTGCGAAACCGCATTGTGGATGCAATGCAGCAAAAAGCGTGTGCATAAGAACATTCGGGGAAAAGAGGAGGTACGACTGATGGATATCAATCAGGTATTGATGGATTATGACAATATGTTTGGAACACATTCTCTGGAAGATATAGAGGAGTTTCTGACGACCAATATTGAAGTGGCGATGGATGAGCGGGATTATGCATCGGCACTTTCTCTGCTGAATGAAATGATGGGGTTATGCAGGGATACGAACCAGAATGCAAAGGGACTTCGGTATTGTGCAGATATTGAAGACATACTTGTAAAGATGGGTATGGAAGGCACGGTAGAATATGCAACGAGCCTGTTAAATGTGGCAAATGCGTATCGTACCTTTGGCTATTATATGAAAGCACAGAATTTGTTTGAACGTGTGGAGGTACTTTACCGGGAGAAGCTTTCTGCGGGAGATTACCGGTTCGCGACACTCTATAATAACTGGGCGTTTGTCTACCAGGGAAGTGGCGAGCTGAAGAAGGCAGAAGAGACATTCCGACGGGCACTTGCGGTCGTAGATCTACAGCAGAATGCATGGATGGAGCAGGCAACGACCCGGTGCAATCTGGCACAGGTATTGCTGCAGCTCGCAGGCGGTGCCGCCATGGGCGCAAATGGACAGCGGGTAGATGGCACAACGGCATCCACCATGTATGAGGAAGCACTGCAATGTCTGGAGCGTGCGCTCCGTATCTTTGAATGGGATGGAAAACGCGATTTCCATTACAGTACGGCACTTGCGATGATGGGCGATGCACTTTGCATGCGTGAAGCGTATGTGCAGGGAGCGGATTATTATATGCAGGCGATGCAGGAAATGGAAAAGCACGTCGGAAAATCGAATGCATATCTGGAAATCGAAGAGCGTTATAAGCAGGCGAAATATTATGCCGAGGAAATGAAGAAGGAAGAGGAAGAAGAACAGACGGCAGTTTTGACTGCGGATATGAAAACAAATCCTTCTGTAAAATATCTGACGAATATTGTGCATATGGGAGAAGTGCAGGCGGAAACAGTGCCGCAGGAAATCGGGACCAAGGAAGCGGCACAGGGACAGTCCGATTATGTGGATACATTATCGGAGGATACGGTTCAGCCAAATGCAGAGAATAACTGGCTGCATATCTGCAAGCGTTTTTATGAATTGCATGGTGCGAAGATGATCCATGAGGAATTTCCGAATTACGAGGCACGGATTGCTGTCGGACTTGTCGGAGAGGGTTCGGAATGCTTTGGCTATGACGATGCCATTTCGCGCGATCATGATTTTGCATTGGGATTTTGTCTGTGGCTTTCAGAGGAGGATTACCGGAGTATCGGAGGTATGCTGCAGAAATCGTATGAGCAGCTTCTGGTTGATTTTGGCGATGAATTCTTACGTGAAAATGGAATTGAAGCACCGACAAACTCGGTCAACAAGGTGCTGTCACATAGAAGAGGTGTTTCCTCTGTGCGCGAGTTCTATGAGAATCTGCTTGGCGTGAAGGTACAGAAAACCGCAGAGGGTGGTTATATTCTCCCGGATAGCTGGCGGCAGATCTCAGAAGAGAAGCTGGCGGCGGCGACCAATGGAATGGTGTTCCGCGATGATGCCGGTGCATTTACGAAGATACGGGAGAGTCTGCTTGAGTATTATCCAACAAAGGTATGGATGATGCGTCTGGCAGAGAAACTGCATGGATTTGCGCAGACAGCACAGACGAATTATGCACGTATGATGGCAAGACAGGATTATGTGACCGCGAATCTCTGCGTGGCAAAGGGCATGCAGTACACGATGGAGATTATTTATCTGCTGAATCAGAAGTATGCACCTTATTATAAATGGATGCGGAAAGGCATGCAGAGCCTGTCGCTCATTGACAGCGTGGCTCCGATCCTTGACCGGATCGCAGTGATTCCGAATCAGGCAGCTGCGTGGGAAGGACGTACGTATAGCGCGTATGAGACGAATTATAAAGACGAGATTGTGTCCTGCTTTGAGGATATTGCAGAATATCTGTTGATGGAGCTTAAAATGCAGGGCGTAGTGAAAGGGACAGATACATTCCTTGATGTATATGCGCAGGATCTGGTACAGCGTGTGGATCGCGGTGATTTCGGTGCCGTGGAGGATGCCGAGATGGAAGCAAACTACCGCGAGTATGTAAACGATTTGAAGCAGGCGGCAAAAGAAAAGACAACAGAAAAATCAAAATATGACCTCGAAGAAGAGATGGGACTGGCACGTGAATGGAGCAATGAAACGCCATTTGACCGCGAGGAAACGATTGCGGCAATCATAGATGCGGAGTGGAAGTTGTTTGGAAGTACCATCTATCCGGACGACTGGAATACATTCTTCATCATGCGGAAGAGCCGGTATCTGGCTTGGACGAATGATCTGCTTGCAAGCTATCTGCAGGATTGTAAGGCAGGAAATGCATTGCAGGTAGAGCGGAGTGAGAAACGGATTGGCATCGAAGAGGATCTGGTGCAAATCCAGTTAGACTGGTTGCAGAAATTCATCGAGAATTATCCGAAGATGGCAGGTTATGTACGTTTTATCTATACAAATGATGCACAGGAGACGATCGAATCGGCACTGCGCAGAGACATTGCTGCCTATGGAGACCGGACGTTTATCCTGTTTGGCAAATTTGTGACCGATATCGCACAGGCAGGCGGCAACCTGACGTACGACATCATGAATTATATGGCATGCCTGTATGGATATGGCGGAGTTGAAGATGCAGAACGTCAATTATAATTCCAATATAGGACTATCAAGTATAATGAAATAGAAAAGAACTCGTAAACAAACATGCTTGCGTGTGCATGTAATTGTTACGAGTTCTTTTTATGCAGAAAATAGTTTAATATAGTTTTTCTGTCTCACAGATCGTGCCGCCGCCGACTACAATATCACCATCATATAAAACAACGGCCTGCCCTTCAGCG
>ERZ780099.17-NODE-17-length-26906-cov-3.72764_pt1 | contig 26906 bp, 26 predicted proteins | sample MGYA00510986_ERZ780099 | MGnify/ENA primary metagenome ERZ780099 (study PRJEB29588, sample SAMEA2148472) | human gut metagenome | biome: human gut; feature: human-associated habitat; material: faeces | place: Denmark | collected 2008/2010 ...
CTGCGGAGCGCGACGAGCGGCTTTGAGGCCGTACTTCTTACGCTCTTTCATTCTCGGGTCACGGGTCAGCAGGCCGGCGGCCTTCAGGGGCGCACGGTAGCTGTCCTCGACCTGCAGCAGCGCACGGGCGATGCCGTGGCGGATCGCGCCGGCCTGGCCGGTCACACCGCCGCCGGTCACGGTGGCTTCGACGTCGAACTTGCCCATGGTGTCGGTCGCCGCGAAGGGCTGACGAACGATGAGCTTCAGGGTCTCGAGACCAAAGTAGTCATCCAGCGGACGGCCGTTGACGGTGATGCTGCCGGTGCCGTTCGGGAACAGGTGCACACGCGCGACGGAGGACTTTCTGCGGCCGGTGCCGTACATATAGGCTTTCTTGCTCGTATAAGTTGCCATGTTCTATTTCCTCCTTCTCAGCGATCCCAGACTTCGGGTTTCTGTGCCGCATGGGGATGCTCGGCGCCGCGGTAGATCTTCAGGCGCTTGAGCTGCCACTGGGCAATGGTGTTCTTCTGCAGCATGCCGCGCACAGCCAGACGCATAGCCAGCTCGGGCTTGTCCTTCATGAGCTTCTTGTACTGCGTCTCGTGCAGGCCGCCGGGATAACCGGAGTGCGTGCGGTAGTACTTCTGCTCGAGCTTCTTGCCGGTGAGCACTGCCTGCTCGGCGTTGATGATGATGACAAAGTCGCCGCAGTCAACGTGCGGGGTGTAGTCGGTCTTGAGCTTGCCGCGCAGCAGATCGGCAGCGAGCGCTGCGGTCTTGCCCATCGGCTTGCCGGCTGCATCCAGAACGTACCACTTGCGGGTGACGGTGTCCTTGTTCAGCAAAGTAGTGGACATATTCGTGCCTCCAATTTGAATGTGTTGAAAAACATTTTGACATTTTTCAGGCGCGAACGTAGAATAGGTCTCACATTCGCGCTTATCTTTTATACCACAATCATCAAAGCCTGTCAACGGAATTTTTATTTAGATATATCTTTGCTCTCAAAAGCTCCGTTTTACTCCGTTTTACGCTCGAATTCGCAATTTCTATTTTCATTTTGGAGGCTGCTTATGAACGACCTGAATGCGTTCACCGGTCTGGTGCGCCGGTGCGTGGAGGATTATGACATGATCGCGCCGGGCGACACCGTCGCCGTCGGCGTCTCGGGCGGCAAGGATTCGCTCGTGCTGCTCATGACGCTCAATGAGCTGCGCCGGTACTATCCGAAGCCGTTCACGCTCGAGGCGATCACGGTCGAGCTCGGCTTTGACGGCATGGACTTCGCGCCGGTGGCGGAGCTGTGCGATACGCTCGGCGTGCCATACACCCGCCTGAAAACGGACATCAAAGAGGTCGTGTTCGACGTGCGCAAGGAGGATAATCCCTGCTCCCTGTGCGCGAAGATGCGCCGCGGCGCGCTGTGCACCGCGCTCAGCGAGCGCGGCATCACGAAGCTCGCGCTCGGCCATCACTTTGACGACGCGGTCGAGACGTTCCTGCTCTCGCTCGTGTACGAGGGGCGCATCAGCTGCTTTCAGCCGGTGACGCACATGACGCGCACGGGCGTGGATCAGATCCGTCCGATGCTCTACGCCGGCGAGGGGCGCATCGCCAATCTGGCGAAGGCGCTGGCGCTGCCGATCGTCGAAAACCCCTGCCCCGAGGACCGCGGCAGCAAGCGCTACGAGATCAAGCAGTTCATCCGCACCATGAGCCAGACCTACCCCGATCTGCGCAGCAAGGTGTTCGGCGCCATCCAGCGCGCACCGCTCGACGGCTGGGAAAAGGCGCGCTGACATTCTCAAATGCGACATAGGACAAGCCCGATGGGAAATCCCATCGGGCTTGCGGTTTATTCGATGATGCAAAAACGCTTACATTCAGCTTCCGTATTTAATTGTCTTATGAACATAGAAGTACTTATAGTGGTTCGATGAATACGAGACCGAGTACGTTACAGAGCACTTCACATTCAAACCGGCGCTCACTCCAATACCGCCAGACACAGTTGTTGTCCCATTATTGAAAAAGTCGCCATTTACATAGTATTCGATGGAATTTGAGCTACGCAGCCATGCGTTAACCTCTCCCCCGAATTGCTTGGAAATTCCATTATAGGATCGCACTAACTGAATCGAATAGATAGAGTTGATATTGAAGAAATGACCGCCCTCACTTGTGGCGCAATAAAAGTCCAAGTACGGCTGGTATTCGTCCGTCACATACAATCTGGCAGTGAAGGAACGATAAGCATTGCTGCAGGCAGCCTGTGTCTGCATCGTATCCGGGAGCATACGCAGAACTTCATCATATGACATATCCGCATTTTTTGCCATACGCGCGATCATTTCAGTAAACGTCATAGGGTCGCTTACGATCACATCTGGATTGGAATCCAAATCATCCAGAGAAATCGTCCCCGAAACTGCAACTCCGGCAGTATCGGCAGCCTAAACGGGAATAAACAGGACGGAAAACACAAAAAACCAGAGCCAAAAGCATGGAAATTCGCTTTTTCATTCTTTATCCTCTTTTTTCAGTAACAAGGCCATACCCCACGCAGAGAGAATAATGCCTCCCATACGCACAGACGGAATGATTTGCTCGAACCGAATGTCCCAATACCTGTAATCAAACAGCTTCTCTTTTGCGGCCAGAAGTACGCGGAAGCAGAAATCCGGCACATACGGTGCCAACAGAATCAGTACAAGTCCAAGTATAAAGAGCGTCAGAATTCTGATAGTTCCCATAGGTACATTTTCTGAACCTTGTGAATTGTCAGGCACACAGGCGGACAGCGGAAGCTGTCCGCCTGTTGTGTTTTATGCCAGCAATCGCTTGATTTCTTCAATATCTGTAATCTGCTTTGCGATATGCGGTGCTTGCTCTCCCTCCTGCATAGGGCTGTCCACTCTGCCGATGTCTCGGTACACGATCCTGACGCTCTGTCCCGCAGAGCGGGAATACTTTTGGCTCCGCTCGCCCACTTCGATCCGCTGGATGAAGAGCCGCAGCAGCTCCGGCGTCAGTTCGTCGATGGTAGTGTACCGTTTGGCTTTCTCAATGAAGGCGTCCACATTGGCGGCTGAGGCTTTCAGTTTCTCCAACTGTTCCTCCTTGGCTGGAATGGCGACAGACAGATTTTTTTGCTCGGCGTTGTAGTCTGCGGACAGCATGCGGAACTGTTCATCGCTCACTCGCCCCAGGACATTGTCTTCATAGAGGCGCTTGAACAGCGCGGATAGCTCATCATATCTCCGATGCATGGAATCCAGTTCCTTCTGTAGGCGGTTGATCTCCCGGCGCAGTTCTGCGGTGTTCCTCTGGTTGATGTACTGGGCGAACTGCCGCTCCTTCATCCGTGCGAAGTGCGTGACTCTGCGAAGGTCATCCAGCACAATGGCTTTCAGGTCCGCCTCACGGATTTGATGAGGCGAGCAGGCGGTTTTCCCTCGCTTGCCGTAAGTGGAGCACCGGAAATAGTACTGATCCTCCCGCATCTTCTCAGTCCGGCAGAGAACCATGTATTTACCGCAGTCGGCGCAGTAGACCAATCCGGAGAACAGATTGGGTTCCTCCATGTGCTTGGGCGGTCGCCGCTTATGCTCTCGCACATCCTGCACGATCTCCCAGACCTCCATAGAGATGAGCGGCTCATGGGTGTTCTCCACCAGGATCTGCTCGCTCTCTGGTTTCTGGATCTGCTTTTTATTTTTGTAGGAGAGCGTTGTTTTCTTCATGTTGAGCGTGTGCCCGATATAGACCTTGTTCTCCAGAATGTTGGCTATGGTTTTTCCGCACCAGGTGTAGGGACGGGTGGTATCCAGATTGGTGCAGGCAGCTCCGGTAGTCTGATAGTACTGGTTGGTCGGATTCAGCACCTGCTCTCGGGTCAGGATTCTGGCGATCTGGTTCGGTCCCTTCCCTGCGGCGCACAGATCAAAGATCCGACGCACGATGGGGGCGGTTTCCTCGTCGGGGATGATCTCCTTGGAGTCCTTATCCTTCTTCTTGTAGCCGTAGGGCGGTTTGCCGCCCAGTCGTTCTCCGCGCTCCGCCTGCATCTTCTTGATGGCGCGTACTTTCTTACTGGTGTCCTTGGCGTGGAGTTCGTTGGCCCAGTTTCGGATAGGATTAAAGTCGTTGCTGCTCTCCACCAGGGAGTCCACGCCATCATTGACCGCGATAAAGCGGACACCCTTTTCCGGAAAGTAGATCTCCGTGTACTGTCCTACCTGAAGGTATTCTCGCCCCAGGCGGCTGAGATCCTTGACGATGATAGTCTCCACCTCGTCCCGTTCCACCATTTCTATGACCTTCTTCCAGGCCGGACGGTCAAAGTTTGTACCGGAGTAGCCATCGTCCGCCAGGAACAGTGTGTTTTCAAATCCATGATCCGCCGCGTACTGCTCCAGGAAGAGTTTCTGATTGTGGATGGAATTGGACTCTTTCTGCCGGTCATCCCTCTGCCGCTCATCCTCCTGACTGAGTCTTCCGTATAAGATATTATATTTTTGGCTTGCCATATCTCTGTAACCTCCTTTTACTGGGGCAAGCCGGTATGGGGTACGGACAGTATACCCCACCGGCCTGCGCAAGTCCACGGAAACCTTACGCGCTGTGGGTTTCCTTCTTTAGGTCTGTGTCAATGAGCGAGAGCAGCTTGTCTGTGGGTGTCGCTGTGGCCTCCATCAGGAACACAGAGATCACATGAAAGACCTTCCCTTCAATGAGCATCTCCCTCTGATTGATGATGTGATCGCCCTGGTGCTGGTAGCAGGTGTCACGAAAACTGGTCAGCACCTCTCCGCTTTCCGTTTCCCGCAGCAGAGCTCCGCCGGGATCATATCCGCCCAGCATGCCGGTATCACGGTATTCCTCATATGCCTTTTTCATGGCGCTCCTTTCCCCCGAAACCAATTCGGGCAACAAAATAGCAGACCGTCACATGGTCTGCTGCCAAGTTGGTTCTTCTTCATGATCGTCCTCCTTGTGACCGAGGGCGATTTTCTTTTGCCGTTCTTTCCGGAGGGCCTTGCTGTCTGCGTGGTAGCGCGTGGTGGTGGCGTCCTTCACGGGAGCAGGCCCCTGGCCGCGCTCCAGAGTGTGTCCAAGCTGAACCACACCACCCACAGCACCAGCCCAGTCAGCGCCAGGGCCGCCAGTCCCAGCAGCAAGCTGATCCATGGAATGTCCGGCAGACTCAGTCTGGGCAGCCTGATGCCGGGCAGAGAAAAACGCTTCTCGTTCCGCTTCCCAGCCTGTTCGCTCATCTGCTCCAGATGCTTCACCACTTTCAGCAGCTCGTCCATCTGCGTCTGGGTCGGGAGCTGCACCAGCAATTCGCTGATCTTCTTCAGATAGCCGGTCTGTCTCTCGGTGTGGTACCCCAGTGTGTAGAGGTCGCTCTGCAGATCCTCCCATTCTGCTTTCGTAGGATGCACTTCGGGAGGCAGTGTCAGCTCCTGCGCCGGAGGCTGCAGCGTGGTCTGTACCATCTGCGCGGGACGGTTCTTTTCCAACAGCTCGTCCATAGATAATTTCTTCTCTGATCCTGAATTCATATTCCATATTCTCCTTCAGATATTTCTCCCCAAACAGCAGGCGGTCACGGCACTGCCAGCCGCTGGGCGTGGTGTAGGTGATGTTTCGCCGGGATGCTTCCCAGCGGACCTTGCAGCCCTCGCTCTCCATCAGCGCAATGAATTCCTCACGGCTGGAGGCATGGCGCATACAGTCGTTGATGATATTCATGAGTTTCAGCTTCTTACTCTGACCACGGGTGGCCGTGTGATACTCGCCGATGGACATGGTCTTGGTCTTCTCTTTCCTGTCCGTGGGCTTGAACACAGGGAGCGAAAACTCCATGCAGACTTGATCGTTGCGCTGCCGCAGTTCTTGGAGCTGCTCCTTTGCGATGTGCAGTTTCTTCCCAGTATCGAAGTTGACGGAGTTGATGAGAAAGTGGGAATGAATGTGTTCCCGGTCTGTATGGGTGCAGACCAGGACTTCATATCCCTCATAGTACTCAGCCAGCTTCAATGCCGCTGCATGAGCGGTGAGCGGATCGACTGCTTCGCCTTTCGGGAAGCTCTGCACCATGTGGTAGGACAGCACGCCGTCGGTTTTGTGATGCAGCCGCTTGGTGGTCATGAAGTCCGCATAGACAGATTCCGGCTGGCAGTTGATGCCTGTGACCAACTGCTGCCCCTCGAACTCAGTTTTTTTGTTCTGCATGGTGTACCGCATCACGGCTCCCATGCATCCGGTGGTCTGTCCTCGCTTGTAGTTAGTGAAGCTGATGATCGCCATTTTTCACCACCGCCTTCGTTCCAGAATAAGCCGGACATCAGTGCAGAGTTCAGAGAACGCCTGGCGTACACTGTCCAGGTTGATCACCGTGACGCGTCCCATGTGCGCCAGGGTGACAAGCTGGTTTAGATTTCTACCGATGGACTTCAGCTCCTTCAGCACTTCTTTCAGTCCATCGATGACTACCACCTGCTTTCCCAGACAGCAGGCCGTCACATAATCGCTCATGGACATCCCGGAGCGTTTTGCCAATTCCTTGATGGCCTCCCGGTCTGCGGATGTCATCCGGGTACTGAACTTGATATCTTTTTTCATGTCGTTTCCTCCAAAATAATCGTGTTCTAAAACCAAACGAAAGCCCAGCGGCAGCGGGTTTCGTTTGGAGAGGAGGCGCAAGGGAGCGTAGTTCGGAATACCTGATCCGTAAGGTGTTCCGAACGGTGCGGACTTTGCGCCGACGAGGGGTGTGGGGCAGCGCCCCGCAAACAAGCGGAAGGCAGGCGGCGGCTGTGCCGGTGACCAGACAAACGCGATGCTGGCCCTCGTCGGAAGCGACTGCGCATCCGTCGCTTCCGACCGAGGTCGAAAGTTCCCTCGCTCCGTGCTTCCTCCTCTCCCCAGCGAAACCGCTCCGCTGAGTTTCGCCGGGGACCCCTTTTGAGGTGATTTTCCCGCGCCGAACACCCGCACTCCTCCTTCGGCCACAAGCGGCCCAACACGGCGTTTCTTTTGCCTTGCGGGAGTTTACTCGCCGCACCTGGAAACTGCCCGCAAATCGCCGCACAGCGCCTCGACAGGGTCGATAGGGACGATTTCTCCGGCACCCTCCAAATCGACACTATCGGCACGGCGCAGTTCAATCACTCGCTTTCCGTTGCTGCGGCGCACCGTCGCCTGAATCCCGTTTTTTCTTAGAGCCTCAACGCTTTGCAGAATCAGTCTTGAAATCTTTTTGGGCGTTACCCCTTTGGACTTATCAGGGTCGATCTTTTCGGAGAGTTCCGTGGGAGTGCCGATAAATATGGTTCTGCTGCTCATAAACGCAGAGAGGAGAACAACGATTTGCCCCTCCAATTGTTCCGGCTGTGTCCGGCTGTCCGAAACCAACTGCCACACATTGTCACCGCTGCGTTCCAACTCCAACTCCCGGTATTCGATGTCCCGGCCTACGCAGGTCAGTCTGGCCCTGCCGCTGCCCCGCTTTTCTTCCACCAGTGTGAAGCTGGAATCCACTGCGCCGCTGATAGCGGTGGTACCAGAGATCCGGTGGAACACATCCTCCGCCTTTTCCTTGCGCAGATGATGGATGAGCAGGATGGCAATGCCGTGCTTGTCCGCCAACCGCTTGAGCACAGACAGATCCCGGTAGTCATTGGCGTAGGTGGCGTCGTGGATCGGACGAACCATCTGCAGGGTGTCGATGATGACCAGTACGGTGTCTGGGTGAGCGGCGATAAATGCGTCCACCTGTTCCTCCAACCCTTGGCCGATGAGGGCGCACTCCGTGCAGAAGTGGACGCTGTCTGGTGCATCCTCAGTGATTTCAAAGAGTCGATTCTGGATGCGGAGGACGGAATCCTCCAGACAGAGATAGAGGGTGGTGCCCTGCTTGGTGGTCATGTTCCAGACCGGTTCTCCCTTGGCAACTGTCACCGCCAGCCACAGAGCAAGCCAGGACTTACCCACCTTTGGTGAGCCAGCCAGGATGTGCAGCCCCTGAGAGATCAGGGTGTCCACCATAAAATTGGGCGGCTGCAGCGGACGATCCATCAGGGTTCTGCCGTCTACTGTGATCAGGGGATGGTTCATTTTGTTGTTCATGTTTGGTACCTCCATTTCAAGAATTTGAATACAAAAAGCTCCCACCTCAAAAGAAGTGGGAGTAGTATTCATTTTAATTTTGAAATGGTTTGTGGTAGAATGAAGCAAACGGAGGTGAGCCAATGGCGACCTATCAGATCTACGAACTCTCTGCCCGGGCGGTGATGAGCTATGCTGTGGAGCAAGACGGCGTTTACACTTTTGCTCTGAACCGCAATGCCACCGAGCACTGCAAGGTACCGGGTGCCAAGCACGAGCAGGACAGTTGCGCCATGTTCCATCAGCTGATGTACCAACTCCACGGGGAGGACTGGCGGGAGCGTAGCGATGAGAAAGTCACAGCGCTTTCCGATGTGCTGTTCTATATGGACTTCGCTGGGATCTTTGACCGGCGTGGAACCGGAAGGACGCAGCAGGCCCGCCGGGAGAAGGCCAGAGACATGTTCCGCCCCGAGGGGATCATCCTGGACTTCGGCGGCGGCCCACATCACTATATGGCCTTTGAGCGCTCCGCCAGCATGAGCCGTCAGTCCCGTCTCTCCTTTATCCGGGCGGATCTGTATGAACCCATGCGCCAGCGGATCATGCTGAATATGGAACTGGGCCGATGCCAACTCAGTAAACTCTACGCCTACAACGGTCTCATGTTCTCCAGCGGAACCCGGGTGGACGGCATCCGCATTGACAAACCTCACCGGGTCATCGTCATAGACAATCCAACCAAGAGAGTGGAGCGAGCCCCTGTCATCACCCTGCGGGAAGGCAGAGAGCCGGGAACCTTCTACCGGGCAGATACACTGGAAGATCTGGACATCACCTGCTTTGACGGCGTGGGCCTCATCTCCAAAGAGTATGCGGAGGTCGTGGACAAGGCCTGCTGCGGCAGCCACATACACACCTCCTTCCAGATCCGGATGCCCTACATCAAAGGAATGCTCCATCAGGTTGATTTCAAGGACTTTTTGAAGAGAAGCGGTACCCAGAGCATCGTAGATATTTGGGGCAAGGCGCACCCTGTCCGCAATGTGGACATCATTCTCACCCGCAGTCAGTTCAAGGCATACGGATGGCTGCGGGAGAACGGTATGACCTGGGAAGACTACTGGGACGCTTTCCGGGACTACAACCACGCCCTGTACATCACCAACCTGAGCAAGACGGAGCCGGAGAAACTGGTAGAGCTCAACTACCAGTTCCTCTCCACCCTCTCCATCCAGCCAGAGGAGTTCCGGCCCGCCGACCTGCCGGAGGGCTGGAGCCACAGCCCAGAGGACGATCCACGGCAGTGGCTGACCAAGGCCACCGAGACGGCCTACTATAACTTTCGTGCCAATGAAGCATATCAGCAGGGATACTTTCGCCGGGGCCTGAGCCAGCCCAAAGGCAGCCGGGCTAACATCATGGCCCGGGTGCTGGAGAAGAACCCGAAGTTTATTCGAGAATCTATTTATGCGGAACAGCTGGACGGACAGGCCCGAAAGATCCTCCGAGGCTACGCCGTTGGGCGGTTGCTGGTGCCCGGGGACAATCGATTCCTCTCCGGTGATCTGTTGGAGCTGCTGCTGCAGTTAATTGAGCCCCGTGTGTTCCAGTTGCCCGGTGAGCGGGACTTCTGCAATCAGGTGATGGGAGATTTCTTTGCGGAGGATAGCTTCTTTGCCCCCGGCGCAGCCTATGACCACGAGGACAGCTGTACTCTGCTCCGCAACCCCCACATCGCCCGGAACGAAGAATTGCAGCTGTCCGTGTACCCAGAGGGAGACGCACTGCGCCAGCATTACCTGGGCCACCTCACCGATGTGGTCATGGTGTCTGCAGACAGTTTGGCAGCGGAGCGGCTGGGCGGCGCGGACTATGATGGCGACCTCATCAAGACCATTGCCGATCCCATCCTGAACCGCTGTGTGAAGCGGAACTATGACTACGATGTCCATCAGCAGCTCTCCAATAACGCCAACCTGCCCCTGCTGAAAATTCCATCCTTGTCCGCACCCAAGTCCGACGCTAACGACTGGCAGGCCCGGTTTCAGACGGTGGAGAACACCTTTGCTGCCCGCATTGGACAGATCTGCAACGCCGCCCTGGATCGCAGCGTCATCGCCTATAACGACCACGCCGCCCCGGAGGAGCTCAAGCGGTGCCGCCGGGACTTGGAAGCCCTGGCCATCTATAGTGGGCTGGAGATCGACGCAGCCAAGACCGGTGTGCGGCCCAACCTGGATGAATTTCTGGGCGGACGGAAGGTAAAGCGCACCCCTTTCCTCCAGTACAAATATCTGTTGGAGCGTGCGGAGGAGCGCCGCCGCGCTTGGTATGAGCCCACCCACCGTGAGCGGCTGGAGACCTTCTTTGCCGGGATCGACTGGGACACGGTGGACTCCCCGGTGGAGCGATTGCCCTGGCTGGCCCGCCAGCTGGAGCGCAACACGCACAAGGTTCAGGAGAAACCGGCAAAGGACGGCGAGTTGTTCGCTTTCGCCCAGGAACGAAGCTGGAAGAAACATCTGGACGAGAGCATTCTTTCTTCTATCTCTGCCTTGCTGCGGGACTACGAGCACTGTCTCTCCCGCATCCGGGCCTGCTGTGCCCCCGCCAAGGGACAGCAGCGGAAAACGGATATTGACCGCATTCTCTACGCCAGGAGCCAGGAAGAAGTCTACGACAGCGACGAACTGTACGCCTTCTTCCAGCAGCTTTCATCGGAGCGTATTTCCACTTTGAGAAAGGCGATTGTGGATCAGCAGTGGCACCTGATGACAGAAGGGCAGAGAGAAGAATTTCTGCGGGAGTGGCTGCCGGAGGGAGCCGACTACTACGATCTTCTGACCGACTTCCGCCACGGCGGGTTCCGCATGTTGGGGGATCTGATCTGTGATATGGACGATCTGGCGACAGCCCGGGAACGGAAGCAGTTCCGCCGCCCAGCGGACTCCCCGGCCTTCCAGAAGATGATGGAGGCCTATCTGTCTGCCCCCTTCAGCGGCAAAGAGCGGGCCGTGGTGTCCAAGGTCTGCCGCAAGCTACTAAATAAGATTGTCCGGCCCAGCCTGGCGGCACCCTATGTAGTAGCCCTGGGTAAACGGAACCTGCTGTGGGATCTGCTGCCGGACCACATTGAGGAACATGTTCTGGAGGTGGACCATGCTGAATGAGTGGAAGGAGTTTCAGGACTACACCGGTGCGGTAAACTACACCGCTCGGAACAAGCAGGGCACCACCTATCTGGGCCGGTTCACATTCGACACTATTCTGGACTTTGAGGGGCTCAACCGGGTATTGACCGTCCTGGCAAGAGGGTTTCTGTTTCATAACGAGGATGGCAGCCCCGCCGAAGCGCCCCGGGAACGCATCGACTATGCCAAGCGGGGCCTGTGTGCTTGGTGCAGTGTGCCGGACAGCAAAAAAGCCACGCCCCGGGAGGCGTGGCAGTTCGGCAGTGATTTTAGGGAACTCCATTCAGAATTTCCCGGCCTTGTGGAGGAAAACGGCAGCGGATGGTTTCACCGCCATGTGCATCGGGTGGTGGATTTTGTGCGGGAAAATTCCGAACGGGTATCCAGCAGCGCCCAGAAGAAGTGTGCTGCCATTGAGAAGGGCTTTGACCGGGCCTGGCGGGACAAGGTGATCCAGATGCAGATTCCTCTGTTTGCTCCCACCACTAAGGGACAGTGGGGCCTGCGGTTTGACAGCTTTCTGGCTCAGGCTTTGGAGCTGGGCCCACTCCGGGATAAGGAGCAGTCACTGCCGCCTGAGTTAGTAGAACAACTCCGCACGCTCACGCCCAAGGGTGTTCCTGTGGAGATGGTTGAGACACTGGTGGCCTACTACCTTCTCAACGAGCCGGAAGATTCCGACTGGGTAGTGCTGCCGGTGGCCAACTTTGACGCATACTTCGGCACCACCAGCTTTGGGCGAAAGTATCTCAAGCAGATCCCAGAGACCATTTTGGAGCGATCTGAAACAGGGTTTGGGCTGTGCCGGTACCGGCTGGGCAACTCCCTTGTTATTAAACAAAATCAGAAGTATGCATCCATCTCTTTCGGAGAAGTATAGCGGTTTTGATATTGCCAGATTGATTTATGTATACTCTTGCGGTAAAATCAAAAGCAAATGTGTGTTGGAAGTGAGCAACAATGAATGATTGGTTTACGATTAACGAAATAGATAAGGATACGTATGTTATTAGCGAATACCGTCATTGGGAAGAAACACACTGTTATCTGCTGAATGGTACCAAACGCAGTTTGTTAATTGACACAGGACTCGGAATTTGTAATATTTCTGAAGTGATTTCAGAGTTGACAGATAAGCCTGTTACAGCTATTGCAACCCATATCCATTGGGATCACATAGGCGGTCATAAATACTATCCTGATTTTTATGCACATGAAGCAGAATTGGATTGGCTGAACGGCGGCTTCCCTCAGCCGTTAGAAACGATTAAGGAATATGTGGTTGACCGCTGTGAATTACCAACTGATTTTCAAATCAACGAATATAAGTTTTTTCAGGGAAAACCGACCAAAATATTGCATGGTGGTGAACATATTGACTTAGGAGGAAGAATGGTTGCAGTCATTCACACACCCGGCCACGCACCGGGACATATGTGCTTTTGGGAAGCAAACACAGGCTATCTGTTTACCGGTGATTTAGTCTATAAGGACACGCTGACAGCATGGTTTCCCTCTACCGATCCGAAGGCTTATTTGAAATCACTTGAAACAGTGTCCGAACTTCCTGCAAAAAGAGTTTTCCCGGCACACCACTCCTTAGATATACAACCAGAGCTCTTAACTCGTATGCGAAAGGCTTTTCGAGAACTAAAGGCAAATGGAAAGCTCCATCATGGCAGCGGTACATTTGACTATGGGGACTGGTCCGTGTGGCTATGAGATGGAGGGAATTGTGAAGTGCCTTTAGAGCTCTGACGGCTTACTTTTATACTATGTACAAAAAGATTCGGGCGGTATGAAGAACGCCAGACGCTTTGCCAAAGAACAGCGGAAACGGAAATAAGGAGGTACAGAATTATGAATATCATTGTTCGCAACGAAGAACCCAAAGACCATCGCAGAACCGAGGAAGTGGCCCGGGAAGCTTTTTGGAATCTGTACTTCCCCGGCGCTGCGGAGCACTATGTGGTCCACAAAATGCGGTCACATCCTGATTTTATTAAGGAGCTTGCCTTTGTCATCGAGGTGGACGGCACCGTGGAGGGAGCCATTTTCTATACCCATTCCAAAGTCGTAACACCAGAGGAAGAATTTCCGACGATCAGCTTTGGGCCGGTTTTTATTTCTCCCAAATATCACCGTCAGGGATTGGGCAGACAGCTGATTACCCATTCCATTGAAAAAGCAAAAGAAATGGGATACTCCGCCATTCTCACCCTGGGGTATCCGTACCACTATGCGCCCTATGGATTCTGCGGCGGGAAAAAATACGGCATCTCTATGCCGGACGGAAAGTTCTATACCGGTCTTCTGGTGCTGCCCCTCCGGGAAAATGCCCTGGAGGGAATCCATGGTTACGCTGAATTTTCCGAGGCGCTGGAGGCGGAGGAAGCGGATATCCTCGCCTTCGATGCTTCATTCCCGAAAAAGGAAAAGAAAGTGCTTCCCTGCCAGCAGGAGTATGAAATTGCCTGTGCACAGCTGGATGAATAAGAGGCGATGAAACCATTTTGGAGCTTGGCATGGGTCCGGTGCAGAGTTGCTGGCGTTTTCTAACGTACAAGGCGGACGTGAGGTTTAAAAGAAATACATGAACTACACCGGAAATCCCTGAGGATTTCCGGCTGTTCTCTTCTTTGCATTTTTTACACTCTTCTCATGAACAAACTGGAAGAGATGGATATTGGGAGAAAATGGGCGGTCATCGGGATACGGATTGTATTTGTACTGTTTACTAAGTAAAATCATAAACAGAAACCATAATTCGATCTATCTTCGTCCTTTCGTCCGGTTTTACATGACGGATCAAAAGAAAGAAATATGTACTGCCACATGACTCGGGACAGGGACATGATCTGAACAGAATCTATATGTATAATAGTCACTTCACAAGTTGACGAACCGAAGATTGTCTGATAAGATATGGAACATTACAATGAAAGGAGAAGGTCTTCAACTTATGGATGACGGTGACAGTAACGCCCCCGCCAAGCCTCCCTCATACAATTATGAACAGAATCAGATGAGACATGGCCTGTACTTTCGCGAATAATGTAACAGGTCGTGTCTTTTTGCGCTTTTTTCTGTAATTGTTATGATTTGAGGAGGTACTTACAATGGAAAATTCTATCTTATTTATGATTTTACTGCAGGTGTTTCTGATCCTGCTCAACGCAGTCTTTGCCAGTGCGGAGATTGCAGTAATTTCTATCAATGACGCCAAGCTGGCCCGAATGGCGGCGGAGGGAGACAAACGGGCCGTGCGTCTGGCTCGTCTGACCAGCCAACCGGCCCGCTTTCTCGCCACCATCCAGGTGGCCATCACTCTGTCCGGCTTCCTGGGCAGCGCCTTTGCGGCGGAAAACTTTTCAGACGGCCTGGTCAATTGGCTGGTAAGCCTGGGTGTGGGCATTCCCGCTGCTACCCTGGACGCCATCGCCGTGGTCATCATCACGCTGGTTTTGTCCTACTTTACCCTGATCTTTGGTGAGTTGGTTCCCAAACGGGTGGCCATGCGTAAGGCAGAGTCTCTGGCGCTGGGAATCTCCGGCCTGATCTCCGCCATCGCCAAGCTGTTTGCCCCTATTGTGTGGTTCCTGACCGCTTCCACCAATGCTGTCCTTCGTCTGCTTGGTATTGACCCCAACGCCGAGGAGGAGACCGTCAGTGAGGAGGAGATCCGCATGATGGTAGACGTGGGCAGCCAGAAAGGTACCATTGACCACGAAGAAAAGCAATTCATTCAAAACGTCTTTGAGTTTGACGACTTGACCGCCGGGGAGATTGCCACCCACCGAACCGACCTGACCATTCTGTGGCTGGAGGAGAGCATGGAGGAGTGGGCCGCCACCATCCACAACAGCCGCCACACCCGGTATCCTGTGTGTGGAGAATCCGCGGACGATGTGGTGGGTATCCTCAATGCAAAAGATTACTTCCGCCTGACGGACCGGAGCCGTGAGACCGTAATGGAACAGGCGGTGGAGACTCCCTATTTGGTACCGGACAGCGTCAAGGCGGATGTGCTGTTCCGTAACATGAAAGGCGGCTGCCATCCTTTGGCGGTGGTGCTGGACGAATACGGCGGCATGACGGGCATTGTTACCATCAACGATCTTGTGGAGCAGCTGGTGGGAGATCTGGGCGAGGAGGATGTATGCCGAAACGCCCTTCCCCTGATCGAGGCTGTGGACTCTGGCACCTGGAAGATCCGTGGAGAGGCGCCTCTGGAGGAGGTTGCCCAAACACTTGGTGTCACGCTGCCCTGTGAAGACTTCGATACCTTTAACGGACTGATCTTTGGGGCCATGGCCACCATTCCCGAGGATGGATCCACCATTGAAGTGGAAACCGCCGGCCTGGTGATCCGGGTCACCGAGATCCGAAATCATCAAGTGGTAACTGCGTTGGTTTGCTTGGCAGAGCCGCAGAACACAGAAAAACAGGAACATAGAGGTGAGCATGAGTAATCTGTCGTTAAAACCTGTCACCAGCAAAAATCGCAGGGCTATTGAGAAGTTGAAGGTGTTTCCACACCAGACAGGTTTTATCGAAAGCGTTGCGGAATGTATGAAAGAGGCGGATCAACTGGCGGCGTAGCATCCCATGTGCATCTATGACAACGACACCATGATCGGTTTTACCATGTACGGAATGATCCTGGAGCCCGCCTATACAAGACTTTGGTTTGACCGCTTGCTGATTGATAAGCAGCATCAAGGTAAAGGCTATGCAAAGCCTGCGGTCCAGCTGATCCTACAGGAGATCTGTTCCCACTATCCCAATACAGATATTTATCTCAGCGTGTACGCAGAAAACCATCCTGCAATCGCTTTATATCGCTCCTTTGGATTTGAATTTACAGGCGAACTGGATACCAAAGGGGAAGAAATCATGATATATCGAAGTACCATGTGAGAAAAGAGTTGAATTCAATATAAGCAGTATGTTTCGAGTAACACACGATACAAAACACGCCGACCTCAAGGAGATTCTGGCTTTGATCCGAACAAAGAACCCGATAGGATTTGAGCTGCTCTATGCCCGGTATTACCGGCTTCTGTTTAGCACTGCCTATGCGGTGCTCCGGCAGGAGAGCGACGCCATGGATGCGGTACAAAACGCGGCATTGCGGCTCTATACCATGGACGAGAGCCTGTTTCCCTCCGATCACGAACTGGCCTGGCTCCATACGGTGGTCAAAAACGAAGCCCTAATGGTCCTGCGGAAAAAGAAGCCGGAGCATTCTGTGGATGAGCTTCCGGAGATCCCTGTCCCTGAGCGGCAGTTGGAGATGCTGGAGGACATGGAGACGGTTCAGTCCATGCTGTCCTCTCTTGATCAAAAGCGACAGAATGTGGTCACCCTGAAAGTCCTGGGTGGCCTGAGTCACAAGGAGATCGCCCAGCTGTTGTCCATGCCTGTGGGAACGGTCCAGTGGCTCTACAACACCTCCATCAAAAGCCTGCGGCGAACCCTCACCGCTCTGGTCAGCGTGGCAATCGTTTCTGCGGTTGGTCTTCTGTACCAGGCAGCCCAGTATTTCCGTACACCTGTCCAGGAGCCTGGCGGCGATTTTGGCATCAGCAGCATCCCGCCCGCAGAGCCGTCCCTGTCTCCCTGGTTTACGGTGCGGTTGACCCTGCTGATCTTTTCCATTGTGGCCGGAATTCTTTTTTCAAATTTTCCGACAAAATTCCAACAAAGCGAAATCCTCGCCGCATCTAAATAGATGAACGGGCAAACGCCAAAACATCGAAGGAGGATTTCAAATGCGGTTCAAACGATTCTGTTCACTAAGCATAGCTGCGGCCATTGGCATGAGTATTCTGGCGGGGACTGCCGCCGCAAAGGAGACGAACACCGGAGTAGGGTTTGACTTTAACCAGAATGACGGTGGGTTTACTCCCATTTTTTCCGACTACCCCAACGAGCAGGGGGTGGAGGAATTTTATGAGCTTCGCTCCGGCCATGAGGAGGTTCCCATTGCAGACGCTGGAAAGGGACTTTTCCTCTCCGGCAATAATCACAGCGACGATCTCTTTATGGGATATTTCAAAGAACTGAGTGGCCTGGCTCCCGAGACAGAGTATCAGTTCACTGTCCGTTTCAAGCTGGCAACCAATGTGGAAAATGATATGATCGGCATCGGCGGCGCTCCCGGAGAATCGGTCTTCGTCAAGTGCGGTGTTGCCTCTGAGGAGCCGGAAAACAGCCTGGACTCCCTGAACCACTTCCGCCTGAACATCGACAAGGGCAGTCAGAGTACCGGCGGAGCGGATATGATCGTGGTCGGCAACCTTGCCAAAAAGGAAATCAACCGTCCCGGTGAATATGAGTTCAATGAGATCGAGACCAAGGTAATTGCCCGGACCGATGAAGCGGGAACGGCGTATCTGGTGATTGGCACCGACTCCGGCTTTGAAGGGGTGACCTCCTACTATCTGGACGACATCTCCGTCAGCTGGGCCGACACCAGCGAGGTTTCCGTCACCCGGGGCGACGCAGCCAAGATGCTGTTGGACCATGCCCATCGCTGGGACGAGATCGTGGGGACCCCCACCTTTACAGATGTAGCATGGGAGGCTCCTTACGCTGAGGCAGTTGCCTGGGCAGAGCAAAACGGCTATCTGGGCGGCTACGGTAACGGTTTCTTTGGGCCGGAGGATGCCATGACTGTGGAACAGGCTATGGTGATGATCTATCGCCTGTTCGGAGGCCTAAAGTGACCGATGTAGACATTCTGGACCGGTACCAGGACGGTGGCCAGGTCTCTCCCTGGGCGCGGGACGCCGTTGCATTTGCCATCACCAACAAGCTGCTGGAGCCGGGCGATGCGATCCAGCCCCAGTCGCCCATTACCATGAAGGCCCTGCGCTATGCCATCGGTCAGATTGGCATGGCCGACTAAACACCCAATCACGGTTTCAAACAAGTATTCTGCCCATGTCTTAAAGTACTACACAGCTATTCCTATAAAAATCAGACATCCCTCTCCGCTTCTTCCGGAAAGGGATGCCTGTCTGTCTCAAAGTGATTCAACTCGTATGCCAATTCCCATGCCAATTGGAATCCGCAAAGGAAACTGTCCATGGAGCGTTCCTCTGTGATTAGGTTCTGTGCGTCCATGATCCGCAACACCAGCTTTCTCTCTGGCTTTTCCAATCTCTCAATAAGTTGTTGGTGGCAAGTTTCAATTTCCTGCTCAGACTCTGCCATAGGCAGTGGCGTGTGAAATCCGTAGTAGAATTTTTTCAGGGCGTTGTTCATATGCTCTACCTCCTTGTAGCAAGACACCATACCACAAGTTAGCGTGAAAAGCCACTGGAATATTTGTATTTCAATAAATGCCTTATCATTGGTTTTGCAGACCATACACCACTGTCCGTGGGTAGAAAACTTACCACTTTTGCGAGAGCCGGTAGTTGTCCTGTTAAATAAGAAATTAGAGCCTGTGGTGCTCCACAAGCCCTAATTTTCCCCATACACGGCGTTAAGCCCCATAGGTTCACATTGTGTACCTATGGGGCTTAACCCTTTGCTTGCTTCGTTTTTTCATTTGCCACCTCCTGCAGCTGCACAATATTTCGGGTTGACGAAGTGAATAATTGGAAGTGCTTCCAGTTCCAATATACCAGATCCTATGCGACTGTCAAGGCATTTTTTGCACACATTATCATGCATTTGTCCAATTTCTGCACACTCCGCAGTGAAAGCGCCACGAAAAAGCGACAACAAGCCCGATGGGAAGATCCCATCGGGCTTGTGTTGTTGAAGTGAAGTCTCAGAGGACGTTCTGGCAGAAGCGCATGATGATCGTGGCGGTCTGCGCACGGGGGGCGTCACTCTTCGGCTGAAGGGTGTCCACGCCGTTGGAATTGCCGACGCCGAGGATCAAGCCCTGTGCGACCGCCCAGGACAGCGGCGTGCGGGCATAATCGGAAATGGAGCTGTAGTCCGGATAACCGGTCAGGTCAGCGGTATCGTACACGTCCAGATCCAGAACATTCTTGGTGTAGTTATAGAGGATGGTCGCCATATCCTGGCGCGTAATGGCATCATTCGGGGAGAACGTGGTGGGGCTCGTGCCGTTCACGACACCCTTCTCGAACGCCCAGTTGATCGCATCGACAGACCAGCTGTCGGTCACATCGGTGAAGGGGCTGGACTTGGCAGCCTTCGGAGAACCGGCCTGACGGTAGAGCATCGTCACGAGCTGTGCGCGCGTGGTCGTGCCGTTCGGCGCGATGGTCGTCGCGCTCGTGCCGTTCAGGATGCCGTTCTGGATGCAGTAATCCAGGCCCTTATGCGCCCAGTTGGTGTAGGCGGGCATATCGGTGAAGTGAGCGCCCGGGCAGACATGTGCACCGGTCGAGCTGCTCACCGGGATGCTGTTGAGCATCTTGGCCAGCTCGAAGAACTTTTCCTGCAGCATGGCGTGCGTGGACTTCTGCATCTGGCCGACCATGTTGATGTGGTCGGTGTTGTCGATCTTCTCGATGTAGTTCCAGACGCCCATCTTGGTGCCGGCCTTGAAGGTCATCTTGCCGTCAGCGCCGACGCCGTAGTTTTCATTGTACTTATCCGTGGAATTCTCGTGCGGACGGATCGCGGAGCGGACGGAGACGATGCCGTCATTCTCCCACCAGTCCGGCGTGATGTTCACATGGCCGACCGCGTAGTTGACGTGTCTGCCCATGTAGGTGCTGCTCTTGACCATCATCGGGTTCATGCTGGCATTCGGCAGATAGTGGCCGGTCAGCGGTTCACGATGGGTGTTCGAGCAGGCGACGGAGAAGTAATAGATATCATCCTGCGCCTTGGCATAGCCGTTGAGCACGGCCGCGCCGTCGACGTCAAGGTCATAGACGCTCAGGTCGTTGGTGTGCTGCGTCCAGATCTTGCTGTTGATCACACGGTTGAAGTAGCTGGAGTAAGACTCGTTGGGCTGGCGCACCAGACCCCACTGATCGAGCTTGAAGTCCAGGCCGAAGTTGTTCTCATTGACATTGGTGCCGGCAACCGCGCCGATGATGCCCATGGCATACTGGGCCAGATCGCCGATGTTCTGATAGACCTTCGTGTCATACTGGCTGCCGTCGTGCGGCGTGCAGAGCGTCGTGATGCTCTCGATCCAGTGGCGGCACTCGCCGGTGAACAGCGGGCTGATATCACCGCCGCGGCTGGCGTTGCGCTCATCGGCATCGCCGTTTTCCAGCAGCTGTGCGAGCATACGGATCGTCTCGCCGCCCATGCTGTGGCCGACCAGATGCACTTTCAGCTCACTGTCGGGGTTATTCAGCTCCGGCAGAACGCCCGGGAACGTGCGGCCATAGCGCGCATGGCCGTTGGTGGCGGAGTGGTATGCGCCGTAGTCGACCGTGCCGCCGACGAGGTAGGCATACAGCTCACAGGCGCGGTCCCAGTTGCTGGCGACGGGGCCGATGGACGGGGTGTAGACCTTGTAGCCGGCATTGTTGAGAATGTCGCGCAGGCTGCTGAAGCCGCCCCAGTAGTTCAGGCCGAGCACTTCCGTGCCGCCCCAACCGAACAGGCCGTGCACCAGCACGATCGGATAGTGGTTGCCGCTCGCCGACAGGAGCTCCGGCAGATCCGCGTCCGTCAGTTCGTCAGCAGAGGTCGCACGATCGGACTCGAAGTCCGTCGTATCGGCAACGCTTGCTGCGAAACCGGGCATGCAAAGCACCATCGCCAGAACCAGAACGGTGGCGAGCACTCTGCTCCACGTTTTCTTCATGAAAAATCCCTCCAATAGATTTGGGACAGCATCAAAATCTGTCCCCTTTTTATGGTTGCACTATAGTGCCGCTGCGAGAAAAGCACAATCCCCACCGCGGTACAAATGTAACACTTTTGCGCATTTTCCAGCGCTTGATGAAACACACGTCACCATTATGTGCGCCCCGATACAGAATGCGTATGGACAAAAAAAGCCTGCCGTCCGTGGGATACGGACAGCAGGCTTTGCACTGCGGGATCAGATCATAATGCCGCGCTTTTTGGCCTCGAAGGTCAGCTCGTCGCGGAAGTCGGGGTGCGCGATGGCGATCAGCTGGCGGGCACGCTCGCCAAGGCTGCGGCCGCGCAGATGCGCCACGCCGTACTCGGTGACGATGTAGTCGACATCGTTCTTGCTCGTCGTGACGACGGCGCCCGGTGTGAGGATGGACTTGATCTTGCTGATCGTGCCGCCCTTGGCCGTGGACGTGAAGGCGATGAAGCTCTTGCCGCCGCGGGACTGGCAGGCGCCGCGGACATAGTCGATCTGTCCGCCGGAGCCGGACATGTGCTTCGTGCCGACCGACTCGGCGCAGACCTGGCCGAAGAGGTCGACCTCGACCGCTGCGTTGATAGAGATCATGTTGTCGTTCTGGCAGATGACGTCCGGATCGTTGACGTATTCGACCGGCAGGATCTCGACGGCCGGGTTATCGTCGATATAGTCATAAATGCGCTGCGAACCGAAGGCAAACGTCGTGACGGTCTTGCCGCGGTGGATCTGCTTTTTGCTGTTGTTGACCGCGCCGCACTCGATGAGCTCGACCATGGAGTCGGTGAACATCTCGGTGTGGATGCCGAGGTCGTGCTTGCTCTTGAGTGCCATGCCGGTCGCGTCCGGGATCGCGCCGATGCCGAGCTGCAGGCACGCGCCGTCCGGAATGCGCTCGGCGATGAGGCCGCCGATCGTCTTGCTCACCTCGTCGAGCTGGACCGGGGGCAGGACCGGCAGATCGTGGTTATACTCCACGATGGCGTCGACCTGCGAAATGTGGATCAGCGAGCCGCACAGGCCGCGGGGCTGGCGGTCGTTGACCTCGCGGGAGATCCGCTTGGTCTTGTCGAGCATGGCGTCGATATACGAGCCGTTGAGCGCCAGGCTGAAGTAACCGTGGCGATCCATCGGCGCAACCTCGACGCACACGGCGTCATAGTCGTACTCCGTGCGGATGCGGGTCGGGAAATCGCGGTAATATGCCGGGATGATATCGGCATAGCCGGCGTTGACCGCCTTGCGCGCCGCGCTGCTGGAAAACCAGCTGTAGCCGGTCATCTTGCCGGCCAGCGTGGGGTCGGTATAAAACTCGAACGGGTACGCATCGAGCAGAGCCTGCACCTTCACGCCCGTAATATCGCTGTTGCGGATGCGCTCCGCGATTGCGGTCATGATGGCCGGCGTCTGCGAGGTCGCCGTATCCATGCCGAGCAGCCAGCCGGACTGCACCTGCTGGGCAAGCTGCTCCGGCGTCGTCAGTTTTTCCTGATACATCTTCTGATAGTCTGTCATAATTTGCTCTCCTAAAACAAAAAATATGAACACATGGGTATAAATAATATACACGATTCGAAAACGTAATTCAAGAGGGCGCGCGTCCGTTTTGCGATCCTTGCAAAAAATCCGTCACATTTTCAGGAAAATGAGAGGTTTTCTCACGTGAGAAAGTATGATATGATATTGTGAGATTTATTTGAATTCTTGAATGAATGGATCTTTATTCTCTATTTTTCATGCGGCTCTCATTTCTTCCGGTTACAATGAGCAATGTCGCATCATGCGGCGGGACGCTCCTGCCAATTCAAAAAACAAGGAATGATACGACAACATGACGATCACGATTGTCTGTGATATTCTGGGCGAAGAAAACAATGGCACCACGATCGCCTGCATGAACCTCATCCGCTTCCTGCGCGCGCAGGGGCACACGGTGCGCGTGGTCTGCGCCGATCAGGACAAGGCCGGCAACGAGTGCTTTTACGTCGTGCCGGAGCTGAACCTCTACCTGCTCAACCCGATCGTGGAGCGCAACGGCGTGACGCTGCCGCGCCTGGACCGCTCCCTGCTCGAGGACGCGATCCGCGACTGCGACGTCGTGCACACGACGTTCGTGCTGCAGCTGTCGCACACGGCGGTGAAGATCGCCAAGGCGTACAACAAGCCCATCACCTCCAGCTTCCACTGCCAGGCCGAGAACGTCACGGCGCACTTTCTGTGCAAGGATCTCGATGCGATCAACCGCGGCGTCTACCGCGCCTGCTACCAGATGGTGTATCAGTATTCGGACATCATCCATTACCCGACGCAGTTCATCCGCGACACGTTTGAGGCCGTCGTCGGCCCAACGAACGGCCGCGTGATCTCCAACGGCGTCAACAGCATGTTCACGCCCGGCCCGGCCAAGCGCCCGGCGGGACTGGAAGGCAAGTTCCTCATCGTCTCGACCGGCCGCCTGTCGAGCGAAAAGAATCAGGAGATCCTCATCGAGGCCATCGGCCGCTCGGCCCACCGCGAGCAGATCCACCTGATCCTCGCCGGTGAAGGGCCGCGTGAAGAGCATTACCGTCATCTGGCCGAAAAATACGGCGTCGACATGGAGATCGCGTTTTTCTCACGGCAGGACCTGCTGAATCTGCTGCGCTGCGCCGACCTCTACTGTCACCCCGCCGAGGTGGAGATCGAGTCCATCGCCTGTCTGGAGGCCATCGCCTGCGGGCTGGTGCCGGTCATCGCCAACTCCCCGAAGAGTGCGGCCAAGGCATTCGCGCTCGACGAGAAATCTCTATTTAAAAATAAGGACCCCGAGGATATGGCCGCCAAGATCGACTACTGGGTCGAGCACCCGGCCGAGCGCGCGGACTACAGCCGGAAATATCTCGAGAGCGGCACGCAGTTTGAACAGCAGAGCTGCATGCGCCAGATGGAGCAGATGCTCTTTGACGCCGTCGCCCTGCGCGGTGAGCCGACATGAGCCGCAAGACCATCTATTATCACGACCCGCTGCACGACGACTTTGCGCCGACGAACGGGCACATCCGGCCGAAGCCGATCGGCGCCGACTTTCCTTATGAGCACCCCAGCCCGGTCTGGCAGGCGCTCGCGTTCGTCGTCTACCGGCTGATCATGACGCCGTTTCTGTTTTTGTACTGCAAGCTCGTTTTCGGCCTGCGGATCGAAAACCGCAAAGTGCTGCGCGAGCTGCCCGGCGGCTATTTTCTCTACGGCAACCACACGAACACGCTGGCGGATGCCTTCATCCCGACGCTGCTGGCGTTCCCGCGCCGCGCAAACATCGTCACCGCGGCGGACACAGTCTCCATTCCGGGCGTGCGCAACATCGTGCAGATGCTCGGGGCCGTCCCGCTGGCCGACACGATCGACGGCACGCGGCAGTTTCTGGCTGCGATCCACCGGCGGCTCGAGCGCCGCCAGGCCGTCATGATCTACCCGGAGGCGCACATCTGGCCATATTATAATGGTATCCGCCCGTTCCCGGACACAGCGTTTACCTATCCGGTGCGCGAGCAGGTGCCCGCCGTCGGCGTGGTGGTCGTCTACCGGCAGCGGAAGCTGCTCCGGTTTCTGCCGCCGTGCATCACCGTCGTTGTCGGCGAGCCGGTCTACCCGGACGCATCCCTGCCGCCGCGCAGCGCCCGCCGGGCCCTGCATCAGAAAGTCTATACATTCATGTGCGATACCGTCGCCCGGCGGCACAGCTATGCGCACATCGAATATCTCCCCGCACAGGACACACAACCGGCCGCGCAATGACCGCGCCGCACGACCAGAAAGGTGGGATCCCGCTTGGCACATTTGACTGAAGCCGCCATCCAGGATGCATTCCTGAGACTGCTGTCCGAGCAGCCGTTTGACAAGATCACCGTGACGCAGCTCGTGGACGAGTGCCAGATCACGCGCCGGACGTTTTACTACCATTACTCCGATCTGTACGAGCTGCTGGACACCATCCTCCACCGCGAGACCGAGCGCGCGCTCGATGAATTTGAGGCCACCGGCAGCTGGGAGGAATGTATGATCACCGCCTCCCGCTTCGCGCGCGAGCACAAGCGCGCCGTGTACCACATCTACACCTCCTCGCACCGTCTGGAGCTGGAAAAGCATGTGGACCGCATTTCCGGGGAAATGATGCACAGCTATGTGGAGGCGCAGGCCCACGGCCTGCGCGTGAGCGAGGCGGACAAAAAGCTCGTGTGCGACCTCTACCGCTTCGGCATCACGGACATTTTCTACGAATGGCTCGAAAACGGGATGAAAGAGGATCTCGAGGCGCAGATACGCCGCCTGAGCCTGCTGTTCACCGGCAACATCCGCGCCTCCCTGTCCCGGGTGCAGATCCCGGCCGAATCGTAACCATCCCCGGCGGGCACAGCAGCGTGTCCGCCGGGTCCATTTCACCAGCAAAGGAGATTTGTCATGCCGATTCTCGATCATATGGAGCCGTGCGCCGTCTTTTCCTGTTTTGAGCAGCTGTGCGCCATCCCACACGGCTCCGGCAACACGAAAGCCATCAGCGATTACCTTGTTCGCTTCGCAGCCGAACATCAGCTGCGCTGCATTCAGGACGCGCACAACAATGTCATCATCTTCGCACCCGGCACGCCGGGGTACGAGACCGCCGCCCCGGTCATCCTGCAGGGGCACATGGACATGGTCTGCGAGACTGCGCCGGACTGTACGAAGGACATGGCCCGCGAGGGGCTCGACCTCTTCGTGGACGGCGATACGATCGGCGCACGCGGCACAACGCTCGGCGGGGACGACGGCATCGCCGTGGCCATGGCGCTGGCGATCCTGGCTGCGGACGACATCCCCCATCCCCCGCTCGAGGTCGTCATCACCGTCGATGAGGAGACCGGCATGCTCGGCGCGGCCGCACTGGACGCCTCCGTGCTGAAGGGGCGCACGATGCTCAACCTCGACTCCGAGGACGAGGGCGTGCTCACCGTCAGCTGCGCCGGCGGCAACGTGTCCGTGTGCACGCTGCCGGTCACGCGCGCGCCGTTTTCCGGCACAGCGCTGACCGTGACGGTCGGCGGTCTGCTCGGCGGCCACTCGGGCGCAGAGATCGACAAGGGCCGCGGCAACGCAAACCTCCTCATGGGCCGCGTGCTGTACGCCGTCAGTGAGCGCACACCGCTGCGGCTCATCTCCGTCGGCGGCGGTCTGAAGGACAACGCCATCCCGCGTGAGAGCCGGGCCGTCATCGCCGTGGCCGATGCAGCCGCCGCGCAGGCGGCGATCGCGGACATGGACGCCGCGCTCCGGCACGAATACGCGGCCGCCGACCCGGATGTGTCCGTGCGCGTTGACGCAGCCCAGGCGCAGCAGCCGCCGATGGACGAGGCGTCCACGCAGCGCGCCGTGTGCATGCTCTGCTGCCTGCCGAACGGCATTCAGGCCATGAGCCGGGACATTCCGGGTCTCGTGCAGACGTCGCTGAATCTCGGCATCCTGACGACGGATGCGGACACCGTGCAGGCGTCGTTCTGCGTGCGCAGCAGCGTGTCCACGCAAAAGGAGATGCTCGTCGCGCGTCTGCGCTGCCTGATGGCGCAGCTCGGCGGCACGGTGGCCGTCTCGGGCGACTACCCCGCGTGGGAATACCGCAAGGACTCGCCTCTGCGCGAGCGCATGGTCGCGGTCTTCCGCGAACAGTACGGCCGCGATCCGAAGGTGGAAGCCATCCATGCCGGCGTCGAGTGCGGACTGTTTGCCGGAAAGCTGCCGGGGCTCGACTGCGTGTCCTTCGGCCCGGACCTGACGGAGATCCACACCTGCCACGAGTGGATGCCCAT
>ERZ780099.28-NODE-28-length-22922-cov-3.30674_pt1 | contig 22922 bp, 20 predicted proteins | sample MGYA00510986_ERZ780099 | MGnify/ENA primary metagenome ERZ780099 (study PRJEB29588, sample SAMEA2148472) | human gut metagenome | biome: human gut; feature: human-associated habitat; material: faeces | place: Denmark | collected 2008/2010 ...
GTGTGGTTTCGGATGTTAGGATGTGCAGTTCGGGGCGGCACATTCGTCCGCGCCGGATGTTCACGCGCAGCAGCGCGGGATAGTGTAAACGCATGGGCTGCCTCCTGTCAGGTGCGGGAGCGCCGGTCGGTGCGGCGGGCGATGTACATGCCGAACTCCTGCAGGATCTGCACGATGATGATCGTCAGCGCTACGCACAGCCAGACGATCTGATCGTCGTACTTCTGGTAGCCGTAGGTGATGGCGATCTGGCCGAGACCGCCGCCGCCGATCGTGCCGGCCATGGCGGAGTAGCCGAGGATGGTCACGGTGGAGATGACGGCGCCGGTGATGAGCGCGGGCTTGGCCTCCGGGATGATGACCTTCCAGATGATGCGGAACGTGGACGCGCCCATGGACAGCGCGGCCTCGATGACGCCGGCGTCCACTTCCTTGGCGGCGGACTCGACCATGCGCGCCACATACGGGGCGGCGGCGATGACGAGCGTCACGATCACGGCGCGGTTGCCGAGGCTGGTGCCGACGATGGCCTTTGCCACCGGCAGCATGGCGACCATGAGGATGATGAACGGGATGCTGCGCAGGGCGTTGACGATGATGCCGAGCGTGCGGTTGAGCCAGCCGATGGGGTGGATGCCGTCGCGGTCGGTCATGCGCAGGATGAGGCCGACCGGCAGGCCAATGAGATAGGCAAAGAACGTGGAGATGAGCGTCATGTAAATGGTCTCCCAGATACCGAGCTGCAAGATGCCGTTTTGCCAGAGTTTGATGAGCAGATCAGACATGACTTCCATCCTCCTGTAGATAAGAGATGTGGTTATGGTCGAGCCAGCGCAGCACATCGTGGAACTGCTGCGGGTCGTCGGGCAGGTCGATGACCATGTGGCCGTAGATGCTGCCCTCGACGATGCGGGTGTCGGCGAAGAGAATGTTCACCGGCACGTGGCACTCGAGCGTGATGCGCGAGATGACCGGCTCGTTGGAGCAGCTGCCGTCAAAGACGAGGCGCAGGCGCCCGCCCGTGCACGGCGGGAGGTTTTCGGCCGGGCTCTTCGGGAGAATGAGCGCCTTGGCGATGTCGGACTTCGGGTGCGTGAACACGTCGCTGACGTTGCCGATCTCGGCGATGCAGCTCTGGTCGATGACGGCCACGCGCTGGCAGATCTGCTCGATGACGCGCATCTCGTGCGTGATGACGACGATCGTCACGCCGAGCGTCTGGTTGATCTCCTTGAGCAGGTGGAGAATCGACTGCGTGGTGTTCGGGTCGAGGGCGCTGGTGGCCTCGTCGCACAGGAGGTATTTCGGCCGCGTGGCGAGGGCGCGGGCGATGGCCCCGCGCTGCTTCTGGCCGCCGGAAAGCTGCGAGGGATAGTTTTTCGCGCGGTCGGACAATCCGACGAGTTCGAGCAGTTCGGCGGCGCGGGCCTGAGCCTCGTCGCGCTTGACGCCGGCGATCTCGAGCGGGAAGCAGATGTTGCGCAGCACCGTGCGCTGCTCGAGCAGGTTGAAGCTCTGGAAGATCATGCCGATGTCCTGCCGGGCCTTGAGCAGGTCGCGGCGGCTGAGCTGCGTCATGTCGCGCCCGTCGATGCGTACCGTGCCGGAGGTCGGCCGCTCGAGGAGGTTGATACAGCGCACGAGCGTGCTCTTGCCGGCGCCGCTCAGGCCGATGATGCCGAAGATCTCCCCATCCTCGATGCGGAGGTTGACGTCCCGCAGTGCGTGGATGTCGCCGCCCGGTGAGGGGTAAGTCTTGTTGAGATGTTCGATTTCGATCATGGTGGATTCTCCCTCGCAGAATAATTTTTCGGTACAAAAAACAGAGGCCGGAAGACTCGTTGTCTTCCGGCCTCTGCGGATACGGCTTGGAATTTGGATCAGCCGTTATTGGAAGCGAACACAAGACGAGTCATATTTCTGAGCACGACGAGACATGCACATGCAGCCGGGCATGTACATCATCATAGCCATCATCATGTTGTTCGTCTGAGCAAACTTCATAATACGACGCGTCTCCTTTCGTTAAAAATCACGGTTTCCGGTGGAAACGAGCGCAGTATAACGCAGTTTTCTGCGCTTGTCAACCCCAAAATCCACAAAAGCAGTATGAAACGCGCATTAGAAAAAGCAAATCCATCGATTCTAAAATTCGATCGTTTGCGGCGTTACGTCCGGGTCGTGGCTGCACAGAGACGCCGCGCAGACGCTGTCCCGGCTCATCTCGCCGATCCAGTCGAGCGCCTTTTTCGCGCGCACGCTGTTTTCGCAGATGCCGGGCACGGTGCCCTCCGCCCAGGAGCGGGGACTTGCCGCGCCGTCGGCGTTGAGCAGCACGTACCGGCCGCCATTGCGGATGAGCGTGGCGAACATGCCCTCCGTGTGCCCGGCGATGTGCACGAGATGCACCGAGTCGTCCCCGAACAGGTCGTACGAGCGGCTCTCCGGCCCGATGTGGTTCACGCGGTACCAGAACCGCTCCGGCGGCTCGTCCATCCACAGCTTGCGCGAGGTGTAGCGCAGGTTCACGCGGCACGACCAGAAGTATTCCTCCTCCGCCACCAGCAGACGCTTTGCGCCCCGCACCTCGCTGATGCCCGCAACATGATCCGGGTCGAGGTGGGAAAAGAGCACATAGTCCAGATCCTGCGGCCGGATGCCGCGCACGGCCAGTTGCTCGCCGATCGACTGCCCCGGCTCCACGACGCTGTGCACGAGCGTGTACCACCCGCGGCCGAACATCCGCAGCTGCGCCGCGCGGTCCTCGATGCCGGTCGGGCTCACGGTGCGCGGCAGACCGGCGTCCACCAGAAACAGGCCCTTCGGGTGCTCCACCAGATACGACGACACCGGCAGCCAGATGCGCGCGCCGCTCTTGAGCCGCCGTGCGTCCGCTTTTGCCGGCCAGCGCCACTGGGCACTCGCCGGCAGGTTCGGCGCCACGCCGATCTTCCCGCAGTGCAGAACATGGATCCGGATCTGAGCCATGGCCGTTCCCTCCTCGTGAATGTACGCGATATTGACCAAATGGTTACTAAAAAGCATATCACCGCCTGTGCAGAATGTCAAGACAGGCGGGGAAGATCGACCGGGATTTTGCAATCTTCAACAATGTGCTGTGCATTTGCGTATTGAATTGTATGCGTGAGATGTGCTACAATAGATTGCGCATGTATTCACAAACCAGGGAATGAAAACAAAATATTTTTAAGGGGAAGAAAGGAGCCTGAAACATGGCAAGAGAACTGATCCTGAAGCTGGGCAAAAAGATCACGGACCGCGTGGACGTGAAGCTCGGCATGACCAAGCTCGACGAGAATTCGCCCGAGTATTACGGCCTGGCCAGCGTCGTCACCGACGAAATGGCGGAGCTTGCGCTCGCGATGAAGGTCCGTGTCCCGACCACACCGGCCGAGATCGGCAAGAAGGTCGGCAAGGACCCCGTCTACGTGGAGCAGCTGTTTGACCAGATGTCCATGATCGGCCTGCTCGAGTACAACTGGGAGAATGCCGACCATCACAAACAGTGGACGCTGCCGATCTTCGTGCCCGGTTCTGCCGAGCTGATGAACATGAACCTCCAGCAGGTGGAGACGCACCCGGAGATCGCGCAGTTTTTCGAGCGCATGTCGTTTCTGCCGCTGACGAAGATCACCTGCATGGTGCCTCCCGGAGGTGCCGGCGTCGGCATGCACGTCATCCCGGTCGAGAAGGCCATCCCGGCCACGAACGAGTCGGTCGATGTCGAGCACATCTCCCACTGGCTGAAAAAGTATGAGGATCAGCTCGGCGTCGGCTACTGCTCCTGCCGCAATGCCATGCGCCTTCAGGGCGAGGGCTGCGGCGAGCTGCAGGATGAGATGTGCATCGCCGTCGGTCAGTTTTGTGACTACTGCCTCGAGACCGGCAAGGGCCGCAAGATCACCTATGATGAGGCGATGGAGATCCTCCAGCGCGCCGAGGACAACGGCTATGTCCACCAGATCACGAACATCGACGGCGAGGACAAGATCTTTGCCATCTGCAACTGTGCGCTCGGCTCCTGCTTCGCGCTGAGAACGAGCCAGCTGTTCAACACGCCCAATATGTCCGCCTCCGCTTACCGCGCCCATGTCGACGCCGAGAAGTGCGTCGCCTGCGGCAAGTGCGCCGAGGTCTGCCCGGCCGGCGCTGCCAAGCTCGGCCAGAAGCTGTGCACCAAGACCGGCCCGGTGACGTATCCGAAGCAGCCGCTGCCGGACGACAACCACTGGGGCGAGCACATGTGGAGCCCGAACTATAAGGACGACAACCAGAAGCAGTGCCACGAGTCCGGCACCGCCCCGTGCAAGACCGCCTGCCCGGCGCACATCGCCGTGCAGGGCTACATCAATCTGGCCGCGCAGGGCCGCTATCTGGACGCGCTCAAGCTCATCAAGCAGGATAACCCGTTCCCGGCCGTCTGCGGCAGCATCTGCAACCGCCGCTGCGAGGAAGCCTGCACCCGCGGCGATGTCGACCGCGCCGTCGCCATCGACGAGATCAAGAAGTTTGTCGCCGAGCAGGAGCTCCAGGCCGACAAGCGCTACATCCCGAAGGTCATCACCCACCGCGGCATCGCCGATCCCTACCCGGAGAAGATCGCCATCATCGGCGCCGGCCCGGCCGGCCTGTCGTGCGCCTACTATCTGGCGAACATGGGCTATGAAAATGTCACCGTGTTTGATAAAAACGAAGTGCCCGGCGGCATGCTGACCCTCGGCATCCCGAGCTTCCGCCTCGAGAAGGATGTTGTCAACGCCGAGATCGAGGTGCTCCGTGAGATGGGCGTGCACTTCCAGTGCGGCGTCGAGATCGGCAAGGATCTCACCATCGACCAGCTGCGTGAGCAGGGCTACAAGGGCTTCTATCTGGCCATCGGCGCGCAGAAGAGCGCACCCATCGGCGTGCCCGGCGAAGAGCTCTCCGGCGTGTACGGCGGTGTGGACTTCCTGCGCAGGGTCAACCTCGGCAAGAAGCCGCGCATCGGCAAAAAGTGCGCCGTCATCGGCGGCGGCAACGTCGCCATGGACGTCTGCCGCACGGCCATCCGCCTCGGCGCGAAGGATACTTACATCATCTACCGCCGCAGCCAGGCCGAGATGCCGGCGGACGCGGAGGAAGTCGCGGAAGCCATGGAAGAGGGCGTGCAGTTCCGCTTCCTGAGCGCACCGGCCGAGATCCTCGGCGAAAACGGCAAGGTCAAGGCCCTCAAGGTCGAGATCATGGAGCTGGGCGAGCCCGACGCGAAGGGCCGCCGCAAGCCTGTCGGCACCGGTAAGTTCGAGACCATCGAGGTCACGTCCGTCATCGGCGCTATCGGCCAGCGCGTTGACCTCGGCCGCATCGCGCCGGAGGCCATGGCCTTCAACCGCAACGGCACCGTCCAGGCCGACGGCGTGACGTATCAGACCGCGCAGCCCGACATCTTCGCCGGCGGCGACGTGGTCACCGGCCCGAAGTTTGCCATCGACGCGATCGCGGCCGGCCGCGAGGGCGCTATCTCCCTGCACCGCTACGTGCATGAGGGCCAGAGCCTGACGCTGGCGCGTGACCCGCGCGAATTCTACGAGCTCGACAAGAAGCAGGCCGTCGTGCCCATCGAATGCTTTGACGCCCCGGCGCGCCAGACCGTTGCCCACGACGCGAGCAAGGCCAAGACGTTCTCGAACGACCGCATCACCTTCACCGAGGCGCAGGTCAAGGCAGAGGCGTCCCGCTGCCTCGGCTGCGGCGTGTCCGTCGTCGACCAGAACAAGTGCATCGGCTGCGGCCTGTGCACCACCCGCTGCGAGTTTGATGCGATCCACCTGCAGCGCGATATGCCGGAGGCCAGCCGTATGTACCGCACCGAGGACAAGATGAAGGCCATCCTGCCGCACATGGTCAAGCGCGCAGCCAAGCTCACCATCAAGGACATCAAGGGCAAGCGCGCGAAGTAAGCCGACCGGAGGAAAACGCGATGCACGAACTGGGAACCGTGTTCTATGTCATCCAGGAGGTCGAAAAGGTCGTCGAGGAAAACCACCTGACCCAGGTCGCCAGCGTCACGCTGGAGGTCGGCGAGGTCAGCGGCATCATCCCGTATTACCTGACCGACTGCTGGAAGTGGGCGGTGGAAAAATCGCAGTATCTCAAGGGCGCGGAGCTGAAGATCGAGACGCTCCCCGCCGTGACCTACTGCGAGGACTGCAAACAGACATATCCCACGGTAAAATACGCAAAAATATGCCCGCACTGTAAAAGCGAGCATACCTATCTGGTGTCAGGCAACGAATATAACATCAAAGAGATCGAGGCCTGTTAGCATCCCAAAAACGAACACGGAGAACGATTTTTCGTTCTCCGTGTTTTTTGGCATATATCATATCCCGACCGGCGCGCTGTCGATCGGGATCTGGATGATCTCCAGCCGGCGGCGGGCGGCGTATTCGAGCGTGCGGGCCGTGCCGCCGGGCCGGCCGTCAAATGCCGCGATGAGGATGCGCGAGGCATCGACCATGTAGCGGTTGCGGCGCATCATGCACCCGGGGGTGTAGGCCTCCTGCACGAGCGTCTGATAGTCGCACTGGCGCAGGTCGTAGGCGTAGCGCTCGCGCAGCTCCGGCCGCCAGCGGTCGGCCTGGCCGGCGAAGGGGATGGCCGCCTCGATCGTGACCTCCGGGTGCTGCAGGCGCAGATAGCGCGCAGCGTCGAAAAAATACAGGTCGCAGCCGTTGGCCATGCCGCAGATGAAGTGGCGGATGCCGGCGGCGTAGACGGCGTCCACGGCGTCGAAGAGCTGCTGCTGCAGCTTGCGGCAGCGGGGGTCGTTCTCGTCGCTGCCCCAGGGCAGCTTGTATTCCCGGTGGCCGGTGAAGCAGCAGGTGTTTTCGCGCTCGGGCATGGCGACGCCTCCTTTCGGTGGTGGCCTCCATTGTACGCGCCCGGAGCGCTGCTGTCAAACCTTTCCTGAAAAAAGTGCTTGCAATCTCCGGGCACTGTGCTATAATGCAGACAGTAGTTAAACAACTGAATCGAGATGTCTTCGGGGCAGGGTGTAATTCCCGACCGGCGGTGATAGTCCGCGAGCCGAGCAAGGTTGAATCGGTGCAATTCCGATACCGACAGTATAGTCTGGATGATAGAAGATGTTACGAACCTCCATTGTTCGCAGCGCCTGAAGGACATGTTCTTTCAGGTGTTTTTCATTCCATGGAGGTGTTTTGTCATGTTGAAAGAAAACCTGTCCTTTGTTGGTATCTGCGTGCTTGTGTTCGCGGCATTGCTCGGCCTTGCGTATCTGTTTGAGCGCACGGTCTGCCGTGATCTGCAGCGCCGCAGCCGCAGCCGCAACATCAGCTATGTGGCCATGTTCTCCGCCCTCGGCGGCGTGCTGATGCTGCTCGAGATCCCGCTGTTTTTCGCGCCGGGCTTCTATAAGATGGATCTGAGCGAGCTGCCGGTGCTCATGAGCGCGTTCTATCTCGGACCTGTGGCCGGTGTTATCACCGAGCTGCTCAAGGTGCTGCTCAAGCTCCTGCTCAAGGGCACGAGCACAGCTTTTGTCGGCGACTTTGCCAACTTCGTCGTCGGCTGCACGTTCGTCCTTCCCGCCGCTGTCATCTACCACCACCACAAGACCCGCCGCACCGCCATCATCGGCATGGCCGTCGGCACGCTGTGCATGACGGTCTTCGGCAGCCTCTTCAATGCCCTGTACCTGATCCCGAAGTTCGCCGAGCTGTTCCACCTGCCGATCGATCAGATCGTCGCCATGGGCACGGCTGTGAACAAGGGCATCACCAGTGTGCCGACGCTCGTGCTGTTCGCCGTTGTCCCGTTCAACCTCATCAAGGGCATCGTCGACTCGGCGCTGACGTATCTGCTGTATAAGCGCGTGGAGTTTTTGCTCTTCCCGGAGCTGCGCAAGAAGGAGAAAGTCCAGCCGCAGGTCCAGTCGAAGAATCCCACCCCGCAGCACTGAGATCGTGCATAAAAAACCGCCTGCAGGCGTCAGCCTGCGGGCGGTTTTTCATCTGTGCAGCTGCGGCGCACCGTGCGCAGCAGCAAGGTGAAGCTGAGCGTGAAGTTCACGCACTCGTTGAAATACAAAATGAAGATGTACCCCGCCAGCCCGAACCGCGGCAGCAGCACCCACACGAGCACCACGCCGAGCGTGGCGTCGAGCACATTGATGGCCATGCAGCGCGTCTGCTGGCCGAGCCCGCGCAGGCAGCCGTCGGTCACGGTGTCGAGATACATCACCGGCACGAGCGGCGCCAGCAGCCGGATGTACCGTCCCGCGTCGTCCGAGTGGTAGATCAACCGCCCGAGCGGCCCGGAAAACGCCAGCAGCAGCACGGCCGTACCGCACGCGAACAGCAGGCACCGGTACAGCAGCGTGCGCACCAGCCGCCGGATGTCCCCGCACCGGCCGGAGACCTGCGCCGTCGTCAGCTCCGGCACGAGCAGATCCGCCAGCGCGTACAGCAGGCACGAGGGGAAGAGCACCACCGGCAGCGCCATGCCGTGCACGATGCCGTAGCCCGCGAGCGCGCGGTCGGCCGTCAGGCCGGAGCTTTTGAGCCCGCGCGGGATGAGCAAGTGCTCCAGTGTCGTCAGCGACGTGCGCGCATAGGCCGACACGGCCAGCGGCAGCGCCACGGCGAGCATCCGCCGCGTCAGGTGCGGCACGGTGTCGCCGCCGCGGCGGTATTTGCGCCGGTCGAGCGCGTACATCGCCGTCATCAGCAGCAGCGACACCACGTCCGCGCACGCGCCGCCCGCCGTGACGGCGGCGCAGCTCTGCTCCAGGTCGCCGGCGGCCGCAAAGGACAAAAACCACATCACGCACGTGATGCTCACCAGCTGCTCGATCAGGTGCACGAGCGTCGGCTTCCACACGCGGCCGGAGGCGGTGAAATACCCGTCCATGACCGACGAGAGCGCGATGCACGGTAGGCTGATGCTCGTGATGCGCAGCGAGCGCACCGTGCGCGCGTCGCCGATCCAGAGAAAGCCTACGGGCTCGGCCAGAAAATACACCATCGTACCCGCGCACAGGCCGAAAAACAGCGCGTAGCACGCGCACCGGCGCATCGCGCCCGTGACGCCCGCGCCGCGCTCGAGCCCCATCTCCTCGGAGATCAGGCGCGTGGTAGCAAAGCGGATGCCCGAGATGGCGAAGGTTGCAAACAGCACGCTCACCGACATGACGAGCTGGTACAGCCCGATGCCGGCCGCGCCGATGCGCCCGACGATCCACGCCTGAAAGATGAGCCCGATGCAGCGCATCACGATCGACGAGCCGGTCATGAGCGCGGTGTTGACGATGAGCCTGCGATTTGTGTGCACGCGCGCGACCTCCCGACGCAGTTTGTACCACTCTATGGCGCGGGAGGGAAAAACATGCCGCCTGCAAACCTATGCACAAGGACAAAATCATGGAGCAGCGGGGGAGCCCGAGGAGGCAAGGCCCGTCTCGGATAAAATCCAGCGCTTGTCCCAAAGCCCGAGCAGGACTTTGGGACAAAACGCATGCCGCCCGGCGAACGCCGGGCGGCATGCGTTTTGTGTTCTTCAGGTGTGCAGGTCGGTCTTGATCTTTGTCGTGGAGATCTCGGGCGTGCGGGGGAGGTAGACAACCTCGCATTTGTCCTTCAGGAAGTCGAACTTGCCCTTCCAGTCGTCGCCCATGACGAACACATCCACGTGGTATTTGTCCACGTCGGTGATCTTCTGATCCCAGCTCTCCTCCGGGATGACGAGATCGACATAGCGGATCGCCTCGAGCATCCGCTTGCGGTCCTCGTAGGAGAAGTAGCTCTTTTTCTGCTTCTCGTTCCAGTTGAACTCGTCCGTGCTCAGGGCCACGATCAGGTAATCGCCCTGCTCCTTGGCGCGGCGCAGGAGATTGATGTGCCCGTAGTGCAGCAGATCAAAGGTGCCGTAAGTGATAACACGTCTCATGTGTGTTCCCTTTCCCGGAGGCGCTCGGCCAGAAACGCGGCGACGCGCTCGGCGGAGTGCCCGTCTGTGTATTGGTTGGTCAGCTTCATGAGCTGCAGGCGCTTGGCCCGCAGCGGATCATCGCCCGCGGCGAGCTGCTCGAAAAACGTGCGGAAATCGTCCGGCGTGTCGAGCATGGCCGCGCTTTCGCGCAGCGGCTGCGGGTCGATGGCAAAGCCCGGCTGCTTGGCGTAGGCGTCGATGTCCTCGAACGTCAGCCCCACGGGCTTGCCCGTGAGCAGATAGTCAAACAGCACGGAGGAATAGTCCGTGATGAGGGCATCCGTGCAGGCGAGAAATTCGTAGGACGTGATGCCGTGCGCGGCGAAGAGCCCGTCGTCGATGAAGCGGAGGTGGCTTAGCTCCAGCGCGCGGATGCGCGACAGGTCCTGCGCCGGGTGGGGCTTGACGATCACAAGCGTGTTCGTCGCCCGCGCGGCCTCGTTCACGGCCGCGGCCGCCGCCGGGTCATGGATGACGGGAATGGAGATGTCCGTCGTCGTAATGAGGTTGTTCTTGTGCTGGCGGTACGTGGGATACCAGACGACGAAGCGGTCAAACTCCGCGCCGAAGATGTCCTTCAGGTCGCATTTGTGCGTGAACAGGTCGTCGTTGCGCGGGAAGCCGAGCGTGACGAGCTTTTCCGGCGGGATGTGAAATTCATAGCTGTTCACGGCGTCAAAAAACGGGGCCTGACTCAGCGCCCAGTCGGTCGTCGGGTCGCAGAAATAGTAGTCGTGCACGCTCTTGAGCGGGCTGCCGTGCGTCAGGTACAGGTGCACGGTCTCCGGCCGGAGCTTCTGGATCGGCTGCGCATTGCAGTCAATGATGGCGACGGTCTTTGTCCGCAGCACAAACAGCCGCAGCGCCGCAAATTTCCCTTTGGTGGCGACGAAGGAGACGTTCTTTTCATGTACGTTCCGAAAAGCGGCCGGATCCGGCACGACCCACACGAGCCGGTACCGGTCGTTCCAGCCCTGGGCCAGCAGCGTCCGGTACAGGGCGCCGGTGTTGTCACCGAGGGGCGGCGCGCTCTCGAGCAGGATGACCGGCTTGCCGGGCAGCAGGCTCAGCAGCCGCACGAGCAGGCGTTTCAAGCGTTGTTTCATTTTCTCAGCACCTTTCGCACCATGCCGCCGACAAGGGCCTTTTCATATCCGTTCATGGACAGCAGCCACACAGAGGCACAGTAGATCGCTGTGTACACGACGATGCCGCCGAGCAGCATCGGAATACTGTAGAGGTTTACAAACAGCATCATCAGCACGCCGCACGCGGCGGGCGGCAGCAGGCCGAGTGCCATGCGGCCGATGTTCTTCCAGAACACGGTCACGTCGATGTTCAGCCGCCGCTGATAGAAGATGTTCATCACGAGTCCGTTTGCCAGCACGACGGCGACGGCCGTGCCGATCGCGCAGCCGATCGCGCCGAGGTACTGGCACAGCCAGATGCTGATGGCGAGGTTGCCGATGGCCATCGCCCCGTAGATGATCGAGCGGTACTTGTGCAGGTTCTGCGCACGCTGCATCTCGATGCCGAGGTTTTGCGTCAGCGGCACCATGCCGGGGATGATGAGCAGCAGCACAATGATATACGCATCGTCATAGCCCGGTCCGGCCCAGAAATAGATAAACGGCTTGCCGAAGAAGATGATGCCCGTGCACACGAGCGACAAAATCAGAAACTGGATGCGCCCCACGCGCACGAACAGCTCCGTGAGCACGGTGCGCAGGCGCGCTTTGTCGTCCTTGTTGTCCTGCACGAGCTGGTGGATGCGCGGCGTGAACACGGACGACACCGCCGTCGAAAACGAGATGAAGTACGTGTGCAGCTGCTGGCCGACGGCGTAGACTGCCGTGGCGGCCGTGCCGCAGTAGCGCGTGATGATGAGCTTGTCGAGGTTGTTGTTAACCTGGTCGACGACCATGTTGATGGCGATGAAGCCAGAGAACACAGCAATGTCCTTGAGCACGGCGCCGTCAAAGTTCCGGAACGAGACCCGAATGTGCAGCTTGCCGAAGCAGTAGATCAGCCGCAGCACGTCCACGAACACGGAGATCGTCACCGTGACGACGACCATGCCGATCGAGCCGTAGCCCGCCAGCAGCACCGGCAGCGTCACGAGCGGGGACACGACCGTGCGCAGGATCTCCGTCGCCTTCAGGAACACGAACTGCTCCTGCGCGCTGATGATGTTGCTGAACACGCTCATCGGGAAGCTCACGGCGAGGTTCGCCGTCAGCAGCAGCATGAGAATGCGCGCCGTGTGGTACTCGGCGTCCGTCAGGCCGGTCTTGAACACCATCTCCAGATGGAACGTCAGGTACAGTCCGCACGCGAGCGCGATCAGACCGATGACGGAAAACACGATCAGAAACAGGCCGTTGAGCCGCGCGATCTTGTCGTCCGCCTTTTCCTTGCGGTAGAGGATGTAGTAGCGCACGTAGCTGCCGCCGAAGCCGAGACTGAGCACCGACAAAATGGCGATCGTCGAGGCGACGGTGGAGTACAGGCCGTACTCGCTCTTGCCGAGAATGCGCAGCATGAACGGCGTGTAGGCGACCGAGACGATGATGTTGAGCGTCATCTGCACATACGTGAGCAGAGAGCCGGAACGCAGCTGATTGTGATGCTTCATAGTGTCAGTGCCCGGCGGCGGCGAACAGCAGGTGCACCGCCCGGTACTGCTTCTTCCCGAGCAGGGACAGCACCAGCTTCTTGCGCGCCGGATAGCCTTTCAGATAGGGGTTGTGCCGGTAGTCGGGGAAGCGCGCGGCGGTAAAGTCCAGCAGCTGCGGCAGCAGCGGGTGCGTGCTCTGTGCCTTGAGGATGCGCACGGACGGGTCATAGAGCACGTTGTCCACGCAGAGCTTGCACAGTTCGTTCCGGTATTGGTCAAACAACCCGTGCGCCTGAAACCAGGAGAGCACGTCGTCCAGCGCATCGATGATCTCGGCATTGGCATCGAGTGTGCGCTTGGTCACGGAGCCTTCATGCTGCCTGTAGCGGTAGAGCGCATCCGGCAGGAACACAACGGACTTTGCCGCCGTGAGCATCTTGCGCGTCATGCACAGATCCTCACCCCAGCCGCGGGCGCGAAAGCGGATGTCCGTGTCCGTGAACAGCGTGCGCCGCCACGCGGAGGTGCAGGCCGAAGGGCGTCCCAGCAGCAGAGCCGGCGTGGTGCTGAGTGTCAGTGGCGTGTTGAGGGGAAAATCATCCGTGAAAACGACGTCCACACCGTCATCCGTCATGCGCATGCCAAAGCTGCAGATATCGGCCTGGCAGAGCACCAGGTGCTCTGCCAACACGGAAAAAGCCTCCGGCGCGAAGGTGTCGTCACTGTCGAGAAAGAGCACATAGTCTCCCTGCGCGAGCGGGAGCGCCGCGTTGCGCGCATCGCCCGCGCCGCCGTTGGGCTTGTGCAGCACGCGGATGCAGTCCGGATGCTCGCGCGCGAGCGTGTCGCACAGTGCGCCGCTCTCACCGTCGGTCGAGCCGTCGTCCACGAGCAGGATCTCAAAGTCTGCGCCGGTCTGCTCCAGCACGGAGTCCACGCACTCGCGCAGGTATTCCCGGCTGTTATAGACCGGGATGATGACACTGAATTTCATAGCTTCCTCCAGTCCGGGCGCTCAGCTGAGCTTGTCCTTGACAGCAAAGAGTGCGCGCACGGTACGGTATTTATGCTGACGCAGCAGACGCAGGATCAGCTTGTGGCTGCGGGAGAGCTGCGCAAGCAGGGGATTGTCGAGATAGTCCGGGAACTGCGTCTGCACATAGTCCTGAAAGCGGCCGAGCAGCTCGCTGTCCGGGTCGATGCGCAGCACGCGCACGGAGCCGGCAAGCAGCACATGATCCACCGTCAGGCGCGACAGCTCGTTGTAATACTGCGCGAACAGGCCGCTGCTTCGATACCAGCCAAGCAGGTCGTCAAACGCATCGAGGATCTCGGCGTTGCGTGCGACGTTCGGGTTGCGTGTGATGGAGCCCTCGCGCACGACATAGTAGTAAAACACGTCCGGAACGGCGCAGATGCTGCCCGCCGCGGCGAACAGCTTCGTGGTCGTGCGGATGTCCTCATACCACACGCGGGAGGGGTAGCGGATGCCGGTGTCGAGAAAGAGCGAGCGCTTCCAGCAGCGGCTCCAGGCATTCGGCTGCGTGAGCAGCAGCTGCGGCAGCTCGGCGAGCGTGAACGTCCGGTCGTGCGGCAGATCGTCGACGAGCTGCTTTGTGATCGTGCCGTCGGTGTCCACGGCGAAGCCGAAGTCGATCACATCGCTGTGGAAGCGGTCAATCGCTCCGGCGAGCGTCCGGAACATTCCGGCGCCGATGTAGTCGTCGCTGTCGATAAAGATGAGATACTCGCCCGCGGCCGCTTCGAGGCCGACGTTGCGCGCATCCCCCACACCGCCGTTCGGCTTGTGAATGACGCGGATCCGCTCCGGATGCGCTGCGGCGTAGCGGTCACAGATCGCGCCGCTCTCACCGTCGGTGGAACCGTCGTCCACAAGCACCAGCTCGTAGTCGTCGAAATCCTGCGCCAGTACGGAGTCGACGCATTTGGGCAGATAGTCTTTTACGTTATAGACGGGGATCACAACGCTGAAAATCATGCGGTTTTCTCCTCTCCGTCCGGCAGTGCGTCCGGCTGCTCACTGCGCATCTGCGTCAGGTAATACACCACGGCCAGCAGAATCGACATATAGATCGAGGCGTTCGGCCGTCGGAGCACGCCGGCGGTGCAGTAGGCATTGACCAGGCACAGGCAGAAAGCAATGCCGATTGCGCCGGCCTCCAATGTGAAGTATTTGTGGAAGTCCTGAACCAGATACTTGATAATCAGATACACGAAGTAGCCGATGAAAGCGATTATCATGGCAAGTCCCACCCAGCCGTAAAGGAAGCAGATGCCGTGGAAGTCATTTTCCACGTCATAGATCTCGCCGTCATAGGCGATGCTGCCGAGCTCCATGCCGAACAGGCGGGAGGTAAACGGCTGCTCGTCGAGCATCATCTCGCAAAAGACGATCTTGCGGTGGCGGGTCGCCGTGATGTCCGTGACCTGATCGGAATAATGGTAGGCGGACATGACGCGTGCGGTGCCGAAGCGTTTGCACATATTCGGGGAGTAGTTGTTATAGATCGTGCACAGGGCGTGATAACGCTCCCGCGGATCGAAGGTTTCGTTGCTTTCGGTCTTTTCGCCCTCTGCGCGGCGGATCATGGTGTCGGCGTCATTCTGTTTGTAGCTCATGGCCTCCAGATAGCGGTTCTGGTTGATATACATGGGCGACTGTTTGTAGAAAGCACAGCAGACGACAAGCGCCAGCAGCACCACGGCGATGTAGCGCTTGGAGGTACGGGCATTTTTCGTCAGCAGCAGTACGCTCGGTATGCCGAGCGCCGTCACAGCAATGGCGAGGAAAGCCAGGCGGGTGCCCATAAAGTAGAGCTGCGCAAACGCGGCGATGGCCGTGACAAGAAACAGCGGGAAGTTCTTTTTCCGGTAGCAGAACAGCAGCACGATCGGCGAGAGAATGCTCATGATGGCGCTCTGCGAGTTGCCGAATGTGAACCAGCCGAGGATACCGACGTTGGTAAACGGGTATGTCGGCGAGTCGGTGTGCGTGAGCACACTGATGACAACGCTGGCCGTAATGACCCAGAAGTTGACGATCATGCCGGTTTCCAGCGCCGCGTAGCACTTTTTGTTTGCGCGCAGAAACGAGATGAAGCACAGCACAAACAGCGGCATCTGCACGACACGCACAAAGTTGGTCAAATCGTAGACGATGCGCTCATAGCCGACGATGAAGCAGGCAATGCAGTGTCCGATGAGCAACAGACCGCAGGCGATGACAGCAATGCCATAGGCTTTCTTGCGCGAGGAAGCAAGAAAACCGAGCAGGCACACGGCTGCAAAAACGACGAAGCGAAGCAAAAGCGTGAGCGTGTTGGACATTTCAAAATGATCCATCCAGTAAGACAGCATGTCCATCAGCGGCTGGAGGATCATGATCACGAGCAGGAAAGTGGGCAGCATCGGCGTAAGACGCTCGCGCAGGGTGTGTTTTTCTTCGGACATATCAGTTCTCCTTTGTGTTGTCATAGTCTTTGATATAGATCAGGTACCAGATGGATGCCAGAATCAGGCAGAGATAAAAAGATGCATTTGGGCGGCGCAGTACGCCGGAGGTGTTATAAATGTGGGCGAGGGCGGTGCACAGCGCAACGCCGCAGGCGCCGGCCTCGACCGTGAAGTAACGCCTGGCATTGCGGATGAGCGCGCACACGATGATGACCAGGAAATACCCCAGAAAAGCCAACAGGCACGCAAGCCCCGCCCAGCCGTACAGATACGCGATGCCGTGGAAGTCATTTTCCACGTCATAGCAGCACCCATGGTAGGTCATCTCGTCGTAGCTCAGGCCGAACAGGCGGCTGGTAAACGGTTCAGTGTTCAGCATCAGGCGGCAGTAGTTGATCTTGATCGTGCGGACATTCGTGATGACGGCGGCCTTGGTGGAGTATCCGTACATTTCCGCCGTGGCCTCGAGCCCATAGCGCTCGACGGTCCCGCCGAGGTATTCGTCATAGGCATAGGTGAGGTAGGCATACCCCTGATCGCCGAATTCCGCCTTGCCCTGCGCGACCAGCCGGTCGATGTTCTCCTGCTTGCGCACGGCGTTGGCCGCAACGGCCTGCTGGTTGCGGTGCATGGGGGACACGGTGTAGCCCGCCGCACAGACGGCGGCACACAGCAGCAGCACGGCGCAGACCTTTGCGCTGCCGCGCTTTGTGAGCGCAAGCGTGATGACCATGCCGATCGCCGTCACGAACAGGGACATATAGGCCAGACGTGTCGCAAAGCAGAATAGTTCCGCGAAGCCGACGACGGCGACGGGTAGCCAGCGCCGGATATTCCCGCTGCGCAGTGCCGGGCACAGCGTGAGCGGCACGAGCATCGACAAAATCGCACTCTGGGTGCTGGCACAGTAAAACCACCCGCGCAGACCGATGTGCTTGCCCGAATATGTATAAGGATCCGTGCCGGTCAGGGCGCTGAGCAGCTCGACGGCGGCGATGATCCAGAAGGCGATGGTGATGCCACGCTCAAAGCTGGCAAAGCCCTGCCGGCAGCAGCGCAGAAACGTGATAAAAGCGATCGTAAACAGCGGGATCTGCGCGACGCGGATAAAGTTGGTCGCATCGGAGATCAGGTTTGCCGCTGTAAATGCTTCGTTGGCGCGCAGGCACGCCAGCACATGTGCAGCATAGAGCACGGCGCACACGGCGGCGGTGATCCAGTAGGCGCGCTTGTGCCCGGAGAGCACGAAGCCTGTGAGCACCACGCAGAGAAAGAGCAGCAGCCGCAGCGCCAGCGTCAGCTTGCTGCCCCAGGCCAGATCCTGCGTCCAGAACGACAGCACGTCCAGCAGCGGCTGGGCGGCGCACAGGGCGACGAGCGCACCGGGCAGCCAGCGTGGACAGCCCCGCTCCTGTGGCGATAACGATTGCATAGTTTTTCCCCTTTTTCTCTCAGGATAGTTACACCCAATCATACGCTTTTTTCGCGGTCAGGTCAACTGGCACGGCCGTTTATTCATATATTTTTAGAGAATATAGTATGCAGACACCCCCGGCCGGAGATAAACTCCGTCCGGGGGTGTTTGCGGCATCGGGTCACAGCAGCTTGTCCGCCTCGTGTGCATAGCTGCAGATGAGCTTGTCGAGCAGGCGCTGCAATTCGGCGGCCTTCGGGTCTGTGACCGCCTGTGCATGCAGGCGGTCGATGGCCTCCTGACTCAGGCCGAGGGAGCTGTAGACGTCGCTCTCGCCGGCGCGCTGCGCATCCTTGCTGTCGGCCGCTTCGTCAAAGCCGAGCAGGAAGTTCGGCGTCGTGCGGAAATACCGCGCGATGCGGCTTACGACCAGCGCCGACGGCACCGTGACCTCGCGCCGGTCGTTCGGCTTGAGATACTTGCGCACGGCCGGGCGGCTGATGTCGATCTCATCGGCCAGCTCCTGCGTGTTGACGGGCTTGCCGTACACGTTGTTGCCGTTCATCAGATAGGTCAGCCGGTCACGGAACACGCTGCCGAAACCGCCGGCGGCCTCGTCGTTGTCTTTGCCCATGAAAATGACCTCCCATTCCGTAAAGCAAATTTTTTCAAACTTTTTTTCGGAAAAAGGCTTGACAAACCCGTAGAAATGGTTTATACCAAAGTTACGTTAATCAAAAACGAAACTTTGGTTTCTTACTACAGGCCGAATCAAGCTTTTCTGACCCTCAGTAAAGCACAACCGGCCGCAGAAGTCAAGACATACTCCCCCAAAAACGACAAGGAGGTATCGCTATGAGCAAAGATCGTGATCTCATTTTTGATATGACCGAGGACCCGGAGGTCCTGACGTACCCCGCAGCGGACAATGAACCGCTGCAGCTCGGCGGGGGGGGCGACGATGCGGCCGCCGCCGCGGACCGCCAGGTGACGACACCGGGCGACGTGCACGTCGCCCCGCAGATGCCTGCGCCGATCGACGGCACGCTGCGCCAGTTTGCGCTGCGCGTACCGAGCGTGATCGACGAGTGCAGCGGCATCATGGTGTTCGGCAAGCGCATCAAGTCGCTGGTATTCTCGACAGACCTCTGCATCATCCGCAATGTCAACGCCGACGCGGTGTTTGCGGTCTACCCGTTCACGCCGCAGCCGGTCATCACGCAGGCGCTGCTCATGGCGAGCGACCTGCCGGTGTTCGTCGGTGTCGGCGGCGGGCTGACGACGGGCAAGCGCGTCGTGAACCTCGCCATGTATGCCGAGATGCAGGGCGCGACCGGGGTCGTCGTCAACGCGCCGACGCCGGGCCGCATCCTCAACCGCATCCGCAGCAGCGTCGACGTGCCGGTCGTGGTCACGGTGGCCAATGCCGACACGAACTACCGCCACCGCATCGAGGATGGCGCCGCGATCCTGAACGTAGCCGCCGGCGCGCAGACGCCGGAGATCGTGGCCGAGATCCGCGAGCGTTTCCCGGACTACCCCATCCTTGCGACCGGCGGAGCGGATGACGAGAGCATCCGCGCCACCATCCGCGCCGGCGCCAACGCCATCATCTGGACGCCGCCGACCAGCGGCGAGCTGTTCCGCGACGTCATGAAAAACTACCGCGAGGGCAAGCCGCACCCATGATCCGACATCGCTTTTTGCTTTCTCTTTCTGATTTTGCTTTCTCTTCCTGTTATCCAAGCGGAAGGACGCATCCATTCGGATGCGTCCTTTTGTTGTCTTGTTTTGTCCTTCAGAGCCGGCAGAGCATGGCGCACGCCTGCTCGCGGGTCGCGCTGCCGCGCGGGCAGAAGCTGCCGTCGGGCATGCCGTTGATGACGCCGGCACGCTGCAGCGCCTGCACGGCGGGCAGTGCATAGGCGGCAATGTCGGCTTCATCCGTGAACGTCACGGCCGCATTGTCCGTGCCGAGCACGATGCCGGACTGCTGCGCATAGCGGTCGAGCATCACGGCCATGTCCTGGCGCGAAATGTCGGCGTTCGGCGCAAATTCGGTGCTCGAAATGCCGTAGACGATGCCGTTGGCAGCCGCCCAGTTGACGTAGGGCGCATACCATGCGTCGGCCGGCACGTCCTCAAACCCGGCACTCCGGTATTCGGAGACGTCCGCGCCCTGCAGTCTGGCGAGCATCTTCACGAACTGGGCGCGCGTGACGTCGCCGGTCGGGACGAAGGTCGTCGGGGTCATGCCGTCGATCACGCCGGCTTCATAGAGCTGCCTGATATACGAATAGCTCCAGCGGCCGGCCGCCACGTCCGTGAACGGGAAGGGCTGCTCCTCCGGCTGCCCGGAGCCGTAGGTGCCGTAGATATCGTCCATCAGGTTTCGATAGAACAGGTGCGTCTCGATGACGCTCTTGTTGGCGATGCCGCCGACGAACTGCATATGGTCGGCGCGCGTGACAGGCATGACGTACCAGATGCCGGGCTGGAAGGTGATGTCGGAATAGCCGTCATAGTGAATCCAGCCCTGCGTACCGTCGCGCTTGAGACACTCGGTGGTGTTTTTGTCCGTCGTGGTCGGGTAGAGCGCGGACACGGTGTTGACAAGGCCGTCGTTCGGCAGCCAGCTCCGGTCGATGTAGATGCCGCCGGCGGTGTACTTGTCATAGTACTTGCCCATGTTGATCGAGCCGGGCATCATCAGCGCGGACATACCGTTCGACGGGATGGCCGACACGGTGGGGTAGTGGTTGCCAGTGAGCGGATCGGTCGAGGTCTGGTCGCCCGCGTAGGAGAAATAGTAGACGTTCGGCTGGATCTCGATGCCCTTGTTGATCTCGAGCGATTTGTCGATCGTCAGGTCGAGGAAGGCGTTGTCGTTGTGCGACAAAAAGTCGGATCTCAGCACGCGGTCAAGCGCCTGGGCAAAGGTCTCGTTGTCGTCCTTGCGGATGCCGAACTGGTCGAGCTGGAAGTCGTACACGCCCTTGAGCGACGACAGGCCCAGCGCCTTGGCGGCGCCTGTGGCCAGGTTGGCGGCGAGCTTCGTGAAACCGCTGTTGGCCTCAATGAACGTCGTGCCGTTGTGCGGCGCGGCGATGGCGGTCAGCGAGTGGACCCAGCTGCCCTTGCCGCCGAGGAAAAACGGGCTCGGGGCCACACCGGCGGCTTTGGCCGCAGCGACCTCCTCCGGGCAGCCGTTGGTAAGGATCTCGAGGAACAGGCGCGTCGTCGCGCCGCCGAAGCTGTGGCCGACGAGGTTCACGGCGCGCTGTGTGCCCCAGCCTTCGAACAGCGGCGTCTCATAGTCGATGCCGTAGCGCTCGTGGCCGAAGTCCTGTGCGTGCTTGACGCCGTAGTCCGTGCGTGTGCCGGCGAGCTGCGCATAGAGCTCGCACGCGCGGTCCCACGCGCTCGAGAGCGGGCCGACGGAGGCGGCGTAGGTCTCATAGCCCTGCGTGGCCAGATAGTCCGGCAGGCTGCCGGTGGTCATGCCCCAGTAGGGCATGATGCTGAAAATTTTGTCGCGCTGACCCCAGCCGAACAGGCCGTGCACGAACACGACCGGGTCGTCCGAGCGGGTCTGCGTATCTGCCGCGGCGGCCGGGATGGCGCACAGGCTCAGCGCCAGCACGAGCGTCAGCAGCAGGCACAAAAATCGACGTGTTTTTTTCATGGTTTTCCCCCCTGTCTCATAGATCCATATGGTTTTCCTTCTCACAAAACCGGCGATATACCCATATTATACCGGGCGCAGCCGGCGATTGCAAGACACTTTGACGGAAAACTGTCGCGCGCTTGCGCAAAAAACGCCCCGCGCCGCGGCGCGGGGTGCTTAGTCTGCAAACAGGCTCCAGGGGGAAATGTCCGGCGGCTGCTGCTCGAAATAGAGTACCTCGCCGGTGTCCGGATGGGCAAAGTGCAGGCAGTGCGACCAGAGTGCGATCGGCCCGTCATCGGGCAGCGTGCTGTACTTTTTGTCGCCCCAGAGCGGCAGACCGCGTGCGGAAAACTGGCAGCGGATCTGGTGCGTGCGCCCGGTCTGCAGGTAAATGCGCACGAGCGAGAGCTCCGCGCGCGTGCCGAGCACGTCATAGTCGAGCACGGCCTCCTGCACGCCCTTGGCCATTTTATCCGTGACATAGGTCTTGCGCTCAGCGGGGTCGCGCCGCAGCAGGTCGCGGTATGTGCCCTGCAGGGCGTCCGGCTCTCCGTGCACGACGGCGAGATAGGTTTTGCCGAAGTCGTGCTCGCGGATCTGCGCCGAGAGCTTCGACGCGGCCGCCGGGGTGCGCGCAAGTACCATCAGTCCGCTGACCACGCGGTCGAGCCGGTGCACGGTGCGCACGCAGGCCTTCGGGTCGCCGAGCGCCTGCCGCACCAGCTCGGGCACGCCGCCCGGTTCGTCCGTGGACAGCACGCCTGCCGGCTTGATGCACACGAGGATGCTGTTGTCCTGATAGAGAATGTCCATGTCGTCGCCTCGTTTCGGTGTCTGCCGTGAGTATACCACACCGGCGGCGCGCGGGCAATGAAAAAGCGGCGGTCATTGCGTTTTCGCCTCCGGCCGGTAAAACGGGATGCTCAGCGCCATGATGACCGCGAACACGCTCAGGTAGGCGAGTACGTCCCGGCCGTGCGACACGACGGCCGCCGCGCAAAAGAAGATGCAGCACGCGGCCGTTGCCGCCGGGCGCGGTGAGGATCTTCTCGGCTTTGAAAAACACGCCGCTGCCGATGACGATGCCGACGACGAGCGCGATCGCCGTCGGCAGACCGTATTTTTTCTGCAGATCGTTTCCCATGGCGTCTCCCTCCGCTGCGTGTGTGCAGAGAGATTTTACGCACCGCCGCCGGGAGAATCCAAGGGAAGTGTGCGCCGGACGTAAAAAATGCCCATCCGGATCGCTCCGGATGGGCAAAATTCTGGCTTGTGGGATGCGTTACAGCGCGCACAGCACGATGCAGGCCTGCTCGCGTGTCGCGGTGGCGTACGGCTGGAAGCTGCCGTCCGGCATGCCGTTGATGACGCCGGCGCGGTGCAGCGCCTGCACGGCGGGCAGGGCGTAGGCCGCGACGCTGCCCTCGTCCGTGAAGGCAGTGACCGTCTTCTGGTCAAGCTGCACGCCGAAGTGCTGCGTGTAGTTATAGAGCATGACGGCCATGTCCTGACGCGAGATCGTCGTATTCGGATCAAACGTCGTGGCGCTCGTGCCGTTGACGATGCCGTTCGCGGCCGCCCAGTTGACGTAGGGCGCGTACCAACTGCCTGCCGGCACATCGGCAAACGGGCCGGACGCATAGCCGGACACGTTCGCGTCGGCGAGCCGGGCGATCATGGTCACGAACTGCGCGCGCGTGACGTTCGCGGCCGGGGCAAAGGTCGTGGCGGGGGGG
>ERZ780099.36-NODE-36-length-21342-cov-3.73936_pt1 | contig 21342 bp, 18 predicted proteins | sample MGYA00510986_ERZ780099 | MGnify/ENA primary metagenome ERZ780099 (study PRJEB29588, sample SAMEA2148472) | human gut metagenome | biome: human gut; feature: human-associated habitat; material: faeces | place: Denmark | collected 2008/2010 ...
ACTTCATTCTACCAGAGCCTGCATGCTATGTCTTCTTTTATGCGATTTTCAATTTGCGCACCTTATTGTACATTATCTTCCCTCATGCTGCAGGAGCTGTGAGCGGGGATAGAAACCGGACAGAAATCGCGAAAGCCCCGCCGGAAAACCGGCGGGGCTTTTGGGGTGCTGCGAAAAGAAAGGAATCGGATCAGTATTTCTGCAGCGGGGCGTATTTCTCATGCAGCGCTTCCTCACGCTCGAGGTCGGACTCGATGCGTCTGTGGCGTGCGCGGATCTGCTCGTGGGTGTGCATATGCGGCACCTTGTACATGTGGTTCTCCTCGACAGCCTTGAACAGGTACGGGCCGACGAAGGCGGGGTTCATGCCCTTGACGGTGATGTTGCTGTCGAACAGGCGGCGGTAATCCCAGTAGCTGTCGGTGGCGTAGAACGGGTCGCACGGGACGCTGTAGTCGGCCGGGCGGTGATCCTCGCTGTTGTGGATGTTCGTGTGCACATATTCGGGACAGAACACGCTCACACCCATCATGCTGTAGTCGGGGTCGTTCTCGGCGAGGTCGCGCACGGCCTCAGCGATGCAGACGGCGGCATGCTTGCTCGCAAGGTAGGCCGTATTGTAGCGCAGGCCGGTGATCAGGCCGGCGATGGATGCGGTGAACAGGAAGTGGCAGGGCGTGCCCTGCTGCTTGAAGATGGGCAGCACCTCGTGCACGTAATAGGTCAGGCCGAGCACGTTCGTGTTCATGGCCCAGGCCCAGTCCTGAGGCGGATGGTTGTAGACCCAGCCGGCGGTGGCGATGCCGGCGTTGGCGAACATCAGGTCGAGCTGGCCGTACTCCTGCATGACGCGCAGGATGCTGAAGCGGACCTCTTCATACTTTGTGACGTCGGTCTTGATGGTGACGACCTTCGGCGCGCCGGCCTTCTCGCAGATGGCCTTGGTCTCCTCGAGACCCTCGGTGTTGATGTCGATGAGGGCGAGGCGCATGCCGCGCTTGGCAGCCTCTTCAGCGAAGGCGCGGCCGATGCCGGTGGCGGAGCCGGTGATGGCGGCAACTTTGTTCTTGAATTCTTTCATGTCTTGACTTCCTTTCTGTTGTGATATGGTGTGGGTTGACGGGGCTCAGGCGAGACCCGGGAACAGGACGCACATGAGCGTGACGGCGGCGGTACCGACGGTCGTGGCGATGACGGTCGTCACGAACAGGGCGGGGTAGACCTCCTTGAGCTTCATGTGGCACATGGGCAGCAGCATGAGGATGCTGCCCGAATAGGGCATGGAGTCGAGCGTGGTGGCCGCAAACGCGGACACGCGGTGGATGGTGCTGGCCGTCAGACCGAGCGCCTGCAGCTTCGGCGCGATGATCGGCAGCGCGACGAGCTGGCCGGTGGACGAGCCGCCGGTGAGCATGCACATGAGCGCCACAACGACCCAGCAGATGAGGATCGGCGCGATGCTGATGCTTGTGATGGCGGTGATCATGGACTGGAACGCGTCCGTGTTGGTGATGACGCCGGCGAAGCCGCAGATTGCGGCGACGGTCATCGTCATGGGCACGGAGTCGACGGCGCCGCTGTTGAGCATGGCCTTGAGATCCCTGCGGCGCAGCTGCGGCCAGAACAGCACGAGAGACAGCGCGATGGAGCACAACAGGCAGATGTTGATGTTGAGCTTCCAGATGTTGAACAGCAGGAAGAGGACGGCCATCGGAATGAGGGCGACGATCAGCTTCGGCTTGCTGCCTGTGCTGTCATAACGCGGGTCGAGCGGGTGGAGCTCGAAGTGCTCGCCGCGTTTGCGGGCGCGGTTGATGAGCAGGTTCATGATGACGAGGATCGCGGCGATCTCCGCCGCCGCGCCCACGAGACCGGGCACCAGTGCCACATCGGCCGCCGTGCCGAGCACGGTCATGGCGGCTACGTTCGTGACCTGCGGGCTGCCGGGCACGGTCAGCGTGAAGGTGAACGAGCCCGCGCCCAGAATGCCGAGGATGAACTTCTTCGGGATATCGCAGCGCTCGAAAATGACCAGCGCGATCGGGTACATGAGCACGATGACGACGCCGGCGATGATGCCGCCGAGGTTGAGGATGGTGCCGATGACCAGGATCACAGACATGCCGATGAGGTTTTTGCCGGTATTGCTCATGTTCTCCTTGAGCAGGCGGTTCATGACGGTGTCGGCGATGGTGTAGGCGGCGCCGCTCTCCGTGTAGATCTTCGACTGCAGGCAGCCGAAGAGGATCATGAAGAAGAAGCTCTTGACGGCGGTGAACATACCGCTGACATAGTCGCCGACGAGGCTGTCGATAAACGGCAGCGTGTTGCAGGCGATGACGACGCACGCGCCGGCAAATGTGGCCAGATAGACCGACCAGTCTTTATAGCAGAGATAGATAACGATCAGAAAACCAAGGATACAGCCGATGACGCCCAATGTTGACACCTCTTCCGATCGGGATTACACAGATTCGGCCTGCTTCTCGGCCGCATCGAGGGGCTTGCGATCCACCTTCGGGATCAGGTACATGGACACAACGGCGACGCACGAGAGCACGATGCCATAGATGAACGAGGCGGTGTAGCCGCCGGTGGAGGCAACGAGCGCGGCGCTGATGCGCGGCGTGATGAGCGTGCAGAAGATCATGTAGCCGAACAGGGCCACGCCGTAGATGCCGCCGGCGTAGACCGGGCCGTAGGACTTGTTGATCGTGACGGGGTAGACGCTGTTGGTGGCGCCGAAGCCGAGGCCGAGCAGCGCATAGCCGAGGTAGAACATGAACAGCGAGTGCGCGGCGATCAGGCAGATGGCGGACAGGATGCACAGTACGCCGCAGATGCCGTAGACGTGCTTGTAGCTGATCTTGTCGCACAGCGCGCCGAGGAACAGGCGGCTGAGGGTATTGGCGATGAAGTAGATCGACACGCCCAGCGTGGCCGCGCTCAGCGTGAAGCCGGCGTCGGTCATGTACACGGAGAAGCGCGGGAACATGATCATATACATCGTCGGGAAGAAGGCGGTGCACACGATCAGGTGCCAGATGGGACGGGTCTTGAGCGCGCGGCGCACGTTATAGCTCTCGAGCTGGGTCTCCGCACTCGAGGCGGAGCCGGCAAAGCCGGCGGGCGTGTAGCCGACAGGCGCCTGACGGACGCCGAGCGCGCACACGACGCACACGACCAGGGACACGAGGCCGACGATGCGCAGCGTGGAGATGATGCCGGTGGACTGCACGAGCTTCGAGCAGATCGGCGCGAGGAAGGCGGACGAGCCACCGGTGAAGGCCATGCACAGGCCGGAAACGAGGCCGCGCTTGTCCGGATACCAGCCGGTGGAGACATAGGTGGCCACGGTGTAGGCGAGGCCGTTGCCGAGACCCTGCAGGAAGCTGAAGGTCACATACAGCAGCCACGGGGACGACTGCGGCACGAAGCTGCTGGTCAGCGTGCCGAGCGGGAACAGCACGGCGCCGAGCAGCATGGCGTTTCTTGCGCCGATCTTCGACATGAGCGTGCCGCCGATCAGAGCGCCGGGCGTCCAGCACAGCAGCATGGTCGTGCTGACGTTTGCGATGGCGTCTGCGGTCCAGTTAAAGTGTGCTGCCAGCGGGGAAACAAATACGGCTGCAGAGTTGGTCACGCCGGTGATGAGCAAAATCACCAGGCAGCGGATCAGGATTCCAAGGCGGTTGCGATCCATATTCTCGATCGTCTTTTCCATCGAGATTCTCCTTTCTATCATTGACATGGTCCTGCGCTCCGGCAGCCGGGCAGACAGCCGTCCGGAGCGCTCCGCACCGCCGCGACGGACGGCTGCGGAGCTGCGTTCGTGTGTCCCTGCGGGATACACATCGGTTTTGTTCGGTTGTGCCCATTATATTTGCTTGACAGGAAATCGACAATGTTTGCCGTGCACAGTATCCGGTCAAAATTTTGTCATAGAGACCAATCCGCATTTTGCTCCGGAAACCGTTTTTGACGCAAAAAACCGGACCGGCAAGCTTTGCCGGTCCGGTTTTCAGGCTGCGGCCGCCGTCAGAAGGCGACGTTGTTGAGGTAGCCGTCGATCAGAAAAGACAGCTGGAGCGAAAACAGCAGCTCTGTCGTCGAAAGGTCGATCCCGCAGATGGATTCGATCTGTGCGATGCGGTAGTTGACGGTGTTGCGGTGCAGAAAGAGCCGCTCGGAGGTGTGCGCCTTGTTAAAGCCGCATTTGGTGAATACGCGCAGCGTCTGGTAGAGCTCGGCGCTTTTTTCGCGGTCGTAGTGGATGAGCGTGTCGAGCGCGGGATGCCGGATGAAGGACAGCAGGCTTTTGTCCTCGACCTGATCGAGCAGCGCGTAATACACGTAGTCCGAGAAAAAGAAGAGCTTCTGGTCCGAGCGCATCTGCTTGGCCAATTGCAAGGTCTGCAGCAGCATGTTATAGTGGAGTGAAAGCTGGTTGTTGGCCTGAAAACAGTTGCTGATGCCGACGATCAGCCGGTGCCCCTGCGTGTACTGCTCCAGTGCTGCGCGCTGTTCGGGCGTGATGGTGCCGCCGTCCGCCGCTGTCAGCAGCAGCACCAGATCGTTCTTGACCACCGAAAAGGCCGTCTTGCCGAAGATGGCCTGCATATCCGGAATGAGGCGGGATTTGTAGTAGGCCGGCTCCTTATAATAGACCGGCCGGATGATCGCCAGACATTTCTGCTCCGGAAAGCTCAGCTTGGCCAGCTTCATGCGGCGCTCCATGTCCACGTTCTGCGCGCCGGCGAGCATATCGGCAAAGATGTTGTTGAGCTGGGAGGCGCGGTAATCGATCCAGTTGCCGTTGTTGCTTTTGACGATGCGCTCCTTTGCCGAGCTGGACAGCAGCGGGATGATCTGCTGCTCGGCCGCGCTGAACATGCCGGTCTTGCTCACGATGATGACGTAGCCCATCATGAAATTGTCGTAGACGATGCGCGTGCACAGCAGATAGCGCTGCATGTGCTCGCAAAAGAGCGTGAAGGGCTTGTCCGAGAGGGAATACTCGTTTTTGCGCCGCCGGTCCTCGATGTACTCCATTAGAATATCGCTGCAGTATCCCTGCTCGATGCTCCGCATCCACAGCGGGTAGTCCACATAGAAGTTTTTCGTCTTGGCCACGAGCTTTCCCGTGCTGTCGATCACGACGAACAGGTCGCCGGTGACGTCGGTCATTTTGGTCAGCACCCGGTCCAGCTCCGCACCGTTGCAGAGCATATACAGCACCTGTGTATAGAGCTGCTGGTCGGACTGCTGGTAGCTCAGCAGTTCCTTTACGGTCTGAAACAGCACGGCAAATTCACCGCGATCGATCATGGCGCTGTTCGTCAGTCTGTCCGCTAGCTCCGGCGGCAGCGTGCCGTAGTACAGCAGGTTGGTCGGCAGTACGGTGTCCGGTGCCAGCTGCCCCGCGTCGGCAAAATAGAGCGTTCCGGCCTGCACATCGCTCTGACCGGAGGCAAGGATGTTGACGTCCGCCAGTTCGCAGTCGGAACGAATGTCGATGTACATGAGCATATGCGGCTGACTGGCCGAATGCAGCTTTGTGATCAGTTCGGAAAATTTCACGGTCGTGCCTCCTCGGATATACTAAAATTGTTAAAAAAATATTTAACTCAATTATACTACACGGAGGGGTGCGGGCGCAACCGCTGCCGTTGTGCTGTGCGACAAAAAGGCGGCGGGTCGTTGTGCACGGCACACAACGGCGGTCGTTTCCACGTCGGGCAGGATCGTTGTGCACGGCGGCGGGATTGTCTGTCCCGCACAAAATCAAGCTTTTTTTGGTGTTTCGTGCATATGGAAATTCGCAAAACAGATGGTTAAAATATTTGCAAAGGCACGGATGCGGCGGCAGAATCCGCATCCCATGTCGTTCCTGCACAAGCAGACAGCATCGGTTTCGGAATCCTCCAAAGAAAGAGAAGAAACACCTCATGAAGTACGAAAAACTGTTTCAGCCCGGAAAGATCGGCAACCTCGAGCTGCGCAACCGCGTCGTGATGACGGCCATGGGCGCGCTCATGGGCGACTGGAACGGCTGCACCACGCCGGAGCAGATCCGTTTCTATGAGGATCGCGCCAAGGGCGGCTGCGGCCTCATCATTCCGGAATTCACCTCCGTGGACGCCGACAGCGGCCATTGCAACCCCATCCAGCTCGGCATCTATGACAGCCGGCAGATCAAGAGCTTCCAGCTCATCTGCGAGGCGGTGCATCGCCACGGCGCAAAGATCTTCATCCAGCTGCATCACGGCGGCCGCGAGGCGCCCCCGGCCTGCAACGGCGGCCGTCAGGCCATGGCTCCGAGTGTGGAGCTCAACTCCGTCGTCGGCCGCGCGACCATTCTGCCGCGCGAGATGACCATTGAGGACATTGACAACCTGGTCGAGAAGTACGTGCAGGCGGCGGTCAACTCCGAGCTGGCCGGTGCCGACGGTGTCGAGGTCCACGCGGCGCACGGCTATCTCGTGCAGCAGTTTTTGAGCCCTTACACCAACAAGCGCACCGACGAATACGGCGGAAGCATGGAAAACCGCTGCCGCTTCCTCGTGCGTATCCTCACCGGCATCCGCGCCGCCGTCAGCCGTGATTTCGTTGTCGGCGCGCGCATCAACGGCAATGACTTCGTCGAGGGCGGCAACGATCTCGCTGCCTGCACCGAGATCGCCAAATACCTAGAGCCGTATGTGGATTACTTCAATGTGTCCTGCGGCGTGTATGCCAGCGCACCGACCATGATCGAGCCGTGCTACAGCCCCGAGGGTTGGAGAAAGAATCTGGCCAAGACCATCAAGGCTGCCGTGAATGTGCCTGTCATCGCCGTCAACACCATCAAGCACCCCGAGACGGCCGAGCGCTTCCTGCAGGAGGGCGTGAGTGACTTTGTCGGCATGTCCCGCATGCAGCTGGCTGATCCCGACGTGGTCAAAAAGGCCATGGCCGGCCGTGAGGATCTCATCCGCAAGTGCCTTGGCTGCATGAACTGCAACAAGTCCGTCGTCGCGGGCAAGAACCTGCACTGCGCCATCAACCCCGTCACCGGCCGCGCCACGGTCTACGGCGACGAGAACTTGGTCAAGACCGGCGCCGGCCGCACGGTCGCGGTCGTGGGCGGCGGCCCCGGCGGCATGCAGGCTGCGCTCCTGCTGAAAAAGCGCGGTTATTACCCGGTCATTTTCGAGAGCCGTGACCATCTCGGCGGCAGCGCCGTGCTGGCCTCGAAAGCGCCGTGCAAGGGTATGGTGGCCGAGCTCATCGAGACCATGAAGGCCGAGATGAAGGAGTACCACATCGAGGTGCGCCTGAACACACCCGCCACGGTCGAGACGCTGCGCGCGCTCGATCCCTACGGCGTCGTCGTCGCCTGCGGCGGCGATCAGATCGTGCCGAACATTCCCGGTGTGGACCGCAGCAATGTCTACTATATTGAGGACGTGCTCATGGGCCGCGTCTCCTTCGAGGGCAAGAACATTGCCGTCATCGGCGGCGGCCATGTCGGCCTTGAGGTCGCGCACTTCCTGTGCGACAGCAACAAGGTCACGGTCGTCGAGATGCAGAAGGAGGTCGGTGTCACGATCTACCGCACCGCGCGCTACAAGCTGCTGTCCCTGCTCGCCGAGAGCGGCGTGGAGGTCCTGACCGAGCACGCCATTGCCGGCGTGACCGACGGCGCGGTCGAGCTCAAAAAGACCGACACCGGCGAGGTCGTCACCCGCCCGGCCGATATCGTCATCATGGCGCTCGGTAATCGCCCCGACAAGAGCTACGAGCAGCAGCTCAAGGATGCGTTCGACAAGGTCGTCTTTGTCGGCGACGCCAACAAGGGCGGCACGATGGCCGATGCCACGCTCAGCGCCTACGAAAACTGCTGGTTCTTCTAAACCATACTGAATTTTTTATAAAAGGAAGGCTTTATTATGAAAAACAATCTGTTTGATCTTTCCGGCCAGGTCGCGTTCTGCTGCGGCGGTTCCTCCGGTCTCGGCCTTCAGTTCGCCAAGGCAATGGCCAACGCGGGCGCAGACATCGCGCTCGTCGCCCGCCGCACCGATCGTCTGGATGAAAACGCCAGGGAGATCGAGGCGGAATACGGCGTCAAGGTCTATCCGCATTACATGGATCTGCAGGATTCCAAGAGCATCACGGACTGCGTCAGCGACGTCGTCGCGCATTTTGGCAAGATCGACATTCTGGTCAATGCCGCTGGTATTCCGGGCGGCGGCGACCCGGCCACGCTCACGGACGAGTACTGGCTCAACGTCATCAACACCGACCTCAACGGGCAGTTCTTCACCTGCCGCGAGGTCGTGCGCCAGTCCATGAAGCCCAATCAGTACGGCCGCATCATCATGGTCTCGTCCATCCACGGCGTCTGCGGCCGTAAGGGCGTGGACACGGCACCGTATGCGGCGGCCAAGGGCGGCATCGTCAACCTGACGCGCTCGCTCGGCAACTCCTGGGCGCGCGACGGCATCACCGTCAACTGCATCTGCCCGGGCTACTTCCCGACGGAAATGACCGCGGCCTACATCGACGCGCCCTTCTTCCATCAGGCGCACCTCGAGTGCTGCCCCATGGAGCGCCACGGCGAGACCGGCGAAATGGACGGCCTGTGCACCTACTTTGCCTCCCCGGCCTGCAGCTACACCACCGGCCAGATCGTGTGCGTGGACGGCGGCTGGAGCGCCATCTGATCTCTGCCTGATCCGGCTTTCGCCGCGGCGCATAGCGGCGAAGCCGTTCCTCTCCGCGTCGGGCGGCTGTGTATGCCCGGCTGCCCGACGCGTCATGTTTCCCGTATCACCATGCGCATTTCTTCCTTTCATTTCCCCCCCCCACTCCATGGCATACGTCCCTTCTTTTCCTTTGCGCGGCAGCAGGTTTTGCTGCCGCGCAAGGCGTTTTGGGGCATTGCGTGCGCGCTTGCGCTGCGCGGCGATTTGTGCTATCCTGCGCGTGAGGTGATACGATGAAAATTCTCATGATCAACGGCAGCCCGCATCCGCGCGGCTGCACATACACCGCCCTGCACGAAATGGAGCGGGTGCTGCGCGCAGCCGATGCCGAGGTGCAGATTCTGACCGTCGGTGCCGAGCAGATAGGCGGTTGCGTGGCCTGCGGCGGCTGCCGTGCAACCGGCCGCTGCGTGCGCGGCGGGCTGGTAAACGATGCCATCGACGCGATGGAGACGGCGGACGCGCTCGTGCTCGCTTCCCCGGTACACTATGCCGGGATTTCCGGCGCGATGTCTGCTTTTTGTGACCGGCTGTTCTATGCCGGCGGCAGTTGGGCGAATAAGCCGTGCGCCTGCGTCGTCTCGGCGCGCCGCGCGGGCACGACGGCCGCGCTCGATCAGCTGGTCAAATACCCGATGATCTCGAATATGCCGGTCGTGTCCTCTCAGTACTGGCCGATGGTGCACGGCGCGCGCCCGGAGGACGTCGCGCAGGACGAGGAGGGCCTGCAGACCATGCGCCAGCTTGCGCGCAATTTGCTCTGGCTGCTGCAGTGCATTGCAGCCGGCGATGCCGCCGGTGTCCCGCGCCCGGAGACGGAAGCGCGCAAGTTCACCAATTTCATCCGCTGATCTGCAGCAGGATCACAAAACAGCCCCCGCAGGCACTGCCTGCGGGGGCTCTTTTGCTCGTTATGTGCGGTGCATTCAGCCGTGCTTTTTCGCGCGGCGCTTGCCGGTCATGTGCTCGACAGTCAGGCACAGGACGGTCGTCGCGGGAATGACGGCCTTCGAATACGGAAAGTCCGGCGCACGATACTGCGCCATGAGCACGCGCAGCGCGCGCTCCTTGTCCGCGTCCGGCACGACCGAGATGCGGCCCTGACCGATGACGCTCTCGTACGTCATGGTGCAGTTGCCGTGCTCATCGTCGAGGATGAGCGCGTGCCCGCGGTCCATCTCAAACGCGACATTCGGATTTTTGGCAATGAGGTCGTACTTCGTGCCGGTGTTTGCGCCGTGGAAGTACAGGCGGACAGTCTCGCCGTCTACCTCCAGGCCGAAGTTCAGCGGCAGGATATAGGGATACGGCTCGTCGTGCAGGGCGAGGCGGCAGACGTCGCTCCCGCGCATGACGGTGATGAGCTCCTGAAAATCGGTGATCTCTCGATCGAATCTGCGCATGGGAATGCTCCTTTCTGATTAGCCGACCGGCGGGCCGAGGCGCGCCAGCACGTCCTGAAAATAGTCCGGCAGGGGGCAGGAGAACGTCACGAGCTCGCCGGTGCGCGGGTGGAGAAAGCGCAGCGCCCGCGCGTGCAGGCACTGGCCGCTCAGGCCCTTTTCCGGCCGCTTGTGGCCGTAGACCAGGTCGCCGAGCAGAGGGTGACCGATGTGCGCCATGTGCACGCGGATCTGGTGCGTGCGGCCGGTCTCAAGCTCGCAGCGGATGTGCGTGTAGCCGTTGTAGCGCGCGATGACCGACCAGTGCGTGACGGCGCGGCGGGCGTTTTTTTGCGTCACGGCCATGCGCTTGCGATCCGTCGGGTGGCGGCCAATGGGCGCGTCGACCGTGCCGGCGTCTTCGCGCAGATTGCCGCAGACAACGGCCTCATACGTGCGGGCCATGGTGTGGTCGGCCAGCTGCGCCGAGAGGGCGAGGTGCGCAAAGTCGTTTTTCGCCGCGACGAGCAGGCCGGACGTATCTTTGTCGATGCGGTGCACGATGCCGGGCCGCCGCTCTCCGCCGACGCCGGAGAGACTGTCGCCGCAGTGGGCGAGCAGGGCGTTGACGAGCGTGCCGTCCTCGTGGCCGGGCGCGGGGTGCACGACCATGCCGCGCGGCTTGTTGACGACGATGAGGTCGTCGTCCTCATACACCACGTCCAGCGGCAGGTCCTGCGCTACCAGCTCCGAGGGAGCGGCGTCCGGCAGCGTGACGACAAACGTGTCGCCCGGCGCGGTCTTATAGTTTTTCTTCACGGGTGCGCCGTCTTTCGTCACCGCGCCCTGCGCGAGCAGCCGCTGGGCGGCGCTGCGCGTGAGCTCGGGCAGAGAGCGCGCAAGGAGAGCGTCGATCCGCTCGGCGCTCTCCTGTGTTTGAATCGTTCGTTGTTCCATTAGAAATCCGAAAACTCCGCTAAAATGTCGTCGAGCGAATAGTGCTCGCCGTCCGCCGGGGCGGTGTCTTTTTCCTTGTTGCTGTCCGCGACTTCCGGTTCGGCCGGCGCGGCGGGCGTGCTGTTGAGATAGGCGAGCAGGGGGGCGTCCGGGGCTGTGTCCGCCGGTTTGACGGCGGGGGCAGCCGCCTTGGGCGTTCCCTGCACCGGTTTGGGGGCGGCAGGCGCTGCCGGGGCCTTTTTCGGCGCGGACGGCGCTGCCGGTGTCACCGGCTGCGCCTGCACGGGCGCGCGATCCCACGCCGCGAACGGGTCGTCCTTCGCCGGGGCGGGGGACACGGGCTGCGCGGCGGGCTTTTTCGGCGCAGCGGGCGGCTGTTTCCGTGCGGGCAGATGCAGCTTGTGCGCACGCGCAGGGGCGCCCGGGTGCTGACGGGACTTGCGCGCCTTCTTCGGCGCGGGCTCGCCATCCTCGCTGCCGTCGCCCCGGTAGAAGATGACGTGCAGGCACAGCGTGATGCCGGCGACGACGATGAAGATATCCGCCAGGTTGAACACGGCGAAGCGCATGAACAGGAAGTTGAACATGTCTACCACGTAGCCGCTGAGGATGCGGTCGATGCAGTTGCCGACCGCGCCGGCGAGCACGAGCACGACCGACCAGCGGCCGACCTTGCCGTGCACGATATTGCGCCGCAGGCAGAACACCGCGATGGCGGCGAACACGACCGTGAAGATGACGAAGATCCAGTGCGGCGCGTGCTGCAGGATGCTGAAGGCAGCGCCGTTGTTGTGGATATTCGTCAGCTCCAGCACGCCGGGGATGAGCGTGACGTGCCCGGTGTCGAGCGGGATATTGAGCGTGACCCAGTACTTCAGGCCTTGGTCAGCGATGAGGATCAGGATGGCTACGATGGCATACCACATAGCGATTCCTCGCTTTCGGATCAGGATTTTGGGATCGGAATTTTACTCCGCCTTCTGCGCGGCGACGACGGCGGCGCAGCGCGGGCACAGACCGGTCTCGGGGTCGGCCTGCTCGGAGTGCATCCAGCAGCGCGGGCACTTGGTGCCGGGCGCATTGCGCACGGAGATGTGCAGGCCGGGGAAGTTCGTGCCGGTACCGGTGACGGCGTTCTCCAGCACGTCGCCGCCGACGAGGCACTGCGACACGATGAGCAGCTCGGGCAGGTTCATGCTCTGCACGTCGTCGAGCGCGGCCTTGGCGGCATCGTCGTCGGCGCGCAGCGTCACGGCAGCCTCGAGCGGCTTGCCGATGCGCTTTTCGGCGCGGGCGGCCTCGAGCACGCCGTTGACGTCCGTGCGGACGCGGATCAGCTGATCCCACTTGGCGAGCTCGTCTTCGCTGAGCGCATAGGCGTCGAACGGCTGATTCATGACGTTGAGCAGCACGTTGCGCGCGTCGTCCTCGGCGCGGTGCGGCATGGCCAGCCAGATCTCGTCGCAGGTGAAGGCGAGGATCGGCGCGAACATCTTTGTCATGCTGTCGAGGATGAGGAACAGCGCCGTCTGTGCGCTGCGGCGCTTGAGGCCGTTGCGCTCCTCGCAGTAGAGGCGGTCCTTGATGATGTCGAGGTAGAAGCTCGAGAGCTCCACGACGCAGAAGTCGTTGATCGCGTGCGAGACCACGTGGAATTCATAGTTGTCATACGCCTTGGCCACGCGGCGGATGAGGTCGTTGAGCTTCGTGATGGCCCAGCGGTCGAGCGGAAGCATATCCTCCGGCGCGACGAGATGCTCGGCGTCAAACCCGTCGAGGTTGCCGAGGCAGTAGCGCGCGGTGTTGCGGAACTTGAGGTAGTTTTGCGTCAGCTGCTTGAAGATCTCCTTGGAGCAGCGCATATCGGCGTGGTAGTCGGCGCTGCCCGCCCACAGTCGCAGCATGTCGGCGCCGAACTCGTTGATGATCTCGGCCGGATCCATGCCGTTGCCGAGCGACTTGTGCATGGCCTTGCCCTCGCCGTCGACCGTCCAGCCGTGGGTCAGGCACTCGCGGTACGGAGCGCCCTTGCCGAGCGCGCCGACGGCCACGAGCAGAGACGACTGGAACCAGCCGCGGTACTGGTCGCCGCCCTCGATATACATATCCGCCGGCCAGAAGCCCTGGTCGCGCTGCATGGCGGCAACGTGGGTAGAGCCGGAGTCGAACCAGCCGTCGAGTGTGTCGGTCTCCTGCGTGAAGTGCTTGCCGCCGCAGTGCGGGCAGGTGAAGCCTTCAGGCAGGATATCGGCCGCCGGGCGGTCGAACCAGGCGTTGCTGCCTTCCTTTTCAAAGAGCTTGGCCACGGCGTCGATGCTCTCTTCATTGCACACGGGCTTGTGGCAGTCGTCGCAGTAGAACACCGGGATCGGCAGACCCCAGCGGCGCTGGCGGGAGATGCACCAGTCGGCGCGCTCGCGGATCATGGCGGCCATGCGCTCTTTGCCCCAGGCGGGAAGCCAGCGCACGTTCTCGCACGCGGCGACGGCCTCCTCCTTGAACGAATCGACGGAGCAGAACCACTGCGGCGTGGCGCGGAAGATGATCGGCTGCTTGCAGCGCCAGCAGTGCGGATAGCTGTGCACGATGTCCTCGGATGCGAACAGAGAGCCGGCTTCCTTCATGTCCGCGAGGATGACGGGGTTGGATTCCTCCGTGGTCATGCCGGCGTACTTGCCGGCGTAGTCGGTGTGGCGGCCCTGATCGTCCACGGGCACGACCATGTCCATGCCGTAGCGCTTGCAGGTCAGGTAGTCGTCCGCGCCGAAGCCGGGCGCGGTGTGTACGCAGCCCGTGCCGGAATCCATGGTGACGTAATCCGCCAGCACCAGGCGCGAGGTCTTGGGCAGGAACGGATGGTCGGCGAGCATGTTCTCGAAGAAGTCGCCCGGATGCTGCTCGAGCACCTCATAGCTGTCGAAGCCGCCGATGTGCATGACCTTCTCGGTCAGGGCGTCGGCCATGATATACACCTCGCCGTTCGGGGCCTGCACGAGGTTATACAGCTCGCGCGGGTTGAGCGCGATGGCGAGGTTGCCGGGCAGGGTCCAGATCGTCGTCGTCCAGATGACGAAGAAGAGCTTGCTGTGGTCGACGTTCGGCAGCTTGCCGAGATCGTCGTGCATCGGGAACTTCACGTACACGGTCGTGCACGGATCGTCCTGATACTCGATTTCCGCCTCGGCGAGGGCGGTCTCGTCGTGGGCGCACCAGTACACGGGCTTGAGGCCCTTGTAGATGTGGCCGTTTTGATACATCTTGCCGAACACGCGCACCTCGTCGGACTCGAAGCCCTTGTTCATGGTCTTGTAGGGGTGCTCCCAGTCGCCCATGACACCCATGCGCTTGAAGCCGGCCATCTGGCGGTCGATGTATTTCTGCGCATAGTCATGGCACGCGCTGCGGAAATCGGCGATGCTCATGGCCTTGTGGTTGAGCTTCTGCTCCTTGATGATGGCGCTCTCGATGGGCATGCCGTGGTTGTCCCAGCCGGGGATGTAGGGCGTGTAGTAGCCGCGCATGGCGTAGGAGCGGATGATGAAGTCCTTGAGCGCCTTGTTGAGCGCGTGGCCCATGTGGATGTCACCGTTGGAGAACGGAGGGCCGTCGTGCAGGCTGAAGCGCGGCTTGCCGTCGTTCTTTTTGAGCATTTCGTGGTACAGGTCCATGTCGTACCAGTGCTGGAGCATCTCGGGCTCCCGCTTGGCAAGGCCGGCACGCATGGGGAAGTCTGTTTTCGGCAGATTGATCGTGGCGTTGAAATCGTTCTTGGACATGGTTCTATCTTTCTCCTCTCAGAGTTGTATTTCCATCAAAAATTGCGCAGGGCGGTACGGCACCGGCCGTCCCGCCCTGGTTGATTGCATATTCACTCAGCTGTTATGCAGGAAGTGATAAAGCTGCGTGGCGTCATCTGCTGCACTGTCGGCTGCGGTGTCGTCGGTCTCCACCGGCTGCGCCTCCACAGGGGCGGCGGACACGTGGGCTGCTTGCGCAGGCTGCTCGACGGCCGGGGCTTCCGGCTGCGCGGGCTGCTCGACCGGCGCGGACACCGGCTTGGCCGGGGCTGCGCTCACGCTCGCCGGCTGCGCAGCAGGCTGCGCGGCCGCGGTTTTCGACCCGGAGAGCTTATCCAGGTACTCGAGCTGATTCATGCACAGATTACGCACATCTTCCAGAAATTTTGCGCAGGACGTTTTGGCGTTGAGGAGTTTGGCTTCCTCGTTGGCGGTTTCGTGCTGGAGGCCGCCAAGTATTCGGTCGGACGTGTTCTTGGCCTCGCCGAGTATCTTGTCGGCGCGGGCCTGGGCATCGTCCTCTATCTGCTTGCCGACCTTCTGGGCCGACAGTATGGCCAGACGCATGGCGTCTTCGCTGGCGCGGTACTCTTCTATCTTATCGACCAGCACCTTCATCTTGCCCTTGAGCACGGCAACTTCCTTCTGCGCGTTGGCAAGCTCGGTGGCCACTTCTTCCTGATAGTTCTGCACGGCGGCCATGTCGTATCCGCCGAACATCGCTTTTTCAAACGTTTTTTCCCGAATATCCTGAGGAGTCATGTTGGATAGTCCTCCATTCTTTCTATAGGTGTACTACACGATAGGCGCTGTCAGAGACAGTATGCCCGGATTTACAGGTGAAACTCGCCCGACTCCATATCGTCGAGCTGGTCGCCCATGAGGTCGACATTGAATGGCGTGATGATATACGTCGCGCTGGCCACGCGGCGGATCTTGCCGTCCTGCGCGTAGGCGACGCCGGACAGAAAGTCGATCAGCCGGCGGGCGACCGCCGGATCGGTCTTTTCCAGGTTGAGGAGCACGGCGCGGCGATCGCGCAGATGCTCCGCGATCTCGGACGCGGCCTCAAACTGCTTCGGCGCAGCGACCACGACCTTGAGCTGGCCGCCGCCGTTGTTGAGATTGACGACCTTGTCGGCCGCGCGGCTGTCGCCTCTCGGCGCATAGCTCGGCGCGGGGCGCTCCGATTCCGACGGCTCGTCGTGCACGAAGGCGCTCCTTTTCGGTGCGGATGCCGGGCGGCGGGCCGCAGCCGGACGCGCCTGCGCCGGACGGGCCTGTGCCGGGCGTGCCGGCGCGGGCTCTTCCGCGACCGGGATTGCTTCATCCTCATCATCGAAAAACTCGTCGTCGTCATCATACGGACGGGTCATTTTTTTCAGTTCATCCAAAAATCCCATTCGGGACCCCCCTTTACGTGCCGGCGGCTGCCGTGCCGCTGCACTGATCTCTGCGGAGTGTGCCGAGGCGGCGCTCAGTGCCGGGAATAATCCCGCGCGCCAAAAATCGACGAGCCGACGCGCACCATGTTCGCGCCGGCGGAAATGGCGTCTTCAAAGTCTCCGCTCATACCCATGGACAGAAAGTCCATAAAAACATTATCGTATTTTTTTCTGCCGATGTCAACAAAAAGCTCATGCATTTTCGCAAAATATGCATGATTTCCGTCGGAAGTTTCTGCCACGGGCGGGATCGCCATCAGGCCGCGGACGCGAATATGCGCGCAGCCGGCGGCCGTTTCCAGCAATTCCGGCAGGGCGGCGGGGGTCACGCCGCTCTTGGCGGCCTCGCCGCCGATGTTCACTTCCAGCAGGATGTCCTGCACGATGCCCTGCCCGGCCGCGCGCTTTTCGATCATGGCCAGAAGCTCCGGCGAATCCACCGACTGGATGAGATCGACCTTGCCCACGACCTGCCGGACCTTGTTCGTTTGCAGGTGGCCGATGAAGTGCAGCGGCGCGCCGGTGTAGGCACCCTGGGCGAGCTTTTCGGTCATTTCCTGCACGCGGTTCTCGCCGCAGGCGTCGATCCCGGCGGCGACGGCCTCGCGCACGCGCGCGGCGTCGTTCATCTTCGTTGCGGCCACGAGCGTGATGTCGGCGCCCGTGCGGCCCGTAGTGCGGGCGGCGGCGTCGATGCGCGCGCGGATGGCGGCAATGTTTTCGGCAATGGTGCTCATAGTGGGTGGCGCCTCCTTATTTCACGACCTGCCCGTTGGACAGGCCCTTGCCGGTGACGACGATCTCGTTGCCGGCGCGCAGAGCGTTGCTCTCCGTGCTCTGGGCGACGAGACAGTAGTCGTCGGTCTGATAGATGATCTCGATCGGTTTTTTCTCCAGCTGCGCCGCCGTGACGACGTAGACGAACGCCTGCCCGTCATCGTCCATATGCACGGCCTTGAGCGGGACGCGCAGGCCGGTGTGCTCGCTGTAGACGACGTCGGCCGTCGTCTTGCGCATGGCCAGCGTGTCGGAAAGCGCCGCGTTGCACGCGAACACGACGGCGACCTTGCCGCTGTCGTCCGGCTCGCTCTTGCTCATCACGGTCGCCGAGACGGTGCCGGTGTAATGCTGCGGAAAGTCGAGCGTGGCGCTGCCGTTCAGGTTCAGGCGGTCGGCGTCGGCCTTGTTCATGACGGAGGCGAAGTACCACTTTTTCGCCGTGACGAGCTTGCCGATCGCGTTGGCGGGCGTGGCAGGGGTCGTGCGCTCGAGCGCGTCCACGCCGTCGGGCGTGAGGTTTTCGAGCATGTCCGGCGTGAGCGATTCGTATCCGTCGGTCGTGGACGTGAACAGGCCCGCGGCCGGGGCCGTGATGCTGCCGCGGCCTGCGCCGGCGTTTTCGAGCTGGTGCAGTTCGGCATTGAGCGCATCGAGGTCGCCCTGCGAGACGGTGCCGGTCGCAGAGCCGAAGAGCAGGGAGCTGAGATCCATGCAGAGGTCGTCCAGCTCCGAGGTGCTGCCGGCGGAGACGGCGGCGTTGAGCTGCAGGATGGTGCTGCGCACGTCGCTGTCGCGGTCGGACGCGCCGGAGGCGCTGCCCGCGCGCGAGAGCAGGCTCGAGACGTAGGCGATCTCTTTTTTTAGCTCGCGGGCGCGGCTGGCGCTGTCGAGCGCGGCCTTGGAGTCCACGCCGATGGCGATCTCGCCGCCGCTTGCGACCTCCTTGCCGTCGTCCACGGACAGGGATAGAAATTCCTTGTCCGAGGCGATGACCTGCTCCTCGCGCACGACGATGCCGCTGGCCTGTCCGCTCTCGCTGACGGTCACGAGCACCGCCGGGGCGGTGGCGTAGGATTGCTGCGTCGAGCGAAACAGGTACACGCCCAGATACACGAGCATGGCCGCGAAGAGCACGAACATGGCGATGTTCGTGAAGGTATTCGTTTTCTTCAAATCCGGCCCTCCTTTCGGCGGGGGGCGGCGGGGAGATCAGCCCTGCGGCTCGAGCGAGACCGGCCGCGCCGGGGCGACCGTCGAGATCGCGTGCTTGTAGATCATCTGCTGCCGGCCGTCGGCGTCGATGAGCACGACGAAGCTGTCAAAGCTGCGCACAACGCCGCGCAGCTGAAACCCGTTCATGAGAAACAGGGTCACGGGGATCTTTTCCCGCCGGATGTAGTTGAGGAATGCGTCCTGAAGGTTCTGTGTCTTTTGCATGATCGCCGCTCCTTTGGCCGGAGCGGATACACATTTATTTATCATAGCACAATCTGCCGCTCCGTGAAATAGTGAATTTATACAAATCCGGTCGAAATGGCAGTTTCCTCCGGATTTGTACAGGCCACTATTCTATACCGCGGCCGGATAAGAATTGCGTCGAAAGGCGGCACGCCCGGTCCATGTCCGGCGTTTTTTCGTGCCGGATCCAGAACAGGTCCGGATCGCGCCGCAGCCACGTGAGCTGGCGCTTGGCATAGCGCCGGGAGGCGAGCTGGATGGCGGCGACGGCGTCCTGCGGCGATGCCTCGCCCCGCACGGCGGCGACGGCCTCCTTGTAGCCGATGGCCTGCATGGCCGTGCAGTCGGCCGGGACACCGGCGGCCAGCAGCGCGCGCACCTCGTCGAACAGGCCCTGGCGCACCATGGCGTCCACGCGCCGGTCGATGCGGTCGTAGAGATCCTGCCGGTCGGCGAAATCGAGCGCGATCTTCGCCGCGTCGTACCGCGGCGGCACGGCGCGGGTCTCGGCGTCGTGCTGCGTGATGGTCTTGCCCGTGAGGATGTAGACCTCCATGGCGCGTACGATGCGTTTCTTGTCCGCGGGGTGGAGCCTGGCCGCCCGCTCGGGGTCGACCTTGCGCAGCTCGCCGAGCAGGCCCTCGCCGCCAATCTCGTCATAGCGCTCGCTCAGCTCCTGCCGCAGCGCGGTGTCGGCTGTGCCGTCGGCGAACGTGCGCCCGGCGATGAGCGAGTCGATGTACAGCCCCGTACCGCCGACGACGATCGGCAGTTTTCCCCGCGCGAGAATATCGTCCACGCAGGCGGCCGCCTGCGCCGCATAGCGCGAGACGGAGTAATTTTCCGCGGGGTCGGCGATGTCGATCATGTGGTGCGGCACGCCCTGCATCTCTTCCGGCGTGGGCTTGGCCGTGCCGATGTCCATGCCGCGGTAGATCTGCATCGAGTCGGCCGAGACGACCTCGCCGCCCAGGCGCTGCGCGAGCGCCACGCCGAGCGCGGTCTTGCCCGAGGCGGTCGGGCCGGTGATGACGACAAGTTTTGGCTGCATCGTGGCAGTCTCCTTTCCGTGAGGGAGAATTCAAAAAGATTATGTTGAAAAGTATTAGAAATGTGTTAGAATGAAAGCACATTTCCCAGTTTTCAAGAAGGTGAACCCATGAAGATCAAAATTTCTGCCGATAGCACGTGCGATCTTTCGCCGGAGCTGATCGAGCGCTATCACATCGGCATCACGCCGCTGTACATCATCCGCGGCGAGGAGACCCTGCGCGACGGCATCGACGTGCGTCCCGAGGAGCTCTACGAGTACGCAAATGCCACGGGCAAGCTCTGCAAGACCGCGGCGGTGAACGTGTCGGACTATCTGGCGTACTTCGCCGCGTGCCGGGAGGAATATGACGCCGTGATCCACTTCACGATCTCGAGCGACATGTCCGCCTGCTACCAGAACGCCTGCATTGCGGCGCAGGAGTTTACGAACGTCTACCCCGTGGACTCGCGCAACCTCTCGACCGGCATCGGCCACCTGGTGCTCGACGCGGCCGAGATGGCCGAGCAGGGCATGGACGCGGCCGACATCGCATCGGCGCTGGAGAAAAAGCGCGAGAAGCTCGATGTCAGCTTCGTGATCGACACGCTGGAGTATCTCAAGCGCGGCGGCCGCTGCTCGGCGCTCGTGGCCATGAGCGCCAACCTCCTGCACCTCAAGCCGTGCATCGAGGTCAAGGACGGCAAGATGGGCGTCGGCCACAAGTACCGCGGCAAGCTCGAAAAGTGCTACGTGCAATACATCGAGGAGCGGCTCAAGGGCCGCGACGACATCGACTGCCACCGCATCTTCATCACGGACTCCGGCTGTGACGAGGCCACGTGGCGGGAGCTCGAGCGCGTCGTGCGCGCGTGCCAGCCGTTCGAGGAGGTCATCCACACGCGGGCCGGCTGCACGGTGTCGAACCACTGCGGCCCCGGCTGCATGGGCATTTTGTACTATCACAAGTAAACGAAGCTGTACAGGCTGACAGGGAGCGCGTTCCGGCGCTCCCTGCTTCCTTTTTAAACAATGCGCTTGAAGAGCTTGTCCAGCTCCCGGCGCGTGAGCGTCACGGCGACGGGGCGGCCGTGCGGGCAGTATTTCACCTCGCCCGCGCACACCGCGTCCGCCAGACGAAGCAGCTCCTCGGGTTCGGTCTGCCAGCCGGCCTTGATGGCGGCCTTGCACGCCACGGTCTTGAGCACCTCGTCGCGCACGGATTGCGCGTCCATGTGCGCGCCGTGGCGCAGCTGCGCGCAGATCTCCTCGAGCGCGGGCAGTGCGTCCGCCGCGTCGAGCTGCGCGGGCACGCCGCGCAGAATGTAATCATTGCGGCCGAACGGCTCGAGCGTGAAGCCGAGCTCCGCGAGCACGTTGCCGTACTGCTGCAGCACGTCGGCATCGCTCGCGTCCGGCGTGAAGGGCAGCGGCTCGAGCAGCGTCTGCGACGGGATGTCGGCCGGGCTCTGCCGCAGGCGGTCAAAGTTGATGCGCTCGTGCGCCGCGTGCTTGTCGATGAGGATGAGCGTCTCGCCCTTTTCGACGAGGATGTACGTGTGCATCGCCTCGCCGATCAGGCGGGCGGGCGGCTCGGCCGGGGGCGCGGCGCTCTCGAGCGGGGATGGCGTTTCCGCCTCCGGCTCGATGACGGTCTGCACGATCTGCGCGGCCGGCATAGCCGGCTCGGGTGCGGGCGGCGTGCCCGGCACGGGGCGCGCGGGCACGGAAAACCCCGGCGGC
>ERZ780099.51-NODE-51-length-18195-cov-3.08187_pt1 | contig 18195 bp, 31 predicted proteins | sample MGYA00510986_ERZ780099 | MGnify/ENA primary metagenome ERZ780099 (study PRJEB29588, sample SAMEA2148472) | human gut metagenome | biome: human gut; feature: human-associated habitat; material: faeces | place: Denmark | collected 2008/2010 ...
GTGAAGTCCTCCGGCTCGCGCAGGCGGTGGTTGCTGTGGCCGGGCGCCTGAAAGTGCATCGGGATGATGACGCGCGGCTGCAGCTGCTCGCAGAGGTAGTAGGCGGTGTCCGGCTCGATCGTGTAGATGCCGCCGACGGGGATCATCATCGCGTCGAGCCCCTGCAGCTGCTGCATCTGCTCGGGCGTGGGCTTCGCGCCCAGGTCGCCCAGATGCGCCACGCGCATACCCTCGGCGGCGAAGATGCGCACGGTGTTCATGCCGCGCAGACGGCCGCGCATGATGTCGTGGTACGTCTCCAGCTCCGTGACGGCAAATGGGTTCGCCTTGCCGGTGTTGCGCAGCGTGACGCCCTCGCGGAAGTTGTGGTCGCGGTCCTCGTGGCTGATATAGACGGCGTCCGCCGTCAGCCGCACGTGGGGATAGGCCGTGCCGACGCTGGTGTCCTGAAATGGGTCGATGACGGCGCTGTAGCCGCCGGAGACCAGCTCAAAGCAGGAGTGGCCATGCCAGATGATGTCCATAAGATGCACCTCGATCATCGAATTTTTTCTTTATTTTACTTCCGCACCCTGTGGTTGTCAATCTCCGCGTTGGAAGATGCGGGCCTTGTTTCCCGGGGGAAAATGTGTTAAAATCAGACGCTATGAATACTACCATGACTTTTGAACAACGCTATGTGCAGGCACGCAGACGCTTCATCGAGGCGGACTTCGCAAACCTGAACGATATGCAGAGAAAAGCGGTCCTGGCCACGGAAGGCCCACTGCTGCTGCTGGCCGGCGCCGGCAGCGGTAAAACTACGGTGCTCATCCAACGGATCGCAAATCTCATCCAGTACGGCCGCGGGTCGGACACCGACGAGGTGCCGGACACGGCGACAGAGGCGGACCTCGCGCTGCTCGAGCGCACGGATCTGACGCCGGACGAGCGCCGGCGTGCGCAGCGGGCGGCGGCGCTCGAGCCGGTCGAGCCGTGGCGCATCATCGCCATCACGTTCACGAACAAGGCGGCCGACGAGCTCAAGGACCGCATCGAGCGCATGCTCGGCCCCGAGGCCGCGGCGGACATCTGGGCCTCGACGTTCCACTCCGCGTGCGTGCGCATCCTGCGGCGGGACGCCGACAAGCTCGGCTATCCCAACAGCTTCACGATCTATGACACGTCGGACAGTCAGGCGGTCGTCAAGCGCATTCTCAAGGAGATGAATCTCGACGAGAAGGCGTTTCCGTACCGCGCCGTGCTCACGGAGATCAGCCGCGCCAAGGATTCCGGCATCACGCCTGAGCAGTATCTGGCGCGCGCGCAGGCGACGCACAACCCGCGCAGCATCCGCATCGGCGAGGTGTACCAGACCTACTGGCAGCGCCTGTTTTCCGCCGGGGCGATGGATTTTGACGACCTGATCTACAACACCGTCCGCCTGCTCGACGAGCACGAGGACGTGCGCGAGCACTGGCAGCGCCGCTTCCGCTACGTGCTCATCGACGAGTATCAGGACACGAATAACCTTCAGTACCAGCTCGCGGCCCTGCTGGCCGACGGCTGGGGCAATATCTGCGTCGTCGGCGACGATGACCAGAGCATCTACAAGTTCCGCGGCGCGACGATCGAGAACATTCTCAACTTTGAAAAGCAGTACAAGAATGCGCGCACCATCCGCCTCGAGCAGAACTACCGCAGCACCGGCCGCATCCTGGACGCGGCCAACCACGTCATCGCCAACAACACCGGCCGCAAGGGCAAAACGCTCTGGACAAAGGCCGATGCCGGTGATCCGCTCACGCTCTACTGCGCCACGAACGAGAACGACGAGGCGCGCTACGTCGCCGCGAAGATCATGGACGATTTCGGGCAGGGGATCAACTTCCGCGACCATGCCGTGCTCTACCGCACGAACGCGCAGAGCAATGAGCTTGAATCTGCCCTCAGTCGTAATGGTATCCCGTACCGCATCGTCGGCGGCAAGCGCTTTTTTGACCGCGCCGAGGTCAAGGATATGCTGGCCTATCTGTGCGTCATCCAGACGCCGGACGACGACCTGCGCCTGACGCGCATCATCAACACGCCCGCCCGCGGCATTGGCGCGCGCACGATCGAGGCGGCCTTGCAGCTCGCGCACGAGCAGTAGACGAGCCTCTTTGACATCATCCGCCACGCCGACGCGTATCCCGAGCTGCAGCGCAGCCAGATGCGTCTGCGTCAGTTCGCCATCCTGATCGAGGAGCTGCAGGAGCGGGCCAAAACCATGCCGCCGGACGAACTCTACGACCTCGTCGTGGAGCGCAGCGGCTATGTCCGCGCGCTCGAGGGAAAGAACACGGCCGAGGACGCCGCCCGCATCGAGAACGTGCAGGAGCTCAAGTCGAACATCATTGCCTTCGCCAAGGAGGCCGATAACCCCACGCTCGCGGGCTTCCTCGACGAGGTCGCGCTCTATACGGATCTCGATAACTATGACCAGTCTGCCGACTGCGTCACGCTCATGACCATGCACGCGGCCAAGGGCCTGGAGTTCCCGACGGTGTTCATCGTCGGCTGCGAGGAGGGCATTTTCCCCGGCCTGCGCTGCATCGGCGAGCCGGACGAAATGGAGGAGGAGCGCCGGCTGTGCTACGTCGCGCTCACCCGCGCGCGCGAGCACCTCATCCTCACGTGCGCCCGCCAGCGTCTGCTCTACGGGCGTACGACGGCCAACCGCGTCTCCCGCTTTGTCGAGGAGATCCCGGATGAGGACATCCGAAAGCTCAACGTCCCGCACGGCTATGGCTATTCCGAGCCCAGCCGCGACCAGCAGCAGTACCCGCCGCGCCAGAGCGCGCCGCGTGCCTATACGGTCTCCGCGCCGCCAGCGGCAAAACCGGCGGGCAAAGCTGCCCCTGCCTTCGCTGTCGGCGACCGGGTCGTGCACAAGTCGTTTGGCGACGGTGTCGTCGCAGCGGTCAAGCCCATGGGCGGCGACGCGCTGCTCGAGGTGGAATTTGAGATCGCCGGCACCAAGCGCCTCATGATGCGCGCGGCCGGACAATTTATGAAAAAGAAGGGCTGAGCGCGCAAAACGGTATAAAAGATCCACCGACCTGCTGGCCGGTGGATCTTTTATACGCGTCAAAAGTATTACTTTTCAGTCGCTCATCCTTTCAACTCTACATTCAGGACATGGGCGATGCTTAAGTGCCAAGTAATAGCTTGTAACCCATTCATTCCCGCACTTCTTGCATTTTAATTTAACAGGCATCTTTACACCTGTGTAAGATAATAATGCTACATCATCTGTTTCGATTTTCGCTTTTGCTTTATCTGTTCTTTCTTTTTGGAGATCGACACGTTCCTGAATAGAAAAGAACACTTCTGATATAGTAAACTTGATCACAAATGGGTAAATTTCTAATTGAGTACGTAATAAAAAGCACCTTCTTCCTCCAGCTTCATAGTAAAGTTGCTCTTTATAATTCTGAATAGAAGCTGATGCCGCTTTTATTTCTAACACAGCAGAATCTGACGACAGATCACAAATAGCCAAAATTTTTTCATCAGGATGAACTATTAATTCTTGTGATTTTATTTCTTCACCCGGGAAAATTTCATTCGAAATATAGGCCATTAACGGTTTGATTTCCTCTTTGAGTTTTTGGATTCCGGTATTGATGTTTCTTTCGTGTACCTCATCCTGCGGCCTAATCGCAGTCACTGACCCATCAGGGTTAAATGCCATGGGCATAACATCAATTTCCGAAGGCAATTCTCCAATGAACTGGAGTTTCTTTTTGTTTTCAAGCAATTCTTTTTGAGAATCCACTTTTTTAACATGAAGCATTGAATTGATCAAATGCTCAAGTATCATGCCATTAAAATTTGACTGATATTTTGTCAGGCCATCTGCCGGGATCGTCAGGGAAAAGACAGTTTTTTCTTCACATGTTATTTTTGGGAGTGACGGCAAATAATATTTCATATTTGTGTATGTTGTAATATAGCTTACTGGGACAATATATTCATCATTAAATTCAAACACTTTGTTCTGTGTTACCAATAAACGATGACCATTCATATGCATAAACAACTGCCATTCAAGAACGCAGTCATTGTGACCGGAATGAACACTTTGAATATTATCCACGCCGTATAATCTACATAAATTATCCTTGGTTATATTCCCCTCAGAAAATCGCGACGAAATAATCTCATGCTTAAAATTATAAAAGGCAAAGTATTCAATCCCATGCAAATGATGCCTTTGAAAATATTTCACCATGAATCTCTCATCAATATTTCCATAAGTCAATATTGTTCGCTCTTTTAATTCGTAAGTATGAATCAACTCATCAACTTCATCCTGAGTTAGTGGCAAGCGATTTTTCAGGTCACTTGTCGTAATACCATTTATCTCCGTTCGTGTTGCTTCTGAATTTAGCTCTAATGGCAAAAAGCGATTATACATTTCACCAGTATCTGGCTTGTAAATGGATATAGATAAAAGATCGTCTCTTACTGATGAAAGGCCATTTGTTTCAACATCAAGAACAACATATTTTGAAGGGTCAACATTTGGCGAATCTGACTTCAATATGGTTCATCCTTTCCTGAATCATATTATCATTTGCTCCTATGTCTAATAGATGCGCCCTGCTTTTATGGCGCACGCACATTGCAGATGCTATATAATTGCTTTTTACTATATCAACTGAGCGTGGTTTTGCCGAGGAAAATTTTTACTCATACCGCGAAAGTTCAAGAAATAACCTACCACCGACACGCAGATTGGTGGATGTTTTCGCTCAGTCGAGCAGTCTTGCAAGCTCGCCGGCGTCGGCGGCGAACTGCTGCGCGCCGGCGCGCTCGAGCACGTCCCGGTCACGAAAGCCCCACAGCACGCTGATGCACGGCAGATCTGCTGCGCGCGCCGTGGCAATATCGACCTCGGAATCGCCGACAAAGACCGTCTTGTCAGGGTCGGCGCCGAGCTGTTCCATGGCGGCCAGCAGCATGTCCGGCGCCGGCTTGCGCCGGATGGCTGCCGTCTCGCCGACAGCGATCTGGACTGCGTCGGCGAAGAAATCCGCACGCAGTGCGCGCACGGCCTCGTCCGGCTTGTTGGACACGATGGCGAGCTTGCGCCCCTGCGTGTGCAGCGTGCGCAGCAGCGCGGCGACGCCGGGGTAGGGGGCGGTCTCAATGCGGCAGTGGGCGGCATAGTCGGCGTTGTATTCCGCCAGCAGCGTCTCGAACAGCGCGCTGTCTGTGCCCGACGGAACGGACAGCTCCATCAGCCGCCGCGCCCCGTTGCCGAGCGCGGTGCGCATCTGCTGCCGCGTGCGTTCCGGCAGGCCGTGGCGGGTGAGCGTGCGGTTCATGGCGGCGGTCAGGTCGCCGAGCGTGTCGAGCAGCGTGCCGTCGAGGTCAAAAAGTACAGATGTGTAGTGCATAGACGTATCTCCTTTGTTCTGGCACACTTATAACGCATTTTGCGCGCGGTGTCAACCAAAAAACAAGTTGACATCCGCTTCCGAATATGCTACTATAATGCAGCGCGCTGGCGCGCGTCCATATTGGAAATGGAATTCGGCTTGGAGAAGTACCCAAGTGGCCGAAGGGGCTCCCCTGCTAAGGGAGTAGGCTGTGATAAGCGGCGCGAGGGTTCAAATCCCTCCTTCTCCGCCAAAAGAAAGAACCGTTGAAGAATCAAGAAATCTTGGTTTTTCAACGGTTTTTCTTTGCTTTTTGCTTCGGAATGTTTCGGAACATTTCGGAAGGATTCAGAGGGTCTACGACACAGAAACTACACAGTGAAAAGTCTATTTTTTGCGCAGCTTCTCGTTGATCTGCTGCGCGACTTCGGCGCGATGTGTATCGCGGATATGTGTGTAAATGTCCTGCGTCATGGCGGCGGTGGAGTGGCCGAGAAGATCCTGCGCATCTTTTACGGGCACATCGCACTCAAAAAGCATCGTTGCATAGCTGTGCCGGAGCTGGTGGGCCGTGCATTGGATGCCGGTGGCCTCGACGAACTGCGACCAATGATGCTGATACTGCATCTCGGAGAGCGGCGTCTGGCCGCCATCGTCCGAAAACAGATAGAGGGACTTCTTGCGGGAGCGCGGAAGCTTCGGCAGGAGCGGATCGAGGATCGGCACTGTGCGAACACCGGCAGCCGTCTTTGGCTGCTTGATGTACGGCTTGTTATTGACGACGTAGACGCTTTTCGAGACGTGGATAACATTCGCGGTCCGGTCGATGTCACCATACGTGAGCGCCAGCGCCTCGCCCTTGCGGAGGCCGGTGTAGAGGATCAGGTAAGGCAGGAGCCACACATCCGCCGCAGCCTTAACTTTTTGCTCGTCTTCTGGGCTGGCGGCCTCTCGCCGCTTTTTAGGGAGCGCCTTCGGGACGGTGACATTGGTGCATGGGTTATACTCGATCTCGCCGTTTTCGGCGGCGTAGCGAAAAATCAGGGATGTGACGAGGAGCTGGTTCGTGACGGTCTTCTGCGCGCGGCTGGCCATGCCGCCCGGGTGCGCAAACTCCGTGATGAAGCGCTTGATCTCCGGCGCTTTGATATTCCGGATGGGCGTGTCGCCGAAGCGGTCAACGGCGCGCCTCGCTGCGGGCCGGTAGCCCTTGAGCGTGTTCGCCGTGAGCGTGGGGAAGTGCTCGGCCTCCCATTCTTCTTCGACCTCGCGGAAGAGACGGCCACGCGCGATCTCGCCCTGGTAGGCGATCATCTTCTGCTCGACCTCGTGCGGTGTGCGGCCGCGGAAGGCTTTGCGCTTGCCATTGACGACGCGGATGGCTTCATACAGGCCGTCCGGCCGCTGATAATATTTCTTTTTTGCCATAGGCATCTCCCTTCCTTGAAAAGAGGAACGAACGGCCGCTACGGTGCTGCAGCACCGTGGCGGCTTTTTTTATTTTTGGATCGGAATCATTTTTGTGAGACCGCGAAATTGTGCTGTCACGAAAACAGATTTATTACAACCCAGAACAGCAGTGGAGCTGCGAAAGAGGCAACATAAAGAAGCCAGCGGGGAAGAATGGAGACATCCGCCAGTGTGGAGAGCCACGTAATCAGAAACAGCATGCCGACGAGACAGACGAAGGCGGTGGCAGCGCAGGAGAGGACAAGCCACAGAACGGGCATAACGCTGTAAACAGCGACACCGACGCAGACAGAGCCAGAGAGCGCCATGCACCAGAGGCAGGAACGCAGTGATTTGATGGTGCTGAGATCTTCCTCGTGCGTAAATTTCCCGAGATGATAAACGTTCTCGGCTTCGGCGATCCGTTCGCGGTAGGCGCGGCGCTCGGCCGGTGACATACGGCGCTGGATGCGGCGGCGCGTTTCTTTATCATCGTATTCGACGAGCAGCTGACGAGCGGTATCAAAATCCATAGAGGCACCTCACGAGCCGAGATCGAGCAGCGGGGCCGGGATTGGGTGACGCTTGCAGTACCCTTCAAAGCCAGCCGAATAATCATAAGGCATGATGTAGGTGCCGCCGTGCTCTGCGTAGTACCCGAGAGCGGCTGACCGGTAGCGCGCGACCTCATCGTCAGCGTTGGAAAATTCGCTGCGCGCGAACTCGATCGTGTCGTTCGCGACGGCGAGACGCTCCTGCTCGCGGTGCAGACGCGCGGACTGGAAAACCAGCAGGCCGGAAAGCACGGCACACAGGACAAACAGGACACCGATGGTGACGGAGCTCCATGGAAAGGGCCTGCGGCAAACTTCGGGGGAAGAGGCGCGTGATTCGCGCATGATGATCTGGCTCCTTTCTTTCGCCCGCGGGACACGGGCGTTTCATATTTTGGCCGCGATGTGGCAAGCTGTTCTCGCGGCTGGCTGCGTGCAGTATACCATATAAAAGAGCAAAAGTCCAGAAAAAGGAGAAAACGGACTGATTCCGGGCCAAAAAGCACACAGAGCCGACGCTTTATGATATGGTGATAACACGAAATGGGAAACAAAGTGAAAGAATACAGAGAATACCTCGGCATGAGCCAGCGGTGGCTGGCGAGAAAGGTGGGGTGCGGGAAAACAACGATCAGCGAGGTGGAGCGCGGGCGGCTGCCGAACGTGGTGACGGCGATCAAGATCGCGCGGGCGCTGGGGACGTCCGCGGAAAATTTGTGGGAGGGAGAGCTATGACGGAAACAGAATGGAGGACGTACTTACGGCGCGAGATCGAGCGGCTGCTGGATGAAGCAAGCGAACAAAAGCTGCGGCTGACGCTGGCACTGCTGCGCGCAGCGTAAAGAAAAGCAGAAAAGCAAAGAAAGAGGAGCAGGAAATCAATCCTGCTCCTCTTTCGTGTTTTCCGCGGTGATCTGCCGGGCAAAGTCCTCGATGTCGGCCCAGCGCTCTTCCGGAAGACGGGCCAGTGCCAGAAGGAAACGGCGCTTAAAGTCGTCACCTGCGCCAATGGTCGCTCGGCCGACGAAGTCCATGATCTCTTCGTCGCGCGCGGTCGCCGTAAACATTTCGCCCTCGCCGGTGCGCAGCCAGTGTTCGTCAACATGGAACTCGCGACAAATTGAAACGATAACGGCATCGGATGGGACACGCTGACCTGTTTCATATCCTGTAACCGTGTTGCCGCGCACACCAATTTTTGCGCCGAAATCCGTCTGCGTCATGTTCAGGGACTTGCGTACTTCACGTATTCTGTTGTGCATGTGTTCACCTCCCTATGCGAGTATGATACAGCGGCAATATCGCTATGTCAATATTTTTTTAAAAAATCCTTGACAAATAGCTCGCATAGCGATATTATAAACTCGCAAAGAGAAGCACTGAACTCGCGTAGCAAGCAGGAGGTGACAAAAATGCTGACACGCAACGAACAGAAAATGCTGGAGCGGCTGGGCCGCATGATGCAGAACATGAACGACATACAGAAGGCGCAGCTGTGCGCATTCACAGAGGGGCTGGCGATGGCGCTGGAGGACGACCGGCGCGCATCGTAAAGCGGACAGGCGGCACGGGCATAGGATGCACGGAGGAGGGGAAAGCACATGGCGATGGTGAAGGAAATGAAGATCAACGGCGCGACGGTGCGATTCCACGACGACGCCTATGCCGGGGCGAGCCAGGAAGAGATCGAGCGGCGGAAGCGCCAGGCGCAGGCCGTGTGCGAGCAGATCTTTCAAAACGCGGCAAAACGCGGCGACAAGGCGCTGAAGGAGGCACAATGATGGAAGAAAAACGATGCTGGTTGTGCGGCAGGAACGGCGCGGACGACCCGCTGGATGTGCACCACATCTTCGGCGGGGCGAACCGGAAGATCTCCGACAAGTTCGGGCTGACGGTGTATCTGTGCCACGAGCGGTGCCACATCTTCGGGCCGGAGGCGGCGCACCGGAGCGGCGAGACCGCCGAGCGGCTGCACCGCTACGGCCAGGAGAAGGCCATGCGGGAGCAGGGGTGGAACCGGGAGCAGTTCCGCATGGTGTTCGGCAAGAACTATCTGGACGAGGAGCCGGAGAGGCCGGCGCCGGCGCCGTTTACGTTCCGCGAGACGGAGCTGGTGGTGGACTTTGCCGGGTGAGGGACTGAGCTGCGGCACGGACATGCTCCGCGCCGGAACTGAGGGGCGCGACGGGTGGACAGCGAACCTCACATATCCTTTCTGCGGCCGCGGCGGCCTTTTGGACATCTTTCACCGCCGCGGCATTTTCAGGCGAAACGAAGGAGGAGATGCCTGTGCCAAAGGAAAAGGAAGGGTTCCGTGAGCAGTTGGAGCGGCTGTCAGGCTTGGACGAATACCATCCACAAGGCAAAAAAACGGTGAAGTTGACAGAGGACATGCTGCCGCATCACGTTGGATTTACCCCTCTGGAATGGATGCAAGCGACGTTCTGTCACAAAGAAGAACCTGATGGAGCTGAGCGGGAAGCGGTACGAGATACTCCCAAAGAGGATCTGCAGACGGCTCACAAGACCAATACTTGATTGCCTGGTCGTACATCGCGGTTAAGAGGCAGCCGCAATAAGTGCCTGTTTCATCTGTTGTGAACGTGATACCGCCGCGTAGGTGCCCGGCGTCAAATCTTTTTAGATTGTCAGGCACGGAGATCTGGAAGACCCTTGCTTGTTCAGGGCATTCCCAGTCCCATTTCTCGAAATCGGAAATCTGTTCCACTGCAAAAAGCGAAATGAGGCGAGAAGGGTAATGCGGAAATAGCTGTCGGCGGACGAGTTCCACTGTGAGTTCAGTCAACTGCGAAGAGATCCTTCTGTTCGCGGCGACGAGTGAATCAGCGGCGACGAAGAGCTGGCCGAGCGGCATGGACGGTATGGCGGTCAGCATGGACGCACGATCTGTGAAGTAGTTCAGGCAATGCTGTGACACGCCGTTTTGGAAATCTAAAAAGAAGCGTGAGGCAGCTATGTCGTGCGGCAAATCCGACAGCGGGTGCAGCGAAAGCTCGCCGCTTGTCGGAAAGCAGCCGGAGCGATCCATGTGGTAAAGAATCATGAGCTACACATCCTTTTGTACGCAAAATTTCCACGTTTGCCATTTGCAGTATATCAAAGCAACCCAAAGTTTTCAATATCAGCACACTTTAAAAGGGGAGAGGTACATATGCCACGGGAAAAAGAAGGATTCCGCGAGCAGCTGGAGCGGCTGTGCGAGCTGTTTCCCGAAAGGGAGACGATCTCCATGCCGGAGGCGTGCAAGGTCGTGGGCCTGTGCCGCGACACGCTGCTGCAGGACAAGACATTCCCGGCGAAGAAGCCGGGGAACCGAAGAAACGGAAAAATCGTTGTGCCGCTGGTCGCGCTGGCCAGATGGCTGGCATGAAAGGAGAAAAAACAACATGAAAAAAGCAACCGGGATCGTGCGCCGGGTGGACGAGCTGGGCAGGATCGTGCTGCCGATCGAGCTGCGGCGCGTGCTGGACATCCGCGAAAAGGACAAGCTGGAGATCTACACGGAGGGCGACACGATCATCCTGCACAAGTATGCGCCGGGGTGCGTGTTCTGCGGGGACGCGGACGCGAAGGAGGTGCGCGGCGTGCGCATCTGCGAGCGGTGCGCGGGAGAAGCGATCCGTGCGTTCGGGGGTGAATGGTGATGAAGGTGTTCGGCGACCCGAAGGCGAAGGCTAAGGTACGCAAGTACATCGTATGGGGCATTGAGGACGGCATCGTGTGTGCGAGCTTCCTTGCGGGCGGATGCCTGGCGGGGTGGCTGTTCCATGTGATTTTCTCCGCGCTGGGGGTGGCGTGATGCAGGGTGCGGAAGCGATCAGCAAGGCGCGAGAGCTGCTGGGGCGGCCGCGCTCGAGCGCGGACTTCTCGCCGGCGGCGCGGTACACGGTGAGCAAGCTGTGCGACTACGCCGAGCAGGAACACGAGCTGCGCGAGAAGGCAGAGGAACGCTACTGCCAGGAGCGGAAGAAGGCACTGCAGTTTTCCGGCACAATGGCAAAGCAGACACGCACGATCGACGACCTGCGGCAGCAGCTGAGCTTTTTGCAGGAGACGCTGCGGGACGCGGGGCTGTGAGGAGGCGCGGGCGGATGTACCTGGAGCGGTGCCCGTGCTGCGGGGCGAGAGCGCGGATGCACAGGACCGGCGACGCCGAACACGCGGCGTACTGGGTGCAGTGCGAGAACGCGGAATGCAGACTGATGAGCGGCTACAGCGCGAGCGCGGGGATCGCCGAGACGCGGTGGAACCGCCGAGAGCTGTGAGAATGATAAGAGGAGATGTGCCTATGAACGAATTTTACGAGAAAGCCATCGAGCGGCTGCGCGATGACAAGGGACTGAGCGGAAACAAGGAGCGCGCCATGGCGCCGGCCGTGCGCGAGGCGCTGGAGAAGTTCTGCGAAGAGGACGGCGAGTTTGCGCAGGCTGTGGTGCAGGGCGGGAGCTTCGCGGAGTGTATGCAGGCCGTGGCCAAAGGCGTGGGCGGGAGCATATCGGACATCGAGGCGTACCGCAAGGCGGTGCAGTTCTACTTCCCGGGCGCGGAGATCGAAACGACGATGCGCGTGCGGCTGTGCAGCGATGACGCGAAGCCGGAGGGCCTGCTGCTGAAGCTGGACGACTTCTTTGGGGTGTGAGCCATGCGGTACTTAAAGTGCAACCTGCCGAAGGAGCGGCACGAGGAGATCCTGCAGAAGTTCTGGCACTACCCGACGCAAGAGGAAGAGGACGCAGTGCACGATCTGTTCACGCCGCGCGTGTTTTTCGAGACCTATGGCAGCAAGCGCGAGGTGTGGGCGACGTGCTGCCGCCAGCACGGGATCATCGGCAAGCACGGGCCGAAGCACGGCAGCGAGGGAAACTGCCCGTTTTGCGGGCAGGTGGCCGTGTGGAACGCCATCGGCAAATACGGCGAGCAGATGCGTTCCCTGCGGGAGAGCGAGCACGTGGCATTCTTGCGCCGGGACGGAGAGGCACTGCTGATCGAGGCGATGCAGATCGAGATCAGATACACGAAGGGCCTGATCTATGACGGAATCTACTACGACATGAACTGCTGGGGGCAGAAAGCCTACTATCTCGCGCCGGGGACGGTGCAGATGTGGGAATGGACGCAAGAATGGAACGGGTTCGAATGGTCACGGCCGTACTGGAAGGCGAAGGCGACAGTGTCAGAGCCGTTTCAGCCGAACATGATGGGCTGGGCGTGCTATCAGGGCGACTATACCGTGATCGGCGCGGATGCGCTGAGTGATACAAAGGCGTGGCGCTACTGCCAGCTCGAGGACTGGATGTGCTATGAGCTTGCGGAGCGCTGGGACGAGCCGGTGAAGTGGGCTGTGACGTATCTCGCGGCCTACGCGATGTGGCCGCAGATCGAAATGGCCGTGAAGCTCGGCTTTGGCAGTGCGGTGACGGAGCTGGTGGTGGGCGGGGTGAAGAATGCGCAGATCCTGAACTGGAGCGCGCGCAACCCGGCGGACTTCCTGCGGATGGACAAGCAGCGGGCGCGCGCCTGGCTGCAGTCTGGTGGAGACTTTGAGACGCTGAAAAGCTGGCGAGAGACCGCGCCGGAGCTGACGCCGGACGTGTACATCCATCTCTGCCGGCAGCTCGGCGGGGGACGGATAGTGGAAGCGTGCAAGGAGTGCGCGGAGGCGGCCGGCGTGAAGCTGGAAAAGGCGGCACGATATGCCGAGAGCAAGACGGGCGTGCAGCTGTGGGCGGACTATCTGCGCATGGCGCGCGAGCTGGGCTATGACCTGACGGAGGCGACGGTGGCCATGCCGAAGGACCTGCGGGAGCGGCACGACGCGGCGGCTGAGCTGCTGGAGATCCGGAAGGACCAGGCCGCCACTGCGGCCTATGCGAAGCGGTATAAGCAGCTGTGCCGGAAATATGAATTTGCTCTGAGCGGCTTGCGCATCGTGGTGCCGAAGAGCGGCAGCGAGATCGTGCGCGAGGGCAAGACGCTGCACCACTGTGTGGGCGGCTATGCCGCGCGGCATATGAGCGGGAAGACGACGATCCTGTTTCTGAGGCACGAGAAGCGGCCGGAGCGGCCGTGGATGACCATCGAGCTGACGGGGAAGGACACGATCCGCCAGATCCACGGATACAAGAACGAGGGGTATAACCATGCGCAGGACCCGGAGGAGCGGTACGCATGGTTTCTGGATGCGTGGCTCGGCTGGGTGCACGCAGGCAGCCGCCGCGACAAGCAGAAGCAGCCAATACTGGAAGCAAAGGAGAAAACGGCATGAATGAACTGACAAGGACGCCGGAGACCGTGGGCGCGGAGATCCGCGGCCTGACGGCACAGGCAAAGCGGATGACGCTGTGGTTCGGCATCGAGATCGGCCGCCGCCTGTGCGAGGTGAAGGAGATGATCGGCCACGGGGAGTGGCTGCCGTACCTGAAGGCGCAGACGGAGTTCAGCCAGAGCACGGCATCGCGCTTTATGACGCTGTACCGCGAATACGGGGCGCAGCAGCAGACACTTTTTGGGGCGGAATCAAATTACCCAACGTTGAATAATTTGAGCATTTCCAATGCTTTGCGGCTGCTCGCGCTGCCGGAAAGCGAGCGGGAGAGCTTCGCCGAGGAGCACGATGTGGAGCACATGTCGGCGCGGGAGCTGGACGAGCTGATCCAGGCGAAGAAAGCAGCCGAGGACGAGCGGGATCTGTACGAGCAAAAGCTGGCGGAACAGATGGGCGCGGCCGAGCGGCTGAAGAAGGACGCCGAGACGGCAGCGCAGGAGGCCGAGGCACGCTGCCGGGAGCTGGCGGAGACACAGGCGCAGATCCGGGCACTGCAGGAGAACATCCGCACGCTGGAGAGCCGGCCGGTCGAGGTGGCCGTGCAGGTGGACGAGGGCGCTGTGGCCAAGGCGCGAGAGGAAGAAAAGGCGGCGGCGAAGGAAGAGCTTGAGCGGCTGGAAAAGAAGCTGCAGAAGGCGGAAAAGGCGCGCGAGCAAGCGGAGGCCACGGCCAAGGCCGCCGAGAACAAGCTGGAGACCGCCGCGGCGGACGTGGCCAAAGAGCGCGACGGCCTGAAGCTGGAGCTGCAGGAGGCGCGCCGGAAGCTGGAGATGAGCGACGTGACGGTGGCGCAGTTCAAGATTGTTTTTGACACCGTGCAGGGGAATCTGAATGACATGCTGGCGCTGATCGCCAAGGCCAGCGGCGAGAACCAGACAAAGCTCCGAGCGGCTGCGGAGAAGCTGCTGGAGGCGTTCGGGGAGAAGGTGAAGCGGAATGGCTGAATACATAAACGAAACAGAAGTGCTGCAGAGAGCGCTGGACACCTACGGCTCATCCATGCAGATCGTGGTGATGATGGAGGAAATGAGCGAGCTGCAGAAAGAGCTGTGCAAGTACCTGCGCGGCAAATACTCGTCGGCAAACATCGCCGAGGAGATCGCCGACGTGGAGATCATGCTCGAGCAGATGAAAATGCTGTTTTGCTGCACGGATGGTGTGCGCAATGAGCGCAGGCGCAAAGTGGAGCGGCTGAAGGATAGGTTGGACAAGCACGGAGAAGCGGGCTGATACGACAGAGAAGCCGGCCCTCTTCCGGGTGCAGGGCACCCGGAACATCTCCTCTTTTCTTGTTTCCGCGAGAGCGGGCCGGGCGGCGGAAAGGCACCGCCGCCTGTGCCCGGAAGAGGGCCGGAGGAAGGAGAACGATATGTGCAGGACGACGTGCATGGAAACGATCGCGCAGGCCGCGCGGGAGCGCCGGGAGGCGAGGCTGCGCGAAATGCTGAACACGAGCTACGGGAACGAGCCGACCGTGGTGGTGCGGTACGGAAAATGATCCGCGAATACGGAAGGAAACGATGCAACGGATGCCGGCGGCTGAAAACAGCGCCGTGGCCGCGCGGATACCCGGCGGCGCGGTGCATGGCAGAGGGATGGATGCGGGGCGCGGTGATCGGCCGGAGGCCGACGGACGACTGCCCGGTATACCGGCCGGCATGGTGCCCGGGGAAGGAGGACGACGTTGAACGCAGAATTTGAGGCGTTTTTGAACAACGAAGTCGGAAAAATGTACGAAAACGACACGCAGAAGCTGATGCTCTACCGCGTGGACGCAGACGAAAGGGAGAGCTACGGCTACAAGAACATGGGCCAGACCGAGCGGCTGGGCGCGCTGCTGAGCATGCTGTGCAAAGAGATCATGGACATGGTGGCGGAATGGAAGGAGAACGACGGATGAAGCAGGAAATGCTGCTGTGTGTGCCGTGCGCAGAGCGGATGAAGCAGGAAGGCAAGCGGGTGGAGCACACCGGGAACGTGCGCGGGAAGCTGACGTGCGGCTGCTGCGAACGGCGGCGGTACGGCGGCGTGTATGTGGTGGAACTATGAGCACGTGCGAACAATGCTACCACGGGTCCGCCACGGGGCTGCGCGGAATCGGGACGGTGTGCCTGTACATCCTGCACGAAAAGCGGCGCAGGCCGTGCCAAGGGGGAGACGGCTGCGCGGAATTTATCACGCCGGGGGATTACCTCCGGCGACCGAAGGAGAAAGAACCAATGCCGAGAACGCGAAAAGACTGGACGCAGGACGAAGAAACCAAGCTGCTGTATCTGTGGGGCGAGGGAAAGACCTACAAGGAGATGGGCGAGGCGCTGGGGCGCACGCCGAAGAGTGTGCAGCAGCACGTATACTACATGCAGTCGCATGGAAAGGGACGCAAAAAGAATGATGCACTACAAGGGGCTGGCGAAGCTGGCGGCGAAGGAAGCAAAAAACAGGGCGCTGCTGATCTGCGAGACGGCGGGCATGCTGAGCCTGCTGGGCGAAAAGTGGGCGTACAGCGCGCAGGTGGAGAGCCTGCAGCGGTCGGACGGCCGGGAGCTGCTGGCGGAGATCGTGCGGATGGTCGGGCGGATCCCGACGGAGGAGGCCGTGACGGTGCGGGGGTCGACGGAGCAGCACGCGATGCTGGACGTGACACTGGCGCGCCTGAGCGAGGCAATGCAGGTGGACGGTGCGCGGGAGATCAAGGCGACGCCGCTGATGTACGGCAGCACAATGCTGTGGCAGACACGCGACCGGCAGATCATCGGCCTGCCGGAGGATGCGCAGGCGGCCGTCACCATGACGACGACGGCAACAACGGACGCGCACGGCACGGTGATGCGCTTCGACACACCGGAGGAGACGTTCATGGCGCAAACGCTGGAAAATGCGGCGGCCATGTGGCAGGCACTCGCGCTGACAAGCTGGGTGGCGTGGGACGACGACTGACCAAGATCTACATTGCCGGGAAGATCACCGGCGACGAGGGATACCGCGCGAAGTTCCGCCGGGCGGCGGAGACGGTAAGCAGAATGGGCTGCATCCCACTTAACCCGGCGGAGCAGCCGGAGGGAATGGCGGCGCAGGACTACATGCGGGTGTGCTTTGCGATGATCGACATCGCGGATGCGGTGCTGTTTTTGCCGGACTGGCGCGGCAGCCCGGGCGCGATGCTGGAAAAGGCGTACTGCGAGTACATAAAAAAGCCGCACGTTTTCGCGGCTGGGGAGGCAGAAGCATGAACGTATGCGAATTTTGCGGGAGAGAGATTCCGCGCGGGCGGCTGTGCACAAAGCATTTGGCAATGCGCGTGCTGCTGCCGGTGAGATATTGGCAGATGGTGGCCAAGAGCGCAAATGAGGCAGCGATCCGCGAGCGAATGGAAATGGAATATGAGCAGCAGCGGAGCGCGGAAGTCGTCAAGGTACTGACAGCGGAACGCGCCGAAGCAGAAGAAGCGAAGGAGAACATGGAAAGCGCGATGCGCGCGCTGGAACTGGTGCGTGCGGAACTGGAACAGTTCCGCGCGGAACTGAAGGAGGAGCACATCCGGAGACTGGAGGAGCAGATGGAGGTGCGGAATCTGGAAAAGGTGCTGGCCGGCCGGCTGCTGGCCGAATGGAAGGAACGCAAGGTGCCGCGCACGCCGCTGGGTTGGGATGCTGAGACGTGCAAGCACTGGATGTGTGAACCAGAAAGCTGCCAGGCATGGCTGTCGTGCAGAGGAAGGCTGGAGCCGCGTGAACAGATCCGCGAGCTGAAGGAGGCAATGGGATATGCCGGCGGGACCGTGTAAAGGGTGCGCCGAGCGGAGGCCGGGGTGCCACGCGGCGTGCGCGGCGTATCTGGAGGTACGGGCGGAGTGTGACCGGCGGATCGCTGAGCGCGCCCGCGAGCAGAAGGTGACGGATGCAAGCCTGGCGCTGGCGGCGCGCAACAACCACAAATACGGGCGCAGATAACAAAATGCCACGGCAGCGAACCGCTGCCGTGGCAGAAGAGCAAGTTACCGGCAAGTTACCGGCAAGTTAAAAACTGGTTCGCCCTGATTTCTGCGACGCCGGATGCGCCGCGGAAATGAGAACGAAACAGCAAAAACACCTTAATTTTATACGCGCGTGCGCGCGTATCTTTCCGGGCCCTTTAACGGCTAACTTAACTGCGTGCCGCCGAAGAGCGCAAGAAGTTGAAAAACGTCAACCGTGTCGCGGACGTGTGCGCGCGATAGCAAATGCGGCCGGGGAGAGCCGGCTGAAAAACGGAGGAAGAAAGGATGAGAAAGCTGGTGGAGTATCACATCGTGTCCGGCCGCTGCGTCGAGACGCGGCGATGCATCCTGGATGTGTCGCCACGGACGCGCGTGGGCCGCAAGAGCAGATCCAAACGGATTGCCGGGAACAGCAGCGCGAGGAAGATCGCGGCGAACGAGAAAGAGGCTGGGCGCCGCCTG
>ERZ780099.52-NODE-52-length-18135-cov-4.73125_pt1 | contig 18135 bp, 15 predicted proteins | sample MGYA00510986_ERZ780099 | MGnify/ENA primary metagenome ERZ780099 (study PRJEB29588, sample SAMEA2148472) | human gut metagenome | biome: human gut; feature: human-associated habitat; material: faeces | place: Denmark | collected 2008/2010 ...
GCAACGCCGACAGAGCGTATAACACACTACACTTTGCGAGCAAAGTCGTGTGCCAAAGGGGTGCCCCTTTGGAAACCCCGGACAACAAAACAGGCTGAATATCCCGCACTTTCCCGGTGCTTGATACTCAGCCTTTATTTGTTGTCAGCAGCCCCCGTTTCGTGGTCTGCGTGTAGTTCCTTGTAAACTGACCTAAGCTTTGATGGATATAACATTATTGAAAAAGACGACATCGTTTTAAGGCTCACAGATCTCCAAAACGACCATACAAGTTTAAGGGTCGGCCTTGCAGAAGAACGAGGTATTATTACTTCAGCGTATTTGACAATAAGAAATCGCAGCAATTTCTGCCCTAAATACTTGTACTACTACCTGCACTCTTTTGACATTGCAAAAGGCTTTTATGGTATGGGTGCAGGCGTAAGGCAGGGACTAAATTGGGACGGTATCAAATGGTTAAAGATTCTTGCACCCTCAGTACCGGAGCAGGAGCGCATTGCGGCGTTTTTGGATGCAGAGTGCGCCGAGATTGACACTGTATTGGAAAAGACCCGTGCGTCCATTGAAGAATACAAAAAGCTGAAACAGGCGGTCATTACGCAGGCAGTCACCAAGGGCATCCGTGGCGACAGGCCGATGAAGGGCAGCGGCATTGAGTGGATTGGGGAAATTCCAGCTGGTATTCCTATCAGTCGAGTAGGCTTACATTTTGATATCGTTCTCGGGAAGATGCTGTGCTCAGCCCCTGTAGATGATAATTATACATTGGAATCCTATTATTGTGCAGCAGATGTCCATTTTGAAGGCCTATCAAACGGAGAAAAAAAGAAAATGTGGTTTAGCCCTGATGAAAAAGAACAGTATTGCGTAAAAAATGGAGACCTGTTAGTAGTTGAGGGTGGCGCTGGTGCTGGTGGGTGCGCTATAGCTGCGAGCACCGATGTCCCGATATATATTCAAAACTCCATAATGATTGTCCGGTCAAAAGGAATATCAAATATACGATACTTGCGGTATCTACTTGAATGTCTAGTCAAAAAAGGGTATATCGATGTTGTATGCAATAAAGCAACTATCCCGCATTTTACAAAAGATAAGCTGGCAAATGTTCCTTTTATAGTTTTTTCACAAAGTGAACAAGAAGAAATTGCTGAATATCTCAACGAAAAGTGTGCTGGTATTGATGCTTTGATTGTCAAGAAACAGCAATACCTGACCGAAATTGAAAACTACAAGAAATCCCTGATTTATGAGTATGTGACGGGCAAAAAGGAGGTCGTATAAATGAATCCATTCTACAACATTTGGAACTATGACTATATTCAGCAGCAGGCGCAAATGCAGCACCATTTTTCGCAGGTCAAGCAGGTACAGGACACAGCGAAGGCACTGTCTGATTTTCTGGACGGCTGCGACAAAATCGATCCTGCTTATCAGCAGCAGGCAATGGCAGAGTTTTGTGCAGTTATCGCTGTGTATTTTAATAAGCACAACAGAGGATAACTTTACATAAGGGGAACGAATTATGATCACCACCGAAAAGCGTTTTGAAGCAGATATAGAATCCTTCTTTCTCTCCCCGGCGGGCGGATATACCAAGGGCGCAGACACCTATGATGCCAAACAGGGGCTCTATGTGAATACCCTGATCGACTTCGTCCAGCGCACCCAGCCCAAGGAATGGGCGCGTTTTGAAAACGCCAATCAGGTGGACCCGGTGCGGAAATTCTGCACAGCGTTCAACACGGCTTGCGAGACGGAGGGACTGCTCTCTGTCCTGCGCCACGGTTTTAAGCACCGTGGTCTGCGTTTTCGGGTGTGCTATTTTAAGCCGGAGTCTGCTCTGAATCAGGCGGCGGCTGCCCAGTGGGCGGCAAACACCATCGAGTGCTATCGCCAGTGGTACTTCTCCGCTGACACGAAAAAGAGCGTGGATATGGTGCTGGTGCTCAACGGCATCCCGGTATTCGCCTTTGAGTTGAAAAACCAGTACACCGGCCAAACGGTGGACGATGCCAAGCGGCAGTGGATGTATGACCGCGACCCGCGGGAGCTTTGCTTCCAATTCAACAAGCGTATTCTGGCCTATTTCTGCGTGGATCACACCGAGGTGTGGATGACCACAAAGCTCGCCGGAAAGAACACCTATTTCCTGCCCTTTAACCAGGGCTCCAACGGAGCCGGAAACGACGGCGGCAAGGGCAATCCGGCAAACCCAAACGGCTACCCGACGGCGTATCTGTGGGAGAATGTCTTTCAGAAGGACAGTATGATGGACATTGTCCAGAAGTTTATGAACCTGAAGGACGGCAAAACGCTGATTTTTCCGCGCTATCATCAGCTGGATGTGGTGCGCAAGCTGCTGGCCGATGTCCGGCAGAACGGAGCCGGGCATAATTACCTGATCCAGCACAGCGCCGGAAGCGGCAAGTCCAATTCCATTGCGTGGACGGCTTACCGGCTGGCCTCGCTGTTCAATGAGGAGAACAAGCCGGTGTTCTCCAGCGTGGTCGTCGTTACTGACCGCACCGTGCTGGATGCACAGCTGCAAGAGACCATTTCCGGCTTTGACCACACCCTCGGCGCCATTGAGACCATCGGGGAAGATAAGACCTCCAAGGACCTGCGGGACGCCATCAACGGCGGCGTGCGCATTATCGTCACCACCTTGCAAAAGTTCCCGGTCATCTATCAGGAAGTGGATAAAGTAGCGGGACGGAACTTTGCGATTATCGTGGACGAGGCCCATTCCTCCCAGACCGGCAGCTCGGCTCTGAAACTGAAAGCCGCCCTTGCGGATACCGAGGACGCTCTGCGGGAATACGCCGAGATCGAAGGCAAGGCCGAAGAAGAGCTGGACCCGGACGATCGCCTGATGTGGGAAATGACCGTTCAGGGGCGGCATAAGAATCTGTCCTTCTTTGCCTTTACCGCAACGCCCAAGGACAAGACGCTGGAATTGTTCGGCACGGAATATGAGGACGGCAGCTTTCATCCGTTCCACATTTACAGTATGCGGCAGGCCATTGAGGAAGGCTTTATTCTGGATGTGCTCCAGAACTATATGACCTATGACACCTGCTTCAAAATCGTCAAAACCTCGGAAGATAATCCGGATGTGCCCGCCAGCCGTGCAGCTAAGGTGATCCGCAAATATCAGGAGCTGCATCCGTATAACATCTCCCAAAAGGCGCAGATCATCGTGGAGACCTTCCGGGAAACCACCCGAAACAAGATCGGCGGCAGGGGTAAAATGATGGTTATTACCTCCTCCCGCCTTGCGGCAGTGCGCTACTACCACGAGGTCAAACGCTACATAGAGGAGCAGAAGTACAACGATGTGCAGGTGCTGGTGGCCTTTTCGGGTGCTGTGCAGGACGGTGATGAGGAGTATACCGAGCCGAAGCTGAATGTTCGTGCGGATGGAACGCACATCGCCGAAACACAGACCAAGGCGGAATTCCACGACCATTTCAATGTGCTGATCGTTGCCGAGAAGTACCAGACCGGTTTTGACGAGCCGCTGCTGCACACGATGATCGTGGACAAGAAGCTGAAGGGCGTCAAAGCGGTGCAGACGCTGTCCAGATTGAATCGCACCTGCACCGGCAAGGTGGACACTTTCGTTCTCGATTTTGCCAACAAGAAAGAGGATATTCTGGAGGCGTTTCAGCCGTTCTATCAAGAAACCTCGCTTTCGCAGGAGGTCAACGCTGACCTGATCTATCAGACGCAGAAGGAGCTGCGGGGATTTGCGGTCTATAACGATGCAGATATTGAGGCTTTTGCCAAGGAGTATTTCAGCACAGGCCGGCAGGATGCCCGGGCGATGGGGCGAATGACCAGTGTGTTGAAGCCGGTGGCAGACCGTTATAATCAAAAAACGCCCAACGAGCGGTATCAGTTCCGCCGTCAGGTGCGCAATCTCATTAAGTGGTACGGCTATATTTCGCAGATCCTGCGGATGTTCGATAAGGAACTGCACAAGGAATATGTATTCTGTTGTTATCTGATCAATTTGCTGCCTGCGGAAACCACGGATATGGTGGACCTTGAGGGCAAGTTGAAGCTGGAATACTACAAGCTGCAAAAGACCTTCGCCGGAAGCATTGAGCTGGAACAGGTGAAGGGCGTGTACGAACCGGCCAAGCAAAAGGGTGCAATGGGACTGGACACAAAGTCGCCGCTGGATGAGATCATCGCCAAGATCAACGAAAAGTACAAGGGTGAATTCACCGAGGGAGACAAAGTGCTGCTGACGGCTCTGCGCAGCCGTCTGATGGCCGACAAGAAGCTGACCAAGATGGCGCAGACCTCAGATCCGCAGATTTTTGTGGAAAGCATTTTCCCTAAGGCCTTCGGAGCAGCGGCTCAGGACAGCTATCTGGAATCGCAGGATACCTACACCTCTCTCTTTGAGGATCAGCACAAGTACAATGCCATTATGAGCGCATTGGCCGATGTGGTGTATCGGGAGATGAGGAAAAGCTGATTGCTGAGTTAATTTTTTGCAGTTAAAAAGCAAAGTGCCTTGTTAAAATTCAAAGTTGTTTGTAGAGGGGGATGCAGTTGTGAACATATGTAAAATTGATGTTTCAAATTTTCGAGGGATCAAAAATGCGTCTATTTTAGTAAGCAAAAATGCAGTGTTTGTCGGCGATAACAACTCAGGAAAATCCACTCTATTTGAGGCTATTGATTTGGTTATGGGACCAGATCGTCTTTCACGAAGTCCTGTAATAGATGAACACGATTTTTATGCGGGAGAATATTTGGCAAACGATACTCCGGTCCAGATTAAAATAGAAGTTACAGTTATCGGATTAAGTGTAGACCAGAAAATATATTTTGGAAATCACATTGAGTGGTGGGATAGATGTAAAGGAGCTCTTATAAGCGGGCCTCCTGCGAGCAGTACGGATGTAGAGTCAGTCGAACCGGCCCTCAGGCTAGCCTTTCAAGGAAACTATAATTTAGAAGAGGATGACTTTGAAGGGCAAACATACTTTGCTGAGACACTTCGCGAAGGAAGCACACCTGAATTATTTAGAAAAAAAGATAAACGAAATTGTGGATTTCTATACTTACGCACCCTTAGAACAGGAAGCCGCGCACTAAGCCTAGAGAGAGGGTCCTTGCTGGATATAATTCTCCAGATGAAAGAGGTCAAACCACAAATGTGGGAGGATGTTCTCAAGCAGCTTAAGGGCGTTTCAGTGGCAAACGAGTCTGAATTAGGCGTTTCAGACATATTGACATCGGTACAGGACTCGCTATCAAACATTGTTTCGTACGAGGCGGCAGACAAGCCGCAAATAAAAGTTTCAAATTTGACTCGAGAACATCTGCGCAAAGTGCTTACGGTTTTTATGGGGTCTGGAGCGTATCGCGAAGATGGTACTGAATACTTGACGCCATATACGCATCAGGGGACGGGAACTGTTAATACGCTTGTACTTTCGCTCTTGTCAATCATTGCTGATATAAAAGAAAATGTAATTTTTGCAATGGAAGAGCCAGAAATTGCTTTACCTCCCCATATTCAGAAAAGGGTAATTTCAACTGTGATAGAAAAATCTACACAGGCTCTTTTCACATCCCATTCGCCATATGTGATTGAGGAATTCCCACCCGATCAAATATTGGTAATTTCTAAAACAAATGGGGATCTTACAGCAGCTCCAGCTGGAATGCCGCCTACGGTTAAAATGAAGGCATACCGAGAAGAAATGAGAAGGCGTTTTTGCGAATCGTTGCTGGCCCGGCGTGTGCTTATTGTTGAAGGAAGAACCGAGTATGATGTTTATTCAACAGCGGCGAAAAAACTTCAACGCCTGCATCCGGAAAGAAATTGTTCTTTCGATTTGCTGGGCATAGCTCTTGTACAGGCAAATACGGATACACAGGTGGCACCATTGGGTGAATACTATAAGAAGATGGGTAAAACAGTATACGCAATTTTTGACAAGCAAGATGATGATGTACGAAAGAAGATAGAAGTTGCAGTTGACTATATGTACGAGGCAACAGAGCACGGAATAGAAGATGTTGTATTAAAAGGAGTGAACCAAGATACGCTGTTAAAATATGGGCTGAAACTTGTCAAAGATAATGAGTGGCCATCTAATTTGAGTACTGAAGCACCACGGACGGGTATGGAATTTGAGAAACTCTATAAAATTATGAAGGCTTTTTTCAAACACAAAAAAGGAGATGGGTCGCTTGCTGAATTAATTGAATATTGTTCTGAAAGTGAAATGCCCAAATTCATAACTGAGACCATATTTGCAATAGAAAAATCGGTTTATTCGCTTCAGGCTGTTTCGGTTATGACCGAAGGTGAAGTATGATAGAGTTCAAAAAAGATGATTTGCGAAATGAGATACTAGCGTCGGATGGTAATTTGCTCATTATGGGTGGACCGGGATCCGGAAAAACAACTATTGCGCTATTTAAGGCGAAAGAGTTGACAGCCGACTCAAATACTATTCGCAAATCGCAAAAGATACTTTTCTTGAGTTTTGCGCGTGCAACTATATCAAGAGTAGAAGAACAAGCAGGCGAACTTATACCTCAAGAATTAAAAAAACAGATTGAAATCAATACTTACCACGGTTTCATTTGGAATATAATTAAGCATCACGGATATTTGCTCAATTCACAGCCACTCCATCTGTTACCTCACGAATCTGGACACCGTTTATCGGGGCTAAATGAGGTGGAACGGAAAAAGAAAATGCTCGAAATGTTCAACACGGAAGGAACGGTTCATTTTGATATATTCGCAAATATTTGCACACGGCTTCTGACCGAAAGTCACGCACTCAAGAAAATAATTTGTGCTATGTATCCTGTTATAATTCTTGACGAATTTCAAGATACCAGTGCCGATGAGTGGCAGTTGATTCAATTATTAGGAACCCAGTCGAAACTAATAGCATTGGCCGATCCGGAACAAAGAATTTACGACTTTAGAGGAGCTGATCCAAAAAGAATTACACAATTTATTGAATCTTTTAAACCGAAGATTTTCGATTTTGGGCAGCAGAACAATCGTAGCAATGGAAAAGACATTGCTGAATTTGGAAATGATTTATTGCAAGGCAAAAACGCAGGGAAACGATATAAAGATGTTTCAGTGTGCCGATACCCATTTCGAAAATTGCCATATACACATTTGGTGTTGAAATACAAGGTGTTAGAAGTCCAAAAAAGCTTATATGAGATGAAGAAAACCGATTGGTCCTTGGCCATACTGGTTCCAACAAATGCGCTTATGCTGGAAGTTTCAGACTCTTTTCAGCGAGAGCAGCAGTTGCAGAACGGCAAAAAATGCCCAGTTATTGAACACGAAGTAGCTGTTGATACTGCTGGCCCATACTTAGCCGCTTTAACAATCGCTAGCATTTTAGAGACCGGGTCACAAAAATGCTGTACTGAATCAGCGGTTCTTACTCCATTGATTGAGCATATACTGGGCCGAAAAGGAGCTGATAAACCACCTTCAAAGGCAGATGTATCTCTCGCGTCTGCACTGAGCCAGTATTCCTCAACAAAGAAGATTCAAGGAAAAAACCGTGAAAAGCTGATTGCTGACACACAGGATATTGTATCTTTGACAAATTCGGCACAATTTTCTGGAAATGTAATAAATGATTGGAAAATTGTATTGACTATCATTGGAAATGAGCAGTCAGAGGCATATCAAAACCTTCTTAAAGATGCAAAGCATTTGAGGCTCCTCCAACGCGGCTCACAACTCTACGCATCGTTAGATGAACTTTGGCGTGAAAACGGTTCTTATGTTGGTGCAACAGAAGCGGTTGCTAACGCCTTAACACAAGAGCATTTTTCAATGAGTACAAGGAAATGGAGCGGGGTAAATGTTATGACTATACATAAATCGAAGGGAAAAGAGTTCGATGCAGTAATTGTATACGAGGGAAGATACCAGAATAGAATTATCTCAAAGCCAGAACGCAGAGAACAAGCCATCTTAAACTTGCGAGTCGCAGTAACGAGAGCCAAAGAGCATACTTATATTTTGACACCTGACGACGATCCGTGTTCTTTACTGTGATAACAGTTTTTGGCGAGAAATCTAGGGCATCGACCGTTAGGTCGGTGCCCTATTCCTATATGCGCCATCTATAAGTCAATAGCGATTATAATCCGCCCTCCCATCATCGGGAGGGCGGATTTTTTGCGTCTTGATAGAAAAATTGAGAAATTTCTCGAAACACCCTGCCAAATGGCACCCCTTATTCAGAGTAAGTAGAGGGACCTTTTGAAAAGTTGAGAGAATTTTTCAAATTACTTTGCCAAAATCTCAAAAAATTTCCCAATTGGTTAGTAGGAGGGGCACTTAAAAAATTTTTCTAAAACCCATTTGTTATTTGCCCGAAAAGTTCCCAGTTGATTAGTGGGAGGGGCACTTAAAAATTTTCTTCAAAATTCTTTTTATTTTTGCCGGAAAAATTCCCAATTAAGTAGTAGAGGGGGTCGCAGAAAAATTCTCAAAAATTTTTTCGTTCAAATCCAAAAAAATTTCCCAGTTGGTTAGTAGAGAGACTTTCAAAGATTTTTTTCAAAATTCCTTCGTACAAATCGAAAAATTTTTCCCAGTTGGTTAGTGAGGGGGTCTATAAAATGCCTTTCTCGCTGGCTACCTATTGAGGGGACTGTCTCCCTGTGCACCTTGAAAATTGAATCGCCGCCTCCAAAGGATATGCTTCCGGCAAGTGATGCCATGACTCCCCGAAAAAGAAACGAGCGCACCGAAGAAGCGATACGCCGTGGTGAGACTCCAGGGCAGGAACGATGCGGATGAGCGGCAGCAAGCAAAAACCACCGCAGAAATGCGGCGTCAAGAACAGACAAAGGAGGTTCAAACCTATGAAGAAAGGAGAGCTCAGAGAGCTTTATCAGATGATGTTTCCGGAATACCCGGACATTGTGACCGTTAAAGAGCTTCGGGAGATGCTGGGCATCAGCCGCAAGCTGGCTTACAAGCTGATTGACTATGGGTACATTCACGCCGTGAAGATCGGCACGACGCTGAAGATCCCGAAAATCAGTGTCATCAACTATGTGATGGAGAAAGAGGTGAAGAAGGTTGGATGAGATCAAACGCCTGACACCTGCACAGCGGGCACGCTGTAACCGGCTGATCCGGCGGCTGTGCGCCAACTACGACGGTGGCAACTGTCTGCCGTTGGACGATGGCGAAGGCTGCGTGTGCGTGCAGACGATTTCCTATTCGCTGCTGTGCAAGTACTTCCGGCGGGCGGTTCTGCCCGCCGACAAGGTACTCTGCGCCGATATTTACCGGCAGCGCACACGGCTCTGCGACCGATGCGGAAAGCCCTTTGCACCCGGCAGCAACCGGCAGAAGTACTGCCCGGAATGCGGCCGTTCCATCCGGCGCAAGCAGAAGGCGGACTCGGCCAGGCGGCGACGCAGTGTCGAACATTAAGCACCGGGAAAGCCTTGATTTCCGGGGCTTTTTTGAGGGCGAAGCGGGTGCGGGTGGCCGTTTCCATCTGCACCTGTCAAAATCCATTTCTAACATTCTACAAAGGAGAAATTTCTATGGGCAACAAACTGAAAACCGTGGACGCAGAGACCTTGCTGTCCACGCCGATGAGCAAGACGATGTTCATCGTAGACGGCCTTATTTCGCAGGGTGTCAATGTCATCAGCGGTGCCAGCAAGATCGGCAAAAGCTGGCTGATGCTGTGGCTGGGGCTGCAAGTGGCGCAGGGAAACTCTATTTGGGGGCTGCCTACACTGCAATGCGATGTGCTCTATATGAGCCTTGAGGACACCCAGCGCCGCATCAAAGACCGGCTCTACAACCTCACCGACAGCGCCCCGGACAACCTGTATTTTGCCGTGACCTCCGGGCTGATCGGCGGCGGGCTGGAGGAGCAGATCACGGATTTCCTGACCGAGCATCCCGCCACCAAGCTGGTCATCATCGACACGCTGCAAAAGGTGCGGGACTCCAAGGGCAGCGCCGGAAAGGCGGGAATGTACGGCAACGACTACGACGACATTTCCTCCATCAAGCGCATTGCCGACGGCTTCAACATCGCCATTTTGCTGGTGCATCACCTGCGAAAGCTGCAAGACAGCGACGATCCCTTTAACGATGTCAGCGGCTCTACCGGCATCATCGGCGCTGCGGACACCAACTTTATTCTGCGCCGTAAGCGCAGCGGAAACGCCGCTACGCTGCTGGTCAGCGGGCGGGATGTGGAATATCAGGAACTGACCTTGCAGTTTAACGACCTTGTCTGGGAACTGGTGGAGCGCAAGAACAGCGAGGATATTCACAAGGCAGAGCTGCCGAAATTTCTGTTTCGGGTGGTGGACTTTATGGAGTGCCGCACCGAATGGGTAGGCACGGCCACGGAGTTGCTGACCGAAATGAAGGAGCAGGAGGTCACGCCCAATATGGTCACAAAGTATCTCGGCCAGTTCGCCTATGAGGTGCTGGAGCCGCTGGGCATCGAGTATCGCACCAAGCGAACGGGAAAAAGCCGACTCATCAAATTTCTGCGCCGTGACGGCGATGACGCAAGTGACGCCGGGATCGCTATATAAGGAAATCCCCGTCACAACCGTCATTGCCGTCACAAACCGAAAAAAGGGGGTGAACAAATGCGCAGCAAAAACTACGGGATCAATGTCCGTGTGACCGAGCAGGAGAAGCAGAAGCTGCTGGAAAATGCCCGGTTCTGCTCTCTGTCGCTGTCGGAATATCTGCGGCGGCTGGGGCTTGGGAAAGAGGTCAAAGCGGCCATCACGGGGCGGGATTACCGCCTGTTTCGGATGCTGAACGGCCTGAAAGCGGAGCTCCCACAGCTTCAGAAAGAGGAAATTATAAGCAGACTGGAAGCAGTTTTGAATGAATTAAAGTAAGCGAGAATTACGCTTGCGCAGTCTAAGCGAGCAGACTGTTTTTACTCCTGTCGGAGCCAAACAGTGTATCCGCTTGCGATGCCTGCGTCATCTGAGCGAGCAGTGCGTTTTTACTCCCGGCAGAGCCGGAGCGTAAAAACACTCGTTAGGGCGTGCCCTAAAACCCCGAAAGAAAAAACTATGAAAGTGAGGACAACACAATGAGAAAATCGGATTTTACTTTACCCACGCTGGACGACCTGTTTTCCACGCAGGCGGAGCGGGACGATGCCAAGCTGGAGCGGGTGCGGAATATTCCACTGGCCGAGCTACACCCGTTCAAGGGTCACCCCTTCAAGGTGCAGAACAATGAGGAGATGCAGCGGATGATTGAGAGCATCCGCAAGGTGGGAGCCATCACCCCGGCGCTGGCAAGGCCGCTGCCGGACGGCGGCTATGAGTTGATCTCCGGCCACCGGCGACTGGCGGCGTGTCAGGTGTTGGGCGTCGAGACGATGCCCGTCATCGTCCGGGAGCTGTCTGACGATGAAGCGGTGATCGCAATGGTGGACGCCAATTTGCAGCGGGAGACTATCCTGCCCAGCGAAAAGGCGTTCGCCTACAAGATGAAGCTGGATGCCATCAAGCATCAAGGCATCGCTTCTGTGCAAGTTGCAGAGAAGTTGCTTAGCGTAGAAAAAGTGGCAGACGATGCAGGTGAGAGTAAAGACCAAGTGCGAAGATATATCCGCCTGACCTACCTGATCCCCGAACTGCTTTCGATGGTGGACGACGGCAAGATCGCCTTCAACCCGGCGGTGGAGCTTTCTTACTTAGATTCTTACCAGCAGCGGGCGGTGTTGGACGCAATGGCGCTGAACGACTGCGCCCCATCCCACGCCCAGAGCATCCGCCTGAAGAAGCTGGCGCAGGAGGGGGTGCTGGATGACCAGATGATCTACGCCGTGTTGGCAGAGACGAAGCCCAACCAGCAGGAGCAGCTGAAATTCAAGCGGGAGGAGCTGCGGAAGTATTTTCCCTCCGGCTACACCGAGGAGCAGATGCGCCGGGACATCATCAAGGGCCTGGAACTGCTGAAACGGCAGAGAGAACGGAACCGGGACGCCCGCTGATTCGTACCAATACGGCTGCAATCAAACAAATCGCAGAATAGAGAGAACCCCAAACCGATGGTATACTGATACTGTCGGTTTGGAGTTCTGTTCTGCAAATAGAAAGAGACAGGAGGAAAACAAAATGGTAGCAGGACATTTGACTTTGAAAAACGGCAAGTATTATGCCGTGTTGAACTACAAAAACGCCGGAGGGCAGCGAAAAACGAAATGGATCTCGCTGGGACTTTCCGAAAAGGGAAATAAGCGCAAGGCCGAGGCGAAACTGGCAAGGCTCCGAGCGGAATTTGAGCCGCCCAAAGAAGTGGGCGACCTGAGCAGTGATATGCTGTTCGCCGACTATCTGCTGGAATGGCTGGAGATCGCCAAGGGAAGGCTGGCCCACGCAACCTACGGTGCCTATCAAGGACTGCTGAAAAGCACCATCGTCCCTTATTTTCGCAAGAAGAAATTGACACTGCGGGAACTGGAAGCCCGACATTTGCAGATGTTTTATTCTAAAATGCCACGCCCAATACCGTTATCCATTATCACGCCGTCATTCACTCGGCACTGAAATATGCAGTCAAGACCGATATGCTGATCCAGAATGTGGCGGACAAGGTGGACCGGCCCAGAAAGAACAGCTTTCAGCCGGTCTTTCTCTCGGCGGACGAGATGCAGAAGATGTTTGAAGCCCTTCGGGGAACCAAGCTGGAGCTGCCGGTGCTGGTGGCTGCCTTTTACGGACTTCGCCGTGGCGAGGTGGTGGGCTTGAAATGGGATGCCATCGACTTTGAGCAGGGCACCATTTCCGTAAAGCGCACCGTGACCTCAACGATCATCGACGGCAAGTATCAGGAGTTCGAGCAGCAATCCGCCAAGACCAAGTCCAGTCTGCGCACCCTGCCGCTCATCGGCAGCTTCCGGGAATACTTTATGCAGGTGAAAGAGGCGCAGGAGCTGAACAAGCAGGTCTGCGGCAACTGCTACAACTATGAATACGATGGCTTTGTATTCGTGGATGAGTTGGGCGAGCGGATGCGGGTGGAATACCTGACCAACGCATTTCCGAAATTTCTGGAGAGCCACGGCCTGCGCCGGATGCGCTTTCACGATCTGCGTCACAGCTGTGCCAGCTTGCTGCTGGCCAACGGCGTCCCCCTCAAACACATTCAGGAGTGGTTGGGGCACAGCGACTTTACCACCACGGCGAACATCTACGCCCACTTGGATTACAAGTCCAAGATCACTTCGGCGCAGGCGATGGAGACAGGGCTTGCTCTGCCGGAGGGCGGCGACTTCAGCAGCCGCTGGAGTTCGATCAGTGCCGGGGAGAACAGCTGATTTTCTCCCTTGAAAACCGAAAATCGTGCGGGCTTTGCCCTTTAGGCAAAAATTAAAAAGCCTGTAAACGGGCTTGTTTACAGGCTTTTTGTGGCGGAGAGTTAGGGATTCGAACCCTAGAGACCTTTCGGTCTACAGCATTTCGAGTGCTGCACCTTCGACCACTCGGACAACTCTCCGTGTCTATTTTCGTCCGGTTTTCTTTCCAGAAATTTGCTCAAAAATTCGTTGGAGAGAAAACAGGAGAGACGGCAAAAAATATTCGATTTTGAGATTTTCTGTGTTGAGGAATATCAAGGAGAATCAGGGGGACGAAATTCCCAGCTTCCGCCGAAATTTCGAGTCAGGGCCGTTATGACCACTTCGATACCTATCCATGAATGCGTTTCACAAACGCACGCATGATTATAACCAATCCCGCGAAAAAAATCAAGTATGGCGGTGGAATTTTTGCAAATTCTGTTGTATAGTACTTGCGTATGCGCTAATATGGCGCAAATTCTGCGCAAAAAGGACACCATCACCGTGGACGATATGAAAAAAGAGGCCGAACGGGAAGCGCGCACCATGTGGCAGTTCGTGCGCACGTTTCTCAAGTGGCTCGTGATCGCGGGCGTGACCGGCGGCATCGGCGGGCTGGTCGGCTCGGCCTTTCACCTGAGCGTGAACTGGGCGGCGACGTTTCGCGCCGCGCACCCGTGGCTGCTGTGGCTGCTGCCCATAGGCGGCCTGCTCATCGCGGCCATTTACCGCCTGACAAAAATGGAAAACAAGAACACCAACGCCATCATCGACGCCATCCACTTCGGCGACAAGGTGCCGCTGCTGCTCGTGCCGGCGATCTATCTGTCGACCGTTATTACGCACCTGTTCGGCGGCAGCGCCGGGCGCGAGGGCGCCGCGCTGCAGATCGGCGGCAGCCTCGGCTGCTACGTCGGGCAGCTGTTCCGCCTCGATGAAAAGGACATGCGCATCGCCACGCTCTGCGGCATGAGCGCCGTGTTCTCGGCCCTGTTCGGCACGCCGCTGACGGCGACGATCTTCGCGCTCGAGGTCATCAGCGTGGGCGTGTTTTATTACTCCGCGCTCGTGCCGTGCATCGTCGCGTCGCTCGCGGCGCTGGCGATCTCGAACGCCTTCGGCATCGCGCCGACGCAGTTTACATTCGCGCTCACGGCCGTGCCGCGGCTGCTGCTGCTGCGCGTGGCGGCGCTCGCCGCCGTGTGCTCGCTCATGAGTATCCTCTTTTGCGTGACCATGCACGGCACGGAGCGGCTCTTTGCCGGCCGCATCCAGAACCCGTGGCTGCGCATCGCCGCCGGCGGCGCGATCGTGGTCGTGCTGACGCTGCTCGTCGGCACGGGGGACTACAACGGCGCCGGCATGGACGTCATCACCCGCGCCATCGAGGGCGGGCAGGCCGCGCCGGACGCATTTTTCTGGAAGCTGCTGTTCACCGCCGTCACCATCGGCAGCGGGTTCAAGGGCGGCGAGGTCGTGCCGACGTTTTTCATCGGCGCGACGCTCGGCTGTGTGCTCGGCGGACTGCTCGGCATCCCGGCCGGATTTGCCGCGGCGCTCGGACTCGTGTGCGTGTTCTGCGGCGCGGTCAACTGCCCGATCGCGTCGATCGTGCTGAGCATCGAGCTCTTCGGCGCGGGGCAGCTCGTGTACTTTGCACTCGCGTGCGGCATCGCCTATATGCTCTCGGGCTACTTCGGGCTCTACAGCAGCCAGAAGATCCTTTATTCCAAGCTGAGAACGGAGTTTATCAACATCCACGCAAAATAAAATGCAAGCGCCATGCCCGGACACGGAACGTGTCCGGGCAATTTTGACGCTGAAATAAATTATATAATTTGCGTATAAATTTATATAAAAATGCTTGACAAAGTTATAAGGCGGGTGTACAATGCACAATGTAAGAAAAAAGAAAGCGGTGACCAACCGATGAAGAAAACTCTATACAGCCTCATGCTCAATGAGGAGGTCGTGCGCGAGATCGACCGCATGGCCCACCGCATGGGCACGAACCGCTCGGCACTCATCAATCAGATCCTTGCCGACTATACCTCGGTCGTGACGCCGGAGCGCCGCATCGAGAACATCTTCCACGAGATCGAGCAGCTCGTCGCGCCGGCGCGCGACCTGGTGCCGTTTTTCGCGCCGCATACGACGAGCATGTCGCTCAAGAGCAGCCTGGAGTACAAGTACCGCCCGACGGTCAAGTACGAGGTCGCGCTCTACGGCGACAAGCAGGAGGGGCTCGGCGAGCTGGCCGTCATCTTCCGCACCCAGTCGGCGCAACTGCTGCAGAGCATGACGCAGTTTTTCCGCCTCTGGAAGCAGATCGAGGACGCGCACCTGTCCGGCGTAGAGCCGGATTACGCATTGTACGACGGCAAGTTTGTGCGCACGCTCTCGCTCCCGCCGGATCACGACTACACGAGCGAGGAGATCGCCCGCGCGATCTCGGACTACGTGCAGCTGTTCGACCGGCTCATGAAGGCATACCTCGCCGGGAAGTACACCCCGCCCGAGATCGAAGCGCTCTACTGCGCGCAGCAGCAGCGCGCGGCGATCCTCATCTGATCCATTCGCAACCATCCATGAAAGGAGGCGCTGCGTGCCGGAACACGCAGCAACCCGACTATGAACGCTGATAAATTCACGCAAAAGACAATCGAAACCATCCAGACCGCCCAGAGCATGGCGCAGGAAAACGGCAACCAGTATCTCACGCCGGAGCACCTGCTCTATGCGCTCGTTGACGCCGACGGCGGCCTGATCGGCACGCTGCTCGGCCGCATGGGCGTGGACTGCAACGCCGTGCTCAGCGAGCTCGACACCGCCATTGACCAGCTGCCGAAGGTCTCCGGCGGCAGCGGCGAGGTGTACGCCTCGCCGGAAACGAGCAAGATCTTCAACTTCGCCGAGCGCGAGGCCAAATCCGGCGGCGACGCCTACGTCTCCGTCGAGCACCTGATGCTCGGCATCTTCGCCAACGAGACCGCCGCCATCAAGCGCATCTTCAGCGCGCACGGCATCACGAAGGCGGGCTTTGTGGCCGAGCTGAAAAAGGTCAAGACCGGCCCCGTCACGAGCGACAACCCCGAGGACACCTATGACGCGCTGAAAAAGTACGGCACCGACCTCGTCGAGCGCGCCCGCGAAGGCAAGATGGACCCGGTCATCGGCCGCGATCAGGAGATCCGCAACGTCGTGCGCATCCTCTCGCGCAAGACGAAGAACAACCCCGTGCTCATCGGCGAGCCGGGCGTCGGCAAGACGGCCATCGCCGAAGGGCTGGCGCAGCGCATCGTGCGCGGCGACGTGCCTGAGGGGCTGAAGGACAAGACCATTTTCTCGCTCGATATGGGCGCGCTGGTCGCGGGCGCAAAGTACCGCGGCGAATTCGAGGAGCGGCTCAAGGCCGTGCTCGAGGAAGTGCGCAAGAGCGAGGGCCGCATCCTGCTGTTCATCGATGAGCTGCACACCATCGTCGGCGCGGGCAAGACCGAGGGCAGCATGGACGCCGGCAACCTGCTCAAGCCGATGCTCGCCCGCGGCGAGCTGCACTGCATCGGCGCGACGACGCTCGACGAGTACCGCAAGTATATCGAAAAGGACGCCGCACTCGAGCGCCGCTTCCAGCCCGTGCAGGTCGATGAGCCGACGGTGGAGGACACCATTTCCATCCTCCGCGGCCTGAAAGAGCGCTACGAGATCTACCACGGCGTGCGTATCCACGACAACGCGCTCGTCGCCGCGGCCACGCTCTCCAACCGCTATATCACCGACCGTTTCCTGCCTGACAAGGCCATCGACCTCGTCGACGAGGCCTGCGCCATGATCCGCACGGAGATCGACTCCATGCCGTCGGAGCTCGACGACCTGCGCCGCCGCATCATGCAGATGGAGATCGAGGAGATGGCCCTCAAGAAAGAGGACGACCAGCTCTCGCGCGACCGGCTCGAAAAGCTCACGCAGGAGCTCGCCGAGCTCAAGGACCGCTTCAACGAGCAGAAGGCCCGCTGGGAGGCCGAGAAGAACAGCGTCGAGGAGGTCAAGTCCCTCAAGGCGGACATCGACCACCTGCACGCCCAGATCGAAGAGGCCCAGCGCAACTATGAGTATGAAAAGGCCGCGCGCCTGCAGTACTCCGACCTGCCGAACCTCGAGAAGAAGCTCACCGAGGCCGAAGCCGCGGCCGAGCGCCGCAAGAGCGACAACTCCCTCGTGCACGACACCGTGACCGAGGAGGAGATCGCCGGCATCGTCGCCAAGTGGACCGGCATCCCGGTGGCAAAGCTCATGGAGGGCGAGCGCGAGAAGCTGCTGCACCTCGACGAAGTGCTGCACCGCCGCCTGATCGGCCAGGACGAGGCCGTGGAGAAGGTCTGTGAGGCCATCCAGCGCTCGCGTGCCGGCATCAGCGACCCGAACCGCCCGATCGGCTCGTTCCTGTTCCTCGGCCCGACGGGCGTCGGCAAGACGGAGCTGGCCAAGGCGCTGGCCGAGAGCCTGTTTGACGATGAGCGCAGCATGGTGCGCATCGACATGACCGAGTACATGGAGAAATTCTCCGTCTCGCGTCTCATCGGCGCGCCTCCCGGATACGTCGGCTACGACGAAGGCGGCCGAGGGCGGCCAGCTGACCGAGGCCGTGCGCCGCAAACCGTACTCCGTCGTGCTGTTCGATGAGGTCGAAAAGGCGCACCCGGATGTGTTCAACATCCTGCTGCAGATCCTCGACGACGGCCGCATCACG
>ERZ780099.55-NODE-55-length-17369-cov-2.99608_pt1 | contig 17369 bp, 12 predicted proteins | sample MGYA00510986_ERZ780099 | MGnify/ENA primary metagenome ERZ780099 (study PRJEB29588, sample SAMEA2148472) | human gut metagenome | biome: human gut; feature: human-associated habitat; material: faeces | place: Denmark | collected 2008/2010 ...
TGCCCTTCCAGTTGGTGCAGAGCGGCATTTCCGCCATCTGTATGCACACGAATCTGGACATTGCCGACGGCGGCGTCAATGATGCGCTCATGGCGGCGCTGGGCGCGGAGGTCACGGGCGGCCTGGAGCCGACCGGTACGGCGGCCGACGGGCGCACGCTTACCTGCGGACGTGTAGGGAAGCTGCCGGAGCCCATGACCATGGCGGAATTTCTGCCCTATGTTGCCGGACGTTTGCACGTCAACGGGCTGCGGTATGTGGACGGTGGCCTGCCAGTGGAAAGAATCGCGGTTTGCGGCGGCTCCGGCGGGAATATGCTGGAGCTGGCGGCTGCGAAGGGCTGCGACACCTTCGTGACGGCAGATATAAAGTACGACCGCTTCCTCGCGGCAGAGGAGCTTGGCATCAACCTGATCGACGCCGATCACTTCTGCACGGAAAATGTGGTCATCCCGGTCCTGCAGGAGAGGCTTCAGCGGCAGGTCCCGAACGTCACGTTTGCCATCAGTCAGGTGCTCCATCAGACCGCACAGACATATTGTCCATAACGTATGCCGCCGGCACGCTGCCGGCGGCATATTCTCGTCCCGGACCTCATACAGTTTTGGTAAGACTGATGAGGAGAGGACGACAGAATGGACAATTCTTCAATTTACGCAGACATTGCCGCCCGTACCGGCGGGAATATTTACATCGGCGTTGTCGGCCCGGTACGCACCGGGAAATCGACCTTCATCAAACGCTTCATGGAAACGCTCGTGCTTCCGAATATTTCCGATGATTACGTGCGGGAGCGTGCGCGCGACGAGCTGCCGCAAAGCGGATCCGGCCGGACGATCATGACAGCAGAGCCGAAGTTTGTCCCGGAGGATGCCGTCTCGATCGAGCTGGATGCTTCCGTGCGCGCCTCCGTGCGGCTGATCGACAGCGTTGGATATATGATTCCCGGCGCAAACGGTCAGTACGAAGGGCGTCTGGTCACAACGCCGTGGTACGATCACGAGATCCCCATGCGCGTGGCGGCGGAAGAGGGAACGCGCAAAGTTATCCGCGAGCACTCGACGATCGGCATTGTCGTCACGACCGACGGCAGCGTGACCGAGCTCGCGCGTGAGGACTATGCCGCGGCAGAAGCGCGCATCGTTGCAGAACTGCAGGACATCGGCAAGCCGTTTCTCATCCTGCTCAACACGGCCGATCCGGTGGGGGAGGCCGCACAGACATTGGCGGCTCAACTGCGCGAGCAGTACGATGCCGCCTGCCTGCCGGTCAACTGTCTGGAGCTGACGGAGCAGGATATTCTAGAGATCCTTCGCTCGGTATTGTATGAATTCCCGGTCACAGAGGCTTGCTTCCGTATGCCGGAGTGGATGGACGTCCTGCCGCCCGAAAATGAGACAAAGCAGCAGCTCTATGCACTGCTGCGCGAACAGATGCCGTCACTGCACCGCCTGCGTGACGCACGGCGCGCGGCGCAAGTGCTCGCAGACAGCGAGCTGCTGGAAGCGGCAGACGTGGAAAACGTCTCCGTGGACACCGGGGCCGTTTGTTACGTGCTCACATTTCCGCGCGCGCTGTACTACAGCATCATCAGCGAACAGGCAGGCGTTTCCCTGCGCAGTGATGGGGAGCTCATCTCGTTTCTGGCGGAAATGGGGCGTATCCAGGCTGACTATCAGCACATCCGCGGCGCACTGGAGGATGTGCGCAGCAAGGGCTACGGGGTCGTCATGCCGTCGGCCGGTGATCTGCAGCTGGCAGAGCCGGAGATTGTCCGCAAAGGCGGGCGCTACGGCGTCCGGCTCAAGGCCAGCGCAAAAGCCATTCACATGTTCCAGACTACGATCGAGACAGAGGTCTCGCCGGAGATCGGCGGAGAGAACGCATCGAGCGAGATCCTCGGCTTCCTGCTGCAGGGCTTTGACGGGGATGTCGAGCAGCTCTGGCAGTCCAACATTTTCGGGAAACCGATCTATACGATCGCACGCGAGGGCGTGGAGGAGAAACTCAGCTGCCTGCCGACCAAAGCGGTCGGAAAGCTCCAGGAAACTTTGCAGCGTGTGGTCAATGAGGGCAGCGGAACACTGATCTGCATCATCCTGTGAGGAAAACGCTCCGGCGCCGCCGGGGCGTTTTTTCTCAATCCGGCAAAAATGGCGTGGATTCCGGTTGGCGTTTTGTGTAAGGTTTGCGTTGTTTTCTTCACAATGCTGTGATAAACTATGGGCAAGAATTCTAAAGAAAACGAGGGATGTTTATGAAGGCACTTTCCAAAATTGCTGCCGGCGTGAGCCCGTCTGCGACGCTGGCCGTCAGCGCGCTGGCCAAGAAGATGAAAGCAGAAGGCAAAGACGTCATCGGCTTTGGCGCCGGTGAACCCGATTTTGCCACGCCCGACCGCATCAGCTATGCCGGTGTGCGCGCGATCTGCGACGGAAAGACGCGCTACACCCCGGCGGCCGGCATGATCGAGCTGCGTCAGGCGATCTGTGACCGCGCCAAGGCGGATTACGGTCTGGAATACGAGCCCACGCAGGCAGTTGTCGCCAGCGGTGCCAAGCATATGGTCTACATTGCGCTGGCCGCTCTGGTCGACCCGGGCGACGAAGTCATCGTCCCGGCCCCGTACTGGGTCAGCTATTATGAGATGGTGCGCCTGTTCGGCGGTGTGCCTGTGGTCGTCAATGTCAGTGAGGAGCAGGGCTTCCAGCTCACGCCGGAGCAGCTCGAGCACGCCATCACGGACAAGACGAAGGCCATCATTCTCAATAACCCCTCCAACCCGACCGGCGCTGTCTATCCGAAAGAGGCGCTCAAGGCTGTCGCCGATGTCTGCGTCAAGCATGACCTGTATATCATCTCAGATGAGATCTATGATAAGCTCGTCTATGACGGCGTGCCGTTCACCAGCGTCGCCGCGCTCAGTGACGAGGTCAAGGCACACACGATCCTCATCAACGGCGTCTCCAAGACCTATGCCATGACCGGCTGGCGTATCGGCTATTCTCTGTCTCCGGCGCTGGTGGCCAAGGCTATGACCAATTACCTCAGCCACTCGACCGGTGCACCGGGCACGATGTGCCAGTGTGCGGCCATCGAGGCGCTCTCCGGCCCGCAGGACGAGGCGGAGCAGATGCGCCGGGTGTTTGAGCAGCGCCGCGACCTGATCGTGCGCCGCATCAACGCCATGCCCGGTGTCAGCTGCCTGAAGCCGAGCGGCGCGTTCTACGTCATGATGAATCTCGAGCAGATCCTCGGCAAGCAGATCGACGGTCAGGTCATCGGCAGCGGTGATGATTTTGCAAAGCTGCTGCTGGAAAAGAGCCTGGTCGCGGTCGTGCCGGGCAGCGGCTTCTGCGCCCCCCATTTTGTGCGCCTGAGCTATGCGATCTCGACGGAAAATATCGAGACCGGCATGGATCGTCTGGAAGGCTTCCTGAAGCAGCTTCAGTAACTCAATATTGAGAGGCGCGCGGTTCGACCGCGCGCTTCTTTTTCTGTGCTTTGGTTGACGCGCCGGGCACAAAATGGTATCCTGAGAGCATGTCATAAGCGTCCGTTCCCGCCGCATACCATAGCAAGAGGGGGGAGCGCCGTGACAAAGTTACTCTATCAGCGGATCCTGGTTGTGCTGCTGGCGTTGATCGTGGTGTTCGGCGGCTGGTTTGCCGCCGACTGGCAGCTCCGGCGCGCGGAAGCGGCCGCAAACTGGACCGATCCAAAGCAGGTCCTGATCCTTGACGCCGGTCACGGCGGGGAGGACGGCGGGGCAGTGGCACCAAATGGGACGGTCGAGGCGGATATTAACCTGCAGATCGCGCTGCGCGCACGCGCGATCGCGGAGATGACCGGCATTGAAGTCGTCATGACACGCGACAGCCCGGACATTGCATATCCGGACAATGCCACCACGATCGGCGAGCGAAAGAAAGCCGACCAGCACCAGCGCGCAGAGCTGATCCGAAAAACGGATAACGCCGTGCTCATCAGCATCCACCAGAACTGCTATCCGGATTGCAAACCGTCAGGCGCGCAGGTACTGTATGCGGCGAGCGACGGCAGCGAAGCGCTCGGCACACAGATCCATGACAATCTCGTTGCGTATCTTGACCCGCAAAACCGGCGCGTCGCGGCGCCGATCTCGGAGAAGATCTACCTGATGCGGGAAGTGAAATGTCCCGCAGTGCTGGTCGAGTGCGGCTTTTTATCCAATGAATCCGAGTGTACAAAGCTCAAGGACGGCGGCTACCAGACCAAACTGGCGGCCGTGATCATCGCGTCCTACTTACAATACCGGCAGTCTCTGCCGCAAACAGGAATGGTTACATGAAAGCAAAATCGAGTACAAAAACCGTTTTTTATTGCTCCGAATGCGGCAATGAGACGGCAAAATGGATGGGGCAGTGCCCGGCATGCGGCGCATGGAACACGCTGGTCGAGGCGCCGAAAGAACCCAAAATGTCTCTCGGCACGCGCGCAAAACGTATCGCACAGCCAAAACTGATCTCGGAACTGGACGCCGAGGAAGAACTGCGATTTTCCACCGGGATCGGGGAATTTGACCGCGTGCTCGGCGGCGGCGCCGTGCGCGGCTCGCTGGTTCTGGTCGGCGGCGCGCCCGGCATTGGTAAATCCACGCTGCTGCTGCAGCTCTGCGGCCGCATCAGCGAGCAGGAAACGATCCTTTACGTCTCTGGCGAAGAGAGCCAGCGCCAGCTGAAAATGCGCGCGCAGCGCCTCGGCGTTGATCACGGCAGCATCTATGTGCTGGCGGAAACGGACCTGAACACCGTTCTCGCCACGATCGACGACCTGCAGCCGACCGTCCTGATCGTAGATTCCATTCAGACTATGTACGATGCCGAGACGGCCTCGACGCCCGGCAGCATCAGTCAGGTGCGCGAGTGCACGATGCGCATCATGCGCTCGGCCAAAGACAGCGGTTATACGGCATTCGTTGTCGGCCACATCAACAAGGAGGGCAGCATCGCCGGCCCGAAGGTGCTCGAGCACATGGTCGACTGCGTGCTGTACTTCGAGGGCGATCAGAGTATGTCGTACCGCATTTTGCGCGCGGCAAAAAACAGATTCGGGTCAACCAACGAGATCGGCGTCTTCGAAATGGAAGATTCCGGGCTTCGAGAGGTAACAAACCCATCGGAAATGTTACTGTCCGGACGTCCGACCAACACGCCGGGCACCTGCGTCGTCGGCGTCATGGAGGGGTCGCGCACGGTGCTGGCCGAGGTGCAGGCTCTAGTCACGCCGTCGGGCTACAGCGGCGCGCGCCGGAACGCCAACGGCATCGACTATAACCGCGCCATGCTGCTGCTGGCCGTGCTGGAAAAGCGTGCCGGTTTTTCGCTGTCGAGCTGCGATGCGTACATCAACGTCGTCGGCGGTCTGCGGCTGGACGAGCCGGCCACGGATCTGGCGGTCATTCTGGCAATCGCATCGAGCTATAAGGATCTGCCGGTCGGCAGTGATCTGGCCGCCGTCGGTGAGGTCGGCCTGTCCGGCGAGATCCGCTCCGTGAGCCATTTGAATCAGCGCCTGTCGGAGATCGCACGGCTGGGATTCCGGCGCTGCATCATCCCGGCGCACGTGCGCGATGATGTGCAGAAGCAAAACGGCCTGCAGACGATCCCGGTCAAAAACATCCGGGAAGCGCTCAAGGCTGTGTTCGGTGCGTAGATCTTTCGATTTCAGCTGCGAGAAAGCGCACGATGAAAAAATGAGAAAATAGCGCAGAAAACAGCCGAAAAACGCTTATCGTGCTTTTCGGCTGTTTTCTCCTCCTCTGAATTCGGCAAAATTTTTATTTTGCCGAATTATTTGTGGATTTCGTCAATAGACACTGCCCCATACTTCTGATATGCTCTTATTAGAATTTGAGGTGTTGGCTATGGATTATTCAGATGCGCCGCAGGTGCTGCGCGACTTTTTGATTTATCACGAAACGATCTGCGGGCATTCCAAGGCGACGGTCGACCAGTATTATCTCGACCTGCGGATGTTTCTGCGATTTTTGAAGCTCGACCGCGGGCTCGCGCCGCGCACGGCGGAATTGGACGAGATCTCCATTGCGGATGTGGATATTTCCTTCCTGCGTGCCGTAACGCTCACGGAGGTTTACAGTTTTCTGGCCTATCTGTCGCGCGACCGCGTCAGGCAGCCGAATGCGCAAGAGCCGGAATACGGCTTGAGCGCCAGCTCGCGTGCGCGCAAGATCGCCGCGATCCGCAGCTTCTTCAAATACCTGACCGTGAAAGCGAAGCTGCTGGAGGAAAACCCGGTGCAGGATCTCGACTCCCCGAAGATACCAAAAACCCTCCCCCACTATCTCACACTGGAAGAAAGCAAGCGGCTGCTGTCCGTTGTGGATGGGAAAAACAAGGAGCGCGATTATTGCATTCTGTGTATTTTTCTCAACTGCGGTCTGCGTATCTCGGAACTGGTCGGTTTGAACCTGCAGGATGACCACGGCGACAGCCTGCGCATCCTCGGCAAAGGCAGCAAAGAGCGTGTTGTCTACCTCAACGACGCCTGCCGCGAGGCGCTCGATCGCTATCTGGCTGTGCGCAGCGAAATCGCGCCGCCGCGCACGACGGCCATGTTTCTCTCCAACCGGCGCACGCGCATCAGCTGCGATTCCGTACAGGTCATGGTTAAGAAAAACCTGACCCGCGCGGGACTGGACGCCAGCCAGTATTCCACGCATAAACTGCGGCATACCGCCGCTACACTGATGCTGCAAAACGGCGTGGATGTGCGCACGCTGCAGGAGGTGCTCGGCCATGAGCACCTGAACACCACGCAGATCTACACCCACGTAGACAACGATCAGCTGCGCACGGCTGCAGCGGCAAATCCGCTGGGAGAATTCTCTCCTGACGAGAAAATAGCGAAAAAAATCTCCGATCCCTGAAAACAGGGATCGGAGATTTTGCTTGCTTATTTGGATTTGACCTTCGGCAGGTAATCGCGGACGCGATGATGCGGCTTATCGAAGCCGAACGCACGGATCGCCATCAGCAGCGTGCCGAGCGCGGCAGCGCCGTCCAAAACAGCGGCGAACCACAGCGTACAATAGCCGAGCTCTGCCATCACCAGCAGCAGGACCTTCACAACCACGCCGATCGCCAGATGCTCGCGGCAGATGCCCTCGACCCAGCCGGCCGTCTCGATCGCCTCCGGCAACAGGTACGGATCCTGGCTCGTGAGCAGGATATCGGCGTCAAACCGCTCGTCGCTCTCCTCCGGGATCACGCAGGCGTCCAGATCTGCCGATGAGTGCTCCGGATGCGCCGTGCAGCGGCGGTCATAATACAGCAGCAGTTCCCCGTCGCTCAGGTTCTCCACCTGCTGCGACAGGATCTGTTCCTTTTCCGCCCCGCTGCGCTTGCAATAGAGGTGATCCGCCTTGAGCTCCTTTGCATTCTCTGCAACGGAGTCGTTGCTGGCATTGCTGAAGAGCGTGATCGTGTGCACGCCCAGCGCACGCAGCTCTTTGAGCGCGGGCTTCGTGTCCGACTGCACAACTTCCTGCAGCAGGATCTTGCCTGCATACTGCTCACCAACGGATACATAGACCACATAGCCGTCTGTCAGGTCTGCATCCGGGATGTCCACACCCTTGAGGATCATCAGCTCACGCGTGCCGACGCAAACGCGGGTCGATTCAATGTAAACCTCCACGCCGCTTTCGGGAATATCCACCGCGCGGGAGAGATACTGCGTGAGAATGGGGCCGCTGTAGGCAGCGCAGATCGCGCGCGCCGTGCGGCTGTTCGAGCAGGACTCCGCATTGGCCGCCAGCTGCAGCAGGGCCTCCGGCGTCAGCTGACTGGATTTCACGCTGATCACCTTCGGAAGCTGGCTGTCCCCTTCCCCTTCATCGACTGCAACCGCACGCACGGCGTTGAGCGCGCGCATGCTGCGGCAGCTGCGAAACAGCACGTCGCAGCGGTATGCACCGTTGACGGCACTGTACCACACCAGCGGCACAGAAATCAGCAGCGCGCACGGGGTGGAAAGAAAGAGGACGATCATGGCGGCATGAATTGCCCGGGAAACCGTTGCGACCTTGAGCACGATCTCCAGCACGGCCACCAGCACCGCAATGCACAGACCGGCCGGTGCAAGATAGCCAATCCACTTCGGGGCGGCGAATTCAGCCGGAGAATGGATCTCCCCGCCGACGGCGGCTTCCAGCGTTTTCTGCGCATGCACCGTAACGACCGCGATCAGGATCGACACGACCCGGTACACGAGCAGGAAAACGGCGGCATCCACCGGCTGCCCGACCGCCATCGTACCGATCACGCACACGATCACGATCACCGCGGGCCGGAACACCTGCCGGTCCAGAATGCAGGCGATCGCAGATGCAAGGTAGTCATACCCGGCGGCGAGCGCGGACAAAGCCAAAAGGATATACTGCACCACCGTGTTGTGCACCAGTGCGCCGATGACGCACAGGATCAGCGCCGCAGCAAGACGCACGATCAGCACAAGATCCAGTCCCGTTTCCGGAAACAGGCGCAGTGTTTTCCAATCATAATCCGGCCGGTCGGCAGCAAAACAGCTTGCAGACAGCCGCATCAGAAGTTCCTGAAAATTCATGGGAGTTCCCCCTGTTCAGACTGAGCCGTATGCAGACAGCAGCTCAGGCTTTTCCGTCGCAGCCGAGCACATCGACGATCTTGTGCTTGACAAGCTGCTTGATGTTTTCCCGCGCGGGGCCGAGGTACTTTCTCGGGTCAAACTCTGCCGGGTGCTCGGCAAGATACTTGCGGATCGTGCCGGTCATGGCCAGACGCAGGTCAGAGTCAATATTGATCTTGCACACGGCCAGGCGCGCTGCCTGACGCAGCTGATCCTCCGGCACACCGATCGCACCGGGCATAGCGCCGCCGAACTCGTTGATCATCTGTACGTATTCCTGCGGCACGGACGACGAGCCGTGCAGCACGATCGGGAAGCCGGGCAGCCGCTCGGAGACTTCCTCAAGAATATCGAAACGGAGCTGCGGCTTCGTGCCGGGCTTGAATTTGTAAGCGCCGTGGCTCGTGCCGATGGCGATCGCAAGCGAATCGCAGCCGGTGCGCTCGACGAATTCCTGCACATCCTCCGGGCGCGTATAGGACGAATCCTCGGCCTTGACCTTGACATCGTCCTCAATGCCGGCCAGCGTGCCGAGCTCTGCCTCCACGACGGCGCCGTGTGCGTGCGCGTATTCCACGACCTGGCGCGTCAGCGCGACATTTTCCTCAAACGGCTTGGAGGAAGCGTCGATCATGACAGAAGAAAAGCCGTCATCGACACAGGCCTTGCACAGCTCAAACGAGTCCCCGTGGTCCAGATGGAGACAGATCGGCAGGCCGGTTTCGATCACGGCGGCTTCCACCAGCTTGACCAGGTACGTACGGTTGGCATACTTGCGCGCGCCGGAAGATACCTGCAGGATCACCGGCGCGTTGCACTCCTTGGCAGCCTCCGTGATGCCCTGAATGATCTCCATATTGTTCACGTTGAAGGCGCCAATGGCATAGCCGCCTGCATACGCTTTTGCAAACATTTCCTGAGAAGTTACAATCGACATTGACAAGTCAACTCACTTTCATATAATATATAGAATGTCAATATGATGCAAAATAGATTATCGATTCAATTTATTTTACACATGTTTTTAGATAATATCAATAGTGGAATTCAATGTTTCAGTAAAATCTATCAATTCTTTGAATTTATGGAGGTACGTTATGTCCGGTGAATTGAAAGGCGCGTGTATCTTTGGGCAGTCCGGCGGGCCGACTGCTGTCATCAATGCCAGCGCCTACGGAGTGCTCAAGACTGCGTTGGAATCCGATGCCATTACCAACGTTTACGGTGCGGCCCATGGCATCCGCGGCGTTCTGGATGACCGCCTGTATGATATCGCTCAGGAGGATCCGGACGAGCTCCGCCTGCTTCTGCACACGCCGTCGTCGGAGCTGGGCTCCTGCCGCTACAAAATGGCGGATCCGGATACGGACGATACGGATTACCGGCGGATTCTGGAGATTTTCCGGAAATACAACGTGCGCTACTTCTTCTATAACGGCGGCAACGACTCCATGGACACCTGCAACAAGATCAGCCGTTACATGCAGGCGCACGATTGGGACTGCCGTGTGATGGGCGTGCCTAAGACCATTGACAACGACCTCTTCGGCACCGATCACTGCCCCGGCTTCGCCAGCGCCGCCAAGTACATAGCGACCTCCTGCATGGAAGTGTCCAAGGACTGCCGTGTATATGACACCGGCACGATCACGGTCGTGGAGATCATGGGCCGCCACGCCGGGTGGCTGGCCGGCAGCGCCGCGCTGGCATCGGCCTGCGGCTCCGGGCCGGATCTGATCTATCTGCCGGAAGTCGATTTTGACATGGAGCAGTTCCTTGCGGATGTGCACCGCATCTACGAGGAGAAAAATAACGTTCTCATCGCTGTTTCCGAGGGCATCCACTACGCGGACGGCTCATTCGTTTCCGAGGCCAAGGCCTCCGCGACCGACGGCTTCGGCCATGCGCAGCTCGGCGGTCTGGCGGCGCGTCTGGCGCAGGTGATCAAGGAGCACGAACATGCGAAAGTGCGCGGCATTGAGCTGTCGCTGCTGCAGCGCGCGGGCGCGCATCTCGCCTCTCAGACGGATATCGACGAAGCGTTTGCCGCCGGTAAGATGGCTGTCGAGGCGGCGCTCTCCGGCGAGACCGGCAAGATGGTCGCGTTTGAGCGCGTCATGGCAGACGGTCAGTATGCCTGCCGCATGAAGCTCATTCCGCTCTCCGATGTCGCAAACTATGAAAAGAAAGTCCCGGTGGAATGGATCGTGCCGGAGGGCAACAACGTCACGCAGGACTTTATCGACTATCCCCTGCCGCTCATTCAGGGCGTGCCGGAGATTCCGCTGGAAAATGGCCTTCCCCGCTATGCACGGCTGAAAAAGGTGCTTGCAGAATAAACGAAACGCAGAGTCGGCGGAAAATCGCCGACTCTGTTTATTTGTGCTGTTCAAGCGCGGGAAAATATGATAAACTAATTTATTATCTATTGTTACGAAGGAGTTTCCAAAATGATCACTGTTGATGACCTCTCGCTGCAGTACAGCGGAGCCCCGCTGTTTTCCAAGGTGAACCTGCAGTTTACCCCCGGCAACTGCTATGGCATCATCGGCGCCAACGGCGCCGGCAAATCCACGTTCCTGAAGATCCTCTCCGGTCAGCTCGAGCCGAGCACCGGCAGCGTCTATATTGACCCCAAGGCCAGAATGTCCGTCCTCAAGCAGGATCAGACGATGTACGATGCCTATACCGTCATGGACACGGTCATCATGGGCAACCAGCGTCTGTATGACTGTGGCAAGGAGAAGGACGCCATCTACGCCAAGGACGAGATGACGGACGAGGACGGCATCCGCGCCTCCGAGCTCGAGGAGGAGTTTGCCGATCTCGGCGGCTGGGAGGCGGAGTCGGATGCATCCCGCATCCTGCAGGGGCTCGGCGTCGCGCCGGAGCATCACGAGACGATGATGTCCGACATGGATCCGCGCCTGAAGGTGAAAGTCCTGCTGGCGCAGGCGCTCTTCGGCCACCCGGACATTATCCTGCTCGACGAGCCGACGAACAACCTCGACCTTGCGAGCGTCGTCTGGCTGGAAGATTTCCTGATGGATTACGACGGCACGGTGCTCGTCGTGTCGCATGACCGCTATTTCCTCAATAACGTCTGTACGCACATCGTCGATATCGACTACGGCAAGATCAAAATGTACGTCGGCAACTACGACTTCTGGTACGAATCCAGCCAGCTCATGCAGAAGCTCGTCAAGGATCAGAACAAGCGCGCCGAGCAGAAGATCCAGGAGCTGCAGACCTTTATCGCCCGCTTCTCCGCCAACAAGTCCAAGTCCCGGCAGGCCACATCCCGCCGCAAGCTGCTCGAAAAGATTTCCGTTGAGGACATGCCCGCCTCCAGCCGCCGCTATCCGTGGGTCGGCTTCAAGGCCGAGCGTGAGCCCGGCAAGGATCGCCTGTTCGTGACGGATATCAGCAAGACCGTCGACGGCGAAAAGCTGCTCAACCACGTGAGCTTCATCGTCGGCAAGGAGGACAAGATCGCCATTCTCGGAAAGAACGAGCTCGCCGTGACGATGCTCTTCAAGATCCTCATGGGCGATGAAGAGCCGGACGAGGGCACAGTCAAGTGGGGCGTCTCGACCACGCAGGCCTACTTCCCCAAGGATCACAACAGCTATTTTGAAAACTGCGACTATGACCTTATCGACTGGATGCGCCAGTTCTCCACCGATAAGCGCGAGAGCTACCTGCGCACGTTCCTCGGCCGGATGTTGTTTTCCGGCGATGATGTCTATAAGCAGGTCAAGGTTTTGTCCGGCGGCGAGAAAGTGCGCTGCATGATCTCGAAGATGATGCTCTCGGGGGCCAACTTCCTCGTGTTCGACCAGCCGACGAACCATCTCGATCTAGAGAGTATCGCGGCGCTCAACAACGGCATGGCCGCCTTCCCCTACAATATCATCTTCACGAGCCACGACCACCAGCTCACGCAGACGGTCGCCAACCGCATCATTGAGATCACGCCCGACGGCATCATCGACCGCCGCTGCACGTACGACGAGTATATGCACATCGCGGGTCAGGAAGCGGAATAAATCATGGAGCAGCTTGCAAAAAACCAACTGCACACCGCCGAGATCACGGGCTACACGTCCGACGGTGCAGGTGTGTGCCACATTGCCGGCCGCGCCGTGTTCGTGAAAGGCGCGCTCGCCGGCGAGACGTGGCAGGTCCGTATCCTGAAGGTGACGGCAAATGCCGTCTATGGCAAGGCAGAGCAGTGCCTGTCCCCTGCCCCGGCGCGCACGCAGCCGCCCTGCCCGGTTTACCGCACCTGCGGCGGCTGCAGCCTGCAGCATATGGACTACGACGAGCAGCTGCGCATGAAGCTCCAGCGCGTCAACGATGCGCTCACGCGCATCGGCGGCGTTTCGACGCCGGTACAGGACATCATCGGCATGGAATATCCGCTCTGTTACCGGAACAAGGCGATCTACGCCGTCGGCACGAAAGACGGCCGCGTGGTCAAGGGCTTTTACCGCGCGTCCAGCCATGACATCACGCCCGTGGAGCAGTGCCTGCTCCAGCTCCCGCTCGCGGACAAGGCGGCGCAGGCGGTCTGCGACTGGATGGATCTGCGCGGCGTTGCGCCGTATGACGAAGCCACAGGCCGCGGCACGGTACGGCATCTGTTCACGCGCTGCGCCATGCACACGCCAGACGCCGTACTGTGCATCGTCTCTGCACGTGGATTCGGCTCGCAGACGGACGACCTGATCGCCTACCTGCGCGAGCACTGCCCGGAGCTGACCGGCATCGTGCTCGATGTCAACAAGCAGAAAGGCAACGTTGTGCTCGCGGGAGATTTCTATCCGCTCTGGGGAGAGCCGGAGCTGACCGACCGCCTCTGCGGGCTGACGTTCACGCTCTCGCCGCAGGCGTTTTATCAGGTCAATCCCGTGCAGGCCGAGCGGCTGTATGAGCGCGCGGTGGAATACGCCGTCAACGCGCCGACGGATCAAGTGCTGGATCTGTACTGCGGCGCCGGGACGATCAGCCTGTGTCTGGCGCGAAAGGCCGCGCACGTCATCGGGGCAGAGATCGTGCCGGAGGCGATCGAGAACGCGCGCCGGAACGCGGAGCGAAACGGTATCGAAAATGCGGAGTTTCTCTGTGCCGATGCCGGCGCCGCAGCAGCGGAGCTGGCCCGGCGCGGCGTCCGGCCGGACTGCATCGTGGTCGATCCCCCGCGCAAAGGCATGTCCCCGGATGCCATTGACGCAATGGTGTCCATGCAGCCGCCGCGCATCGTCTATGTCTCCTGCGACCCGGGCACGCTCGCGCGCGATGTGAAGCTGCTCACGCAGTGCGGCTATACGCTCACACAGGCGCTGGCCGTGGACATGTTCCCGCAGACGCCGCATGTTGAGACGGTGGTCCTCTTGTCACGGGAAACAAATCCACTGACGGTTGAGGTCAGAATGGAAGTGGAAACCGGCGAGGTCAAGGAGCATCCGACCTATAAACGCATTCAGGAGTATGTGCAGGAAAAGTACGGCTTCAAAGTCCATACGGCATATATTGCAGAGGTCAAGCGCATGGTCGGGCTGGATATGCACAAAGCACCGAACGCAGTGGAGCAGAGAAAACATGAGTATCATCCCTGCCCGCCTGAAAAGGTCGAGGCAATCAAGGATGCGCTGCGGCACTTTGGCCTAATCTCAGAGTGAGTTTACGGCTAAAAACCCAGCATCACGTCAATGGCGTGGTGCTGGGCTTATTTTTTGTCGTGCTTCGGGGCTTTTTTTGAGGATAAAACCGCCTGTGTGCCGTTTGCTTTTCTTTGCCATATTGACACGCTGTCCTCTGTTCGTCGTGGCAACTGTGCGTTTTCGGGATAGAAAATGGACACTTATCTTTGTATAGGGAGAAAGCCAGAGAGGAAAAAGAGGGTGAGCGCAGGCTGTGGGAACGGTGCGTAAACCGCTTGCGGTTTTCCACGGTTTCCATAGCCGCAGCGAGGGAGAAAAGGGAGAGGTGGCTTTCTCTCTCAGGCGGCTTGCCACTGCTCTTTGGCTCTCCCTTTTCTCCCTGAAAATCAGGGATTATTCCGCATCATTGCTCGGCGTAACAGGACGAAAGTCCTCCTGAACGCCCTCATTGAGGTCAAAGCACATGGTTTTTGCATCGGCAACCCAGAACCCGCGCACCCTGTAACGCTTGCCGGGAATCCAGTCCTCGCCGGTGACAGCGCGAAGCGGGTCAAGCAGATTCTTGTTGGAGATCGTAACAACACCTTTCTGTTCGCCTCTCGGCTTGGAAAACTTGAAGCCCTTCGGTTCGTTGCTCTTGCAGGAACGGATCGCAAATACCCTCGCTTTCGCATCCAGCAGACACAAAACGAAGGCAGGATAGCCCAGGTCCTCAAGCACCTTCTTGGTGAAAGTCACGCCATTCTGATTCAGGAACATATCCGGATAGGCGTTGATGTTGGAGTCGATGGTTTCAAAGTTTAAAGCGGAAAAATCGAAGTTCATAGTAAAAATCCTTTCATTTCATAGTGTTTTGCGCCTCATCCACGATTTTCATAAACTCCTGACGTTCCATAAAAGACCAGCGGGAATCCATGATCAGATAGCCCTTGAAAAGACCATCCTTTACGCGGTATGCGACGAAGTGATTGCTCAAACGGCGCAATGTAGCTCGTTTTGCTGTGCTATGCCGCTCTGACAGCAGCTTTTGTACCTTGATCCAATCCTCTTTTTTGATAATCGCTGTGTGGTGATTTTCCTTGAAATACATATTCAAATCTGTATTTTTGACGGATTTATGGGTGCGAAAATCCTTGGTATAGGTTTTCTGCATCAAAGCATCACCGCAGTATTTCTCATTTCGGAGGATGCTGCGGACAGTACCAGCAGACCAGAGATCCTTCCCCATTGGAGATTTGATACCCTGTTCTGTCAGCGCAGCGGCGATTTCTGCCCGGGTGGCGCCCTCCAAGCAGCTTTCATAGATGTACTCAACAATTCTTGCCTCGGTCGGCTCAATGACAAGCCGCCCAAAATGATCACGATAGAAGCCAAGCGTGTTCTGAACGGAGAACTTGTAGATGCCCTCCGCCATGCGCCAGCGGATACCAGCCTTAATTGCCTCGCTCTTTTGCTGGGACTCCATTTCAGCCAGAGCTGCCAGCAATGAGATCAGCAGATTATTCCGCCCATCGCCGGTATAGGTGATTCCTTCTGTCTCAAACTCAACGGAAACGGGCGGGTTCAGCGCAGAAAGCGTTCGCAGATTGTCCAGAATATCCACGATATTTCTACCAAAACGGCTGATGCTTTTCGTGAGGATCAGGTCAATCTTCCCGTCAACTGCGTCGGCAATCATTTTCTGAAAGCCAAGACGCTTTTCAACGGTAGTTGCGCTGATGCCCTCGTCTTGATAAATCTCAACCAGTTCCCATTGCGGATTTGCCTCAATCCTCTTGGTAAAATGGTGGATCTGTATATCAAAGCTGCCGACCTGCTGTTCCTCCTGTGTGCTGACGCGGCAGTACGCCGCAACACGGAGTTTGGGCGGCTCCTCTGCAAGTTCCCGCCGTTTCTGCGGCGGGATGATAATAACACCATTTCCACGCTGGTTATAAGAAATCTCGTCCTGCATCTGGCGGCGTTTTTGCTCTCTGCGTTCAGCTCGACTGCTGGTTTGCCGCTCTGCTTCTATCGCTTTGGGGTCAAGCGGTTTTGCCATATTCCGCCTCCTGCATCAGAATCCGTCTGTGTTTTCTGCTTTGCATCGGCACACCACCTCCTTTGACCGATTTCCAATTTCATTACTACCACGCTCCTTTTTGAAAATTATGACAATCCACATACGCGAGGTAAGCGGAACAGTCACCCAAAGAAAAAGGCAGCAGAATTGCTCCTGCTGCCTGAATCTGTATGAACTTGTAAGGAGATCAAAATGTTTCTCCGTCGTAATCACGGCGTCGAGACAGGGGCTTATTTCACACCATAGGTGATGAAAAATCAGGGGGTAGATATTATCGACCTCCACGGCAGAATAAACCCCAATTACCACTCTAAAAACCGCCGCATAAATCAATGCTTGTGAAAGCCGAAAAGTAATTTCCCGATTTGCATACTCATTACACGGAATCGCGCTCTACGGTACAGCGTTCCCGGTGTTCGGAACGGGAAAGGTTTTTGCGGATTGGCGCAATCCCGTCCGGTTCCGCGAAACCGCATAGGGGCTGTTATGAACAGTGCGTCATTGCCGCCTGTCAGAATCGCCCAGAAACGGGATTCACAGCGCCGCGACAATCTCAACAAACTTGCTCATGCTGACTGCTCCTTTTGGCAGGTCGGCATCCTTTTCAAACACCATGAAATACCGATACTGGTTTCCTGCATGACCGCTCCACATTGCGCCGAGGTCGATTTTCTCCCGGCTGTCATCATTTTTCAGGTGTTCGCCCTTGGTTTCCGCAAAGATGATCTTGCCCTTTTCCGTCAAAATCAGAATATCAGGATAGTGATTGATATAGCCGTTGATACAGAAGCCCTGACGGGAAATGTTTCTGTGCCACCAGCGCACATTCGGCAAGGCGGTCAATTCCATAATCAGCTTTTGTTCCAGCTTGTTCATATCGCCGTCCTCTGCCTGGTACAGCGATTTCGCGTAGATGTCCGTATGCGCAGCGGGATGAATTGCGTCTGGCAGACGATAATACGGCAAGCATACAA
>ERZ780099.56-NODE-56-length-17293-cov-5.04015_pt1 | contig 17293 bp, 15 predicted proteins | sample MGYA00510986_ERZ780099 | MGnify/ENA primary metagenome ERZ780099 (study PRJEB29588, sample SAMEA2148472) | human gut metagenome | biome: human gut; feature: human-associated habitat; material: faeces | place: Denmark | collected 2008/2010 ...
ATATGGATCGTGCAGTAAATAACTTTAAGAGAGGCGATGTTTCCCCGGCTATTGACCTGTCAGATTTTTAAAAGGAATAAGAGATGAATTTTAATATACGAATGGGAATTCCTGAAATGCAGGAACTTTGGTTAGATCTGCAGGAGAAATATCGTTCCGGTAATATAAAAAAGAAGGAAGAACAGTTGTATAAAAAATGGGGAAAGGCTTTAAAGCTGTTGTCGGCTGATCCGGGTTATCCGAGTCTTCAAACCCATGAAATAGAGCCATTATCCAGACGTTATGGAATGAAAGTGAGGCAATCATATCTGGAAAATAAAACCAGTGGCGCAATGAGAATGTACTGGGTTTATGGACCAGACCAGAAAGATATTACAATTATCGGACTGGAACCACATCCGGAAGATAAGAAAAATGGCGCATACGACCGAATTTCACTGTCGGATTTGTAGAACAAAACTGAATATGGAACTTAACACAAGCAGTTAGTCTATGAAAAATAGGTTAGCTGCTTTTTTCATGCAGAAAAGGAGGTGCGGTGTATGGGATATGCACGTAAAGATGTAGAGAAAACAAAGAAAATAGCAAAGAAATTCGTCCGTTATCAGGAAGGGGCAGAGCTTTACAGCATTGGGCTGACGAAATTCCAGGAGCTGGCGAAAGAAGCCAAAGCAGTGTATAAGATTGACAAGGTTGCTCTAGTAAACTGTGAGATATTTGAAAAGTATCTGGAGACATTCCGGATTGCGTAGGGAAAAAAATTGTGGAAGGACGAAAAACAGGGATTGACTTTTTGTCATACGAAAATTATAATGAAGATGTGGAGGAATAAGAACAGATATGGCGAAGACAGGAAGACCAAAGTCGGACAATGTAAAAAAGAAAGTATTGAGTATCCGGGTGGAAGATTCTATGTATAAGCGTATTTGTGATTATGCCGGAAAACACAAAATGACTGTGACAGAAGTTGTCCTGCAGGGACTGGAAAGAATTTTGAACAGACCTGAATAACATGAAGTCCTTCCTTTATTTGTATTTGAAGGAGGATTTTATATGGCACAGACAAGAAAAGATCTGCGAGGCAGAGTCTTGCGGAAAGGTGAATCACAGAGACGTTCCGATGAGAGGTATGTATATACTTATACAGATCCCCTTGGAAGACGTAAGTATGTTTATGCACAAGACCTTGTAACGCTTCGGGAAAAAGAAGCACAGCTTATGAAAGATCAGATGGACGGTCTGGATATTTACGTTGCAGGAAAGGCGACTGTAAATTTTGTATTTGACCGTTATATGAGTCTCAAAAGCAATCTGAAACCGACAACCAGAAGTAATTATCTTTATATGTATGACCGATTTATCCGGGACACATTTGGAAAGCGGAATATAGCGGAGATTAAGTATTCTGATGTGGTACAGTTTTACAATCACCTGATTGAGAAACAGGAATTGCAGATTAACACACTGGAAACTGTTCATACGTTATTACATCCAACTTTTCAACTGGCTGTAAGGGATGACATTATCAGAAAAAATCCTACGGATGGAGTCATGGCAGAATTAAAGAAAAATTTGGGTATGAAAACCGGTGTGAGACATGCACTGACAATTCCACAGCAGAGGGCATTTATGGAATATATTGCCACACACCCGATTTACTATCACTGGTGGCCGATTTTTACTGTTTTTCTTGGAACGGGATGCCGCATCGGCGAAATTTTAGGGCTTCGATGGGAAGACATCGATTATGAGAAGCGGATTATCAGCATCAATCATAATCTGACGTATTATCCGGTAGGAGAAGACAGGGCATCAGAAAATCACATTTCAACGCCGAAAACAGAAGCCGGCATGCGTACGATTCCCATGTTGGATACAGTGAAAGATGCTTTTGAAATGATTTGGGAAGAGCAGAAAGAAAATGGCTGGACAGATGCAGAGATTGACGGAATGACAGGCTTTGTTTTCTGTAACCGTTATGGAAATATAATGAATGCCCAGTCAGTCAATCGGGCAATCAAGAGAATCTCATCTGCTTATAATGCAACAGAAGAAGTAGAAGCAAAGAAAGAGCATCGGGAGCCGGTGCTGTTGCCGAACTTTTCAGCGCACAGTTTGAGACACACATTTTGCACAAGGCTTTGTGAAAGAGAAACCAACCTGAAAATAATCCAGTCGATCATGGGGCATAAGGATATCCAGACCACTATGGATATCTATGCAGAAGCGACAGAGGAGAAAAAACAGGAAACATTTGAACATTTGGCTGCAACAATGGATGTATTTTAAGAAGGGCTTATGAACCCTTTCATCTGACAACAGAAATAACCAAATGACATCAAATTGACAACAGATATGATTTGACAATGATTCATCATGAATGGTGATGAAGAGAAGACAATTTAATAGAAATAGCACAGCGAAGCATCACGAAGGGTAATGAAGAAAAATCAAAAAAATTCCCGACAATGAAAAGTTTGAACAGTGAAAGTTAGTAAAATCAAGGGCTGTAGCAATCACACAGCCAAAATTTAACACCAACTTAACACCAATTTTTGAAGTTTAACACTGAGAACAAAATATGAGGCAAAAAGAAGCAGTCGAACAATGCAATTCGGCTGCTTTCTTTGTACTATGTGATTGTAAGTATGAGTACAGGTATAGCGAGGTATACCTATAGGAATCTTTTCTTATAAGAGAACGGTGCTATTTTGTACCGATTTTATTGAATCAATTCTAAGCTATCCCAGAGCCGTTCTAAGGCGTTTCAATTTAAGGGGTATAAGTTACTTATGAATCATCATGCAGGCATCAGAGCAAGCGTACAGGCATATCTGCGTGTACTATACGTTCCAATTCATGTACTGAGCAACAATACGCTTTACAGCTTCATTTGACAGATACTTGTGCAAGTCATCTGGAAAGCATAGAAACACGTTTGCCGGAAGTTCGGCTGTCTGGCATGGCTTGCAGTCTTTGTTCAGCTGGTAGTTTGTTGCAACGGCATATGGAATCCCCTGCTCTGAAAAGCCGAGAGAAACAGAAAGTTCGTCTTCTGTGCTTTCTGTATCGGCAAGAATTGCCTGTGTGCGACCGCCTATGGTTTCGATTTCTGCCGATAGTTTTTCTTTGGTCAGAATGTCATCAACACTGTCCAGAAAATCCGCAAGGTATTCGTCCATCAGTCCCATATAAATGACAACACGAGCAACAGCTTTCAGTTCATTGCTGAGAGAAGATGTCAGCATCTCGTCCAGATGAAACAAGTGAAGCTTTGGCGTATCACCGGAGTAGTCCCATGTGGAAGCGAGCAACATAAAAATTGCTCCGTCAGATGCAATTCCGAGTGTCAGGGAATCAGAATGATGCTTTAATCTGATAGACGTATTGTAGCAGTCAAGCTTTTCAGATTCTTCAACAGAAACGCAGATGCCGTTTTGCTCAATAGAACTTGTCAGGAGAGAAAAACGATGCAGTTTCTCTTCTAAAGAAACAGCTGTGCGGTATGCAACACTGGCAAGCTCTTGCACCTCTGCACTTCCCTGCATTAACTGTCTTGTGCTTTCAGAAATATATGTGATTCGATTCATATTTTCTCACTCACCGTTCGCTTGATGTACTTTTTTCAGGTGTCGAATGATTCTTTTCCTGAAAATGTGTTTTTTCAAGTTCCGCAGAAAAAGCACGGTCAGTTTTTGCTGTCAGCTCTACATGGATTCCCTTGTAGTCACTGATGCCAAGTTCTGCTACCAGAGCAATTCTGTTGCCCTCAAACTGCGGATAAGATTTTTCATCATACGCCCAGTCTGCAATATCGAATTTTTCTTTGGTTTCATCATCGACAATACGAACAGATTTCCAATCCGGTCGTTGTCTTTTATAGAGCTGGTTACGATTATTTTCCTTGCCTTCCACAACAACAGACGGCAGTTGCAGTCCAGTACCAGTCGGTTCAAGAGCCATCACTTTTGCAAGTGTTTCCTGCGAGGAAATATCACTGAGCTTCATGTCAAGGTATGTCCGGTCTTCCAGCGGCTTTTGTTTCATATCGTCCTGAAACTTATCAACCAACTGCTCCAGACGTGTGATGTCATTCAGAGCAGAAATGCCGATTGCATCGCTGTGTCCACCATAGGTCATTTGAAGCTGCTGGTCTCCGAACGCTTCTGTTTCTCTGGCAACAATGGAATCCACAAACGCTTTCAGACTGGTTTCGTTGTTTGCAGTATTTCTGCCACTGCCGGAGTAAGACTGCGTTTTATCTTCGTAGGTCACGCACAGAATTGCTTTGTCCGTTGCTTCGGCAAGTTTTCCTGCAACCAATCCGGCAAATGCGTGAGGCACGTTATCCGGAAGCTGATAGACAGCAATGTTGTTGTCTTTGTCATTGCCGTAGCGTTGTTCCTGCACAAACGCCTTGTATTCGTCTGAGGTCGTCAGTTCTCCAATCAGAGCTTTACGCTGTGTGTTTTGTTCCTGCAAGAAGTCAAGCTCCCGATAGGTTTTTGCTGACGATTCATCGCCAGTGATAGCTTTGTACATTCTTGCTGCACCATTCTCGCCAGCAATTTCACTCATGCGTGATGCAGAATTTAAGAACGCACCAACATTGAATGCCAGCTGGTGTGCGGTCACACCGTCCGGAATATTGTTTCGTGCAAGCATATTGCCGATTACAAAATCCAGATTCTTTTCATCTGCATTGTCGATTCTGCGTAGTCCGTCTTTGAGGATTTCACGATTGCTGCTGTGTGTGTCCAACACATCAACCATATCCGTGGCTGTACCGATAGCAGCCATGACAGCCATCGTGTTTTCCAGCTTTTCTGTAATTTGCGGTTGAATGGATTTGTTCTGTGCCAGAGCAGGCATTTCTTGAAAAACACGATACGCAAGTCCGGTTGCACAATATTGTGCATTCATTTCATCGTTTTCGTGCAGAGCATGAGGATTCAGAAGTCCTTTGTTATTGTCAGTGTTGTCCACAAAAGCATTGCGGATTGCATCGTCTTCAATTAGATGATGGTCGATGATAATAACATCATCACCGAGCTGTTCTCTGGCAAAGGGAAGCTGATTGCTTCCCATATCGGAAATGATATAGTGACGGTCATCTTCACCCTGTAAATCTGGAGACAAGCCGTAAGAACCACGCCTGTCATTCAGCTGCACATCTACATCGCAGTCCGGAGCAATCGCCTTGACGGTGTGTTCCAGAATGTATGCAGAGCAAATACCGTCTGCATCGTAGTCAGAAAGAATCGTCACTTTCCCAGATACAGCTGCATCAATCAGCTTTTCTGTGGCATTGTGAATCATTTCTGTGGTTTCTTGTGCTTCTTCCGTGATAGCTTCTCTCGCTTTCACATCGTCAAGCATTTCATCGAGTGTAAGTTTTGCCATGCAATGCTCCTTTCTCAGTCTAAGCTCATGTCAAGGTCGTTATTCATATCTGGTTCTTCCGGCGGTTCAGGCATATTTTCAAATTGGAAGTTGTCCTCTACGTCACTATAGGGGTCTTCTGGCAGTTCATCTGACGGATAGTTCGGGTCGAACGCAGCATCTTCCTGCTCCGGATAATCTTCATAGGGGTCGTGTTCATCGAACGGTGGCATTTCCGGAATTTCATCATGTTCAGGTTCAGTCGGAGAAGAAATTTCTTCCTTGCTGTCTGCTTTTTCAGTGACAGATTCGTCACGGTCTGCCTTTTCTTCTCGTGTGTACTCTGCGTAGCTGATAGCAAGCAGATTTGTAAAGGCATCAGAATTGCCTTCCTTGAACTTCTGAGCGTATTCTTCCTGTGTAACAAGGCAGGTATGAGCATCATCGCCGGAAATTACGCCGAGTTCTTCCAGCGTGTGAATTGCACTGCTTGCATTAACATTCTTTTCAGCCATCGAAGGATTTATGATTATGTCATCAACGGAAATGCTGCCTTTTTCAATAGTTTCCATAACCAGTTCAGTGATTGCTTCTGCATACTCCAGTGTACCCATATCGTGAGACATTTCATGCTGGAGAGCAACTTCTTTCAGATGAGCAATATCATCACTGGAAACGAGAATCTTTTTATCGTTTTCGCCTTCCACAATACCCATGCGTTCCAGCTCAACCATAATATTGCTTGCCTCTTGTGATGATTTTCCGGTCAATCTCTGGAGCTTTGCCAAGTCGATGCTGTCGTGTCCGTTGTTCAGTCTGGTTTCGATGGCAGACATGACAACATCAGCCAGACCGTATTCTGTTTTATTCAGAACAAGATACGGATTCCAGTCATACTGACAAGCATCTTCATAGGAATCAGTCAGATAGGTTGTGAAATTGTTCTGTCCAGCATCAGAATTGGAAAGCGATGCAAATTCTGCTCTTGCCTGCGGATTTCTGGCAAGGTCACTGATTGCCTTTGCATAGTCTTCTTCGGACATCAGACTTTCATGTTTCAAACTTTCAGAAACCACTCCCAATTTCACTAAAGCGTCCAATGCCTGCTTTGTCTTGATAGTGTGTCCTTTGGTTTCTTGCTTGATTTCCTTCATGGAAATGCTTCCGTTCCGAATTGCACTCAGAGCAAGCTGGTTGATGATTTTTGCATCATTTTTTTCATGTAATGGAATCCAAGAATCCATATCCTGTTTGGTCAAGCCACGTTCTTCAAGCGGAACAGCAGTGTAGATTGCTGTGTAAGAAGATTCTGGCTTTGCAGTTTCCTGTTTCTCGTAAGGAACATCGCCGAACTTCAAGATGCCTCTGTCCAAGCCCTGTTCCTGTAAAGCATCAACAGCAATATTGTACAATTCACGGAATGCAGGGTCGTTCCACAGAACCGTATGATAGTTCTCAGAAGTAGTACGAGCTGCGATATTGTACGCAAACTGATTGTTGTAATTGATTGTCAGCGGTGTGCCGTCTGAATTGAAGGAGATAGAAAGCTTCGGGTTTTCTTCACCTTTCCCTTCATCTTTCACAACATTCAGGAATGTGTATGTTTTGTTGTGGTTCTTCTTCTTCGGAGCTGTTTCGTAAACCGAAGCGATAATCTTTTCATCAGGGTGATTTTTAGCAATCGACCTTGCACACGATTCTTGAAGAGCAATGACGTTGGACATTTTCGCTTCGTCTACTTTGCTCCATGTTGCCTTGCTGTCTGTTCTGTGGTGGAAGGACTGGTTTTGTGCTTCCAGAGAGATACCGTTCATTTCAAACCATTTCTGAACAGCGTCACTTCGGAGCATAGATGTTACGTTGTCACTGCCAAGAGAAAGACGGAATTTGCCTGCAAGGATTCCTTTTTCTTTCTGTTCCCACTGTCCAAGCAGAATTTCTTTACTGCCTTTCGGCACATCGAAGCTCTGTGTGTCCTGAGAAAGGAATACCTGCATTTTGTCTTTGTCAGACTTGATACGGAGCATTTCGCCAGTTGCTTTGTCACGAATCCGGAAAGTTGCATCATCACGCTTATAAATACTCTCCAGATTGTCTGATTCCTGTACAGCAGTTTCGTACCGTTCACCAAGGAATCTTGCCTGCGGAGAAACTTTTTTCTTTGCTTCTTCAAGAATCCGGCGTTGTTCCTTTTCTTTGTCGTACACAAAAGTTTTATCGCTTTGTTCGCAAAGTGCATTTAGCAAAACAAGCTTTGCATTTCCCTGCATATCTTCTGGAATTTCCGCAAAAGAATATCCTTGTGCAAGTTCTCCGTTTTCAGTGAAAACAGATTGTTCCGGTGGGATAGCACTCATTATCAGAACGATTTGCTTTTGTCTTTCATCAAGTCTCGCCATCATACAGTGTCCTTTGTATGATAAGATGGCATTTTCGTTGTCACCATCAATCTTGACAACCTGTGCGTTCTTCATCAAGTCCTCAGCAAAAGCTTCGCTGGGGTCAGCCTTGACATAATATGCGATTTTTTTGATAAAATCATCTGAAAATTCCGGAGAAGTATAAGATTCTTCATTTCTTTCAGCAACAATTCTGATAGACTGCTGCAACTCGTCTACAAACGCATCGACATTTTCCGGAGTAAGCGTATGCAGGCGACCAGACATTGTATTGAATGTTTCTGTCAGTTCCTTCACTGCATCTTCGGTCATGCCGTTCTGAGCCAGCATATAGTCCATTTCCTGTTGCATTTTTTCCATTCGCTCCACAACACTTCTCTTATTGAAGATAGAGCGAAGTGCGTTCCATAGTTTTGTGAACGCTTCTTTCAGTTTGTTCTTGTCCTCTTCGGAAGCAGGTCTTGCTTGATTCGCCATAGTTATTTTTCCTTTCTGGGTTTCTTCTTTTTTTGCTTTTTGTTCCATTGGAGTACGTTTCTCTGGGCTTTGGAAGCCTTCTGAGGTTTCCTCACTTCGATATAAGGCTGCACCTTATCCGCAAACCACGGAACAACAGGTAGCTCTTGTAAGCTCATTAGATAATCTTTTAACTGTTCTATTGTTAAAAAATTTCCGTCAATGATGTACAACGGTCTGTCTCGTGTACCACCAACATACATTGTCAGAAAACGCTCTGGTGTAAGGTAAGCAGTGATTCTGGTATCTTTATAGCAGATGCCATAAGCATTTTTATAAACGCTCTTTATCAGCTTTTTGGCTGTGTCATAAGCGATATAGACATCTTTCTTTTTCCATGAGGTATGTGTGTTCAAGTCCTTTAAGCATTTTGCAGCAGTGTTGCTGAAAACGTCCTTTTGAGAGAACTTCATCTGCCGATATTGCTTCACAGCTTGATATACTTTCATATCAAAAACAGATTCTTTACCGCCAACTATATCTCTTTCAAGAGCAATATCTATCAGCATTTCTCGGTCGGAAAAGTTTATATCATTTGAAAAAAAGCGATATTTCTCGCACGGAACAGCAAGTTCCAGCTCTTCCTTTGTGATTTGTTCTTTCTGTATCACTTTTTGAAATCTGTGAAAGAAAACTGGTTGGTGGTATGTCAAATTGATACGTTTGCAGTCATACAGATTGCGTTCCAGTTCAACATATCCCACAGAAATCAAATACCAGCGTGGAGTGCCACGAGTGTCCTGAAAGATGCTCTGGAGCAGTTCGAGCATATCCGGCTGATTCAGCAATTCTGGGTGCTTATCCAGCTCATTTGCCATGCGAACTGCCTGTGAACTGGAAGACAATTCTGTTCTTGTGAAATAAACCAGTCGTTCCGAAGCGTAGAGAGGTTGTATCATGTAGCAATACTTAGCATTTTGCGTATTGATACCTGCACCGTTCAAGAGTTCTGCAAATTCAGAAGTGAATCTCACAAGCTCCTTTGCACGAACTTCAATCGGAATGAAACGTATCATATTTTGGCTTGGTGGGAGAGGAAGCACTGTTCCTTTGCTGTCAATTGCGTATCTCATATATCATCTCTGCCATCTGTGTTTTTGATGGGTTCTTCCACAGTAGAGCGATAGTTCTGTGGGTGCTTTTTCATATCTTTTTCTCGCTCTGCACGTCTTCCCATGACTTTTTTATAAGTTGCCTCAGCCTTTTCGTTTCTTGCTTCAAAATAACCGGAACGCAGGATTTCACGATAGTTGTAAACCTGCATAGTTTCAGCCATAGCACGTTCTACCTTTGGACTTTTTACAGCAGGCAAGGAAATGTCTGAGCCATTTTCCACACGTTCCAGTCCTCGTTCGATATATTCCATGCAAAGTTCTTTCAGACGCTTCTGTAAATCAGGAGAGTAAGAAGCATCATAAGAAGCAACTTTTTGTTCCATAAACTCTTTATTCTTTTTGTTGTTCAGGAATGTTTCATCGCATTTTCCGATAATCATATCTTCAATGCTGATTTTGTCTTCCCAGTTTCCGTCCAGCCACATCTGCCGTAAAGAGAAACCTTTCTGATTTTCCTCATTAGCAAAGGATTGCGGAAGAAAATCGTATTTTGCTGCTTCCTCAAACGACACTGAGATTGTACCGCCGTCTTTGCCTTCCATCGGAACATCACCGCAAACCACTTTGAAGTATTCATCTGCATCAAGCGTAACTTTGAACTGTGCGTTTGGAATCAATCCGATGTTTTCAATCTCACTATTTTCTAAATACCACGAATCAATAAACTTCCGTTCGCTGGCAGGCTTCCAGTATTCTTCAACTTCTGCAAGATTGGAATAACGGTACTTGTCCAATCCAAAATCCTCAACCAATCGTTCACACGCCTGCGGAAATGGCAAATCGCAGTTTTGCATTACAACTGTGATAGGCGTGAAAGTGGTAGCACACGACCAGCATCTGCAAGTGTTTCTGTCATGGTTTACAGTGGCAGAAGGGTTCTTGTCAGGGTGCTGAGGATTCGGGCAATGGAATTTTTTGTTGCGTTGCATTGTACTGCCAGCATAGCGAGACATAACTTCTTCGATAGGAATATCCTTGTTTATCTCTCTCGAATTGTACTTCAAGGACGGCATATCACTGGGGAGATTCTTCTTTGGGCTGTTGTTCCAATTGTTCTTTGCCATATGTTACACACTCCTTAGCTTGCCGAACGGTCAGCGACTTCAAGATTTCGTTCGTTTTTCTCGTATTCATGCTGTGCTGTTGTCAGAGCTTTGTTTGCAGAAGTCATGTAAGCTGCTGCCGAACGAGGAAAATTTTCAGACATTTCCGAAATTTCTTCCTTCAAGCTTTCAATTTTCTCCACAGGATTCTGCTCTCTGGAAACGGAACGCTCTCCGGTGAGAGATTGCAGGATTTCATTCTGTTTCTCCAATGCCGACACCAAACGCTGATTGGTTTCCATTAACTGCTGATTTGTCCGCATCAGTTCTGACTGCATCTGAATCATGCTTTGTGTCTGCTTGCTTAACGCCTCAGACAGAGACGCTACAACGCCGTTTAAGGCTTCGTTTGTCTTGGCAAGGTTTTCTGCTTGCATAGTTTGCCGTGGAGCAGGAGAAGGCTTCTGGTGACTTTCTGACGGCTCACGAGTAATTGTTCTGCGATTTCCTTCTTGCTGTTCCCCACGGCGGTATCTGCGAACCTTTCCAGTTTCCTGCTGTGCCTTTTCACTGGCAGCATTTTCAAATTCTTTCCGGATTGCTGCTTCTGCATCGGCAACCTCTTGCGGAGTAACGGAAGCAGGCTGTTCCTTTTGTGTTTCCTGAACAGGAGCAGATTCCTGTACCGGAGATTTTTTCACATTTTCCGTAGCAGGTTCTTTCTGCTGAGGAATATCGGATTCTTTCGGTGTCTGCTCTTTATCCTGTGGGTGGAAGAGTTCAATTTGCTGTTGTTCAGCTTCATCAAGGAGCTGTCCCATCAGTAAGCATTTTGAAATAGCAGATTTCGGAGCATCAGCACCACGGCTCTCAGCCACATCATTCAAGCCAAAAGCCTGCATTTTGTTCATGTCAAACAGAGCAACATCGCCATGATATGCCTCATCGTGGCTTGCAAGATAGGCATATTCTTTGATTGCTTGTGTAGCATCAATGGACGGCTCATTGATTACAGAGAAGTTGCCAAGATGCTGGAGACTTCTCTGAGCAAAGTCTTTGCTGAACGTAACAATGGTATAGTCTTCTGGAGGAAACATCTGGAACACTTTATGAATCCGTTCCTGTGCTTCTGACTGGCTGAGGACATCTTTGCCAGCTTTGTAATCGTCTATATTGATACCGGATTCTGCGAAAGTATCGTATTTTCCGGTACGAATATTTTCTTCGGCGTTTGCCATACTTCTTGCAGGAGCTTGAATCAGCATGGTTGTAGCAGCTTTATGTGACATATCAATTTTGCCTTCTTCGTCACGCTTATAAACCGCTGTTGCAAACTGAATCGGGAATCCAGTGTCAGTTCTGTTCCCCTTTCTCTCGAATCCAGTAGTAGCAGTATGAATCATCATAATGCCCTTGTTTTCGCCGTGTTCAATTGCATCAATCAATTTGTGGAATTGACTGTCGCCTGCAAGAATTTTTTCCGGATTGATAACGTGCTTGTTAATGAGTGTCTGGAACTTCTCATCAACATTGCTTTCACGGTACTTTTCCTTACCACGTTCAGACCACTGACGTGTCTTGGCAGCATCGCTTTCACGCATACTGGTGAGGTATTCGTTTTCCAGAATCTTTTCTTCTCTGCCATACTCTGTAATAAAGTTACTGATTACCTGAATCCGCTGGTCTCCACCGATGATTTTTGCAGATTTTCTGTCAAAATCTTTCTTCGTCACATCGTATGAAGATTCTGAAATATCTGGGTGAGCTTCCATGAAAGCATCTTTTGTCATACCACTCAAATCTTTCAGTGTTGCTTTATCCGCAGTTGCAAGAAAGGAACTCTTAGGAGAACTCATGCGATAATTCCGCAAAGCTTCCAATGTTGCCTGTCCCTGTACATCGTGCTTTCGGAAATACGCTCTGGTCAGATTCACTTGGTCAAGTGTCTTGCCCTGTTCCCTGATTTCACGAAGCGTATCAGCCGACTGGATTTTGTCCATGAAATGAAATGCGTGAGTTTGATTGTTGATGATAAGGGTAGCATTGGATTCCTGAACCGCAGAAATTGCGGTCTGAAACTCTTTCTGAAATTCCGCAACAGGCAGCACATTTTCACCACGGAGATACGCCTCTTTGTCGATTCCACCGTTTGCAAAAACATCATAAGAACTTTCATTCTTCAACGCCTCTTGGATTGCCTCTTGCGGAGCTTGCACCAGCTTATCAAATGTGAAGCCACTCTGATAGCTTTTGGTTTCGTCATCAAACTCAAACTGCTTCATAACAACACGAGTAGGAAAGTGTCCTTCAAACTCGTTCTCTTTATCAATCCCTGTGGTAGACACCACAAGGACAGCGTATGGTTCGTGTTCTTTCAATGTGCTTTCCAGCTGTTTCAAATCGCCGGAAGCGTAGAATTTACCTTTCATGCAGTTTCTCCTTTCAAGCCAATAGATTCACGGTCGAATTGATATGCTCTTGCAATATCAATGAACTCCTGCGGAATCTCAAACATTTTCAAGCCGCCAGTCATCGGGTTTTGAAACAAATGTGCATTTTGTCCGTTATGATAAGTTTTCTGCACAAGGATTCCGAGCTTTTTGCCATTTTCTGAAACAAGCTCCCCGAACTTCTGATAATAGAAATCTTCGCCTGCATCAGAAGCATGAAATATCACTGTGAGAGTGCCTTTGGTGTTTTTGTATTGCAGGGAATTTTCTTCAATGTTGTAGTAAACTGTCATGCTATCGCCAACACGTTTCTGTTCGTGCTGGAAGATGCGAAATAGGTCAACTGTGTTTTTCATGGTATCACTCCTTTTTGATTACTCTGCAAAATATCCGTTATTTTGAGGTTAAGAAAAAGGACGCTCTCAGAAAATGATTCTCAGAACGCCCTTTGTATATTTATTAAGCCTGCTGATGTTTTGCTCTTTCCATTCACAAATGTTGCGTGACAAGAAAAGAACAGCAGGTAACAGCTAATAAATAATATAATCGGACTTTCCTTCCCTTGTGAAGGTGCTACCGCATTTGTATCATTATCTGCCGTCACGGATTGGACAGCATAGAAGTGCTACTATATACTTCCTTTATATTATAGCACAAACAATCCGTTACTGTCAATACATATCCGTTATTTTTGGTTAGGTGTACAAAAATCAAATCTCTGGTTCATCAATCTCTGACAATTCTCTTGATTCTTTTATTGCTTCGTCAAGATTCTGGTCAAGCGTTACACCGTTTTCTTTCTGAATGTACTTGTCTGCCTCGTCCAGAACAATACGCTGCTCTGTGTCAGAAAGTGGAACAGTAAGTTCCACATCATCGCTGGTATACAGTGTAAAGGAAACTTCTTTATCCTGATTGATGTCAATATATCCGTTGACTGCTGTTTTAACAGCACCGTCTTCATCATACATCAGTGTTTCAAAATTCTCTGCCTGATATGATGGATTGCCAAGCTCAAAAGCTCCAGCTCTGTCCAGAGCCTGTTCCATAAAATCGTCCGTCATGTACAATGCCAGATTGATGGTTGCCTTTGTTTCTCCATCGGCAGTCTCGGTGTCCATAATAACTTCGCTGTCAAACTGTACAATCTCGCTTTTTTCAAATTCCAGCGGTTTTGTGTACATTTCCATCTGCTGTGCAACTTCTACTGCCTGTTCCACGATTCTGTCAGGAAGAAGAAAGATGCCTTCACTGGTTGCCCGTTGCGAAACGTCAATCGCTTTGTCCAGTTCCGCAGTAAGTCTGGGCAGAATTTCGGGAGAAGTAAGTCCCTCTTCGATACGCTGAATATTCTTTTCCAGAGAAAATTCTTTTTCCGGCTCTTGATACTCCTGATATGCTGTCACGAATTTACCGACCGTTTCGGCAAGAGCATGAACTTCTTCCTGCGAGTAATTATGATTCGGCTCGGCAGTTTCAAAAAAATGCTGGACAGAAACATCAAGGCTCTGTTCCACGTTTTCTTTGACAGCATCTTTGATTTCTGCAATTGTATTATCATCAAGAGACAAGGGTACTTCAATTTCCTCGTAACCGTCCCTCATGATTGCAGAAGCCTGCACGGATTCATCACGATTTATTTCTGCTGCCAAACCTTGTACTGTGCATCAAAAAGAAAGGCAACAGCATTTATCTTTCCGTCATCAATCATGATTCCGGCATTTTCGTCCAACATGATTTTGCTTTCGTTTTCCATAAAGTATTTCCTTTCTATGCTTTTTCAATAGCATCTTGTTCTGTAGCGTGTGTGTTGATTGCATCAGCAACAACATCAATTGCTTTCTCGAAATTTTCAATTTGCTTTTCTAAATTGTTGGCAATTGCTATCAATGTCGCTTCTTCTGGTTGCAAAAGCGGAACAGCAGTTTGAAAGCCAGATTTCGGGTCAGCAAAGTGAAGGTCAGCTGCGGTTTGCTCTTCGTTAGTATCTACATACAGAATACACTCACTCTCATCAAGTTCTTCACGTTTCGGCATTGGAAGCGTAGCTTCTTTTTTTGATACTACAACATTTACAGTTGACATACGGTCAAGAATCTGGTCAAGCAATTCTGCGGTCGGCATCAGAAGATAGCTGCCTTTTTCCGTTTCGCTAAACCGTTCCATTTCTACGTTTGAAAAGTCAATCGGTTCTTCGTCTTTTAATGATTCTTCTGGGAAGGTCAATACCGTTCCTTTATTAGAAATTACAGGAATATCAGGAAAAAGTTTTTTTCCTGCATCTGTAAGTTCCAAAGAAGAATCTCGAAGCAAATCTTCGGCTGCATCACGATTCAGCTCTTTGTAAATTTCCAAGTTCCACTCTGTATCAGTAGCAGAGTGATAATACTTGTCATTCAGCTGGAACAACTGGTCAATGTAATTCTTGTTTGTTTCTTCATCTCTGAACTCATGTGAAGCAACAAGCGTTGCATAGTTCAAAGGGATTCGATTCCATTCTGCATCGGTCAATTCATATTCTTTTGGATTCCGCATCAGAGCTTTATCCTGCATTGCCAGAATCTCTTGTGCCTCTTCCAGAGAATAGATTTGCGAAGCAGTGGCATTTGAAGCGTCAACGCTTGTTTTCGTCCACATACTCGTCTTTTTGTCCTTTCTTATTGCTTAATCAAAGTCAGGTTCGATTTCATCATATTCCGGATTATCATATGATTCATAAGCTTTTTCAAAAATTTTGTCCACGTCATCTGACCTGTCAGCAGTGATTTCTGCGTTTGCATCAGGATAACCAAGGTCTGCCATTGCCTCATCAATGATACCTTCTAAATCACGTTCTTCGTGAATCAGGTCATCAGCATCAGGCGGCTGATAATAGTCCCCATCAAACTCAGCGAACTTCACCGTGCCTTCATCTTCAAATTGAATGTTGACGTTGAATGTAGCAACCTCGTCTACTTTATCATAGTAATCCAAGTCTACAGTTACAGTCGCTTCAACGCCCTCATTCTCTTTGATTTTACTTTGAAGCTTATCCTTCAAATCAGCTTCAATGTCCATTGCTTTATCTACAGAAGCGGTTTCTACGCTTGCCTGCAAATCTGCGTCATAGTTGATTGCAACGCCCATAGAGCCATGTCTGTTACCCATAAAATATCACTCCTTGTCAAAATCAAATTCCAACTGTACAAATTCTTTCTCGTTATCTTCCTTCGGCAGCTCTGGTTCAGCTTTGTCCAGAATTGCAATTTTTTCAGATAACGCATGGCATTCTTCTTTGTAAAGCGGAATTTCTACATCAATATCCGGATTTATCAGCTGTAACCGCATGGAAATACCATCGTCAATATCCGGATTGCGGTTGCTGACACGTTCATCGTCAAGCTGTTTCATGGTCGCATCAAACTCTGATACGGAATACGTTTTACCACTTTCAATTCCAAGGCTTTCGGAATAAATGCAGGTAATTGTAACTGGACGTTCTTTCTGCTGTGATGTTTCCTGTTCAGCAGCCATTTGCTCTGCAAGCTGTTGTTCTTTTGTCTGAATCACATCGAAGCCCTGTGTGGCGAGTTTCTTTGTCCACGGTTCGTCCGGTGTAGAAAAATAAGAACTGATACCATTCATTTTTGTGCATTCTTCATCAGAATATGTTTTGAAACTGATAGAAGATTCACTAACAGAATCCACTTTTGCATATGTTGGTGGCAATTCGGTAGGTTTCATGGTTCGAGAATCTATGGCGGTATCTCCATAAAGGCGAACGATGTCCCCTTCTTTCAAATTTTCCGCATCGACTATCATCTTTGCTTTCTGCATTGCATTTTCAACAAGCTGTTGCAAGGTCTGTTTGGCTTCTGTGCTTGTCTTTTGGCTTTCAGAGGCAGGAGATATAGCAGGAGAGGACTGAATCTGTTCTTCCTGAGCGTCTTTTTGCACAGTATTCGTTTGCTCTTTCGGTAGCTCTCTGCCACTGTCATGAAGAATCTCCATTTCTTTCAGCCGTTCAAAAAGCTTATCGAAAGCATCGTTGATGCGTTCTCTTTCTTTGCCCTGTGGAGAAATGGAAACTGTGGTTTCTGTCCCATCTTTTTTAGTGATGGGATAATTGCCTTCTGAATGACCTACCAGATAATCAGATTCGCCCAATTTATCATGTACATAAGATGCAAAAGCACGAGCAAACATTTCTGTTTCGCTCGACCAGTACAGCCCTTTTTTATTGCTGCCTTTCTGGTTTCCTGTTGTGCTGTAAGCACCGTCCAGTGCCTTAGCATCACGATAAAACTGTGTTCTGCCAGTATCACTATTGTCATACTTCATTGTGTTCAGCAGATTTACCATTGGATTATCTACGCCGTAAATGTGGTCTATCGAAGCACCATCTGATG